>Ga0308162_1000099_pt1 | contig 114470 bp, 99 predicted proteins | sample PhySR2_FD_201370 | JGI IMG/M metagenome (GOLD analysis project Ga0308162, IMG submission 201370) | Phyllosphere microbial communities from UC Gill Tract Community Farm, Albany, California, United States - DLSLS.R2 | ecosystem: Host-associated > Plants > Phyllosphere > Unclassified | place: USA... | reverse complement strand
AGCGCTTGACAGGCATCCATGCCTGTCACCTCCCTCCGCAAGACCTGCGTTCGGCCTTCTGAAGTCGCGAAGATCAAAAGCAAGATCAAGATCAAGATCAAGATCAAGATCAAGATCAAGATCAAGATCAAGATCAAGATCAAGATCAAGATCAAGATCAAGATCAAGATCAAGATCAAGATCAAGATCAAGATCAAGATCAAGATCAAGATTAAGATCAAGATCAAGATCAAAGGCAAGAGCGTTGGGGTGCTTCGTGGGTGTGAGTTATGAAAGATTCAGAAAGTTAATATATGAGCTCGCGTTATACCGGTTTTATATCAGGGGTATGCTGTTTGGCACAGTGCTCGCTGTTAAACACATCTCAATAAGCAGCAGCGTATCCCTAAACAGCACGCACGCGCGTAGAAGCGGTCTTGCCGGGACGCCAGACCGGCCCCGACAATGTGGGCCGCGAAGCTAAATCCTGCAGTCCCCATCTTCCCCCAACCATTCAATCGGGCTCAAGCACCGTGTCTCTGGCCTCGCCAAGCATCGCCGGATAATCCAACGTGTAATGCAACCCCCGGCTCTCCTTGCGCTGCATCGCCGAGCGAATCATCAACTCCGCCACCTGCGCCAGATTGCGCAACTCGATCAAATCCCGACTGACCTTGTAGTTGCTGTAGAACTCGTCGATTTCATCGAGCAACAACCGCACGCGATGCTGCGCCCGCTGCAACCGCTTGCTGGTTCGCACGATCCCCACGTAATCCCACATGAAGCGCCGTAGCTCATCCCAGTTATGCGCAATGATCACATCCTCGTCCGAGTCCGTGACCTGGCTGGCATCCCACCCAGGCAAGGCCATTGGCATGCCGACATTCTCGAGGTTCGCCTGGATGTCGGCCGCCGCAGCCCGACCGTAGACGAAGCACTCCAGCAGCGAGTTGCTGGCCATGCGATTGGCGCCATGCAGCCCCGTGAAGCTGGTTTCACCAATCGCATACAGCCCCGGTACATCCGTGTGCCCCCGGTCGTCCACCATGACGCCACCACAGGTGTAGTGCGCTGCCGGCACCACAGGTATCGGCTGGCGGGTGATGTCGATGCCAAAGCCCAGGCACCGCTCGTAAACGGTAGGGAAATGGTTCTTGATGAACTCGACAGGCTTGTGCGAGATGTCCAGGTAGACGCAGTCCACCCCCAGGCGCTTCATTTCATGGTCGATCGCCCGTGCCACGATGTCGCGCGGGGCTAGCTCCTCGCGTGGGTCGAAGCGGGGCATGAAGCGCTCCCCGTTGGGCAGGCGAAGCAGGGCGCCTTCGCCACGCAAGGCCTCGGTGATCAAAAAGCTCTTGGCCTGCGGGTGATAAAGGCACGTAGGGTGGAACTGGTTGAACTCAAGGTTCGCGACCCTGCAGCCAGCCCGCCAGGCCATGGCGATACCATCGCCGCACGCGCCATCTGGGTTGCTGGTGTACAAGTACACTTTCGCCGCCCCACCCGTGGCCAATACCGTGAACCGCGCGCCGAACGTGTCCACTTGGCCCGTATTGCGGTCCAGCACGTAGGCACCCAGGCAGCGCTCGCCGTCCAGGCCCAGGCGCCGCTCGGTGATCAGGTCCACCGCCACACGCTGCTCCAGCAGCTCGATGTTCGGGCGCTGCCTGGCCTGGGCCAGCAAGGTGTTGAAGATGGCCGCGCCCGTGGCGTCGGCGGCATGGATGATGCGCCGGTGGCTATGGCCGCCTTCACGTGTCAGGTGAAATTCGAAGCCTGCGTCGACCACGCCGTTGGGCTCATCCCGGGTAAACGGCACGCCTTGCTCGATCAGCCACTCGATGGCTTCGCGGCTGTGCTCCACGGTAAAGCGAACAGCGTCTTCGTGGCACAGGCCACCGCCGGCATTGAGGGTGTCATCCACGTGGGACTGAATCGTATCGGCGCCGTCCAGTACGGCCGCTACGCCCCCTTGGGCCCAGTAGGTCGAACCGCTGGCCAGGTCACCCTTGCTCAGCACCGCAATGCGCAGATTCGCAGGCAGGTTCAGGGCCAGGCTCAGGCCCGCTGCGCCGCTGCCGATAACCAGGACATCATGTTGGAATTGTTGGCTCATGTCAGGACACTAGTAATCTTCGGAGGGGGCACGGCACAATAGTCATGCGTCGATGGCATTGTGAAACTATCGTTTAATGGCCGGGTGGCCTTTATAGCAGCCTCGGGTGGCCCTTTTCCATGCCGCTCGCCCGGTAACGGCAGGCATTGTGGGAACTTTCCAGCGTGGCTGGAAATCCTATGAAGGCTGCCCGCACGCCAACAATTTGCCGCGGCGACGCAGGGTGGTAGCTCGACATTGGGCTCACCTGCGTATTCGTAACCTGATTATCGACGTTGTCGGCTGCTGCCGTGCCGCGTCTTCCGTGCACGCCGCTCAAGGTCTGCAGGAAACTTGCTTGGAGGGGAGAACTTTTGCGCAAAGCCCGAGTCTATGGTTGCAAGCCTGAGCGATGGCTGCTGCAACGCTCCTTCGAGATCACCGAGGAGTGTTCATGCTAACCCAGGAAGAAGATCAGCAACTGGTCGAGCGCGTACAACGCGGCGACAGGCGAGCTTTCGATCTATTGGTGCTGAAGTACCAGCACAAGATTCTCGGGTTGATCGTGCGGTTTGTCCATGACACCCACGAAGCCCAGGACGTTGCACAAGAAGCGTTCATCAAGGCGTACCGTGCGCTTGGCAACTTCCGCGGTGACAGTGCGTTTTATACGTGGCTGTACCGCATCGCCATCAACACGGCGAAGAACTACCTGGTGTCCCGTGGAAGACGGCCGCCAGACAGCGATGTGAGCTCCGAGGATGCGGAGTTTTACGACGGCGATCATGGCCTCAAGGATCTTGAGTCTCCAGAGCGCTCCTTGTTGCGGGATGAGATCGAAGGCACTGTCCATCGCACCATTCAGCAACTGCCAGAAGACTTGCGTACGGCGCTGACCCTGCGAGAGTTCGATGGCCTGAGTTACGAAGACATTGCCAGCGTCATGCAATGTCCAGTGGGTACCGTGCGCTCTCGTATCTTCCGCGCTCGGGAGGCCATTGACAAAGCCTTGCAGCCTTTGCTGCAGGAAACCTGAGACAGCGGCTACAGCCAAGAGAGGAACCGCCATGAGTCGTGAAGCTTTGCAGGAATCGCTGTCCGCGGTAATGGATAACGAAGCGGACCAACTGGAATTGCGTCGGGTGTTGAATGCCGTCGACGATGCCGAAACCCGTGCTACCTGGTCCCGTTACCAGGTAGCCCGTGCAGCCATGCACAAGGAGCTGCTGCTGCCTAACCTGGACATCGCCTCGGCGGTATCCGCAGCGCTGGCCGATGAGGCCGTGCCTGCCAAGGCCAAGCAAGGCCCATGGCGCACCGTAAGCCGCGTGGCTGTTGCCGCGTCGGTGACCCTCGCCGTACTGGCAGGTGTGCGCCTGTACAACCAGGATGATATTACCGGTGCCCAGCTTGCGGCCCAGCAGCCTGTTCAGCAGGGTGTGACCGTGCCGCAGGCCCAAGGCCCTGCCGTGTTGGCCGGCTACAGCGAAAGCAGCGATCAGCCGACTGGCCCGATGGCCAACGGTGTTTTGCAGAACCAGGCTGGCTGGGACCAGCGTCTGCCAGGTTACCTGCGCCAACATGCCCAGGAGTCCGCTCTGAAGGGTTCTGAAACCGCACTGCCTTACGCTCGCGCCGCCAGCCTGGAAAACCGCTAATTAGGGAGGCTCATGCGCGCGCTACCTCTCCTGTCGCTGCTGCTCGGCAGCTGCATGACGGTGCCAGCGTTGGCAGCCAATTCTTCGCCCGAGGCGAACGAGTGGCTGGACAAGCTGGCACAGGCCGAGCAACGACAGAGCTACCTGGGCTCCTTCGTTTACGAACGTAACGGCAGCTTTTCAACCCACGATATCTGGCACCGTGTCCAAGAGGGCAAGGTCAGCGAGCGGCTGCTGCAGCTCGATGGCGTCGCCCAGGAAATCGTGCGCGTCGATGGCAAGGTACAATGCGTCAGTGGCGGGCTTGCCGAAGGTATTTCGGCGCCGCCCGATAGCGCGCCACGCCGCCTTGACCCCCTCAAACTCATGAGTTGGTACGACCTGTCCGTGTCCGGCAAGTCTCGCGTTGCAGGCCGGGACGCGGTGGTCGTGTCACTTTCACCGCGTGATCAGCACCGTTACGGTTACGAGCTGCATCTGGACCGTGCAACGGGCTTACCGCTGCGCTCGCTGATGCTCAACGAGAAAGGTCAACTGCTTGAGCGGTTCCAGATGACCCGGCTTGAAGCACGCATGCCTACCGACGAAGACCTGCGCCCCAGTTCGGCCTGCAAGCCCGTGGTGGCAGCGGCGCCTGCCGGTGGAGCTGTCTCTGGGTGGCGCTCCGATTGGCTACCGTCAGGGTTCGAAGTGGTCAATAGCGCCATCCGCCGCGAACCTGGGCAGGGCAGCCCGGTCAGCACCTTGATGTATGACGACGGTCTGGCGCGTTTCTCTGTCTTCATCGAGCCTGTGAAGGGCGAGGCTGGCGCTGATGTGCGTACCCAGTTGGGCCCGACATCGGCAGTATCGCGGCGCCTGAGTACGCCAAAGGGCCAGATGATGGTGACCGTCGTTGGCGAGATTCCGCTAGGCACGGCCGAACGCGTTGCCTTGTCGATGCGTCCTCAAGACGCTCAGGCGGGCCAGTGAGCAAAGGCTAATGGCGAGCGGTCCCGCTCAGGGCGTGGCTTTTTGAAATGAAATTAAAGCATTGTCATTTGCAATCTGACGGCAAATTTTCTATAGGTCAGGCTTCTGGGAGCCTGGCCATTGCTGCGTTGTGCAGGGTCGTTTCTTAATTACCGCTCGTTGTGACGGGAGCCGTATGTCAATACCTCGTTTGAAACCCTATCTATCGTTCTTCGCGGCCGTGCTGATGCTCGGGCAAGTGCTGACGGTCCAGGCTGAAGAAGCCCTGCCGGATTTCACGACGCTGGTCGAGCAAGCCTCGCCGGCGGTCGTCAACATCAGTACCAAGCAGAAGCTTCCGGACCGTCGCATCGCCGCAGGTCAAATGCCGGATCTCGAAGGCCTGCCGCCAATGTTCCGCGAATTCTTCGAGCGCAACCTTCCGCAGCAACCGCGTGCACCGCGTGGTGACCGTCAGCGTGAGGCGCAGTCACTGGGCTCGGGCTTCATCATTTCCAGCGACGGCTATGTACTGACCAATAACCATGTCATCGCCGATGCCGACGAAATCATCGTGCGCTTGTCCGACCGCAGCGAATTGCAAGCCAAGCTGGTGGGTACCGACCCGCGCACCGACGTCGCATTGCTGAAGGTGGAGGGTAAGAACCTGCCTACCGTCAAGCTGGGGGATTCTGAAAAGCTCAAGGTCGGCGAATGGGTATTGGCCATCGGCTCGCCGTTCGGCTTTGACCATTCGGTGACCAAAGGTATCGTCAGCGCCAAGGGCCGCACCCTGCCCAACGACACCTATGTGCCGTTCATCCAGACCGACGTTGCGATCAACCCGGGCAACTCGGGTGGGCCGCTGTTCAACATGAACGGCGAAGTGGTAGGGATCAACTCGCAGATCTTCACGCGCTCCGGTGGCTTCATGGGTCTGTCGTTCGCGATCCCGATCGACGTGGCCATCGATGTCTCGAATCAGCTGAAGAAGGACGGCAAGGTCAGCCGTGGCTGGCTGGGCGTCGTCATCCAGGAGGTCAACAAGGACCTGGCTGAATCCTTCGGTCTGGACAAGCCTGCCGGTGCGCTGGTCGCTCAGGTGCTGGAAAACGGCCCGGCTGCCAAAGGGGGCCTGCAGGTCGGTGATGTCATCCTGAGCATGAATGGCCAGCCGATCGTCATGTCTGCCGACCTGCCGCATCTGGTAGGTGGCTTGAAGGATGGTGCCAAGGCCAAGCTGGACATCATTCGCAACGGCAAGCGCCAGACCCTTGATGTCAGTGTTGGCGCACTGCCAGACGACGATGCCGACATCGGCGCCGGTGCCGGCGACAGCAATGTCGAGCGCAGCAGCAATCGCCTGGGCGTTTCGGTGGCCGATCTTACTGCCGAGCAGAAGAAATCCCTGGAGCTCAAGGGCGGCGTGGTCATCAAGGAAGTGCAGGATGGTCCGGCCGCGCTGATCGGCCTGCGTCCGGGTGACGTCATCAGTCACCTGAACAACCAGGCCATCGGTTCGGCCAAGGAATTCACGCAAATCGCCAAGGAGCTGCCGAAGAACCGCTCCGTGTCCATGCGCGTGTTGCGCCAGGGGCGCGCCAGCTTCATCACCTTCAAGCTCGCCGAGTAAGCGCGGCGAATACGGGAGGAGGGCAGCGACAGCTGCCCTTTTTCATGTGCAGTGACATTTCAATGCCAAGCTGCAGGTGACGGCCGGGCAGAGGAATCTCCCACATCCTGGCAGCTTCAGGTACAATTGCCGGCTATTTTTCGGCGGGCGTCCGGCTCGCAGCCTTTTCCGAGTGTTGACCCGTGAGTGATTTGAGTCATATCCGCAATTTCTCCATCATCGCCCACATCGACCATGGCAAGTCGACGCTGGCCGACCGTTTCATTCAAATGTGCGGTGGCCTGACTGCGCGCGAAATGGAAGCCCAGGTGCTCGACTCCATGGACCTGGAGCGCGAACGCGGGATCACCATCAAGGCCCACAGCGTCACGCTCAACTACAAGGCCCAGGACGGCAAGGTCTACCAGCTCAACTTCATCGATACCCCCGGCCACGTCGACTTCACCTATGAAGTCTCGCGCTCGCTGGCGGCGTGCGAAGGGGCGTTGCTGGTGGTCGATGCCGGCCAGGGTGTCGAGGCCCAGTCCGTCGCCAACTGCTACACGGCCATCGAGCAAGGCCTGGAAGTCATGCCGGTTCTGAACAAGATGGACCTGCCACAGGCCGATCCCGATCGCGTCAAGGACGAAATCGAGAAGATCATCGGCATCGATGCCACCGATGCCGTGGCCTGCAGTGCCAAGAGCGGCATGGGGGTGGACGAGGTGCTCGAACGCTTGGTGCACACCATTCCCGCACCGACCGGCGATATCGACGCGCCACTGCAAGCCCTGATCATCGACTCCTGGTTCGACAACTACCTGGGCGTGGTCTCGCTGGTGCGCGTGCGTCATGGTCGCGTCAAGAAAGGCGACAAGATCCTGGTCAAGTCCACCGGCAAGCTGCACCTGGTCGACAGCGTGGGCGTCTTCACGCCCAAGCACACCCAAACCGCCGACCTCAAAGCCGGCGAAGTGGGCTTCATCATCGCCAGCATCAAGGACATCCACGGTGCCCCGGTCGGCGATACCCTGACCCTGTCTTCCACCCCGGAAGTCGAAGTGCTGCCTGGGTTCAAGAAGATCCAGCCGCAGGTATACGCCGGTCTGTTCCCGGTCAGTTCCGATGACTTCGAAGACTTCCGCGATGCCTTGCAGAAGCTGACGCTCAACGATTCGTCCCTGCAATACATGCCCGAAAGCTCCGACGCCCTGGGCTTTGGCTTCCGCTGCGGGTTCCTGGGCATGCTGCACATGGAGATCATCCAGGAGCGCCTGGAGCGCGAGTACGACCTGGACCTGATCACCACCGCGCCCAGCGTGATCTACGAGCTGGAACTCAAGACCGGTGAAACCATCGTCGTCGACAACCCGTCGAAGCTCCCAGACGTCTCGTCGGTCACCGACTTCCGCGAGCCCATCGTGACCGCGACCATCCTGGTGCCACAAGAACACCTGGGCAACGTGATCACCTTGTGTATCGAGAAGCGTGGCGTTCAGCGCGACATGCAGTTCCTGGGCAGCCAGGTGCAAGTGCGTTACGACATGCCGATGAACGAAGTGGTACTGGACTTCTTCGACCGCTTGAAGTCCACCAGCCGTGGCTATGCTTCGCTGGACTATCACTTCGATCGTTACCAGTCGGCCAACCTGGTCAAGCTGGACGTGTTGATCAACGGTGACAAGGTCGATGCCCTGGCATTGATCGTGCACCGCGACAACGCTGCGTACAAAGGCCGCGCGTTGACCGAGAAGATGAAGGAACTGATCCCGCGGCAGATGTTCGATGTGGCGATCCAGGCAGCCATTGGTGGCCAGATCATCGCGCGTACCACTGTCAAGGCGCTCAGAAAGAACGTACTGGCCAAATGTTATGGCGGCGACGTCAGCCGTAAGAAGAAGCTGCTTGAGAAGCAGAAGGCCGGTAAGAAACGCATGAAACAGGTGGGCAACGTGGAAATTCCACAAGAAGCCTTCCTCGCCGTGCTCAGGTTGGATAGTTAGGTCCTATGTCGCTAAATTTCCCGCTGTTGCTCGTCATTGCCGTGTTCGTGTGCGGTCTGTTGGGCCTGATCGACCTTCTGTTCCTGGCGCCGCGCCGACGTGCGGCGATTGCCACTTACCAGGGCAGTGTCAGCCAGCCGGAACCGGCGGTGGTCGAGCGCCTGAACAAGGAACCCTTGCTGGTCGAATACGGCAAGTCGTTCTTCCCGGTGCTGTTCATCGTGCTGGTGCTGCGCTCGTTCCTGGTCGAACCTTTCCAGATTCCGTCGGGGTCGATGAAACCCACGCTGGAAGTGGGTGACTTCATCCTGGTGAACAAGTTCTCCTATGGCATCCGCTTGCCGGTGATCGACAAGAAGGTCATCGAGGTGGGCGACCCACAGCGCGGCGATGTGATGGTGTTCCGCTACCCCAGCGACCCGAACGTCAACTACATCAAGCGGGTCGTTGGCTTGCCCGGTGACCAGATCCGCTACACCAACGACAAGCAGTTGTTCGTCAACGGTCAGCGGGTCGCCGAGCAACTGGTGGGTACCGAGCCTGGGACGCTGGGCAGCGCCCAGCTGTACAAGGAAAAGCTCGGTGCTGCCGAGCACCTGATCCGCAAGGAGATGAGCCGTTACCGTATGCCGCCGGACCAGCAATGGACGGTGCCAGCCGGCCATTACTTCATGATGGGCGACAACCGCGACAACTCCAACGACAGCCGCTACTGGGATGACCCCAACATTCCCAAGGAACTGCACGGCATGGTTCCGGACCGCAACATCGTTGGCAAGGCTTTCGCAGTATGGATGAGCTGGCCTGAGCCAAAACTCAGCCACCTGCCCAACTTGTCGCGGGTCGGACTGATCCATTGATACCCTTCGGCGCTGTCCATACAGCGCCGAATGCTTTTCTGACATAGGCTGTGTCTCAAGGATGGGAGATTCGCCGCCCAGCGTGCGGTGACCATGGCCAAACCGTCTTTCAGGATGCTGATTTGAACAACGCGTTTAACAACGATCGGGTGGCCGCATGACTGCTTCCCTTACCCGCCTGGAGCGAAAGCTCGGTTACACCTTCAAGGACCAGGACCAGATGCTCCTGGCCCTGACCCACCGCAGCTATGCCGGGCGCAATAACGAGCGTCTGGAGTTCCTCGGTGACGCCATTCTCAACTTCGTCGCCGGCGAGGCGCTGTTCGAGCGCTTCCCCCAGGCCCGTGAAGGGCAGCTGTCACGGCTGCGTGCCCGCCTGGTCAAAGGTGAGACCCTGGCCCGTCTGGCCCGAGGGTTCGACCTGGGCGAATACCTGCGCCTGGGTTCGGGCGAGCTCAAAAGCGGGGGCTTTCGCCGCGAGTCCATTCTGGCCGATGCGCTGGAGGCCTTGATCGGGGCCATCTACCTGGACGCCGACATGGACACGGCCCGCGAGCGCGTGCTCGCCTGGCTGGCCAACGAGTTCGAAGGGCTGACCCTGGTCGATACCAACAAGGATCCTAAAACCCGCCTGCAGGAGTTCCTGCAATCGCGCAGCTGCGAGCTGCCGCGTTACGAAGTGGTGGATATCCAGGGCGAACCTCACTGCCGTACGTTCTTCGTCGAATGCGAAGTCGTGCTGCTGAACAACAAGAGCCGTGGTCAGGGTGTCAGCCGGCGTATCGCCGAGCAGGTAGCCGCTGCGTCCGCATTGATCGCCCTGGGCGTGGAGAATGGCAATGACTGAGAACACCACTACCCGTTGCGGCTACGTCGCTATCGTCGGTCGCCCGAACGTCGGCAAGTCGACCCTGTTGAACCACATCCTTGGCCAGAAACTGGCCATCACCTCGCGCAAGCCGCAGACCACGCGTCACAACATGCTCGGCATCAAGACCGAGGGCCCGGTGCAGGCCATCTATGTCGATACCCCCGGCATGCACAAGGCCAACGACAAGGCCCTGAACCGCTACATGAATCGCAACGCCTCGGCCGCCTTGAAGGACGTCGACGTGGTGATCTTCGTAGTGGACCGCACCCGGTGGACGGATGAGGACCAATTGGTGCTCGAGCGCGTTCAGTACGTGACCGGCCCGGTGATCCTGGCGGTGAACAAGACTGACCGCATGGATGAAAAGGCCGAGCTCATTCCGCACCTTCAGTGGCTGCAAGGCCAGCTGCCCAACGCCGAGATCGTGCCCATTTCCGCGCAGCAGGGCCACAACCTCGAATCGCTCGAAGCGCTGATCGCCAAGCACCTGCCGGAAAACGAGCATTTCTTCCCAGAAGACCAGATCACCGATCGCAGCAGCCGCTTTCTGGCTGCCGAGCTGGTGCGTGAAAAGATCATGCGTCAGCTGGGCGCCGAGCTGCCTTACCAGATCACAGTGGAAATCGAGGAGTTCAAGCAGCAGGGGCATGTGTTGCATATCCATGCGCTGATCCTGGTCGAACGCGACGGGCAGAAGAAAATCATCATCGGCGACAAGGGTGAGCGCATCAAGCGCATCGGTTCCGATGCGCGCAAGGACATGGAAGTGCTGTTTGACGCCAAGGTCATGCTCAACCTCTGGGTCAAGGTCAAAGGCGGCTGGTCCGATGACGAGCGCGCCCTGCGCTCGCTGGGCTACGGCGACCTCTAAGGCTTACGCAGCCTGATGCGAGAGCGCCCCGGTCGGGGCGTTCTCGACAACGTCTGCCTCACGCGGGCTGGTGAATTTCATGGAACAACCTGTCGGTCAGCCAGCCTATGTGCTGCACAGCCGCGCCTACAAGGAAACCAGCGCACTGGTGGACTTCTTCACCCCCCAGGGGCGCGTACGTGCCGTATTGCGCCGCGCGCGGGGCAAGGGTGGCAGCCTAGTGCGCCCCTTTGTGCCACTGGAGCTTGAGCTGCGCGGGCGAGGGGAGCTGAAAAACGTTGGCAGGCTGGAAACGGTCGGCATGGCACCCTGGCTGCACGGGGACGCTGTGTTCAGCGGTTTGTACCTCAATGAGTTGCTGATGCGCCTGCTCCCGGCAGAGGCACCTTCGCCTGGGTTGTTTGATCACTATGCGCAAACCCTGCAAGCTCTTCTGGCCGGCCGTCCGCTCGAGCCGCTGTTGCGGGCCTTTGAATGGCGGCTGCTCGATGAGCTGGGTTACGCCTTCTCGCTGCACATGGATGTCAACGAGCAGCCCATTGCCGCCGAGGGGCGGTACCGCCTGCGCGTGGACGCTGGGCTGGAGCGGGTCGAACTGCCCCAGCCTGGGCTGTTCGGTGGCACCGAGTTGCTGGCCTTGGCCGAGGCAGACTGGGAAATGCCAGGTGCTTTGCTGGCGGCCAAGCGCTTGATGCGCCAGGCCCTGGCCGTTCATCTGGGTGGCAAGCCGCTGGTCAGCCGCGAACTGTTTCGCAAGCGCTGATCACGACGTATGCTGTAGGGCTCAATCCAAGGAGAGCCTTTCGTGACTCACAGCAACCGCATGCTTCTCGGCGTGAACATCGACCATGTGGCCACCCTGCGCCAGGCCCGGGGTACGCGTTACCCAGACCCTGTCAAGGCGGCGCTGGATGCTGAAGAGGCGGGTGCCGACGGCATCACCGTGCACCTGCGCGAGGATCGCCGCCACATCCAGGAGCGCGACGTGTTGCTGCTCAAGGATGTATTGCAGACGCGCATGAACTTCGAAATGGGCGTCACCGAAGAGATGATGGCCTTTGCCGAAAAGATCCGCCCGGCGCACATCTGCCTGGTGCCTGAAACCCGTCAGGAACTCACCACCGAGGGTGGGTTGGATGTGGCAGGCCAGGAAGCGCGAATCAAAGCGGCGGTCGAGCGGCTGTCGCGGATCGGCGCAGAGGTGTCGTTGTTCATCGATGCCGACGAGCGCCAGATCGAGGCCTCGCACCGGGTAGGCGCGCCGGCCATCGAGCTGCACACCGGCCGTTATGCCGACGCGCAATCACCTACCGAAGTGGCTGAAGAGCTCAAGCGCATTGTCGATGGCGTGGCGTTTGGCATCGGCCAAGGCTTGATCGTCAATGCCGGCCATGGCCTGCACTACCACAACGTTGAGGCCGTGGCGGCCATCAAGGGCATCAACGAACTGAACATCGGCCACGCGCTGGTCGCCCACGCATTGTTCGTGGGCTTCAAGGCCGCCGTATCAGAAATGAAGGCGTTGATTCTCGCGGCCTCGCGTTGAGCCAACGGCTATTTGCGCGCCACCAGCGTGGCGCGACGCGGGGCAGGCAAGCCCTCGATGGTTTTGCCTGAATCGCTGGGGTCGAGGAAATCACTGAGCGACTGATAGCGCATCCATTCGGTGCTGCGCTGTTCTTCTAGGCTCGTGACACTGACATCCACGCAGCGAACATCACTGAACCCAGCCCGGCGCAGCCAGCGCTCCAGGGCTGGGACCGAGGGCAGGAACCACACGTTGCGCATCTGCGCGTAACGGTCCTCGGGCACCAGCACCTGTTGCACGTCGCCTTCGATCACCAGTGTTTCCAAAACCAGTTCGCCGCCCTTGACCAGGCAGTCCTTGAGCGCCAGCAGGTGCTCGATAGGCGAGCGACGGTGATAGAACACCCCCATCGAAAACACAGTGTCGAAGCCCTCGAGGCTGGCAGGCAGGTCTTCCAGCGCAAAAGGAAGGTGCCAGGCCGGCAGGTTCGGCAAGTACCGTTGTACCGCCTGGAACTGACAGAAGAACAACCAGTTCGGGTCGACCCCGATGACCATGTCGGCGCCAGCGCCCAGCATGCGCCACTGGTAATAGCCATTACCGCAGCCAACGTCCAGTACCCGCTTGCCCTTGAGGTCCAGGTGCGGCGCAACGCGAGCCCATTTCCAGTCCGAGCGCCATTCGGTATCGACGTGCACGCCAAACAGATCGAAGGGGCCTTTGCGCCAGGGCGACAGCCCCATCAATGCCTGGCGCATTTGCACGCGGCTGGCATCATCGCAGTCGCAGTCCAGACGCAGTCCGTTTACCAGGTCGATTTCGCTCGGCTGCAGGGCCGGTAGCGCGTGCAGCGCACCACGCCAGCGGTCCAGGTCGCCATGGCCTTTTTCCAGCTTGGCATCGAGTTGCGCCTGCAGGCCTTGCGACCATTCAGCCAGGGGGGTGCCCGCCAGACGGCGCGCCAGAGGGGAAAGATCGATCATGGTAGGGCTATCAACGAGGCAAAGTTAAGGCATTGGAACCAGGGCACCACCGTCGAGAACCCTGCATCGAGCAAGCGCTGGCGGTGGGTTTCCAGGGTGTCAGGCTTCATCACGTTGTCGATGGCGCTGCGCTTCTGGGCAATTTCCAGTTCGCTGTAGCCGTTGGCGCGTTTGAAGTCCAGGTGCAGGTCGTTGAGCAGCGCCTGCGCTGTGGCGTCGGCAAAGCACAGCTTTTCCGAAAGGATCAGGGCACCGCCGGGCAGCAGTGACTGGCGGATGCGGGTCAACAGCGCCAGTCGCTGCGGCGGTGCGATGAACTGCAGGGTGAAGTTCATCGCCACCACCGAGGCCGGTTCGAACGCCAGGTTGAGGATGTCCGCTTCCAGCACCTCGACAGGCAACAATTCCTGGAACATCGAGTCCTGGGCTGCGAGGTATTCGCGGCAGCGCTCGACCATGGCGGCGGAATTGTCCACGGCGATTACGCGGCAACCTTCCCCGCGCACGTGCCGGCGCAAAGCCTGCGTAACCGCACCGAGCGAGGCGCCCAGGTCATACAACGCCGTGCCGGGCATGGCGAAGCGTGCGGCCAGTACGCCCACATTCTCGACAATCGTGGGATAGCCCGGCACGGAGCGCTTGATCATGTCCGGGAACACGCGCACCACGTCCTCGTTGAAAACGAAGTCGGGTACCTGCGCCAACGGTTGGGCGAAAAGACGATCGGGATCTGTGGTCACGGCGGGCTCAAGGCTGGGTGAAACGGGGCGCGCATTTTATCGAATGGCGGGTGATCTTGCCATGCCAGCGTGGCGCCGATTGGCCTGGATCCTGCGTATGTACGGCAGATTCGCCCACGTACATCAACGCAAAGCGTCAGCGCACGACGACATTGCAATCGAAGGTTTGCACTGGCGTCACCTGCCTGGCCCAAGGCTGTTGATAGACCAGCTTCAAGGCGGCCTTGCCGCTTTGATCGGCCTGATAACGCCACGTCGAGAGGCCTTCGCTGCCGACCACATCCTCCTGATCGGGCGCGCTGTAGACCTCGGGCCCGAGGCTGACGAGCACAGGCGTAGCGGCGGCTTCCACGCGCCAGCGGTAGCCAGTGGAGGGGTTGCTGGGAAGGGTCAGGTTCAACACCTGCCCTTTTTCCAGGTAGATCGGGCACTCACTGTCAGCATCCAGGGTGACAGGCTCGGGCCCGTGCTGGGCGCAGGCGGTTAGCAGAGTCAGCCCCAACGGGGCAAGCAGGCGTGAGGTGGACATAGGGGCTCCACGGGTTGTCGAGTGCCCGAGGATAACCGATTAAGCGGCACGGTAGTCATACCGAGGGAAGGATGAACCAGGGGGCTGCGGCACAGCCCCTGCTCCTGTACTTCAGAAAAGCACTTTGGCGACGTCGGCAAAGCGTTTGGCGAAATGCACCGTCAACCCTTCACGCAGGTAGTCGGGCAGTTCCTCGAAATCGCCGCGATTAGGCTCGGGCAGGATCAACTCGTGGATCTTCTGCCGGCGCGCCGCGATGACCTTTTCACGCACCCCACCAATGGGCAGCACCTGCCCGGTCAAGGTCAGCTCGCCGGTCATGGCCACACCTTTCTTCGGTGCCTGATCCCGTGCCAGGGACAGCAGCGCGCTGGCCATGGTAATGCCGGCACTCGGACCGTCCTTGGGGGTAGCACCCTCGGGTACATGCAGGTGAATGAACGCTTCGTTGAAGAAGGCCGGGTCGCCGCCAAACTGCTTGAGGTTAGAACTGACATAGCTGTACGCGATTTCAGCCGATTCCTTCATGACATCGCCGAGCTTGCCGGTCAGCTTAAAACCGCGGTTGAGCGTGTGAATGCGCGTCGCTTCGATTGGCAGTGTGGCACCGCCCATGCTGGTCCAGGCAAGGCCCGTGATCACACCTTTGCCCGCCAGCACCTGCTCACTGCGGAACACCGGTATGCCCAATGCGCCTTCCAGATCCTTTGGTCCGATTTTGAGCTTGGCGGTGGGGGCTTCAAGCAGCTTCACCACGGCCTTGCGTACCAACTTGCCCAACTGTTTTTCCAGCTGTCGTACGCCGGCTTCCCGGGCATAGCCTTCGATCACCAGGCGCAAGGCGCTGTCGGTGATACTCAGGCTGCTTTTGGCCACACCCGCCTTGGCCAGTTGCTTGGGCCAGAGATGGCGTTTAGCGATGGCCAGTTTTTCTTCGGTGATGTACCCGGAGAGGCGGATGACCTCCATGCGGTCGAGCAGTGGACCGGGGATGGAATCCAAGGTATTGGCGGTGCAGACGAACAGCACCTTGGACAGGTCCAGGCGCAGGTCCAGATAGTGATCGAGGAAGTCGACGTTCTGCTCGGGGTCCAGGGTTTCCAGCAGCGCCGAGGCCGGGTCGCCTTGGTAGCTTTGCCCCATCTTGTCGATTTCGTCGAGCATGATGACCGGGTTCATCACTTCGACATCCTTCAGGGCTTGCACCAGCTTGCCTGGCTGGGCCCCGATGTAGGTGCGGCGATGCCCCTTGATTTCGGCTTCGTCGCGCATGCCGCCCACGCTGAAGCGATAGAATGGGCGGCCCAACGATTCGGCGATGGACTTGCCAACGCTGGTCTTGCCCACCCCTGGCGGGCCCACCAGCAACACGATCGAGCCACTGATCTCGCCTTTCCATGCCCCAACGGCCAGAAACTCGAGGATACGTTCCTTGATATCGTCCAGCCCCGCATGATGCTGGTCGAGCAGCTTGCGGGCGTGCTTGAGGTCGAGCTTGTCGTCCCCGTAGATACCCCAGGGCAGGGCTGTCGCCCACTCCAGGTAGTTTCGGGTCACGGCGTATTCGGGTGAGCCTGTCTCCAGGATCGCCAACTTGCCCATCTCCTCGTCGATGCGCTTGCGTGCCTGGTCCGGCAGGGTCTTGCCTTCGAGCCGTTGTTCGAACTGCTCGAGGTCCGCGCTGCGATCATCCTTGGTCAACCCCAGTTCCTGCTGGATGACCTTCAGTTGCTCCTTGAGGAAGAATTCGCGCTGATGCTCGCCAATCTGCCGGTTCACCTCGGCGGAAATTTCATTTTGCAGGCGAGCGACTTCAACTTCCTTGCGCAGCATGGGCAGCACTTTTTCCATGCGCTTGAGCATGGGCACGCAGTCGAGCACCTCTTGAAGCTGGCTGCCGGTCGCCGAGGTCAACGCGGCGGCGAAGTCGGTCAGCGGGGAGGGGTCGTTGGGGCTGAAGCGGTTGAGGTAATTCTTCAACTCTTCGCTGTACAGCGGGTTGAGGGGCAGCAGCTCCTTGATGGCGTTGATCAGGGCCATGCCATAGGCTTTGACCTCGTCGGTCGGGTCGGCCGGTTGGCGCGGGTAGTCGACTTCAACCAGATAGGGCGGGCGATGGTGCTTGAGCCAGGTCCGAATACGTACCCGCGTCAGGCCCTGGGCCACGAACTGCAACTTGCCGTTTTCCCGGCTGGCATGGTGCACCTTGACCAGGGTGCCGTACTCCGGAAGGGCCTTGGTGTCGAAATGGCGGTGGTCTTCAGGCGGCGTGTCCATGAAGAACAGCGCCAGGCAGTGGTCGGGAGACTTGGCCACCAAGTCCAGCGTCTCGGCCCACGGCTCTTCGTTGACGATGACCGGCAGCACCTGCGCTGGAAAGAACGGGCGGTTGTGAATGGGGATCACATAGACCTTGTCCGGCAGCTGTTGTCCAGGCAGGGCCAAGGCATGGCCGGTTATCGGCTGGCTACTGGTATGTTCGACTTCGTTGGAATCGTCGGCGTGTTCAGGGTAATCCTGCTGGTCGCTCATGGGGCACCTGCGTGAATGACTATGGTGCTTAGATGGGGCAAGGCAGGAAGGGTTTCAAGCCGCTGCCGGGCAGTGGCGTGCGCGCATGAAAAAGCGGAGCCTGCAAGGCTCCGCTTTTGGTGACACCGTGCCGGTTACTCGGCGAGTTTGTAGGCGATGATGTAGTCGCCCATCTTGGTGCCCAGCGAGCCGTGGCCACCGGCCACGATCAGCACGTACTGCTTGCCGTCCTTGCCGGAATAGGTCATTGGCGTGGCCTGGCCGCCTGCTGGCAGGCGGGCTTTCCACAATTCCTTGCCGTTGTTGACGTCATAGGCGCGCAGGTACTGGTCCAGCGTACCGCTCAGGAAGCCTACGCCGCCGGCGGTGACGATCGAGCCGCCCATGCTGGGTACCCCAACCGGCAGGCCGATTGGGACCGGCGTGCTGTCGCGGGTAGTGCCGTTCTTGTGCTTCCAGACCACCTTGTTGGTGAACAGGTCGATGGCGGCCACATAGCCCCAGGCAGGCGCCTGGCACGGCACGCCCAGCGGCGACATGAACGGGTGCATGGTGACGGCATAGGGTGCACCGGTGTTCGGTTGCACGCCGCTGGTCTCGCTCTCGCGCTTGCTACCGTCCGCAACCTGCTCACGGGGGATCATCTTGGAGACGAACGCCATGTAGTTGGGCGATGTGAACAGCAGTTGACGTACCGGGTCGACCGAGACGCTGCCCCAGTTGAACACACCCACGTTGCCTGGGTAGATCAGCGAACCCTGCTCCGATGGCGGGGTGTACTGGCCTTCGTAGCGCAGCTCGCGGAACTGGATGCGGCACAGCATCTGGTCGAACGGCGTGGCGCCCCACATGGCCTGTTCGGTCAGCTCAGGGCCGAGCAGGTTGAGGTCCGAACGGGCCTGGGTCGGCGAGGTGTGATCGCCCTTGACCGCGCCTTGCGGGGTCGGGATTTCACGGATCGGCACGATCGGCGTACCGTCACGACGGTCCAGCACGTACAGGCTGCCCTGTTTGGTCGGCACGATGACCGCAGGCTTGACGCCATCGTCGGTCTTCAGGGAGACCAAGGTAGGCTGGCTGCCCACGTCCATGTCCCACAGGTCATGGTGGGTGAACTGGTAGTTCCAGCGGGCCTTGCCGGTCGCCAGGTCCAGGGCGACCACACCGGCGCTGTATTTCTCGGCGCCTGGCGTGCGGTCAGCACCCCATTGGTCCGGCGTCTGGTTGCCCAGTGGCAGGTAGATCATGCCCAGGTCTTCGTCGACGCTGGCAATCGACCACATGTTGGCCGAGTTGCGGCTGTACATCTTGCCCGGTGCCAGTGGCGCGGTGTCGTCCGGGTTGTTGCTGTCCCAGTTCCACACCAGGCGGCCGTCGTGTACGTCGTATGCGCGGATCACGCCAGACGGCTCGCTGGTCGACTCGTTGTCGGTCACGTGACCGCCAATGATCACCAGGTCGCGCGTGATGGCCACAGGCGATGTGGAGTAGTAGCCACCTGGCGTGAATGGCCCAAGGCCGGTGGTCAGGTCGACACTGCCCTGGTTGGCAAAGCCTTCGCAGACCTTGCCGTTGTCGGCATTGATGGCGATCAGGCGCGCGTCGGCAGTTGGCAGATAAAGACGGCGCGGGCAGGCCTGAGCCACGGCCTTGCCAGCATCGCTGATGGTCGGCGCAGGGCTGCCGTCACGGCTTACGTAGCGGTTTTCGTCATAGTACGAAACGCCACGGCACGTCATGTGGGCGAAACCCTTGAAGGTGCCCACCGGGCTCTTGATCTGCGGGTCATAACGCCAGATTTCAGCACCGGTGTCCGGGTCCAAGGCCAGCACGCGGCTGTGGGCGGTGCAGGCATAGAGCATGCCATTGGCTTTGAGCGGCGTGTTTTCGTTGGTCAGTTCCACCGGGTCGTTGTCACTGGGCAAGTCGCCGGTGCGGATACGCCAGGCCTCTTCAAGGCGGTAGGCGTTTTGCGCGGTGATCTGGCGCAGCGGCGAGTAACGGTCGCCGTGCTCGGTGCGGCCGTAGGCATGCCACTCGCCGTCGGGCATGGCCGGGGCGGTGCTGGCCATTTCGCTGGTGTCGCGACCCAGTTCGCCATACACCTCACCGGGGTGGGTGAACTGACTGGCGACGGCGCAGGCACCCGATGCCACCACGGCAACGGTGAGCAGGGCCGTGTTGGCTTTGCTGGCTGGCCCGATCAACGGTCGGCGCGACCAAGGCAGCAACAGCACTACACCGATGGCGAACCAGATGGCCAGACGCGGTACCAGTTGCCACCAGTCCAGGCCCACTTCGAGCAGTGCCCAGACCGTGCTGCCCAGCAACACGACGGCGTAGACACCCAGGCCGATGCGGCGCTGGGCCAGCAGGAGGGCGCCAGACACGGCAAACCCGATGCCGGCGATCAGGTAATACAGCGACCCGCCCAGCTGACTGAGCTTGATGCCACCGGCCAGCAGTGCCAGCCCCATCAACAACAGCAGGACGCCGATCAGGCGGGGTAGCCAGCGGCTTCCCTTGTTGGCACCTTCAGTGCTCATCGCATGTTCTCCGTTTGATATGTGTTTTTAGAAAGTGCTCTGGATTTTCAAGCCGCCGACCAGGGCGTTGTCGACCTGCGACACGCCGCCGGGGTGGCGGATGTATTGCAGGTTCGGTCGCACCGTGAGCCAGTCGGCCAGGTGAATGCCGTAGTACAGCTCGGCGCTGTATTCGGTGTCCTGTACTGGCAGGAAGCCAGGGTTGTCATAGTCGTAAAGCCCCGCGGCCTGGTTGGCCAGCCGGGCATTCTTGCGATAGGCCGGGTTGACATGCACACGGGCGACTGCAAGGCCGATGTCGTCCTTGGCCCGACTGTCGAACGGCCCTTTGAATACCAGTCCAGCCTGCACATAGTTGTCGATGGCATTGGTTTTCTTGTCATGCATCGTGGCGTTGGCGAATACGCTCAAGCCACGCGAGGCGTCCGATGCCAGCGCAGTCACCTGCTGCTGAGCACCCAGCCACACGCCGTGCTTGCTTGAGCTGCTGCGGTAGGCGGCACCGCTGATCGCTGCCGACTGCCCGTCGCTGTCCTTGAGTACATCGCTTGCCTTGGCATTACTGTAGTAGTACCCGGCGCGATATTCCCCTTTCATGCCTTTGATACGTGGGCTCCATACCAGTTCGATTGGCATCACCGCGCCTTGGGTGCCGCTGCCGCTGAGCTTGAAGCCGTTGCCCGACTCCAGGTTGGACGGGTTCTGCTCGAACACGCCAACCTGCGCGAAGAGGCTGTCGCTGAGGTTGTAGCGCACGCGCAGGGCCCACTGGCTGACGGGCCAGTTGTACCAGATGCCACCTACCCAGTTGCCCACCTGAGAGCCACAGAAGGCCAGGTTTTGGAAGTCGCAGGGGAAGCTGTTGAAGTCTTCACCTTCGCCAAAGCGGCCAAACTTGACGTCCAGCGCGCCGTCGAAATATTTCTGCTTGACCCACAGCTGCGTCAGGCGCCAGGTCTGACCGCGGCCCCACACTTCCTGCGCCGAGGTGAAGCCACCGACGCGGGGGTCATTGATGCGGTCGTTGCTGATGTTCTGGCCATGGCGCTCGGTGACCGTGAGCTGGAACTCGGCGTCGCGCCAGCCGAAGATCTTTTCCAGGTCCATGTGGCTGCCGAAGGTGAACTGGTCACTGTAGCGGGCCGTGCGGTTGTGGTCGTAGCCACCGCGCAGGTTGCTGCCCATTTCGCCTGTGTAGCCCAAGGTGAAGTCATAACCTTGGTCGAGCAAGGCGGTACGGTGCCCGGCCCAATCACCGAACATCCAGGGAGAGTCACTGGCAAACGGCTCGTTGGCGTAGGCTGCGTTGGCCATGGCCGCTAGGGCGAAGCCGAGGTAGCAGGATTTTGGCAGTTGAAGCATGAGGTAGCGCTGTCTTCTGATTGTTGGAAAAACGGCAAGCGCATCGACAGGCAGGCCCTGGCAATGGGTTGACGAAGGGGGTAAATGGGTGAAGCGATTCAGCTTGGGGCGGGGAGGATATAGGGTAAAGCGTGGGAAAAAAAGACAAAATGTCGCAGTGCATTGTTACCCTTTGGGTAACAGTGCACTCAAATGGGGCGCGTGGCGCCCCATGTTACCCGTCGTGGCAGGCGGGCTACCTCAGAAGGTAGTGCGCAGGCCTACTTCCACGCTACGCCCCGGGGCCGGTGCGATATCACGCAGGATCGAGCTGGCATAACGCACCGTCTGATCCGTCAGGTTCTCACCCCGCACGAACGCCAGCCACTGGCTGTGGCCCACGTCGAACCGATAGCCCACGCTGGCGCCCAGGGTGGTATACCCATCGGTGCGGGTTTCATTGGCCGGTTTGCGGTGTTGAGCGGCGGCATGCTCAACGTCCACTCGCGCCTGCCAGCGGTCGAGCTCCCAGACCAGGCCGCTGTTCAGGCGCAGCGGGGCGATTCGTGGCAGGGGCTCGCCGGAATCGAGGTTCTTGGCCCTGGTGTAGTCACCCGACAATTCGAGCGCAAAGCTGCCATAGCGGTTCTGCGCCAGCTGCCACCGGTCTTGCGCCTCGATGCCGTAGAACCGGGCCCGAACACCTTGGTACTGGTATTCGGGAATGCCGTCGTGGTCATGGTCGTGGTCATGATCTTCGCCTTCATGATCATGATCGTGACCTTCGCGCAGGTTGCCGGTGCCGATCAGGCCGATATAGTTGCGAAAATGGCTGTAGAAAACGCCCACGCTGCCTTTGTGCGTGCCGTTGTCAAAGCGCAGTGCCAGATCGCCCGAAACTGCCTTTTCCTTGTTCAGGCTGGCATCGCCCACTTCATAGGCGCCGGTAGCCACATGTGCGCCGTTGGCATAGAGCTCATAGAAGGTCGGCGCCCGCTCGGTGTAGCCCAGGTTGGCGGCGAGCGACCAGATCGGGTCCAGTTGGTACACGGCACCTGACGACAGACTGAAGGCGTTGAAGCTGCTGGCGCTGTCGGCGTCTGCGAACTGCGCGTTGCCCTTGCCGTCCGGGTCGACGCGGGTGTGCTCCATGCGTGCCCCGAGGCTCAAATCCAGCCGGTCAGTGGCGTGCCATTGCTCCAGCAGGAACAGTGCAAAGCTGTCGGTATCGGTATGCGGCACGAACGCTTCTTCGCCCAGCGCTGAGAATTCGTTCCGGCTGACCTGCGCTCCCAGCACCCCTTCCACGGGACCCAAGGGTTGGTGGCGGGCCTCGACACGGGCTTCATAGCCCTTGTTCTTGAACGTGGTATGCACTTCGCCTTCTTCGATCTCACGATGTTGGTAATCGGTATACCCGGCATCGAGCTTCACCGAGCTGAACGGGCCGTCCAGGTCGCGAAACTGCGAGGCGAAGGCATAGTGGTCCTGCTCCATGTCCAGCCGAACGCCGGGCTCAGCCACCGAACCGTAGTTGGTGTCATAACGGCTGTAGGACAGGCCAGCATAACCGTGGTCCCAGTGGTAGGCACCGCCCAGTGCGCCGCCGTCCTGGCGGCCGTCGCTGTTTTCCAGGCGATGCTTGCTGCCGGGTGCATCGGCATCGCGGACCTGGGCGCTGCGTGCAAAGCCTGGGATGCGCAAATCATTGTACTGACGGGCGTTGGCATCCACGTGCAGGGCGAAGGCACCGTTGCCGGCCTCCAGCTTGCCGGCACTGCTGCGTGTGGTGTCGGCGCCACCGTAGCGCAGCTCGCCGGCGCCCTGGATGCCGTCGATAGGGGTATCGGGAATGCGGTTGTCGAACGTGTTCACCACGCCGCCAATGGCGTTGCCGCCATAGAGCAGGGCAGCGGGGCCCCGGACGATTTCGATGCGTTCGACAGTGACGGGGTCAAGGGGCACGGCGTGGTCGTAGGACAACGACGAGGCATCCAGCGCGCCGACGCCATTGCGCAGCAGGCGGATGCGATCCCCGTCCAGGCCTCGAATGATTGGGCGGCTCGCCCCTGGCCCGAACCAGGTGGAGGCCACACCTGGCTGTCGGTTCAGGGTCTCCCCCAGGCTGCTGTGCTGTTGTTGCAGCAGGTCAGTGCCTTCCAGCACCGTGCTGGGGCTGGCCAACTGGGCGCTGCCCAGCGGGTTGGCAGTGATGACCTGAGGCGAGAGTTCAACCCCCTGGCTGTTTGAGGTAACCATGCAAAGTGCTAGTGCGAGGGGAGAAAGGCGAAGCGGTGAGTGCACCATGAGCGGTAGCGGTCCTTGGCAGAGATGTTTATTGTTACAATATAACATCTCTATTTCAGCATAGCCTTGCCGCACGCCGCCAGCCTTATTTGTCCCGTGCAGGGTGCGCGACGATGCCTGCACTGGTGTAAGGTGCGCATCTTTGTACCGGAGCCTTGGCATGAGCACTGCCCAACACAACGCGCTGCACGGCAAGACCCTCGAGCAGATCCTGACCGAGCTGGTCGCCCACTATCAATGGCAGGGGCTGGCCGAACGCATCGATGTGCGCTGCTTCAAGAGCAACCCGACGGTCAAGTCGAGCCTTACCTTCCTGCGCAAGACCCCGTGGGCCCGCGAGAAGGTCGAGCAGCTGTACATCAAGCTGCAGCGCCAGGCCTGACATGCAGCGTCACCCGTGGTTGAGCACCATGGCCATGCTGGGCTGGCTAGGCCTGAGCGTGCAGGTATACCTGGTGCTCTGGGGGCGATGGCAGGAGCAGGCGAGCCTGATAGGTGGACTGATCAACGTGTTCGGCTACTTCACGGTGCTGACCAATACGCTGGTGGCCACTGTCCTGAGCTATGCCGCATTTGGCCGGGAAGGGGCGAGCAGGCGCTTTTTCCTGTCTCCTGTGGTCAGCTCGGCGGTGGCGGCGAGCATCGTGCTGGTGGCGCTGGCGTATAGCCTGTTGTTGCGCCATCTGTGGCAGCCCGAGGGTTGGCAATGGCTGGCAGACGAGCTGTTGCATGACGTCATGCCAGCGCTTTACGCCTTGTACTGGTGGTTCGAGGTGCCCAAGGGCCGATTGCGGCTGCACCACCTGGGGCTATGGGCGTTCTATCCTGCCGCCTATTTCGCCTATGCGTTGTGGCGTGGCAGTGAGATTGGCGTCTACGCCTATCCCTTCATCGATGTTGCCACCCTGGGGTATGCCCAGGTGATGATCAATGCGCTGGGTGTGCTGGCAGGGTTCTGGGCAATCGCCGGGGTGCTGCTCATGCTTGACAGGTGGAGAGCGGGATGAGGCAGGGCGTGCCGTCAATCAGGCAAATCAGGCAGCCATCAAGTCTGCGCAGCAGCCCAGGGATTTGAGCACCGCGACGGGCATTGCCAGGGCCGCCGCAGCCCCGTTGGCCTTGATTGACTGGCCTTGGCCACAGCCTTTCAGTCGTCGCTTGCTGAACCTTCGGCGCGCCAGTAGGCGGCAGCCTTGAGAGCGTCCTGCGCCACACCTTTGCTGATCAGCAATGTCTTGACCTGACGCGTCAGGTTCTTCTCCAGCGCTACCCAGGCGTACAAGGTCCCCTCGGGTAATGGCAAGGCCTCGACCGTGGCCACCAGGTCGTCCCGACCTCGTACGGACCAGGTCACGTCCACCTGAGCTTGGCTGGGCAAGGGCTGACGCTCCTGCTCATCGTGAACCTGGATGACGGCCACCACCCGTCGTCCCGCAGGCAGGGCTTCAAGACGGCGGCCAATGGCCGGCAAGGCAGTTTCGTCACCGATCAGCAGGTAGGCCTCGAAGATGTCCGGTACCACCATCGAGGCACGTGGCCCGGCGATATCCAGGGTTTGCCCCGGCGCCGCCTGCGCCGCCCAGGTCGAAGCGGGGCCATCGCCGTGCAGCACGAAGTCGATGTCCAGTTCGTTGGCTTGCAGGTCGATGCGCCGGGGGGTGTACTCACGCATGGTGGGCCGCTCGCCCCCTTCACGATTGAGCGTGCGGGCATCAATGGCGTGCTGCTGCTCGGCAGTCTCGGCAAACAGCAGCTTGATATGGTCATCCGTGCCCAGGCTGGTGAAGCCCTGTAGCTCGGGGCCGCCCAGTGTCACGCGGCGCATGCGCGGGGTCAGGTCGGTCACACGCAGCACGTTCAGGCGGCGCTGGCGAATCTCGTGGTTGACGCGGTGGATGGCTTCACTCATCAGCGCTCTCCTGGTCAGGGGCATGGGGGCCACCAGCGATGGCTTTGGCGGTCACGTTAAGCAAGTCGCGGACGCGCTCGATTTCCTCAGGTGTCCAGCGGCCATGGTGCATGTGCAAGGCGTGGCGCAGATTGCCCACAGCCTCGTGAATCTCAGCGGGGCGGTCGTGACCCCGCAGGGCATGCTTGCTGACTTCGATACGCACGCGTAACCCGTCCAGTGCCACGGCCTGCTCGGTCAAGGCGCTGCGGCCCGTGTCGGTGATGGTGTACAGCCGCTTGCTGCCTTGAGGCTGACCCTGGATGAGTTCGGCCTCCTCCAGGAAGTTGAGCGTGGGATAGATCACCCCTGGGCTCGGCGTATAGCTGCCATCGAAGCGTTTTTCGATTTGCCTGATCAGGTCGTAGCCGTGTCCTGGCTGTTCGCCCAAGAGTGAGAGCAGCAGCAGTTTCAGATCGCCTGGGGCGAACACCCGAGGGCCGCGTTCGCCGCGGCCGGGTTTGCGTTCGAAGTTTTCGGAATCGCGCATGCTGGAAAGTGCCTGTTCAAGATATATCTCAAGATAGTACTCAAGATGTATCTTCGGCAAACCACAAATGCTGATGATTCTTATCTACCCGTTCGATACATCCTTAGGTGAACGGGCAACTACGCTTGCCTGCTGCGGGGGGATGCATTCGTTAGGGTTGCCCGGCTGCAAGTAGGGCATGAGGATCGGCGCCATGCCCTTGAGCACCTGCACCGGCAGCGCAGAGGTGAACTTGAAGGCTTCCGCCGAGCGTCCGGGCACGAAGGCAGTCAAGGTGCCGAAGTGGTTATCGCCCAGGAAGAACACGAACGTCGCGGTGCGGTTAAGCGACCGTGAGCCTATCAGGCGGCCCCCGGCGCCGAAGCTCTCGATGCGGTTGTCGCCCGTTCCGGTCTTGCCGCCCATGACCAGAGGCGTGCCGTCCTTGAGCATGAAGCTGCCGGAAATGCGCCGCGCGGTACCTGCGTCCACCACTTGCGACATGGCGCCCTTGAGCGCGCGCGCTACCTCAACCGGCAGTATCCGCACACCCCGATCCGGGTCGCTGATCAGTTTGGTCTCGTACGGCGTGTCCGCTGCAAAGTGCAGGGTATCGATGCGCAGTGTCGGCAGCCGTACACCGTCGTTCTGAATGATGCCCACCAGTTCGGAAAGCGCGGCAGGCCGGTCACCGGAGCTGCCAATAGCGGTCGCCAGCGACGGGACCAGGTGATCGAAGGGATAGCCCACCCGCTTCCAGCGCTGATGAATGTCGAGAAACGCCTCGATTTCCACCATGGTCCGGATGCGGCTGTCCCGTGCGCCCTGGTGACGGCTCTTGAACAGCCAGCTGTAGACCTCCTGGCGTTCGAAGCGGCTGGCGTTGATCATTTCGCTCAAGGTCGATGCAGGGTGCTTGAGCAGATAGCCCAGCAGCCACAGGTCCAGCGGGTGGACCTTGGCGATGAAGCCCTGGTCAGGCAGGTTATACCGCCCCGGGCCGTAGGCATCGTACATCTGTACCAGACGGTCGTCGGTCAGTTTGCTCTGGGCGAGCTTGCTGTCTTTGCTATGGGCCCGCACGAAGGCGTTGAACGTGGCCTGGCCAGCCTCAGGGAACAGGTAGCGGTGCACGGCCGCCAGGCGCTGGGGTGTCACGCGCATGCCGTCCAGGAAGGTGTCCAGGCGTTGCTGCGAGGTCTTGCGCTGGTACTTGCGCCAGAAACGCATCAGGTAGCTGGTCCCTTCCTTGTCGGCGAACTTTGCCAGGTACTCCTGCCGGCGCGGGTCAGCATCATCCTTGAGCAGCGGCACCCTGTTCAAGGGCTGCTGATAGGTGACGTAGCGCACCACGTCGCGCATCAGGCGGATGAACGGCAGGTTGATCGATTCGCGCAGGGCGTCCTTGAGGGTAGGGTTGCGGCCGTTGTCTTCCTTGCGAAAGTTATTGAACACGTGCATGCCGCCGCCGGTGAAGAAGGATTCGCCAGTGCTGGCCGAATACTTGCGCTCAAGGGCGGCGTCGAGCATCGCGTCCAGGCTCTGGTTTCTGCTGTTTTGCATCAGCCAGTCCAGTGACCAGCGGCTGATGACGTCCAGGTCGGCGACCTCGACTTTCTTCAGCTCAGCCGCAGGCTTGCCGGCGTACTTGTCATGCAGCTCGGCGACGATTTCCAGGTAGGTGGTCAGCACCCGAAGCTTGGCGGTCGAACCCAGTTCCAGCTTGCTGCCTTCGTTGATGTCGAAGGGCTGGTCGGTGCTGTCCGTCTGGACCCGCACGCGTGAGCCATCGGCAGTGCGTTCGAACAGGGTGAAACTGTAGCTGACCTGGTCGGTGGTTTTGGCAGTCAGCAAACGCTCGCCAATCAGGCCGATCTGCGCGGCGAAGGCCGGGTCGGCCAGATGCTTGAGGTACTCGCTGACTTGCAGCTGCAGGTCAGCCTGCAAGGTGCTGGTGGCGGAAAGGTCCAGACGGTCGAGGTCGTACAGCGGGCGGTTGAGCATGGCCGAAAGACGGTTGCGGGCCAGGCTGATGCCCTTGTTGGTGACGATAGGCACGATGGTCGGCTGCGCGACCCAGTCACGGTAGACGGCCTTGCTGGCCAACGCGGCATCGGCCAGCGCCTGAGGGATGATCTGGTTCGCTGCCAGCACACGAACGTGGGCGTCGGTCAGCTCGGCAAGTTCCACGCGCCCCTTGGAGAGGTAGTGCGATGGCCGGCGCTGGGCAATCATCAACGACAGCACCTGACGCAGCGCAAGGCCGCGGGCCGCCAGGCTCTGCGCATCCGTGGCGGTGTCATTGAGCGCGCGGTTGACGTGCTCGAAGTCTGCTCCATACCACACGCGCAGGCCTTCGGCCATGCCGTGGACTTCACCATGACCCGGCACGGCGGACAGCGGCACGCTGTTGAGGTAATCACGCACGATGCGCTGGCGCGCCTCGGTGGTGTCCGGCCCGCCCTGATAGGCGCGCACGCTGGCAGAAATCATCTGCCTGATCTTCTCGGCGCCCGACACGGTCAACCCGTCGGGTGAATGGCGGTACTTCTCCAGCTGGGTGGCCAGGGTACTGCCGCCGGCGGATTGGCCAGGCAGGGCCAGGTAGCGCGCGATCTGGCTGTAGGCAGCCTTGGCGAAACGCGGCCAGTCCACTGCCGGGTTGTTGCGCGGATCACGGGTATCGAGCAGGTCGCGGTTCTCGATGAACAGCAGGCTGTTGACCACGACCGAGGGAATCGAGGCGAAGTCCGGGTACAGGTACTGGGGATACTGATACTGGTAGAGCATGTCGCCCCGGCAATCGGTAATCGCCAGACCTGCCTGGACCTTTTCGATATAGGGCGCGAACAGCCCATGATCGACGTAATTGACCAGCGCCGGCGAGAATCGCACTTGTTGGCTGATCAGGTAATCGCGCTTGAGCAGGCGCGGCAGGAACTCGCCGAGCGAGCTATAGCCCAGGCGCTTATCGAACGGTCCTTCGCCTGGGTACACGATCGCATCGCTGGGACCGGGCTGCAGCGAGTAGGTCAGGGTGCTCGCCAGCTTGCTGAACTCGCGCGATTGCAGCTCGGACGTGCGGAACTCTTCATAGGCCGCGAAGCCGACAGCGCCAGCGCCCACCAGCAGAATCAGGATGATCAGACGCCACCATAGCCGGCGCTGACGAGGGGACTTGGGTTCTGGCGTCTCGGCAGGCGTTTGTTCGGGTGCTTGCTTGGTGTTTGGTTCCGTTTGCCACAGTGCGCCCATAATCGTCTATCCAGCCAGGTATTTTCGTCTTGCTTGCCTGAAGCTTAGACGTTGCGCCGGGTATGTGAAAATTTTGTGGAAACTGCGGAATAAAGCGGGTGCGCGGCAGGGCCGCGCTCAAGCATTCAGGCGGCTACCTCGCTGTTGGGCTCAAAGCTGTCCGCTCGGGCCAGTTGCCACATGCGCGAATAGAATTGCCCATCGACCTCACCGGTCAGTAGCTCGCCCGGCTTGAGGAACACATGCATTTGCGAGAACAGCTTGATCTCGGTGGCTGAAATGCGCCGCACCAAGTGCTTGGCTTCGAGCTGCGACGGGTGTTCCAGCCCAGCTGCAGCCAGCATCTCGGCCAAGGCACGCAGGGTGTTGCGATGGAAGTTCAGCACCCGTTCGGCCTTGTCCGGCACCACCAGGGCACGTTGGCGCAGCGGATCCTGCGTGGCCACACCCGTCGGGCACTTGTTGGTGTGGCAGCTCTGGGACTGGATGCAGCCGATGGCGAACATGAACCCCCGCGCGGCGTTGGCCCAGTCCGCACCGATGGCCAGGACGCTGGCGATATCGAAGGCGCTGACGATCTTGCCGCTGGCTCCGAGCTTGATCTTGTCGCGCAGGTTCAAGCCCACCAAGGTGTTGTGCACGAACAACAGGCCTTCGCGCAGCGGCACCCCGATATGGTCGGTGAACTCCACGGGGGCGGCCCCGGTGCCGCCTTCCTTGCCATCGATCACGATGAAGTCAGGCAGGATGCCGGTTTGCAGCATGGCCTTGGCGATACCCATGAACTCCCACGGGTGACCCAGGCAGAGTTTGAACCCCACGGGTTTGCCGCCCGACAGTTCACGCAGTTGGGCGATGAACTGCATCATTTCGATTGGCGTGGAAAACGCGCTGTGCCGCGATGGCGAGATGCAGTCCTCGCCCAGCGGGACGCCGCGGGTTTCGGCAATTTCCTGGGTGACCTTGTGTTTGGGCAGTATGCCGCCATGCCCAGGCTTGGCGCCCTGGCTCATCTTGACCTCGATCATGCGCACCTGCGGGCTGCGTGCCTGCGCGGCAAATGCCTGCGGGTCGAAACGTCCGTCCGAGGTGCGGCACCCGAAATACCCGCTGCCCAGTTCCCATACCAAATCACCGCCGTGCTCGCGATGGTAGGGGCTGATGCTGCCCTCACCGGTGTCGTGGTGAAAGTTGCCCAGTTTCGCGCCTTGGTTCAATGCGCGAATGGCGTTGGCGCTGAGCGAGCCAAAACTCATGGCGGAAATGTTGAAGATCGAAGCTGAATACGGCTGGCTGCACTGCGGGCCGCCGATGGTGATGCGAAAGCTTGCCGGGTCAGCCAACGGCGCCGGGCGCATGGAGTGGCCGATGAACTCGAAGCCGGACGCGTAGACGTCGATCAGGGTGCCGAACGGTTTGTCCGAGACCTGGTTCTTGGCCCTGGAGTAGACCAGCGAGCGTTGGGCACGGGAGAAGGGCAGGGCGTCGCTGTCTGCTTCGAGCAGATACTGGCGGATTTCCGGGCGAATGGTTTCCACCAGGTAGCGGATGTTGCCCAGGATCGGGTAGTTGCGACGCACGGCGTGGCGTTTCTGCAACAGGTCGAACAGGCCTATCAGGCTGAGCAGGCCGGTTGTCAGGGTGAAGGGCCACAGCCATTGGTGGTGGATCAATGGCAGGGTTGCCAGGGTAAACACGATGCAGATGGCGAACACCGCATAACGGCTGAGAAGTGACAGGCTCATACAGGGTCCTTGCGATGGCTCGGTCAGGCTCACGGCCTGGGTTGAGCCCCGACCATAGCCAACTTGTCCGTCCCTGCAAAGGCCGTGTCGCGCAGCAGCAACTGCCGCCACTGCGTCTGCTGCGCCGCGCAAGCCTCGACCAGGTAGTCGTAACGCTTGCCCACCCGCGCAGCCACCGGCACGCCGTCGCGGTAGAGCAGCCGGTTGCCGCTGGTGGCAGGTACCTTGGCCCCCGGCAGCAACGTGCCGATCAGGTTCAGCGGATCACTGGCGCTGACCACCACCAGTGTGCCGTCCGCCGCTTGCCGGCGAATCTGGCGCAGCATTGCCACGGCTTCGGGCAAGGCGAACTGTTCGCCGGACAATCCGGCAATGAAGCGCCCGCCCCGTATTTCCCCACGCGCCTCCAGGCGATGGTAGCAGCGCAGCAGATCACGCCAGGGCGGCAGCACATCGCTCTCACGCGCCAACAGGCGCCAGCACATCACCCCGTAGCGCTGCAGCAGCAGGCGAGCAAGGTGTTCGATGCGCTGATCCTGATCCAGCTCGGCTTCGCTGCGCGCCAGCAGGGCCCAGCGCCCTGCATGGGCCATGCTGCTGGACAAGGGCAGGTGACCGAAGCGAGGCCGACGCGTGGTGCGCCGAGCGGCCGGGGTGATCAGGCTGCGCAGCCCGGTGAAGCTGTCGGCATTGGCCAGGCCTGCACCGACCAGCGCCTGCAGGGCCGTTTCCAGTTCGCTGGGGAGCAGGCGGGCCTCTTGGGCCAATTCGTCGAAGAACAGTGCACCCCGGGTTTTCAGGGCGTCATGCACCCGCTGGGCGCGTGGTCCCAAGGTGTCGAGACTCGGGGGTGGGGCCAGGCTTCGCCACAGCTGCAGGTGTTCGCGAGGCAGCAACACCACAGGCGTGCTGGCCACCGTGCTGGCTGACACGGTGTTTGCCAACCGGCTCCAGGCGAACTGCCCGCTGCGGCAAGCCTCGTCGAGCCAGCTGGGGCTGTAATCGCGTACGCGCGCCGGCAGCACGTCGGCTTCCCACGCCCCGGCCGCACTTGGAAATCCCTGCAGCTGGGCCAGCACAGCAGGCAGCGCCTGCGGCCCTTGCAACCGTTGCCCCGGATCAAGGTGTTGCCAGTGAAACAGGAAACGCATGAAGTCCTGCAGGCTGACGGGCTCGATCTCCCGGCGCAGGCGTTTGACGGTATAGCGGTGAATACGCGCCAGCAGGTGGCGTTCGCACCACTGTGTGGCTACTGCATCCGGGCTGAAATGGCCCCGTAGCACATGGCCTTGGGCCTCGAGCCGGGCCAAGGCCTGTTCCACCTCAGCGATGGGCTTGCCCAGCGGCGCCGCAAGCTGGGCGACGGTGACAGGCCCATGGCCGCTCAGCCGGGCACGCAGCAATTCGGGCAGCGCCAGGCCGTGGTCCACGGGTTGATCGAAGCCAGGCAGCGGTTCGACGGCAGGCACCAGAGGGCAATCGGGGTAGACGGCTTGCAACAGCGTCAAGCGCTCACGGGCCAGCCACAACGCCTGCTCAGGCAGGTAGACGGCCCGGCCCCGCTTGGCCAGCTGGTCAAGCAGCGTACGCCAGCGTGAGCCTGCCTGGGCTTCTGTCTGGCTGATGGCGCCCAGGCTCATCAGCGCTTCATGCATTTCATCAGCGTTGACCGGCTGCGGCCAAGCCTCGGCTGCCACCGCCGCGATCGCATCCGCATCCAGTGCACCCAGCTCATCGCCTGACTGCACATCCGCCCAGCGGCGATTAAGGACCGCCTGGGTACGACGCTCTTCAATCGGGGCATCATCCAGAAAGGTGTAAGGCCTGGCGTTGAGAATGGCTGAGGCCAGCGGCGAGGGCGCCGACAGGTCGCATGCCAGCAGGCGCACGGCACCGCTTTCCATGCGCCGCAGCAACACCAGCCAGCCCTTGCTATCCATGGCGTCGTGCAGGCAGTCGTCGAGGGTCTGACGAACCAGTGGGTGGTCCGGCACCTGCCGTTCACCGGGCAGATTCTCAAGGCAGGCGATCTGATCGGGGAATACCGAGGCGATCAGGTCCTCGCTTTTCATGCGCTGGATCTGCGGCGCAACTTTGCGACCACCGGCAAAACGCGGCAAGGCCATCGCCACACCCGCGTTCCAGCGCCAGCGCACACCGAACATCGGGGCGTCGAGCACGGCCTGGATCAGCACCTGCTCGGCGCTGCGGCTGTCGAGGTAGCGCCACACTTCGTCGAGGGCGAAGCTGTGGCTGGTTGACAGCGACAGCACGATAGCATCTTCACTGGCTGCCGCTTGCAGCTCGACATTGAAGGTACGGCAGAACCGCTTGCGCAGGGCCAGCCCCCAAGCGCGGTTGATGCGGCTGCCGAACGGCGAGTGAATGATCAGCTGCGTGCCGCCTGACTCGTCGAAGAAGCGCTCCATCACCAGGGTGTCCTGGGAGGGCAGGGCGCCCAGTACCTGCCGCGTACGGGCCAGGTAGTCGAGCAACTGTTCGGCACAGCTGGCGTCCAGTTCGAAGGTGGCTTGCAGCCAGGCCAGCACGTGCGGCAGCGAGCCACCGGCGTGTTGCAGGCGGTCATCGATCTGCCCTTGCAGCCTGGCCACGGCAGCGCTGAGCTCGCGGCTGCGCCCAGGGGCTTCGCCTAGCCAGAACGGGATCGTGGGGGGCTGGCCGTGTGCGTCTTCGACCCGGACTCGCCCGGCCTCCACGCGCAGGATGCGATAGGACGCATTGCCCAGCTGGAAGATGTCGCCAGCCATGCTCTCCACGGCGAAGTCTTCGTTGACGCTGCCGATGTTCAGCGCCTGGGGGTCGAGCATGACGGCGTAGTCGGCATTGTCGGGAATCGTCCCGCCACTGGTCAAAGCGGTGAGCTGGCTGCCACGGCGCCCTCGCACCATGCCGCTGACCGCATCGCGGTGCAGGTACGCGCCGCGCACGCCCTGGCGGCCGTTGTAGCCTTCGGCAAGCATGCCGAGCAAGGCGTCGTAATGTTCGTACGCCAACGTGTCGAACGGCATGGCCTGGCGCAGGCAGTCGAACAGCGCTCGCTCGTGCCAGGTCTGGTTGCTGGCCTCGGCGACGATCTGCTGGGCCAGTACATCCAGCGGCGCCTGCGGTACCTGTACTTCATCCAGCTCGCCGCGGCGCACGCAATCGAGCAGCGCCACGCACTCGATCAGGTCGTCTCGCGATGTCGCGAACAACCGTCCTTTGGGCACCCCGTCCACCTGATGCCCAGCACGCCCCACGCGCTGCAGGAACGCTGCGATCGAGCCGGGTGAAGCGACCTGGCACACCAGGTCGATGTCGCCGATGTCGATGCCAAGTTCCAGCGAGGCAGTGGCCACCAGCACCTGCAGCTCGCCGGCCTTCAGGCGCTGCTCGGCACTCAGGCGCCTCTCCTTGGACAGGCTGCCATGGTGAGCGGCCACCGCCGCCGCGCCCAGCCGATCGCTCAGGTGACGGGTGATACGCTCAGCCAGCCGCCGGGTGTTGACGAACACCAGGGTGGTGCGATGCGCACGGGCCAGTTCGGCCAAACGATCGTACACCAGCCCCCATGCATCCTGGTCGAGCACCGCCCCCAGTGGCACGGGTGGGATTTCGATGGCCAGGTCACGTTGACGCGCGTGCCCCACATCGACGATGGCGCAGGCCCGCCCGCTGCCCACCAGAAACTGCGCCACGCGTTCGACCGGACGCTGGGTGGCAGACAGGCCGATGCGTCGCAGCGGACGGTCACACAACGCTTGCAGGCGTTCGAGGGTCAGCGCCAGGTGGCAACCGCGCTTGTTGCCGGCCAGGGCATGGATCTCATCGACGATGACGGTGTGCACCGTGCGCAGGCCTTCACGTCCAGAGGCCGAACCCATCAGCACGTACAGGGACTCCGGGGTCGTGACTAGAATGTGCGGCGCCTGCTTGCGCATGGCGATACGTTCTTTCTGGGGCGTATCACCGGTGCGCACCGCCGTGGTGATGGTGGGGGCTGCGTGCCCTTGCGCTTGGAGCGCGCGCTGGATGCCCTCCAGCGGTACTTGCAGGTTCAAACGGATGTCGTTGGACAGGGCTTTCAAGGGCGATACATAGACGATTTGCGTGGTGGCGTGCAATGTGCCGCCCTGCTCCAGCCCCTGGCGAAACAGCGCGTCGAGCACTGCCAGGAATGCACTGAGCGTCTTGCCTGAGCCGGTCGGCGCTGCCAGCAGCACGGATTGTCCCGCCTGGATGAGCGGCCAGGCCTGGGCCTGGGCATCGGTCACCGACGGATAATGGCCTGAGAACCAGGCCGCAACGCCTGGATGGAACAGCTCAAGTACTGGATGGTTCGCGGCAGGAAGCGTCATGAGAAGGTTATGAAGGGTACAGGCCAGGTTGGCAAGTGACCGTTCGTCCGCCTGTGTCCGAGCCTGGCAGTGGCCTTGTCACGGTCGGGGAGGCATGGGATGCTCGCCGCCCATTTTCAGGGAGATCACCCATGGCCAATATCATCCGCATTGCCGCCGCATTATTGCTGGACCCGCAAGGTCGCACCCTGCTGGTGCGCAAGCGCGGCACCCAGGCATTCATGCAGCCGGGCGGCAAGATCGATGCAGGCGAAACCCCGGTTCAGGCGCTTGCCCGGGAGCTGCTCGAGGAACTGGGCCTGCAGATCGACCCCGCCAAGGCCGTGCGCCTTGGCCAGTTCAGTGCCCCGGCCGCCAATGAGCCGGGGTTCGAGGTGCAGGCCGAGCTGTTCCGGGTGGACTGCGCGGCAGCGGTAATGCCGGCGGCCGAAATCGAGGAGATCACCTGGCTGGCCGCTGACCAGACGCCAGAAATGCCCTTGGCGCCCTTGACCCGTGATCTGATCCTGCCGCTATACCACCAGTTGCTCAGCGTACCGCGCTGACACCGTCGAGGGTGGCGAACGAAGTGTCCTTGGCCGTCAGTAGAAAATCGCGCATGTAGGGCGCATCGAGCATGTCGGTGCGCACGGCCGCGTAGAGTGTCGCGAACAGGCCTTTTTCGCCCAGGCGCTTGCCTTTGACGTAGCCGCGAGAGCTGTATTCGTGCAAGGCCCAATGGGGCATGCCGCACACGCCCCGGCCGCTGGCCACCAACTGCATCATCATGACCGTGAGCTCGGAGGTGCGTACGGCCGCAGGTTCGATGTCGGCTGGCTCCAGGAAGCGGGTGAAGATGTCCAGACGGTCGCGTTCCACCGGGTAGGTGATCAGGGTCTGGTCCGCCAGGTCCTGGGGCACCATGTAGGGTTTGCTGGCCAACGGGTGTTGGTTGGCCACTGCCAGCATGGCTTCGTAGGTGAACAGAGGAACGTAGGTGATGCCGGCCAGGTCCAGGGGATCGGAGGTCACCACCAGGTCCAGGTCGCCACGGGCCAAGGCGGGCAAGGGCGCGAACGCGAAGCCTGACGCCAAGTCCAGTTCCACTTCAGGCCAGGCATCACGGAACTGATCGATGGTGGGCATCAGCCACTGGAAACAGCTGTGGCATTCGATGGCCATGTGCAAGCGACCGGCCGTGCCCCCCGCCAGTCTGGCGATATCGCGCTCGGCGCCACGCAACAGGGGAAGCGTGGCGTCGGCCAGTTGCAGCAGGCGCAGCCCGGCGCTGGTGAAGCGAATGGGCTTGCTCTTGCGCACGAACAACGTCAGGCCCAGGCGCTCTTCCAGCTCCTTGAACTGGTGTGACAGGGCCGACTGGGTCAAGTGCAACCGCTCGGCCGCTTCGACCAGGCTGTCTGCCTCGCGCAGGGCATGAAGGGTTTTCAGGTGGCGAATCTCCAGCACAGCTGACTCCGGGGGTAAGGCTGAGGGTGAACATCATGGAGTTGAGTTTCCCTCATGTTGCCGCCGCTGTCGACCGTGCCTTGCCTATCGACTGAGACGGTGCAGCGCCTGGGTAACTCAACCAAGCCCGTATTTCTTGACCTTGTCGAACAACGTGGTCTTCGCCATGCCCAACTCCTGGCTCGCCTGGCTCAAGTTGCCGCCGGTGCGCTGCAAGGCGTCACTGAGCAGGTTGCGCTCGAAGGCCTCCACAGCTTCGGCAAAGCCCAGCCCTTGGCTGCTGGTGCCCGTAGGGCCTTTCTTGAAGGCGGGCAGACCCAGCGCATAGCGCTCGGCCACGTTACGCAATTCGCGAACGTTGCCCGGCCAGTCGTGGGCCATCAGCCGTGACAGGGTCTGGCTGTCCAGAGTGGGCGTCTCTCGGTCGAACCGCAGGGCCGATTGTTGAAGGAAGTGTTCGAACAGCTGCAGGATGTCTTCGCGGCGTTCGCGTAGCGGTGGCAGTTCGAGGGTCACCACGTTCAGACGGTAATACAGGTCGCTGCGGAACTGCCCGCTCTGACCCAGGCTGTCGAGGTCGGCCTTGGTCGCCGCAATGAGCCGGCAATCCACTGGAATGCTCTGGTTCGAGCCGAGCCGTTCCAGGGTACGCTCCTGTAACACCCGCAACAGTTTGATCTGGAGGTTGATCGGCATGCTTTCCACTTCATCGAGGAACAGCGTGCCGCCGTTGGCGTGCTCGATCTTGCCGATGCGGCGTTTGCCAGCACCGGTGAAGGCGTTGGCTTCGTGGCCGAATATCTCGCTCTCGAACAGGTTCTCTGGCAGGCCACCGCAGTTCAGTGCCACGAAGGGCTGGCCCTGGCGACGGCTGAAGTCGTGCAGGCAGCGGGCCACCAGTTCCTTGCCGGTGCCTGTTTCACCCTCGATCAGCACATTGGCAGAAGTGTCCGCCACGTTGGCGATCAGTTCGCGCAGGTGCTGCATGGCGGGCGAGCGCCCGATGATGCGCCCTTCCAGGCTGCTTTGCCCGGCAAGCTGGCGGCGCAGCGCCGACACTTCGCGGGACAGACCGCGCTGCTCGAGCGCACGGCGCACCACATCGACCAGCCGCTCGGGCGAGAAGGGCTTTTCCATGAAGTCATACGCGCCGTTGCGCATGGCGCCGACGGCCATGTCGATATCGCCGTGCCCGGTGATCAGGACGACTGGCAGGCTGCGATCGCGTGCCTTGAGACGGTTGAGCAGCTCTAGGCCATCGATACCCGGAAGGCGAATGTCACTGACCACGATGCCGGCAAAATCATCGCCAATGCGTTCGAGCGCCTGTTCGGCACTGCCCACGCCTTCGCAACCGATGTCCTCCAGCGCCAGTGCCTGCTGGCAGCCAAGAAGGACATGGGGGTCGTCTTCGACGATCAGAACGGTAAGGGGCGCTTGGGTCATGGAAAGTCTGCCGATTCGGTGGGGGTGGATGCCAAGGGCAGGATCAGCACGAAGGCTGTGCCGCCGCTGGCAGGATGCTCGACACTGAGGCTGCCCTTGGCGGCCGCAGCAAGGCTGGCCGAGAGGGTCAGGCCCAGGCCAAGGCCATCGTCGCCCGGCTTGGTGGTGAAGAACGGTTCGAAAAGATGCTTGCGTGCCTCCGGATCGATACCATGGCCGTTGTCGCGCACCTGCAAGCGGTATTTGTCACCTTGCAGTTCGCCTTCGAGCCACAAGGCCGGCTGGGGCTGGACAGCCATGGCATCCAGGGCGTTGCCGATGAGATTGACCAGAATCTGCTCCAGGCGGGTCTGGTCGATGGCCAACTGCAGGTCTTCGTAATCGCGGTGTACCTGTAGGTGGCTGCTATTGATGCGTTCTGCCAGCACCTGCAGGCTGGCTTCGACCGCCTTGGCCACTGCGGCCTGGCCGCTGTCGTCGCTGCGTCGGGCGAATGAACGCAGGCTGGCGGTGATGCGGCCCATGCGGTCGACCAGGCCATTGATGGTGCGCAGGTTGGTACTGGCGGTATCCAGAGCGCCGCGTTCGATGAACCGAACGGTATTGCCCGACAAGGTACGCAGCGCCGCCAAGGGTTGATTGAGCTCATGGGCAATACTGGTGGACATCTGCCCGATGGCCGCCAGTTTGCCAGCCTGCACCAGTTCGTCTTGGGCCTGGCGCAGGGTCTGCTCGGCATGACGGCGCTCGCGTATCTGCCCCTTGAGCCGCTCATTGCTGGCCCGCAGGTCGGCCGTACGCTCGGCGATGCGACGCTCAAGCTGGCTATTGGCTTGCTCCAGCGCCTCGCGGGCTGCCAGGCGGGTGGCGATGACTTTGCGTCGCTCGTTCCAGGCGATGCCCAGAATGGTCAGCAAGGCAAACGCCACGCCAACCAGAATACCTTGCACCATGGACTCGCGGCGCAGGTCCTGAAGCGGCGTCAGCAGCGTGAAGTGCCAAGGCGTATCGACCAGGCGACGTGTCTGGGCCAGGTAGGCCACCTCATGCGGGTTGCCCTGGGCCGTTTCGCTGTTGGCCGGGAAGGTCAGCTTTTCCACCCCGTCGGCCAGGGTCTCGCGCCCCAGCGGTTGCAACTCGTTGAGCGGCCACCAGTAGTATTGCAGGCTGCGCGCCAGGCGCTCCTTGGTTTGCGGGGTCAGCGGACGCACTGATTTGAGGCGTCGAGCCGGATCGCTGGAAAGAATGATGATCCCGTTCTCGTCGCTGACGAACGCTTCCAGGCGGGCGCGCTGCCAACGTTCCTCCAAGGTATCGAGGCGCACCTTGATCACGGCCACGCCGATGATCTTGCCATGCTCCTCGAGCCCATGGGCCAGGTAGTAACCGGCTTCGCCCGTGGTGCTGCCGATGCCGTAGAAACGCCCCGGTTCGCCACGCACGGCGGTCTGGAAATACGCGCGAAACGACAGGTCTTCACCCAGGAAGGAGTCGGTATCGCGCCAGTTGCTGGTGGCTTGCACCCGCCCCTGGGTGTCGAGCACGAAGATCGCGCGGCTGCGGCTGCGCCGGTTGAGGCCTTCGAGGTATTCGTTGACGGTTTGCCGTGAACCTCCATCAGGGTCGGTCAGCAGGTGCGACACACTGTCTTCGAGTTCCAGCAGGCTGGGAAGGTAGGTGTACTTGCTGATCTCGCTTTCGACCGTGCGTGCATGCAATTCCAACTGGCGTTCGCCATTTTCACTGAGCACCCGTATGCCGTTGCTCTCGCTGATCAGGAACCCGGCCATGCCCAGCCCGATCATCAGCAGGACGATCAGCGGTGGTAACAGCAGTTGGCGAACAAGGCGGGCTTTCACGGCAGGCTTGGCAGGTAACAGGAGCGAGGGGTCGCATTTCATCACAGTGACCTCGTCACGACCAGCGCCCGCTGCCCGCAAGGGCGGCGGGGCCGAGCGGCTCGATGAGGCAGGATCAGTGCTGAAGGATCTTGCTCAGGAAGTGCTGGGTGCGTTCGTGACGGCCTTCGGGGTTGCCGAAGAAGTCTTCCTTCTGGCAATCCTCGATGATGTTGCCCTTGTCCATGAAGATCACGCGGTTGGCCACTTTGCGAGCAAAGCCCATTTCGTGGGTCACGCACATCATGGTCATGCCTTCGTGGGCAAGCTCGACCATCACGTCCAGCACTTCGTTGACCATCTCCGGGTCCAGGGCCGAAGTAGGCTCGTCGAACAGCATGACGATCGGGTCCATGGACAATGCGCGCGCGATGGCGACCCGTTGCTGCTGACCGCCGGACAACTGCCCGGGATGCTTCTTGGCGTGGGCACTCAAGCCGACGCGGTCGAGCAAGGCCAGGCCCTTCTTGGTGGCTTCGGCCTCACTGCGGCCCAGCACCTTGCGCTGGGCAATGGTCAGGTTTTCGGTGATGGTCAGGTGCGGGAACAGCTCGAAATGCTGGAAGACCATGCCCACGCGCGAGCGCAGCTTGGGCAGGTTGGTCTTGGCGTCGGCGATCGAAGTGCCGTCGACCACGATGTCGCCCTTCTGGAAAGGCTCCAGCGCGTTCACGCACTTGATCAGGGTGGACTTGCCCGACCCCGAGGGACCGCATACCACCACCACTTCACCTTTCTTGACCTCGGTGCTGCAGTCGGTCAGCACCTGGAAGTCCCCGTACCACTTGTTGACGTTCTTGATGGAAATCATACGGTGATCCTTTTTTGCAGGCGCTTGACCAGCCACGAAGCGGAGAAGCTGATGATGAAATACACGATGCCGGCGAAGATCAGGAACTCGTGGGAGCGCCCGATGATGTCGCCGTTGGAGCGTGCCGAGTTGAGGAAGTCGACCAGGCCTACCGTGTAGACCAAGGACGTGTCCTGGAACAGGATGATGCTCTGCTGCAGCAGCAACGGCGTCATCTTGCGGAAGGCCTGGGGCAGGATGATCAGGCGCATGGTCTGGCCATAGGTCATGCCCAACGCCTGGGCTGCGCCCATCTGGCCTTTGGAGATCGACTGCACACCGGCACGCACGATTTCGCAGAAGTAGGCCGCCTCGAACATCATGAAGGCGACCACGCAGGAGGTGAAGGCCCCCACCGGCGTATCCTGCCCAGTGATCCAGCGCAGCACGAACGGCACCGCCAGGTAGAACCAGGTGATCACCAGCAGCAGCGGGATCGAACGAAAATAGTTGACGTAGGCGCCGGCCAGCCTGGACAGCAGTTTATTCGACGACAGGCGCATCAGCGCCAGCAGGGTGCCCAGCACGATGCCGCCGATGACGCCCATCACCATCAATTGCAGGGTCATGGCCATGCCATCCCAGAGGGCGGGCAGGGCGGGGATGATTTCGCTGAAATCCAGGTCCATTTACTTGCCCCCCACAGAGATCAGGCCAGGTACGGCCACTTTCTTCTCGACGATACGCATGAGCAGCATCAGGCCCATGTTGAGGGTGAAATAGATCAACGTGGCCAAGGTGAACGCTTCGAACAGGTTCGCCGAGAACTCGGCAGTCTGCTTGGTTTGCGCCAGCAGCTCCATCAGGCCGATCAACGAAGCCACCGAGGAGTTCTTGAACACGTTCAGGAATTCGGAGGTAAGTGGCGGAATGATGATGCGGTAGGCCTGTGGCAGCAGCACGTTGGTGTAGATCTGCGGCAGGCTGAAACCCATCGCTCGCGCGGCGGCTTCCTGGCCACGCGGCAGGGCCTGGATGCCGGTGCGAACCTGTTCGCACACGCGCGCGGCGGTGAACAGGCCCAGGCACACGACCACACTGATCAAGGCCGACGTGGTCGGGTTCAAGTCCTGCTTGAACCATTCCTGCAGCCCCTCTGGCAGCAGGTCCGGCACCAGGAAGTACCAGATGAACAGCTGCACCAGCAAAGGCACGTTGCGGAACAGCTCGACGTATGCGGTTGCGATACCGGAAACGAGCCGGTTAGGCACGGTTCGCATCACGCCCAGGATCGACCCCAGCAGCAAGGCGATGATCCAGGCGGAAATGGCGATGGCGATGGTCCACCCCAGGCCGGTGATGTACCAGTCCAGATAGGTTTCGCTGCCCACGCCAGTGGACTTGAAGAATACGCCCCAGTCCCAGTTGTAATTCATCGGGATTTCCCCTCAGACGATTGTTTCACAGGCACCTTCCAGCATCCGAGGGCAAACTGCCCTCGGATGAAAGGTTAGACACTAACGGGGAGCCTGCCCGTTTAATTCGCGCCTTGCAGCGCGGCAGGCTCCAGGCTGGGGGTCAGGATTTCTTCTCGTCCGCCGCCTTGTCGGTCGGCTCGGCGATCAGCTTCTTGAGCTCGTCGCTCATTGGGAACTGCAGGTTCAGGCCTTTAGGCGGGATTGGCTGCTGGAACCACTTGTCGTAGCTCTTGTTGACTTCACCGGACTTGAAGTAGCCAATGATCGCGTCATCCACGGCCTTCTTGAAGGGCTCATCACCCTTGCGCACCATGCAACCGTAGATTTCGTAGGATTGCGGCGTACCGGTGATGACCCAGTCCGACGGCTTGCGAGCCTTGGCCATTTCGCCAGCGAGCAGCGCGTCGTCCATCATGAAGGCCACAGCGCGACCGCTCTCGAGCATGTTGAAGGCTTCACCGTGGTCCTTGGCGGAGATCACGTTCATCTTCATCTGCTTGTCGGCGTTCATGGCCTTGAGGAGGCGTTCGGAGGTGGTGCCCGCGGTGGTCACCACGTTCTTGCCAGCCAGATCTGCGAAGTCCTTGTAGGCCGGCTGGCCGTCCTTGACCTTGGTCAGCAGACGGGTGCCAACCTCGAAGATACCCACCGAAAAGCTGACTTGCTGCTGGCGCTCGACGTTGTTGGTGGTGGAGCCGCACTCCAGGTCGACGGTGCCGTTCTGTACGAGCGGGATGCGGGTCTGGGAAGTGACCAGGTTGTAGCGGACCTTGATGTCGGTACCCAGTTGCTTCTTCAGGGCCTCGACGACGGCCAGCTGGATATCGTGGGAGTAGCCGACGGGCTCTGGCTTGCCGGCCAGGTAGGAAAACGGGATGGAGGAGTCGCGGTGGCCCAGGGTGATGGTGCCTGAATCCTTGATCTTCTTCAGGGTGCCGGTGAGTTCTTCGGCCATGGCCGGCGAAGCGATCACAGCAGCCGCGATGGCGGCGCCCAGCAATTGACGAACGATACGCATCAAATTTTCCTCGACGTGTTTGTTTTTTTTATGGAGCCGTTGGCGGACTCTTTCGTTCAACGGATACGGCAGCGGTTGCATCCGGTTGAATGGATATGAGCAGAAGTCGTGCCAAGGTCCGTGAAGCATGTTAGCCCCGCTGAAAGCAAGGGCGTTAGCCTTGTTCGACTAATTCGAGTTTTTCAGCAGGGTCGGAAATTCGAATTACCGTCATTTTTATGTTCGGTTATCCGAATGAGTGCTCACCATTGTGCACCTAGCCATATGTATATGTAACACCTGTCCATGACAGCTCGATGTTCTGCTGCGGCATTTCCCAGACCAGAGGAAGATCCGTGGCAGATAACGCACTACCTCACGTTTCCGTTGATGCGCTCGTGGCGAGCGCGTTGCCGGCTTGGCTGACCAGCGCCGATCCAGACCTGCTCAGCACGTTCCATCGTGCGCTCGAGCTTGAACAGTTGTCCTGCGAGGCGGTCAAGGTGCGTCTGAAAACGTTGCCTGGGCTGCAGACCTTTGCCCGCCCATTGCTTCAGGAGGCGCTGCGAGCCATGGGCTTGGGCGAGGTGAATGTGGATACCGCTCGGGTGGTGGTGCACGACAGGCTTGCGATGCCCAGTGCCGCCCCTCGGCTGCACACACCCATGAAGGTGATTTACAGCAATGAATCGCTGTTGATGGCCGCGTTACACAACTTTCATGAAAGCGAGACCCATCCCGGCCTGCACCGGCGCGCTCAATTGCAGAAGGCAGACGGCACTGTACTGCCGCTTTCCTTCGAAGCGTTTGCTCGCCTCTGCCGGCAGCTGGATCTGGGCGGGCGGTACCAGCAGCAGCTGCATACGTGCCTGTTCCCCAAGGCGCGTCCCCCGGCACCCGCCGATTTTGGGCAGCGTGCAGTGGAACAGATTTTCGAGGAGCGCCTACGCGCGGCGCTTGATGTTGCAGTCAGGATGGCCAGGCTCAAAGGGCAGCTGACCGATCAAGACTACCTCACACTTCTGCCGCTGATAGCCCGCAAGCCGACGGTACCGGCCGTGGCTCAACTGTTCCAGGCGTTCGAGCTATTCGTCTTGGGTAAGCGCGTTCAGCGTTGCCTGGTCATTGAGCTTCGCGCGGCGGCAAATGGGCCCGTGCACGGCCTGATAAGCTGGTTTTCCAATGACCCGGCCGAGCCCATCGGGCGGCATGCGAACTGGACTGGATTGTACGAACACCTCGGCATGCGGCTGCGTGAGCGTCGATATACACAGTACTTTGCCGGCTTGATTGCTCAGCGCGAGCGGCCTGCGTTTCTGGCCCAGCTGGCGCAGTTGAACAAATCCTCGACTGGTCCTACACCGCTCGCCCTCGATGGTCGGCATTTCGCAATAGAAGGCTCTGTCTTTGCCTGCCTGCGCAAGCGCTTGCTCGATGCAATGATCGATGATGCCCGGGTACTTGCCGTTCCCACAGGCGACCTGACTCAACTTGAGCGGCACGAGCGCATCGACGCCTTGAAAGGGGCAGGGCTGGATGCGCTTACCCTGGCCGCGCTGTTCGTCCCCGGCCTGGGCGAAGTTTTATTTGTTGCGGCTGCGGTGGACGTCGTGCGCGAAATCTATGACGGTTACGAGACTTGGCAGATAGGCGACAGGCAGCAAGCGCTGGCGCATGTGTTCAATGTGGCCCAGGTCGTGGCCACGGGCGCGCTTTTGGGTGCTGCGCAGCCATTGTTCGGCGGCGCGCTCGAGCGCATCGGTTTGGTCGACGGCCTCACGCCGGTCATGGCCGGCAACAGGGGATTGCGGCTAAAAAAGATGCCGGCGTCGGCCCACTACCTGGAGCATCCGGGGGAATTGATACGCAGCTTTGGCGCCGATCTTGAGCAAGTGTCGGACGTGGACGCCGACGCGCTGGTGCATATCACCGGCCTGACGCCCGAACACTTGCGCAGCCTGCGGGTACACGAGGAACCGGCGCCAGCGCGGTTCAGAGAAGCGCAGGCACGGCACCTGCTGTATGGGCAGGGGCCGACATCAGAGCTGTTGGTCGAGCAAGCGCTGACGCATTCAGTGGGCGAGCCAGGCGTTGGCGTGGATACGCTCACTCGCGACTTCACCGGCCTGTCAGTGCCACTTGCGCAAGAAATCGTGGAATGCGCGACCACAGAACAACTTGAAACGCTGATGAGCGGCAAGGTCCCCCTGCCGCTTGCTGAGCGGGCGCGTTGGGCAGTGCGTGAAAGCCGCATCGATCGCGCGCTGTTGGGCTTCGAGCATGAGCAGGCCACCAACCTGGACACACTGCGCCTGGCGCTGGCGCTGATCGATGAAACATCGCCATGGCCTGTGTCGATGCGTATCGAGGTGCGCCTGGGTGAGGCCCAGGGCAAGCTCGTGGCCTCCCACGGCCCAGTTGACGCACAGCGCACCGAGGTGATCGTGCAGACCAGCGGAGGATATCAGTTGCAGGCACGTTCGATTCAGGCCGTGGATCAAGGACTGCTGGCGTGTTTGCTGCAGACCCTGGATGAAACCCAGAAAACCGCCTTCGGCGGTTCATCGGTTACGGCTGTCGAATTGGCGGAAAACCTGCTGCACAGGGCGGCTGTCGATCGGGGCAAAACGGCCCAGTCACTGGGCATGGTGGCTCTGGGTGGCCGATTCAACCCGCCTCGCCGACTCCAGGATGGTCGTATTGGTTACCCCCTCAGCGGGCGAGGGGAGAGCAGCCGGCAAGCACTACGCCGGGGCATACACCGCATCTACCCGACGCTGACCGAGAGCCAGATGGACGCCTACCTGGAGCAATTGACCGAGCGCGACGTGAATTTATGGGACCACTTGAGCGATCTCGAAGGGCGACTGGCACGTTTGCGTGAGTCCCTCGCCTCCTGGGAGAGCCAACGCAATGGTTTCATCGATGGGCGCCGCCGACGCAGGGTTGCCACCCAGATCCGCCGCGCTTGGCGACGCAAGACAGTTGGGTCCGGGAACGATGAGTATGTGCTGCGTATACAGGGCGAGCAGGTGGGCACGCTACCTGACCTGCCTGACGACATCGATTTCAATCACGTGCGGCAATTGAGCCTGCGCAACTTGGCGCTTATCAACGTCAGCGACAACTTTCTCAAGCGCTTCCCGCACCTGCAGGTGCTCGATCTGCGCGGCAACCAGTTGACGCAGCTGCCGACCGGCCTCAGTGACCTGGAGCAGTTGCGGGTATTGCGGTTCGATGACAATCGAATCGTACTTCGACCTGACAGTGACACGGCACTGACCAGACTGACCCACCTTGAGTACATTAGCTTGAGCGGTAATCCGATCGGCAGAATACCGAACCTGTCTCCCCTACGTCATCTGCGTACGATTTCACTGCGCAACACAGGCCTGTTGAACATCCCGCAGCGCCATCAATTACTGTGGCGCGGCCTGATGGACATCCGGGAAAACCAGATTCGTGAGGTCAACGAGCATCTGCAGATGCTCGGAGAACACATCCAGCAAATGTCCCTGCACGACAATCCGTTGGACGAAGCCAGTCAGCAAGCACTCGCCACTGCAAACGAGGGCTCGCTCGCGCCGCGCACCCATGCCCAGGTGTCCATTGACGACGAGCTGCGAGACAGCTGGATTGGACCGGCCAAGCCAGACATTCGCCATCGATATGAAGGCATCTGGAACGCCTTGCTTGACGATGAGGGCTCTGCCGATCTCTTCCGGTTCCTTGCCGACTTTGCCGAATCTGACGATTTCCATGAACGCCCGCCATACTACCGCGCACGCATATGGCGCATTCTCGAATTGTGTGCTGAAAGTACGGATGTCCGCGAATCGGTCTACCTGCAGACCCAAGGCCCGCAGACCTGCGAAGACCGTTTGTTGCTACTGCTCAGTCAACTTGAGGTGAGAACGCTTATTGCCGTTCATACGGCTGGGGCGAGTGCCGGGCAGACTGAACGCGAACTCCTGCGCCTTGGGCGTTCGCTGTATCGTCTGGACCAGGTGGACAGTATCGCCGCTCGGCATATCGAGCGTATGCGGCGCGATCCCTATGCGAGGGTGGATGACATCGAGGTGTACCTGGCTTACCGGGTCAATCTGGCGAACCGCTTGGGGTTACCGGCTCAACCAAGTTACATGAATTACCCGGAATTCAGCGATGTCAGCAGTCGGCAGATCAGGCTGGCCGGAGAGCGGGTACTGGCGGGCGAGAGTTTGGATGTACTGGCCGCGGCACTGGCGCAACGCGAGTTCTGGCAGTCGTTTGTACGCAGTCATTACCGCGAACGTTTCGAGGCGCTGGCTGCACCGTTTCACCAACGGCTCGAAACCGCCGAGCGCACCGTCGGCGAACAGGGGGAGCAGGTCTATCTTCAACAGGCTGCTGCCTTGAAGGCTGAGCTCGATGCGCACGAGCAGGCGCTTTACCACGAGCTGGCCGTCGAGGCCTACAGCCGCCTGTGAGCATGTGCTAACAGGCGGCACATCTGGGTCAGGCAGCGTGACTGCGCTGCGTTGCCTTTTCCAGGTACTGGCTAAGGGTGTTCTGTTCGGCTTCGGTGGTGAACAGCCCAAGCTTGGTACGACGCCACAGGATATCTTCAAGGCTGGTAGCCCACTCATGCTCGCGCAGGTAATCCACCTCGCGGGCAAACAGCCCTGCACCGATGGCCTGACCCAGGTCCTGCGGGCCTTCAACGCCTGCCAGAAGCGTCCAGACGCGGCTGCCATAGGTGCGTGCCCAGCGCTGGGCAATGGCCGGGGCAAGCCAGGTATGCCGAGCAAGCAAGGCTTCTTCAAGTGCCTGCGGCGTGGTCATGTCCTCACCGCCCGGCAGGGTTGATTCGGCTGTCCAACTACAGCCCATCTGGCTGAAGAACGGCTTGAGTTCGGCCATGGCCGATTCGGCCAGCTTGCGGTAAGTGGTGAGCTTGCCACCGAAGACCGAGAGCAGGGGGGCTTCACCGTGGGCGGCCGACAGTGCCAAAGTGTAGTCGCGGGTAACGGCCGATGGGTTGTCCGATTCGTCATTGCACAGAGGGCGAACGCCTGCATAGGTGCTGAAAATGTCACTGCGCTGAAGCTGATGATTGAAGTGGGCGTTGACCACGTTGAGCAGGTAGTCGGTTTCCTGATCGGTGATCGCCACCTTGGCAGGATCGCCCGTGTATTCACGGTCGGTGGTGCCGATCAGTGTGAAACGATCAAGGTACGGAATGCAGAAAACGATGCGCTGGTCTTCGTTCTGCAGAATGTAGGCGTGCTCGCCTTCATACAGCCTAGGGACGATCAGATGACTCCCCTGGATCAGACGGATCCCATAAGGGGCGTCCAGTTTCAGGTCGTTCTTGATGAACTGCGCCACCCATGGGCCGGCGGCGTTCACCAGGCCCTTGGCACGCACCGTCCGGGTGCTACCGTCGGCGTGTTTCACTTCCACTTCCCAGAGGGCGCCGACACGTTTGGCGCCCAGGCACAGCGTCTGGGTGTGAATGTGCGCGCCATGTTCACGGGCAGCCATGGCGTTGAGGACCACCAGGCGAGCATCATCGACCCAGCAGTCGGCATATTCGAAACCACTGGTGATGGCCGGCTTGAGCGCAGAGCCAGCGCCAAATCGCAGGCTGCGCGAGGCGCCCAGCCGCTTGCGCTTGCCCAGGTGGTCGTACAGGAACAGGCCAGCACGGATCATCCAGGCAGGGCGCAAATGGGGGCGATGGGGCAGCACGAAGCGCATGGGTTTGACGATGTGCGGTGCCTTGGCCAACAGGACTTCGCGTTCGGCCAGGGCCTCGCGTACCAGACGAAACTCGTAATGCTCGAGGTAGCGCAGACCTCCGTGAATCAGCTTGCTGCTGGCTGACGAGGTGTGCCTGGCCAGGTCGTCCTTTTCACACAGGAAGACTTTCAGGCCGCGGCCGGCTGCGTCGGCGGCGATGCCCACACCGTTGATGCCACCGCCTATCACCACCAGGTCATAGCAGTCGGCGACGGGAGCGCTGGTCGAATCGGGCTGGGACACAGGGAAGGCCTCCTGGAGCAGTTCGTATCGAAAGTGAACATTTATGTTCGTTTCCGAAAATACTAGCGCAAGCGCAGGCGACTCGCCAGTCCGTATTCATAGAAAATACTGATCAGGTGACAAGCAAATGAACATTAACGAAAAAGTCAGCGTGTGTCGGGCGCCTGTGCCACGCCCATGCTCACAGCGCCGGCGCCGACCTTCTAAACCACTTCGACCCGTACCTTGTGGTCATTGAGCAGTTGGACCAGGGCAGGGGTCGGTGCCTGGTCAGTCACCAGGCAGTCGACCAGGCTGATGGCCCCCAGGCGCACCATGGCATTGCGCCCGAACTTGCTGGAGTCCGCAGCCAGAATCACCTGCCGAGCATTGGCGATGATCGCCTGGGACACGCGCACTTCCTGATAGTCGAAATCCAGCAGGCTCCCGTCTTCATCGATGCCGCTGATGCCGACCAGGGCGTAATCGACCTTGAACTGATTGATGAAGTCCACACTCGCCTGGCCTACGACACCGCCGTCACGGCGCACGGTGCCGCCCGCCACCAGCACCTCGAAGTCATCCTTGGCCGCCAGGATGGAGGCGACGTGCAGGTTGTTGGTAATGACCTTCAGTTGGCTGTGGTTGAGCAAAGCGCGGGCGATGGATTCGGTGGTGGTCCCGATATTGATGAACAGCGAGGCATGATCGGGCACCTGCCGCGCGACAGCCTCGGCGATGCGCTGCTTTTCATCACGCATCTGGTCGGCGCGCATGGCATAGGCGGTGTTTTCGACGCTTGAATCGTAGGCTGCGCCCCCGTGGTACCGGCGCAACAGGTCGAGCTCTGCCAGTTGGTTGATGTCGCGGCGGATCGTCTGCGGGGTAACGACGAACAGCTGCGCCATTTCCTCGATACTGACGTAGCCGCGGTCGCGGACCAGTTCGAGGATTTGTTGTTGGCGTGGAGGCAAATTCATGGACGTCCTTCGGAGCAGCCTGACAAATGCTGCAATGATGCCGTAGGACGGGGATGACGACCAGCGTGGCGTCCGAAGGGTGGATCCGGCGCAGACCTGGGAGCGGACTGCGCCGTTGCCTAAAGCGATCAGGCGTCGTGATCTTCCCAATCGCGGGTGCGATCGACGGCTTTTTTCCAGCCGCCGTACAATTTCTCTTTTTGCGTTTCATCCAGTTGCGGGCTGAACTCCCGCTCGATGATCGCCTTGTTGCGCAGCTCGTCCAGACTGCTCCAGAAACCGCAAGCCAGGCCCGCCAGGTAGGCTGCACCCAGCGCCGTGGTTTCACGCATCTTGGGGCGCTCGACACACGTGCCGAGGATATCGGCCTGGAACTGCATGAGGAAATTGTTGGCCACGGCGCCGCCGTCGACGCGCAGTTCGGACAGGCGCTGGCCGCAGTCCTGCTGCATGGCATCGAGCACGTCGCGGGTCTGGTAGGCGATGGACTCCAATGCTGCGCGGATGATGTGATCCACCTTGACGCCACGGGTCAGGCCAAATAGCGCACCGCGGGCATAAGGGTCCCAGTAGGGGGCGCCGAGGCCGGTGAAGGCAGGCACCAGGTAGACGCCATTGCTGTCCTTTACCTTGCTGGCGAAGTACTCGGTATCCAACGCGTCATTGACGATCTTCAGCTCATCACGCAGCCACTGGACCGTCGAGCCACCGTTGAACACGGCCCCTTCCAGGGCATAGGCCACTTCACCGCGCGGGCCACAGGCAATGGTGGTCAGCAGGCCATGGGATGACGTGACGGCCTTGTCGCCCGTGTTCATCAACAGGAAGCAACCGGTGCCGTAGGTGTTCTTCGCCTGCCCCGGTTCCACGCACATCTGCCCGAACAGTGCCGATTGCTGGTCCCCGGCAATGCCGGCGATGGCGATGCCACTTTTGGTGTGCCCATAGACCTCGGAGGAGGAGCGCACTTCTGGCAGCATTTGCGCAGGAATGCCCAGGATGTCGAGCAGTTTTTCATCCCACTGCAGCGTGTGGATGTTGAACATGAGGGTTCGCGAGGCATTGGTGTAGTCGGTGACATGCACCTTGCCGCCGGAAAACTTCCAGATCAGCCAGGTATCGACGGTGCCGAACAGCAGCTCGCCACGTTCGGCGCGTTCCCGGGCGCCGTCGACATTGTCCAGGATCCACTTGAGCTTGGTACCGGAAAAGTACGGGTCGGTGACCAGGCCCGTGGTTTCACGAATGTAGTCCTCAAAGCCGTCGCGCTTGAGCTGGGCGCAGATTTCGGTGCTGCGCCGGCATTGCCAGACGATGGCATTGTACACCGGGCGGCCTGTTTCCTTGTCCCAGACGACGGTCGTCTCGCGCTGGTTGGTGATACCCAGGGCCGCGACCTGGGCATGGCTGATGCCAGCCTGGGCCAGTGCCTCGACCATGGTCGCACTCTGGGTGGCAAAGATTTCCATGGGGTCGTGCTCGACCCAGCCTGCCTGCGGATAATGCTGCACGAACTCACGCTGTGAGGTGCCGACCACATTGGCGTCACGGTCGAAGATGATCGCACGCGAACTGGTGGTGCCCTGGTCCAGGGCGATGATGTATTGCTTGTCCTGAGTGTCTGTCATGGTGTTGGCCTTGCAAAATAGGGGTCGTGGCGGGTCTGGCTGCCGTGCTCAACTGATTTGCGTATCGCCTTGGCGACCGTCGCCTGTCGCGGGCGTGGGCGCTGGTGCAGGCAGGTTGCGGGCAATCAAGCCACGATAGGTGGCAGCACCCAGGCAGGCGCCGATGATAGGGCCGAATATCGGCACCAGGAAGTAAGGCACATCCCGGCCGCCGGTAAAGGCGATTTCGCCCCAGCCTGCCAGGAACGTCATGATTTTCGGGCCCAGATCGCGTGCCGGGTTCATGGCAAAGCCGGTCAACGGCCCCATGGCACTGCCAATCACCGCGATCAGCAGGCCGATCAGCAGCGGCGCCATCGCGCCGCGTGGCAGGCCGTTGTTGTCGTCGGTCAGGGCCATGATGACGGCCATGAGGATCGCCGTGATGACCACCTCAACCAGCAGCGCTTGCGCCGTGGACAGGGAGGGGTGTGGGTAGGTCGAGAACACCGCCGCCAGTTCCAGGCTGGATTCACTACCGCGCAGCAGGGTGTGCGCTTGTTCGAAATCGAAGAACAGGCTGCTGTAGAGGGTGTAGACCAGTGCCGCGCCGCAGAAGGCACCGCACACTTGGGCTAGTATGTAGAAAGGCAGCTTGCGCCGCTCGAAGCCGGCGAACAGGGTCAGCGCGATGCTGACGGCAGGGTTCAGGTGGGCACCGGAGATCCCTGCGGTGAGGTAGATACTCATGCTGACCCCCACCCCCCAAATGATGCTGATTTCCCAGAGTCCGAAGCTTGCGCCTGCGACCTTGAGCGCGGCGACGCAGCCGGTACCGAAGAAGATCAGCAGCGCAGTACCGAGAAATTCGGCCAGGCACTGGCTGGACAGCGTGGGTTGGCCTTGGGCAATTGTCATGTATGACCTCGTTGTTTTTGTTGTGAGTCGCGCGGGGCTCGACAGCAAGGCCCGGACCTTCCGGATGGTCCTGGGCGGGTATGAGATGCACCGTGAAGGTGCACCCCCGGTATTCAGAAACGAAAAAATATAGACAAGAAACGCTGATGTCAAAGGTCGAAAGTGAACGGTCAGTCACGTTTTGGGCAACCGCCGCCAGCGTGACGCCCCTTTGTAGAGCGGGGCGCTTGGGCTTATTGGCTGGGATGTAGGAATTGACCTAAAGTAGCTGCCGATCTGTCTTACACCGGAACTTCGTATGACACCCGCTCTGGATCTGTTGAAAAAGCATCACGCGCACTATCACGTTCACAGCTACGAGCATGATCCCAAGACAGCGTCCTATGGGCTGGAAGCTGCAGATAAGCTCGGCCTGGACCCAAAGCAGGTGTTCAAGACGCTGCTGGCCTGTAGCGAAAAAGGAGAGCTGCTGGTGGCGGTGGTGCCTGTGGTGGGTACGCTCGATCTCAAGGCCTTGGCGCATGCGGCGGGCGTCAAAAAGTGCGAGATGGCCGATCCGGTCAAGGCGCAGCGAGCAACGGGTTACCTGGTAGGTGGGATCAGCCCCTTAGGGCAGAAGAAGCGTCTGCGCACCTTCATCGACGAGGCGGCGCAGCGTTTTGCGACCATCCATGTGAGTGCTGGACGACGTGGGCTGGAGGTAGAACTGGCGGCAACGACTTTGGCCGAGCATACTCAGGGCACCTTTACCAGTATCGGCAGAACGTGATGCCAGCGCCCATTCACCCTCGCTACCCGCTCGGATCGAGCCGGTAGCGCGTCCGCTCAAGACGGAGCCCGGGCCTGGTCAGTTTGGCCCGCTGTGGCGACGAACCCCTGTTGCCTGCTGCACCGTCTGGGTAGCGATGCTACCTGGCACCGGGAACACCACCAGGTGGTCGGCTTTTACCGCAATGCCCACCTCTTCGCCTGGCTGACGATCCACATGGCTGGTGAAGATCGCTTCGAGCTGGCTGCCTGTGGGGAGTTGCAGGCGATACAGCGTTGAGGCGCCTAGAAAGCTCTTGGCCACGATGACAGCGCGCAACGGGCTTTCGGGAGCGTGCACGATATCATCCGGGCGCAGCAACACATCCACCGAGCTGCCCTGCGCCATGCGATAGGCACGGTTGCCTCGCAGCTCGCCCAGTTCGGTGCTGACGGCTTCCACGCTGGTCATCTGGCCACGGATGAAATAGCCCTGGCCGATGAAACTGGCCACGAAAGGTGTCTGCGGCTCGTGGTACAGGTTGTAGGGCGTATCCCACTGCTCAAGCCGGCCCTCCTTGAACACCCCAACCTGGTCGCTGACAGCGAACGCTTCTTCCTGGTCATGGGTGACCAGAATGGCGCTGGTGCCGCGCTGCTTGAGGATGTCCCGCACCTCATGGCTGAGCCTGCGACGAAGCTCCACGTCAAGATTGGAAAACGGCTCGTCCAAAAGCAGCAATTGCGGCTCTGGGGCCAACGCCCGTGCCAGTGCGACCCGCTGCTGCTGGCCGCCGGACAACTCGTGGGGGTAACGGCCACCCAACCCACCCAACTTGACCAGGTCGAGCATCTCGTCGATGACCGCAGCTTGGCGTGGGTGCTTGGCGATACCGAAGGCGATGTTCTGCGCCACCGTCAGATGGGGGAACAGGGCGTAGTCCTGGAACACCATGCCAATGCGACGCTTCTCCGGCGCCAGGGTAAACCCCGCCTTGGAAATGACGTTGCCGGCCAGTTGGATTTCGCCTTCGTGCACCGACTCGAAACCCGCGATGGCGCGCAAGGTCGTGGTCTTGCCGCAGCCGGACGAGCCAAGCAGGCAGCCAATGTCGCCTGCATTCAGATGCAGATTCAGGTTCTGGACGATGCGCTGGTCGCCGTAGCCGCAGGCAAGGTTGCGCAGGTTGAGCAGTAGAGGTTGACTCATGCGTGGTGGTAAGCCGGTTCGACGAGAAATTCGAGAAGTGCCTTTTGTGCATGCAGACGGTTCTCAGCTTGATCCCAGGCGACCGAACGGGGGTCATCAAGCAGATCATGGCTGATTTCCTCGCCGCGGTGGGCGGGCAGGCAATGCATGAACAAGACGTCAGGTGCTGCCAGGTCGAGCATGTCGCGGGTGACCTGGTACGGCGCGAAATGCGCCAGGCGACGAGCAGTTTCCTCTTCCTGACCCATGGAAGTCCAGACATCGGTGGTCACCAGGTGGGCGCCTTTTACCGCTTCGCGGGGATCGCGCACGATCTGCACGTGCTCAGCGCCGATGGCCATGAACCGGGGATCGGGCTCATACCCCTCGGGGCAGGCGATGCGCAGCTGGAAACCGAACTGCCGGGCCGCTTCGATGTAGGAGTTGCACATGTTGAAGCCATCGCCAATCCAGGCGACGGTCTTGCCCTCGATCGCCCCCCGGTGCTCGAGAAACGTCTGCATGTCGGCCAGAAGCTGACACGGGTGCGACTCGTCCGACAGGGCATTGATCACCGGTACGCGGGACTTGGCGGCAAAGTCGGTCAGGGTGCTGTGGGCGTGGGTCCGTATCATCACCACGTCGAGCATGCTCGACAAGACGATGGCGCTGTCGCCGATTGGCTCGCCTCGCCCCAGCTGGGTGTCGCGTGGGGACAGGAAGATGGCCTGGCCGCCAAGCTGGATCATCCCGGCTTCGAAGGACACGCGGGTGCGGGTCGAAGATTTTTCGAAGATCATGCCCAGCACACGGCTTTTGAGCGGCTCGAACAGCACGCCGCGCTTGCGCAGGTCCTTCAGCTCGATGCCGCGGCGGATCACCCCGAGCAATTCGTCGGTGGTGAAGTCCAGCAGGGAGAGAAAGTGCCTAGCGCTCATGATTGACTACCTTATCTGCAACAGTATGCAGGCCGACCGTGCGGTTTTTTTTGACAACGGCGGTGACCTGCGGCGTAAGCCGCACGGGGCGGACGAATAGGGAAAGGCGCAATACTATAATTAAATGTCGCCTGAAACCAAGGGGTGAAACCACTTGGCGCCCCCGGCGCTGTTGCAAGGGGTTTCGCAGGGCACTGTATTGCTGTGTTTTATTTGCTACGGCTGTTTGTACACGGCTTGAGGGTGCATTGGCAAACGGGCTGGGTCTGCCGTGTGGGTGATAAAGGCCAATTCACACCACGAAGCACGCTGGCCCCTGCGCAGGGCACAGTTCATAGTCGAGCCATCAAGACAACGAGGCATGCGGCCATGACCCGTACCCTGCACCACCGCGCCTGTCACCTGTGTGAAGCCATTTGTGGTTTGAACATCGTGGTGAGCCACGCGCCTGGCGAACCTGCCCGGATCGAGTCCATCAAGGGCGACCCTCAGGACCCTTTCAGCCGGGGGCATGTCTGCCCCAAGGCGGTGGCGCTGCAGGATATCCAGAATGATCCTGATCGGCTGCGCCAACCCCACCGGCGCGTGGGCGAGCAGTGGCAGGCGATTGGGTGGGAGGAGGCATTTGACCTCGCCGCCGAGCGCCTGTGGGACGTGCAGCAGGCCCACGGCAACAATGCGGTTGCCGTGTATCAAGGCAACCCGAGTGTGCACAACTATGGGTTGATGACCCATGGCAACTACTTTTTAGGGCTGTTGAAAACCCGCAATCGCTTTTCTGCCACGTCTGTGGACCAACTGCCTCAGCACCTGATCAGCCACCTGATGTATGGCCATGGGCTGCTCCTGCCGATTCCGGACATCGATCACACGGACTTCATGCTGGTGCTGGGCGGCAACCCGTTGGCCTCCAACGGCAGCATCATGACTGTTCCCGATGTGGAGAAACGCCTCAAGGCCTTGCAAGCCAGGGGTGGACGTCTGGTGGTGATCGACCCGCGGCGCACTGAAACTGCGGCGATCGCAGACAGTCATCTATTCATTCGCCCCGGCGGCGACGCGGCCTTGTTGTGCGGGCTGCTCAACACGTTGTTCGAAGAAGGCCTGACGCGCGGCTCGCATCTGCCGATTACAGGGCTGACCGATGTCCGCGCCGCCCTGGCTCCCATGACAGCCGAGGCCATGAGCAGCCTGTGCGGCATCCCGGCGCAGGACATTCGTCAGTTGGCGCGTGATTTCGCCGCGGCGGACAAGGCGGTCTGTTACGGCCGCATGGGGGTATCGACCCAGGTGTTCGGCACCCTCTGTCACTGGCTGGTACAGATGATCAACCTGGTCACCGGTAACCTTGATCGCAAGGGCGGGGCACTGTGTACCGAACCTGCGGTGGACGTGGTGGCGAGCACGTCGGGTGGTCACTTCAACGTCTGGCAGAGTCGGGTGTCCGGCCTGCCCGAATATGCCGGGGAACTGCCGGTAGTGGCGCTTGCCGAGGAGATGCTGACCCCGGGTGAGGGGCAGGTCCGGGCTTTGGTCACGGTCGCGGGCAATCCCGTGCTGTCCACGCCCAACGGGCGGCAATTGGACAGCGCACTGTCGGGGCTCGATTTCATGCTCAGCATCGACCTGTACATCAACGAAACCACGCGCCATGCCGATCTGATCCTGCCATCGACTTCAGCCCTGGAAAACGATCACTACGACACCACCTTCAACTTGCTGGCAGTTCGCAATGTGAGCCGGTTCAACCGAGCGATTCTGCCCAGGCCCGATGGCGCCCTGCACGACTGGGAAATCTTCGTCGGCCTGGCCAAGGCGTATGCGCGACGCGCCGGGCGTGAACTGTCGCCGACCGTAGCGCCAGCGCAGATGATCGACAAAGCCTTGCGCAGCGGGCGTTATGGGCAGGCGACGCCCTGGCAGCTGTCACTCCAGACCCTCGATGCACACCCGCACGGGTTGGACCTGGGCCCCTTGCAGGCCAACCTTGCACATCGCCTGGGCACTGCGAGCAAAACCGTCGAGGCAGCGCCGCGCCTGCTGCTTGATGATCTACAGCGTCTGGCCCGGCAGGCGCCGCCAGAAACCGGGCAACTGCTGCTCATAGGGCGGCGGCACGTACGCAGCAACAATTCCTGGATGCACAATTATCACAGGCTGGTGAAAGGTAAACCGCGCCATCACTTGTTGATGCACCCTGATGACCTGCGTCAGCGCCAACTGCAGGATGGCCAGCAGGTCAGGGTGCGCTCGCGAGCAGGGGCGGTGCAGGTGCAGGTGCAGGCATGCGAAAGCATGATGCCCGGGGTGGTAAGCCTGCCCCATGGCTTCGGGCATGACCGTCAGGGTGTGCGCCTTCAGACTGCCCAGGCGCAGCCCGGCGTCAGCGCCAATGATCTTACTGACGAGCTGCTGCGTGACTCGGTCTGTGGCAATGCTGCGCTCAACGGCGTTCCGGTGTACGTCGAAGCCGCTTGAGCCTTGGCAAGGCCGAGCATGCTGCTCGGCTTTCCGTTACAATGCGTCACCGTGCCGACGCCCGTGTCGGAAAGTCAAGCCGAGGTGCTACATGGATATCATCGAAACGATCAAAGAGCAGATTGCCAACAACACCATTCTGCTTTACATGAAGGGCTCGCCGAATGCGCCGCAGTGCGGCTTTTCGGCCCGTGCCTCCCAGGCAGTGATGGGTTGCGGCGAGAAGTTCGCCTACGTCGACATCCTGCAGAACCCGGAAATCCGCGCCAACCTGCCCAAATATGCCAACTGGCCAACCTTCCCCCAGCTGTGGGTCGGTGGTGAGCTGGTCGGTGGCAGCGACATCGTGCTGGAAATGTTCGAAAAGGGTGAGCTGCAGACCCTGATCAAGGATGCCGCCGCCAAGGCGAAGACTGCCGAAGCGTAAACACTGCGCTCATAAAAAAACCCGCCATTGGCGGGTTTTTTTGTAGGGGCGTCTTATTCTTCGCCCATCTGCGACTGCAGGTAATTTTCGATACCGATCTTGTCGATCAAGCCCAGCTGGGTTTCCAGCCAGTCGATATGCTCTTCTTCGGACTCCAGAATATCTTCGAGGACGTCACGCGAACCAAAGTCACCCACTGTTTCGCAGTGGGCAATGGCCGCCTTCAGGTCGATCAGGCCTTTCTGCTCGATTCGCAGGTCGCATTCAAGCATCTCCTTGGTGTGCTCGCCAATCAGCAGCTTGCCCAGGTCCTGAACGTTAGGGATACCTTCGAGAAACAGAATACGCTTGATCAATTTGTCAGCGTGCTTCATTTCGTCGATGGATTCTTTGTACTCGTGCTTGCCGAGCTTGTTCAGGCCCCAATCTTCGTACATGCGGGCATGCAGGAAGTACTGGTTGATTGCGACCAGCTCGTTTCCGAGGATCTTGTTGAGATGCTGGATGACGCTGATGTCGCCTTTCATTGGGGTTCCTGCCCTGTCGAAGTGTGCCAATGCAGGGAAGTTTGAGCCTGATGCTCAGGCCTGTCAAACCTAAGTAATTGAATAATAAATGAAAATTAATAGGAATAAGAATGTTTGTGAACCGCGTTGGCGCGCTAACTTGTTGAATTAAAGCGAAAAAAAACCGGACACAGGGTCCGGTTTTTGTCAATCTGGGTATCAGGCAGTGGTGAATTCTACCGGATAGGGCAGGGCGGCCTGGCTGACCTGAAGTTTGGTCAGTGTCTCGCGCACCACTTCCTTGGCCAGGCAAGCGCACTTGCCACACTGGCTGGCGACATTGGTGGCGGCTCGGACTTCCTTGTAGCTGCAGCATCCTTCATAGATCGCATCGCGGATCTGTCCGTCGGTGACGCCGACACAAAGACACACATACATAGGGCTGACCATCGCTGGCGGGTTCGATGGGTTGGAGCTTAATGTGAATGAGAATGCTTGTCAAAGTGGTTTCAGAAGGCATTCGGCCCGGCTGACCAGCGGTCGTGCGCTCAGCATTCGGCCTGCCATCGTAACCTGTGTATGATGGTCAACCTTTGCTGCATGTCGGGTCGGCGACTCGGCCTGGCAATGGTTCTTCACTCACATCAGGAGATAACAATGAGCGTACTCGTTGGCAAGAAAGCCCCCGATTTCACCGTACCTGCCGTACTGGGTAGCGGCGAGATCGTCGACAGCTTCAACCTGGCCTCGGCCATCAAGGGCAAGTACGGCCTGGTGTTCTTCTACCCGCTGGACTTCACCTTCGTTTGCCCGTCCGAGCTGATTGCCCTGGACAACCGCATTCCTGACTTCCAGGCGCGCAACGTAGAAGTGATCGGCGTATCGATCGACTCGCACTTCACCCACAACGCATGGCGCAACACCCCCGTCAACAATGGCGGCATCGGCCCGGTCAAGTACACCCTGGCTGCCGACATGACCCATGAAATCTGCAAGGCCTACGACGTGGAGTCCGAAGGCGGCGTGGCCTTCCGTGGCGCCTTCCTGATCGACACCAACGGTGTCGTGCGCTCGCAGATCATCAACGACCTGCCGCTGGGCCGTAACATGGACGAGCTGCTGCGCCTGGTCGACGCCCTGCAGTTCCACGAAGAGCACGGCGAAGTCTGCCCTGCCAACTGGAAAAAAGGCGACAAGGGCATGAACGCATCGCCAGAAGGCGTTGCTGCCTACCTGAGCGAGAACGCCGGCAAGCTGTAAGCCCGCGTCGCGCACAAAAAAACCGGCCCTCATGGCCGGTTTTTTTTGGCCAGCCGCATGGGGCTGACCTGAACCTGGAACGCGCGGATCAATCCTGGCGCCAGCCGCCCATGTCTTTCCAGCGATTGACGATACCGCAGAACAGCTCAGCCGTTTTTTCGGTGTCGTAGCGCGCCGAGTGGGCCTCGCGACCATCGAAATCGATGTCGGCGCTCTGGCAGGCCCGAGCCAGTACGGTTTGCCCATAAGCGAGCCCTGCCAGGGTGGCCGTGTCGAAGCTTGAGAACGGGTGGAACGGGTTACGCTTGAGGTCGTTGCGCGCTACCGCCGCGTTGAGGAAACCCAAATCGAAACTGCTGTTGTGGCCCACCAGAATGGCGCGCTTGCAGCCATTGGCCTTGAGCGCCTTGCGGATGCCTCGGAAGATATCCGTCAGGGCCGTTTCCTCGCTTACTGCCATGCGCAACGGATGGTCGAGCTTGATGCCGGTGAACTCCAGCGCGGCAGCCTCGATGTTGGCGCCTTCGAAGGGCTCCACCCGGTGAAAATAGGTATGTTCGGGGAACAGGAAACCCTTTTCGTCCATGCCAATGGTGACGGCAGCAATTTCCAGCAAGGCGTCAGTGGCGCTGTTGAAGCCGCCAGTCTCCACATCCACCACCACTGGCAGGTAACCCCGGAAGCGTTCTGCCATCGGATGGCGGTGACCACCGCTGCCGGAGGATTCAAGTTCGTCTTCGTACAGGTCTTCGCTCACGCGTGTTCCTCCAGCAGGCGCCAGCGCAGTGTTTCCCCGGCGCGCAGCGGGATCACGGTTTGCTCACCGAAGGGCAGGCTCTCTGGGGCCGTCCACTGATCACGAACCAGGGTGATGGTGTCGGTGTTGGCCGGCAGGCCGTAGAACGCAGGGCCGTGCAGGCTGGCAAAGCCTTCGAGCTTGTCCAGCGCGTTGCGTTGTTCGAACGCCTCTGCATAGAGTTCGATGGCCGCGTACGCGGTATAGCAGCCAGCGCACCCACACGCCGCTTCCTTGGCGTGGCGGGCGTGGGGAGCCGAGTCGGTGCCGAGGAAGAATTTCGGGTTACCGCTGGTGGCGGCGTCGAGCAACGCCACCTGATGCGTGTTGCGCTTGAGAATGGGCAGGCAATAGAAATGGGGTCGTATTCCGCCCACCAGCATATGGTTGCGGTTGTACAGCAAGTGCTGCGCCGTGATGGTGGCGCCAACGTTGGCCGAAGCTTCGGTCACGAACTGGGCCGCATCGCTGGTGGTAATGTGCTCGAAGACTACCTTGAGCGTGGGGAAACGCTCGACCAGGCGGCGCATGTGCTCATCGATGAAGCGCTTTTCACGGTCGAACACGTCGATCTCGCTGCGCGTGACTTCGCCGTGCACCAGCAACGGCATGCCGACTTCAGCCAGCGCCTCGATAGCGGGGAAGATGTTGTCGATGCTGGTCACACCAGAATCGGAATTGGTGGTGGCGCCTGCCGGGTAGAGCTTGGCGGCATGCACGATACCGCTGGCCTTGGCATCTCGGATGTCTTGCGCGCTGGTGCGGTCGGTGAGATACAGCACCATCAACGGCTCAAACCGACTGCCAGCCGGGCGAGCAGCCAGGATACGGTCACGATAGGCCCCGGCTTCGGCGGCATTGCGCACCGGCGGCACCAGGTTGGGCATGATGATGGCACGGGCGAAAGTGCGCGCCACATCACCAACGGTGTGGGGCAGGACGGCACCATCACGCAGATGGATGTGCCAGTCGTCGGGGCGCAGGAGGGTCAGGCGATCGGACATTGAGGATTCCAGGCGGGTCGAACTCAAGCCGCAATGCTACCGGAAAAGCCCCTCCAGAGCACAGGTATCAAGTTTTCCCGCGACTGCCCGATAGCGTAAAGGTGAGTGTCGAATTATGTGGAGCCCGCCGTGCGCCAGCGTTACCTAGCCTTGTTTATCGTGTTTGCCAGCTTGCCGGCCGGCGCGTTGACGTTTCAGACGCGCATGGAAAGCATTGCCTGGACGGTGGAGGGCGACGCGTTCGAATGCCGGCTGACCCAGCCGATAGACGGTTTCGGAAGCGGCGAATTCGTGCGTCGTGCCGGTGAGCAACCGGTGTTTCGCCTGCGCTCACAGACCAATGCGCTCGGCGCCGGCGGTGCCACCTTGCTGGCGGCAGCAGCACCCTGGCAACCTGGGCGCGGGGACATCAACCTGGGCAATGTGCGCATGGCGCGCACCGGCGTGCTGTTCAACTCATCCCAAGGCCAGGCCAGTCGGTTGATCAATGGCCTGCTCGATGGCCGCAGCGCCGTGGTGCGCAATTACACCGGGGAGGGGGGCAGGGCAATGGAAGTGCGCGTACTGCCGGTCAGTTTCGCCAAGGCCTACAGCGACTACCAGGCCTGCGCCAGCAAGCTGCTGCCCATGAACTACGACCAGGTACGCCAGACCCAGGTGGGCTTCCCGGGTGGCGGCATCGTGCTGGATCAGGCTGCCAAGGCCCGACTGGATGTGCTGCTTGAGTACATGAAGGCCGACCCCAGCGTCAATCAGGTGGCCTTGGACGGGCATTCCGACAACAGCGGCAACCGGTTGACCAACCGCGACGTGTCCCGCCGGCGAGCCCTGGCGGTCGCCGATTACCTCATGGCCCACGGCGTGCCTGAAAGTCAGATAACCGTGCGTTTCCACGGCGAGCGTTACCCGCTGGCCAAGAACAACAACGCCGGCAATCGGGCCCGTAACCGGCGGGTCAACATCGAGCTAGAGCGAGGCCCTGTCCAGGCGCAGCTCACACAAAAGGTCGCCGAGGCGCCCGCTGCTCCCGCTGCTCCCGCTGCTCCCGCGCAGGCTGCGGGTACCACGACGCCGGCCCAAGGCAAACCCGCCATGGCCAAGTAGCGGCCGTCGCGCCATTGACAATTCTTGTCGCTTTGTCGTCAGAAGCTGTCGCGCCTCTATAAATTGAGCCTCAACGCCGTTAGAATCGGGCCTTTTCCGTACAACCCCGTGGAGTGATGGCATGGCGGACGTAAAAAAGGTCGTACTGGCGTATTCCGGCGGCCTTGATACTTCGGTGATTCTCAAGTGGCTGCAAGATACCTACAACTGCGAAGTGGTGACGTTCACCGCCGACCTGGGGCAGGGCGAAGAGGTCGAGCCGGCGCGCGCCAAGGCTCAGGCAATGGGCGTCAAAGAGATCTACATCGACGACCTGCGCGAAGAATTCGTGCGTGATTTCGTGTTCCCGATGTTCCGCGCCAACACCGTATATGAAGGCGAGTACCTGCTGGGTACTTCCATCGCCCGTCCGCTGATCGCCAAGCGTCTGATCGAAATCGCCAACGAAACCGGTGCCGACGCCATCTCCCACGGCGCTACCGGCAAAGGCAACGACCAGGTTCGGTTCGAACTGGGCGCTTATGCCCTCAAGCCTGGCGTCAAGGTCATCGCGCCATGGCGTGAATGGGACCTGCTCTCGCGCGAGAAGCTGATGGACTACGCCGAGAAGCACGGTATCCCGATCGAGCGTCATGGCAAGAAGAAGTCCCCTTACTCGATGGACGCCAACCTGCTGCACATCTCCTATGAAGGCGGTGTGCTGGAAGATACCTGGACCGAGCACGAAGAAGACATGTGGCGCTGGAGCGTTTCGCCCGAAAACGCCCCGGACCAGGCAACCTACCTGGAACTGACCTACCGCAACGGCGACATCGTCGCGATCGACGGTGTAGAGAAGAGCCCGGCCACTGTCCTGGCCGATTTGAACCGCATCGGCGGCGCCAACGGCATCGGTCGACTGGACATCGTCGAAAACCGCTATGTGGGCATGAAATCGCGTGGCTGCTACGAAACCCCTGGCGGCACCATCATGCTCAGGGCGCACCGCGCCATCGAGTCGATCACCCTGGACCGCGAAGTCGCTCACCTCAAAGACGAGCTGATGCCCAAGTACGCCAGCCTGATCTACACCGGTTACTGGTGGAGCCCGGAGCGCGTCATGCTCCAGCAGATGATCGACGCCTCCCAGGTCAATGTGAACGGTGTCGTGCGTCTGAAGCTCTACAAGGGCAACGTTACCGTAGTCGGCCGCAAGTCCGACGACTCGCTGTTCGATGCCAACATCGCCACCTTCGAAGAAGACGGCGGTGCCTACAACCAGGAAGACGCGGCGGGCTTCATCAAGCTCAATGCGCTGCGTATGCGCATCGCTGCGAACAAGGGCCGTTCGTTGCTCTGATGCAGCAAGCCGCTCTGCACGAACCCGGCCTAGTGCCGGGTTTTTTGTCTTTACTCCAGCGGGCTGACTGAAAGCCGGACACACTGGCCCCTCGGCACATTGCAGAACTGCCAGGTGCGAGCCGGCTCAGGCGCTTGTGCGAGCGCTTGCAATAACTCCTTTTCGATCAACTGACTTGCCTCTGGCCCACTGAACATGAAGGTCATCGGCTCCCCATGCGCGATTGCGCTTGGCGTGGTCGTGGAGGTGATCTTGCGGGCACTCTGCGCACTGTCCACAGCTTCAGTGCGCGATCCAGCAGGCGTATAGAAGGACTTGTAATTGAAGTTCAGCGTCAGGAAGAACAAAGCGGTCAGAAAGAAGGGAAAACCAACCAGGAACCACGTGTAAAGCGTCTGGCTGGCTTCGCTGAGAAAAGGCAAGGTAGCCAGGGCGGAGGCTTCGATTATCCCAGCAAAGATGGCGACAATTGTCAGCGGAGCAACGGGTTGTGCTTGATTCATGGGCCTTCTCCTGCGCTTTCGTTACATCTATAGCCTAGGATCTTGCTCAGCTAAACCCTGCACTGTTTCCATGCCGCGGCTGCGCCTGGCTAGCGTTCGAAGCTTAATGAAAACCGTTGTCCGCGGTTGATGTGAAAGTTTCGGTAGTTGTCATCCCGGGGAGTGTTATCCGCTTTTTTATAATTAGCTTGTAACAACTCTTCATATTGTGTGTAGGAAACTTCCGTAAGTTTAGTAATCCGTGTCTGTACGTCCGTTTCTAGGCGAAAACGCCGCGCCATGAGTTCTTCTCTCGGTTATCGTAGCCTGCCAATGCAATAGCAATGAATGGATATCGCATGAACAAAGTGCTTATCGTGGATGATCACCCTGTGATACGTCTGGCCGTACGCATGCTGATGGAGCGGCATGGGTACGATGTCGTCGCTGAAACGGACAACGGAGTGGCCGCGCTGCAACTGACTCGGCAACATCTTCCCGATATCGTCGTGCTGGACATCGGCATACCCAAGCTCGACGGCCTCGAAGTCATCGGCCGCATGGCCAGTTCCAGCCCATGCAGCAAAGTGCTCGTACTGACCTCCCAGGCACCCGGCAACTTCTCGATGCGGTGCATGCAGGCAGGGGCGGCAGGGTACGTGTGCAAGCAACAGGAACTGACCGAACTGCTCAGCGCGATCAAAGCCGTGCTATCGGGCTATAGCTACTTTCCCAACCAGGCGCTGCACGCCTCGCGAGGGCGCAGCGGCGGCAGTGAAGCGGAAATGGTCAATCGCCTTTCGGCAAGGGAGATGACGGTGCTTCAGCAAGTGGCGCGGGGCCGTTCGAACAAGGAAATCGCCGACAGCATGTACTTGAGCAACAAGACGGTCAGTACTTACAAGTCTCGGCTGCTGCTCAAGCTAAACGCTCGGTCATTGGTGGACCTGATCGAGCTGGCGCAGCGACAGGGGTTGAACTGATGGTATGCAGAGCCTCCTCCAGGGGAGCTCTGCGCCGAATTCGAGGCCCTGAACGGCGCAGTCAGGGGAGGGAACGGGGCCATCGAAGGCCCGCCAGCGACCACCTCCCTAGAGGTCGTAATCGAAATCGGCCAGTTGCTTTTGCAATCGACGTTCTTCCAGCAGATTGTCGATGGTGCGACGCTTGCTCAAATTGGTTTTCGCCGGTTCCACGTGCGGCTCGACCTCTTCTTCAGCTGTCACAAAATCATCTTCAATCGCGAGGTCGTCTTTATCAGTGCTCATGAGTCGCTCCACGGCAAGGGCCAATGGCCGACCTTATAACCATAAAGTGAGCGCTGGTAAAAAAGATTTTTTCAATCGAAGCGCAGTGTTTTTACTATTGCTTCAATCATCAGTGGTCTTGTGCTTGTATTCGCACAGGTCCTCGATTCGGCAACTGCCGCATCTGGGCTTACGGGCCTGACAGACATAGCGGCCATGCAAGATCAGCCAATGGTGTGCGTCGAGCAAGTAATCCTTGGGGACGAACTTGAGCAGTTTTTTTTCCACCTCCAGCACCGTCTTGCCCGGGGCGATGCCTGTGCGATTGCTGACGCGGAAGATATGGGTATCCACAGCCATCGCCGGTTGGCCAAACGCCGTATTGAGCACTACGTTGGCTGTCTTGCGGCCCACGCCCGGCAAGGCTTCGAGGGCCTCGCGCGTGTCCGGCACCTGGCCGCCGTGCCGCTCAATGAGCAGACGACAGGCCGCGATGACGTTCTTGGCCTTGCTGTTGTAGAGCCCAATGGTCTTGATGTACTGGCTCAGTCCGTCGACACCCAGCGCGTAGATAGCCTCAGGGGTATTGGCGACTGGAAAAAGTCGCGCTGTCGCCTTGTTCACACCGACATCGGTGGACTGCGCGGAGAGGGTCACGGCTACCAGCAGCTCGAAGGGTGTGGTGTAAGCCAGCTCGGTTTTGGGTGTCGGGTTATCTTCGTGCAGTCGACGGAAGATTTCTCGACGTTTGACGGCATTCATGAATTGGCAGCGTTCCTGGAGAACGTGAGCAGTCACTTGGACGCGCCTGCTCTAGGCAAAGCGCAGCAGCCCGTGGCTGCGCGCCATTGTCGCAAGGCGGAGCCCAATGCAGGCTCCGCTTGTGGGTCACTTGATGCGCTGACCGGGCTTGGCGCCGCTGTCGGGGCTGAGCAAGTAGATTTCTTCACCGCCAGGGCCAGCGGCCATCACCATCCCTTCAGAGACGCCAAAACGCATTTTGCGTGGCTTGAGGTTGGCGACCATCATGGTCAGCCGGCCTTCGAGCTGGGCGGGATCAGGGTAGGCAGACTTGATGCCGGAGAAAACGTTACGGCGTTCATCACCGATGTCCAGGGTCAATTGCAGCAGCTTGTCAGCACCCGGTACGGCTTCGGCCTTGACGATCAATGCCACGCGCAGGTCGACAGCGGCAAAGGTATCGAAGTCGACTTCCGCCGACAGCGGGTCCTTGTGCAGCTCGCCATTACCCACAGGTGCCTTGGGCTCCTCGGCGGCCAGCAGGTCTTCCTTGCTGGCCGCGATCATGTCTTGCACCTTGGCAGGCTCGATGCGGCTGAGCAGGGCCTTGAACGGGTTGAGCGTGTGATTTTCCAGGCGAGAGCGGTGATCGTCCCAGGTCAACGGTGCGACATTCAGGAAGGCCTCGGCATCGGCCGCCAGCACGGGCAGCACAGGCTTGAGGAAAATCACCAGTTGGCGGAACAGGTTGATGCCCTGAGCGCAAATGGCTTGCACTTCATCCTGCTTGCCCTCCTGCTTGGCCAGCGACCAGGGCGCCTTGTCGGCGATCCAGGCATTGGCACGGTCGGCCAGTGCCATGATCTCGCGCATGGCGCGTGCGAAGTCGCGGCCCTCGTAGGCCTCGGCGATGGACGGCGCAGCTGCCTGGAAGGCTTCTGTCAGCTCTGGCGCCGCATCACCTGCCACCATCACGCCGCCATTGCCTTTGTGGATGAACCCGGCACACCGGCTGGCGATGTTGACCACCTTGCCCACCAGGTCGGAGTTGACCTTCTGCACGAAGTCTTCGAGATTCAGGTCCAGGTCATCGACCCCGCGACCAAGCTTGGCTGCGTAGTAGTAGCGCAGGTATTCGGGTTGCAGATGGTCGAGGTAGGTACGGGCCTTGATGAACGTGCCCCGCGACTTGGACATCTTCGCACCGTTGACGGTGAGGTAGCCGTGCACGTTGACCGCGGTCGGCTTGCGCAAGCCCGCACCTTCGAGCATGGCGGGCCAGAACAGGGCGTGGAAGTTGACGATGTCCTTGCCGATGAAGTGGTAAAGCTCGGCGGTGGAGCCTTGGTTCCAGAAGGCGTCGAAGTCCAGGTCCGGGCGGCGCGCGCACAGGTTCTTGAAGCTCGCCATGTAACCGATTGGCGCGTCCAGCCAGACGTAGAAGTACTTGCCAGGCTCGCCAGGGATCTCGAAACCGAAGTAGGGCGCGTCGCGGGAGATATCCCACTCCTGCAGACCGGCATCCAGCCATTCGGCGAGCTTGTTGGCCACGGCGTCCTGCAACGTTCCGCTGCGCGTCCACTGCTGGAGCATGGCCTGGAAGTCGGGCAGTTTGAAGAAGAAGTGCTGGGAGTCGCGCAGAACCGGTGTAGCACCTGAAATGGCAGACTTGGGGTCTTTCAATTCGGTCGGTGCATAGGTCGCGCCGCATTTTTCGCAGTTATCGCCATACTGGTCTTCGGCCGCGCACTTCGGGCAGGTGCCTTTGATGAAGCGGTCTGCCAGGAACATGCCCTTTTCAGGGTCGAAGTATTGGGTCACCGAGCGGGTAGAGATGTGCCCCGCCTCGCGCAGTCGGGTATAGATCATGCCCGACAGCTCACGGTTTTCTTCGCTGTGGGTGGAGTGGAAATTATCGAAGTCCACCAGGAAGTCAGCAAAGTCGGCGCTGTGCTCAGCTTGTACGTTGGCGATCAGTTGCTCTGGCGTGATGCCTTCCTTCTCGGCCCGCAGCATGATGGCCGAGCCGTGTGCATCATCGGCGCAGACATAGATGCACTGATTGCCGCGCAGCTTTTGAAAGCGGACCCACATGTCTGTCTGGATGTACTCGAGCATATGGCCAAGATGGATCGATCCATTGGCATAGGGCAAGGCGCTGGTGACGAGAATCTGACGTGGCTCGGACATGGTGGCTCGGCTACTTATCTGGCGACGGGTGAAAATGAGGATGATCGGCCACTATAAAGGGCTGACGAATATATTTCACCCCGCGTACGCATCTGCTGACGATTGACGGGTTAGGATAGGCGCTTGTTTTACATTCAGTTTGCCAACGGGAGTGTCCATGAGTGCCCTCAATCGCGCCGCCATCGAAGCCGTGCTTCGCCAGTACACCGACCCCTATCTCGAGCAGGATCCGGTCACTGCCGGTTGCGTGAGTGCCATCGAAATCCAGAATGGGCGTGTCAGCGTACAGATGCAGCTCGGCTACGCCGCAGGCCTGTTCAAGCAAGGCTGGGCGCAGGTGCTGGAAACTGCGATCGGTAACCTTGAGGGGGTGACCCACGCCCAGGTGAACATCGAGTGCGTGATCGCGGCCCACAAGGGCCAGGCTCAGGTGCCCGGTATGGCCAACGTCAAGAACGTCATCGCCGTGGCATCGGGCAAGGGCGGTGTAGGCAAATCCACCACTGCCGCCAATCTGGCGCTGGCACTGGCCCGCGAGGGTGCGCGCGTTGGCATTCTCGATGCGGATATCTATGGCCCCAGCCAAGGTGTGATGTTCGGCATCCCCGAAGGTACTCGGCCGCAGATTCGTGATCAGAAATGGTTCGTGCCTATCCAGGCCCATGGGGTCGAAGTGATGTCGATGGCATTCCTGACCGATGACAATACCCCCATGGTCTGGCGCGGCCCCATGGTTTCGGGTGCGCTGCTGCAGTTGGTAACCCAGACGGCGTGGAATGATCTCGATTACCTGGTCATCGACATGCCGCCTGGCACTGGCGACATCCAGCTGACGCTGGCGCAGAAAGTGCCGGTTGCAGGTTCGGTCATCGTGACCACGCCGCAGGACCTGGCGCTGCTCGATGCCAGAAAAGGCGTGGAAATGTTCCGCAAGGTCAACATACCGGTGTTGGGCGTGGTCGAGAACATGGCCGTACACATCTGCTCCAATTGCGGCCATGCTGAGCACCTGTTCGGCGAAGGTGGCGGTGAGAAACTCGCCAGCCAGTACGGCGTCGATCTGCTGGCTTCGTTGCCGCTTTCGATGTTGATTCGCGAGCAGGCCGACAACGGCAAGCCTACGGCTATCGCCGAGCCCGAGAGCCAGATCGCCATGGTGTACCAGGAGCTGGCACGCAAAGTAGGGGCGCGTATCGTACTGCGTGAAGCGGCAGCGCCAGCGATGCCGAGCATCACTATCAGCGAAGACTGATCAAGATCGGAGGGCGGCTCGGTGAGTCGCTCGTGCTGACGGGCCGTGGTTGTTGGAGGCCGATCCATGTTTAACGCGAGCCTTGACCACGGCCTGCATGCTCTGGCGCCTTCTGGCGAAATGACAGGCATAAAAAAACCCGCCGAAGCGGGTTTTTTTGAAAGCTAGAAAGCTCGATCGACTTAGGCGATCTGAACTTCTTCAGCCTGCATACCTTTCTGGCCGCGGGTAGCGACGAAAGTAACAGCCTGGCCTTCTTTCAGGGTTTTGAAGCCGTCAGCTTGGATGGCTTTGAAGTGCACGAACAGGTCGTCGCCCGACTGAGGGGTGATGAAGCCGTAGCCTTTCTCATCGTTGAACCACTTGACGGTACCGCTTTGACGATTGGACATTTTTCTGTCTCCTTGGACAATTTGATTTCGGTCAGGAAAAACCCCGCCCGGGACTGAGCGCAAAGAGAGCAGAAAATTCAGCGATGGGCCGATCAGGATCGTGCATCAAACTAGAGATTCTCGGTGTCACGTGCAGCACAGTGGCAACACCTTACCCCACTTTGCCCAAGCTGCCAATGGCCAGACGCCTCTTTACCCGAAAAGAGATCGACGGCAGCTGCAAGCCACGCCTTGCGGGCACTGTAGCGGCAGCGGGCGGCAAACGCCGGATGGAACTTTGAAGAGCGCGCCGGGACCGGTAAGATGCGCGTCTATCTTTACCTTGCAGACTCTTCAGGACATCCCGCCATGAGCATCAAATCGGACAAGTGGATTCGCCGCATGGCGCAGGAACACGGCATGATCGAGCCGTTCGTCGAGCGCCAGGTGCGTGGCGAACAGGATAACCGGGTCATCTCTTTCGGCGTTTCGAGCTACGGCTACGACGTGCGCTGCGCCGACGAATTCAAGGTCTTTACCAATATCAACTCGGCCACCGTCGACCCGAAGAACTTCGATGCCGGCAGCTTCGTCGACATCAAGAGCGACGTGTGCATCATCCCGCCCAACTCCTTTGCACTGGCACGCACCGTGGAGTACTTCCGCATCCCGCGCGACGTGCTGACCATCTGCCTGGGCAAGAGCACCTATGCGCGTTGCGGCATCATCGTCAACGTGACCCCGCTGGAGCCTGAATGGGAAGGCCACGTGACGCTGGAGTTCTCCAACACCACCACGTTGCCGGCCAAGATCTACGCCAACGAAGGGGTGGCGCAGATGCTGTTCCTGCAGTCGGACGAGCCATGTGAAGTGTCCTACCGGGACCGCGGCGGCAAGTATCAGGGCCAGCGTGGCGTCACCCTGCCACGTACCTGACCGACAGGCGTTGGGAATTTCACTGCCTTTTGACACTCCAACCTGTAACCCTGCCGATTTGCATAAAGCGGGTCGGCTGTTGTCAGGAGGTGCCAATGAAACTCCACCCAACGATCAGTGCGAAGTTGGCTGGCTTGCAGCCCAATCACATCGGGCTGCTGTCCTGGTCACTGCTGGCTGACCCATTGCCGATGAATGCTGGCGGTGTGCCAGGGCAGCCCGATCCGGACACGCCGCAGCCCGGCCAGCCGGGTGATACGCCCATGGAACCCGGTGAGCCTACCCTTCCCGATGAGCCGCCTCCCGCGCCTGTGGCCTGACGCATCTCATAGCGGCCATACCCGGCCGGCGCCCGCCAGATAGACCTGGCTGGTGCTGGCGGGCTCGATTTCCCAACCGCCCGTGAACTCCCCGAAAGCTGGCAACAGGCTGACGTGTTCGTCGATCAAAAAGCACGGCAGGCGAAGCCGTTGGCGGGCCCTGCCGCGCAATACGAAGATCGGGTGGACGTGCCCTGAAAGCACCGTGAGCGTCGGATGCTCCTTGGGTTCGTGTTGCAGGGCAAATGGCTCCACCACATAAGGTTCATCCACCACGTCGATCCCCAGCTCCACGGGTGGATCCCCTGCGTTGCGGTCATGGTTGCCGCGTATCAGCACGATGCTCAACCCGGGGTGACGTGCTCGCCAGGCTTGCACCCGGGCCAGCGTAGCCGGCGCCCGCGCAGTACGGGCATGCAGGAAATCACCGAGCACGATCAGTTGCTCGCACTCATGTTCGGCAAGCAGTGTGTCGAGCCGGGCCAAGGTGGCTTCGGTAGTGCCTCTGGGAACGGGTTGGTGCAAGGCCCTGTAGCTCGCCGCCTTGCCGATGTGCACATCGGCCAGCAGCAAGGCCTTGCGGGCCGGCCAATACACGGCTTTGTCCGGGAGCAGCCAGAGTTTCTGCCCGGCCAGTTCGATGGCGCAATGTGTCGTCATGTGTGGATCGCCAGGCCGTCGATGGCAAGCGAGATAACCGCTGCCCCATGAATGCGTTTGGTCGTTATCGGGTTCAACCTGCAATGCTCTCCAATTCCGCCACCATCCGCGCAATGCGGTCGGCCAGTTTTTCCGTGCTGAGGGTTTCACGCAGTCCTTCGACCAGCAGCGCGAACGCCAGCGGCCCGGTGCGCTCCATCACGCGCAAGTCCAGCCTGAGGTCGGTCAGCTTCAGTAGCTGGCCCCGAAGCCGATCGATTTCCAATTCTTCACTCAGTACCTCATCACGTGCCTGGCCCAGCAGCAGGTTGCCTGCATCGTGCTTGCGGAAGACCTCGTAGAACAGCCCGCTTGAGGCCTGGATCTGGCGCATGCTCTTTTGCGCCGCAGGATAGCCACCGAATACGAGCCCTGCGATCTGGGCGATTTCCCGGAACCGCCTCAATGCCATTTCCCCGGCATTGAGGCTGGCAAGCACATCCTCCAATAGATCTTCGGTACTCAACGCCCGGGGCAGGTAGCTGGCCCAATCCACCGGTCCAGGGCTAAGCAGCTCGAAGCCATAGTCGTTGACGGCGATGGAAACCGACAGCGGTTGCTCGCGGCTGACACGCCAGGCAATCAGGTTGGCCAGCCCCATGTTGGCCATGCGCCCGGCAAAGGGGTACACGAACAGGTGCCAGCCCTGCCTGGACTTGAACGTCTCTGCAAGCAGGGTCCCTGTCGTCGGCAGCGCCGACCACTGGGCTTGTACCGTGAGCAATGGCCTTACTGCGCGCATTTCAGGGCTATCGAAGCGCCCGTGCGCGGCGGCGTCAAGTTGTTGCACCACAGCGTCGGCCAGTTCGCTGGAAAGTGGCATGCGCCCGCCGTTCCAGCGGGCCACCGCCGCCTTTCGCGCGTTGCTGCGGCGTACATAGGCGGTCATGTTTTCCACGCGAACCAGCTCCAGCACGCGGCCGGCGAACACGAAGGTGTCCCCGGGCCTCAAGCGTGAGATGAACGCCTCTTCCACGCTGCCTAGGTTCTTGCCGCCACCGCCTTTGCTCCAGTATTTCAGGTGCAGCGAAGCGTCACTGACAATGGTGCCGATGCCCATCCGATGGCGGCGCGCCAAGCGCTCACTGGCAACCCGGTACAAGCCGTCGGGGTGCATTTCAACACGTTGATAGTCGGGGTAGGCGCTGAGCGAGCTGCCGCCATGGCAAACGAAGTCCAGTGCCCATTGCCACTGGCTGTCGCGCAGGTCGGCAAAGGCCCAGGTGCTGCGCACTTCAGCGAGCAGTTGCTGCGGATCGAACCCGCTGCCCAGGGCCATGCTGACCAGGTGCTGAACCAGTACATCCATGCACAGGCGCGGCGACCGGCGGCCCTCCAGGTGGCCTGCCGCCAGGGCCTGACGCATGGCGGCGGCTTCCACCAGCTCCAGGCTGTGGGTGGGCACAAGAGTGATGCGCGAGCGCCGTCCAGGCGCATGCCCGGAACGCCCTGCGCGCTGCATCAAACGGGCGATCCCTTTTGCCGAACCGATCTGCAGGACGCGCTCGACCGGCAGAAAGTCCACGCCCAGGTCCAGGCTCGATGTACAGACGACGGCTTTGAGCGTGCCTTCCTTGAGGCTGCGCTCGACCCAGTCGCGGGTGTCACGTGCCAGGCTGGCGTGATGCAACGCAATCAGGCCTGCCCAGTCGGGGCGCTCTTCGAGCAGGGCCTGGTACCAGAGTTCGGCCTGCGCCCGGGTGTTGGTGAAGACCAGGCAACTGCTGCTGGCGTCGATTTCCCGGCTCACCTGCTTCAACATTTTCAGGCCGATATGCCCCGCCCATGGGAAGCGCTCGATGTGCTCGGGCACCAGGGTATCGACCTGCAGCACCTTGTCCTGGCGCCCGCGCACCAGCTGACCACCTTGGGGCAGCAACACGTCCAGGGCATGCTGCAGGTTGCCGAGGGTGGCCGACAACCCCCAGGTCGGCAGGCCAGGGTGCCAACGGCGCAGGCGGGCCAACGCCAGTTGCAGCTGAACCCCCCGCTTATTGCCGAGCAGCTCGTGCCACTCATCGACCACCACCATGCGCAGCGTCGCGAAGTCATTGCTGGCCTGGGCTCGGGTCAGCAGCAGCGTCAGGCTTTCAGGTGTGGTGACCAGCACGCTGGGCATGCGCCGGGCCTGGCGTGCGCGCTCGGCGCTGCCCGTGTCGCCGCTGCGCACGCCAACGCTCCAGGGCAGGCCCATCTCGTCGATAGGCGCCTGCAGCGCCCGAGCCGTATCGGCTGCCAGGGCGCGCATGGGGGTGATCCAGATGACCTGGAGTGGCGCCGCGTGACGCCCCTGGGCCTGGGCCTTGAATGCCCGCAGGGCCGCCAGCCAGACCGCATACGTCTTGCCAGCGCCGGTATTGGCATAAAGCAGGCCTGACTCCCCCCGCTCGACGGCGGCCCACACCTTGCGCTGGAAAGCGAACGGCTTCCAGCCGCGTTGAGCGAACCAGGCATTGGCAAGATCGGTGGTGGTGGGCATCAGGCAGGCAGTCCCTCGAAGGCTGTGCTTCTAAAGACCACCGCTGCAAGGTATTGGTTTACTTGTCAGTTGGCCAGCAGATTGCCGCTGCGGCACACCTGCTCGCCGGCCACATGGGCGATCACCATGCCTGCCGTGGCCATGCGCCGCACACTGCGCGCATACAGCAGTCCAGGCTGGCTGTTGCGCAGGGGCATGACGCGATCACTGAGCGGGTCGATGACCTCGGCAATCAGTTGACCTGCCTCCAGGTACTGCCCTGGCTTGGCGTGGTACACCAGCAACCCGCCCGCCGCAGCCGTGATCGGCTCCACAGCAGCCAGTGGCGTGGCTGGCCAGCGCAAGGGCGGCAGGGCAGGGGCATGGCCCTGGATAACGCCAGCATGGGTCAGGAAGTCGAGAATGGCCTGGCAGTCCTGACACGCCAGGTCATGGCTCACATCAGCCTGACCGCGCAGTTCGAGGGTGACCGAACACGTGCCTGCCGGGATGGGGAAGCGTTTGCCAAAGCGCTGTTGCAGTTGCCACCACAGCAGGCTGAAGCACTCGTCAAATGACTGCCCGCCCGAATCAGTCGCCAATAGGCTGGCCTGGACACCCAGGTAACGGGCCAAGGGCTCGAACTGCGGCCAGGCGTCTGGAGTGGTGTAGAGGTGTTCGACGGCCTCGAAGTCGCAGTGCAGGTCCAGAACCAGGTCAGCATCGCACGCCAGGCGCTGCAGGATCAGGCGCTGCGCTTGCAGGGGGGTACGTGCCGGATGGGCATCCAGGCCGCGGCGCAGGTATTCGCGGATCAGTGCCTGGTTGTGGAGCGGGTCCTGGGTCAGGTGGGCCTCGACCTGATCACCGATGGTGTCTGACAGGTCGACGAAATTGCGGTTGAAGTTCTCGCCACTTTGCAACTCGAACCGGCCCAGCGGGGCGTCGAGCAGCACCTGCTCAAGGCCCACTGGGTTGGCGACCGGCACCAGGATAACCTCGCACTGCAGGCGGCCTTGCTGGTCCAGTTCCAGCAACTGGCGCTTGAGGTGCCAGGCCACCAGCATGCCGGGCAATTCGTCGGCATGCAGCGAGGCCTGGATGTACACCTTGCGACCACTGCGTGGCCCGAAGTGAAAACTGTGCAGTTGGCGGGTTACCCCAGGAACAGGGGAAAGAATGTCGTGGGTCGAGTGGTGCATGATGGTCCTGAATACGGGGCTGTACGGTCTGGGGCACGGGTTGAGCCTTCAGATGAAAGCACAGTTTCGCCGCCAGCGCCTCACGCCAGCCCCTCGCCGCCACCTGCGATCCCGATCAGGCCAGCAAGGCCTGCAAGGTCGCCAAGTCGTCAGCCTCCTCGACAGGCTTGTCCAGACGCCAGCGCAACATGCGCGGAAAGCGCACGGCAATGCCGCTCTTGTGGCGCTTGGACAGGGCGATGCCTTCAAAGCCCAGCTCGAACACCAGCGTAGGCGTGACGCTGCGCACTGGGCCGAAGGTTTCCTGGGTGGTCTTGCGCACGATGGCATCGACCTTGCGCATCTCCTCGTCGGTCAGGCCGGAATAGGCCTTGGCGAAGGGGATCAGCGTGCGGTCCGGGGTGCCGGCAGGGCTGTCCCAGACCGCGAAGGTGTAGTCGCTGTACAAGCTGGCGCGCCGTCCGTGACCCCGCTGGGCGTAGATCAGCACGGCATCGACGCTGAACGGGTCGATCTTCCACTTCCACCAGGTGCCCATGTCCTTGGTGCGGCCAACGCCATACAGGGCCTCGCGCTGCTTGAGCATCATGCCTTCCACGCCCAGGCTGCGTGACTGCTCCCGCTGCCGGGCAAGGTCCGCCCAATCGGGCCCTTCGAGCAGTGGGGAGAGCAATACAGGTGCCAGTGGGGAGGCCTCAAGCACGCGCTCGAGCTGCGCGCGCCGTTCATGCTGCGGGCGACTGCGCCAGTCCTCGCCTTGCCACTCCAGCAAGTCATAGGCCTGCAACACCACCGGGGCATCGCTCAGCAATTTCTTGCCCAAGGTCTTGCGACCCAGGCGCTGCTGCAGCAGGGCAAAGGGCTGCACGGACGCCTCTGCCTTGGCATCGCTCGCTTTCCAGACCAGGATCTCGCCATCGAGCACCACGCCATCGGGCAGGGTCTGGGCCAGGCTCTGCAACTCGGGAAAACGTTCGGTGACCAGCTCCTCGCCGCGCGACCAGACCCACAACTGCCCGTCGCGCTTGACCACCTGTGCCCGGATGCCATCCCACTTCCATTCGATTTGCCAAGCGCTGGGTGGCCCGAGCAGCGTATCGAACTGTTCGACCGGGGCTTGCAGTGGGTGCGCGAGAAAGAACGGATACGGCTGCCCACCACGCTGGCTATGCTCATCGGCAGATTCGGGCGCGATCAGTTGAAGGTAGCGCTCGGCGGTTGGCCGGTGGCTGATGTCGGTATACCCGACCAGCCGCTGGGCTATCCGCTTGGCATCCAGCTCCGCCAACTGGGCCAGGGCACGCGTGACCAGCAGCTTCGATACGCCGACGCGGAAACTGCCGGTGATCAGCTTCAGGCACAGCATCAGGCTGGGGCGATCCAGCCGTGCCCACAAAGGTGGCAGACGTTGCTGGAGCTCTTCCGGGGGCAGGCCGCGCAACGGCAGCAGGTAGCTTTCGACCCAGTGCGCCAGGCCTTCGTCATCGCCCTCCTGGGTGTCGGGCAGCAGCAGCGAAATGGTCTCGGCCAGGTCGCCTACCGCCTGGTAGCTTTCCTCGAACAGCCAGTCCGGCAGCCCTGCCATCGCGCCGGCCAGTTCGCGCAGTACCCGAGTGGGTACCAATTGACGCGGCCGCCCGCCAGCCAGGAAATACACCGCCCAGGCGGCGTCCTGGGCCGGTGCGCTGGCAAAGTATTCACGCAGGGCCTGGAGCTTGGCATTGCTGGAGGTGGTGCCATCGAGGCGCAGGTACAGTTCGGCGAAGGCTTTCATGCGCCCGTCTCCCCAGCTGTAGCGTCATCTTCCTCACCGTATTCGGTAACGAATGCGCGGGCGTCGAGCCCCTGTTCATTCAGGTAGCGCACCAGCACGCCCACCGATCCATGGGTGACCATGACCCGTTCGGCGCCGGTCTGGCCGATGGCCCACAGCAGCCCAGGCCAATCGGCGTGGTCCGAGAGCACGAAGCCCCGGTCCACACCGCGTCTGCGCCGGGTGCCGCGCAGCAGCATCCAGCCACTGGCGAACGCGTCGCTGTAATCGCCGAAGCGTCGCATCCAGCTGCTGCCGCCAGCGGACGGCGGGGCCATCACCAGGGCGGTGCGCAATAGCGGGTCGTTGCGTGCAATATCGCCGGCATAGCGGGTTTCAGGTAAATACACGCCCGCTTCGCGATACACCCTGTTCAGCGGCTCGACGGCGCCGTGCACCAGAATCGAGCCGATGCTGGGGTCCAGGCCATGCAGGATGCGCTGCGCCTTGCCGAAGGCGTAGCAGAACAGCACGCTGGCCTTGCCCTGTTCGCTGTTGGCCCGCCACCAGGCGTTGATCCCGGCGAACACATCCGCCTGGGTCGGCCAACGGTAGATGGGCAGGCCAAACGTCGATTCGGTGATGAAGGTATGGCAGCGTACGGGCTCGAACGGCGCGCAGGTGCCGTCGGGCTCGACCTTGTAGTCGCCCGACGCCACCCACACCTCGCCTTGATACTCCAGGCGCACCTGCGCCGACCCCAGCACATGCCCGGCAGGGTGCAGGCTCAAGGTCACGCCGTGGTGCAACAGGCGCTCGCCGTAGGGCAGGGTCTGCAAATTGATGTCCATGCCCAGGCGGCTGCGCAGGATGCCGGCGCCCGGGTCTGCGGTGAGGTAGTGGCGATTGCCGGAACGCGAGTGGTCACCGTGACCATGGGTGATCACGGCACGGTCTACCGGCCGCCAGGGATCGATGTAGAAATCGCCGGGCGGGCAGTACAGGCCTTCGGGTCGAGCGATGACGAGGTCCATGGCACACGCACTGGTAGGGAGTTACCAGTTAGGAGCCGCTACGGCCAGGGGAAGTTCGACCGGTGGTTTCTTCACCCCTTGACCGCCGCAAGCGCTGCACGCCGCCGGCCGTTTCTACTTGCCCGGTACCAGGGTCAGGCGCTGGGTGCCATAGGCACGCGCGAAGTGCTGAGGCGCAAGGGGCATGACAGCGAAGCGGCCCTTGAACCAGGCCTCAAGGCCATCCCCGTAATGTGGGCTGGCCGGATTGCCGGACTGGCCGCTGCTGGTCAGCACCTGGAGGGGTTCAGCCTGGCTGAAGTCCACGATCAGCCGCGCCGATGCCGGCAGGCGGGTGACGAAGTCGCTTCCCCAGGCGTAGGGGGTGAAGGCAAGCGTGCTGAAGTCGCCGCCTGCAGGCTGCGCAGGGTGGCTGATGGCATCACCCAGCCCATGGTAGGCCGGTGCAGGCCATTGGTATTGGTGCAGTTTGCCCCATTGCCAGGCGCTGCGGTCGGTGCCCAGTTGGGCGATGCCCGTGTCCATTGCCGCGACCAGGCTGCGGGCCAGGATGGCGGGTTTGTCTTCCTTCTGTGGCGTACTGCGGTCGTCCCAGAACGGGCTGTCATCCCGGCCCAGCAGGTGATCGGCCTGTGCCGAGAACGACAAGCGTGCATTGCTGACCAATGCCTGCCAGGCCGCTCCCGCTTCCGGTCCCAAGTCATCGAGGAATGTCTGACGGGCGACAGCCTGGAGGAACAGGGCGTACAGCGCAGCATCTGCCGACACTGGGCTCAAGCGACCATCGAATGCCTTGAGCCTAGCCAGCGCCGTACGGGCCTTTTCGCGCTGATCGGCGGGCAAGGCATTGATGGCCTGCTGCAGCGGGCCTGCCATGCCTGGCGCTTCGAACATCTGCTTGAGCTTGCCGGCCAACAAGGTGACCTGGTCGTTCTGCAGCGCCATCAGGCTGCGGCTATCAAGGCGGCCACTGCCGGCGAGCTGGCCCAGGCGCTCGGCACGCTCCGGGTAGTACCAACTGCTCGACAGCTGCATGCCGTAGCCGCGCGGCAGGCTGCGCTGGTTGGCGTGGCCGATCCAGCCAGCGGTCGGGTCCTGATCGTATGGGTGCAGCATGGGGTCGGCATAGCCATCCCAGTCATAACGCCCATCCCACCCCGGCGAAGGCAACAGGCCTTGGCCTTCTCGGCGATTGGGGTAGCGCCCGCTCACCTGCCAGCCAATGTGCGATGCTTCGGCGAAGACGAAGTTCAGCGCCGCAGCCGTGACATCACGGGTGCTGTCGAATGCGCGCTCCACGGTCTTGGCGCGGGTCAGGTCGAACAGTGCATCAAGGCTGCGATCGCCCTTGAACTGCGGCAGGTTCAGTGCAAGGCCCAGGCTGGCATTGCCCGACTGGCCAAGTAGCGTGCCATGGCGCGTGTCGTGCATCACTTCGCGCACTGGGCGCTCGCCGCGCACCAGGAAGGTCTCGGTGTGCGCCCTGGCTGCAACCCATTTGCCGTCCGCCAGGTAACTGACCTGATTGCCCTGGTGGCGCAGTTTTTCCAGGAACAGGTCCTGGTTGTCGGCCATCACCGCGCTGCTGGTCCAGGCCAGCTGGCCGTTGTAGCCAGCCAGCACGATCGGCAGGCCCGGCAGCGACAGGCCGGCCACTTGGTACTTGCTGGAGTGGATCTGCACCGGGCTCAGCGCCCAGGCTGCACGGCTGTCGCTGGCCAGCAGGCTCTTGCCGCTGCGGCTGCGTTGCGGGCCGATGGCCAGGTTGGCCGAACCGGGACTGCCCAGCAGATCAAGGTCGCCCAGTTTTTGACTGGCAGCTGCCAGGGCAGACAACCCCGGCAACTGACTGGCAAGGTCCAGGCCCTTGAGCTTGGCTGCTTCGCCTTCGGGAAGCGGTTCGTCGGCGGCACCGGGTAGCAGCCAGGCCAGCTTGTCGCTGCCGACTTTCTGCGCCAGGGTCAATGCACTGATCTCTTCTTGCAGGTTGACCGACTGACTGAAGGCATACAGCGAAAACATCAGCGCGCAGTCTTCGGGCTTCCAGTACTCGGGGCGGTAGCCGCTGTTGGCCAGGTCCGCTGGCAGCTTGTCGCGGTAGCGGAACAGGTAGGCGTTGACCCCGCGCGCATAGACGTCGAAGAAGCGCTTGAGCCGTGGCGATGCGTCGGCGTACAGCTGCGCCGCGCTTTGCTTGAGGTTGGCCGCCCGCATCAAGCGGTCGATATCCAGTGCATCACGGCCGGCCACTTCAGCCATGCGCCCTTGGGCGAGCAACCGCATGGCGACCATCTGCTCAATCCGGTCCCCGGCATGCACGTACCCCAAGGTGAAGAGCGCGTCATGGAACGAGCTGCTCTCGATCAGCGGAGCGCCCATGGCATTGCGCCTGACCGACACGTTCTGGGCCAGGCCCTTGAGCGGCTGCACGCCGCTGGACGGCGGCAGGCTGTCCTGTTGGGCGGTGGTCTGGCAACCGGCCAGGCCAAGTGAACCGAGCAGCAGGGCAGCCGTTGCAGCGCGCGGGCGGAAAAAGAAAAGGGCGGGGGCGGCCATGGCAAGGCTCCTGCAAGGCGTAGCGGGTATGGAAAGGCGCTAAGGTAGTGAGCAGGCCGCCTGGGTGCAAGGCCTGCCCCGGCTTTATTTCGGCACACTGCCCCAGCGGTGGATGAGTGGCAGGACTCTGTCGGCAATTTGCCAATCCGTGGCCATGACGCTGGGGTACCCAAGCGCGCCTTGCAGTGGGTCAAACCTCGAAATGCTCAGCCATGGCATCGGAAAAGTGCGTGCAGTTGATGCGGGTGTACTGCACATAGTTACGTGTGATCGCAAAGGATTCGCCAGGCATGAGCAGCACATCGTGCTGTTCGAGTTGGCGCACGAACGGATGCAGGTCGGCGATATCGGGGTGATGGACCCACAGAAACATGCCGCCTTGGGGCGTGATATCGAAGCGCCAACCGCGGTCTGTCAGCGTGCGCTGGGTCTGAACCTGCTGTCGAATCAGGCGTTGCTGCAGATCGCTCATGTGCCTGGCGTAGGTGCCGTCGGTGAGGATGGTGTTGACGAAGCGCTCGCAGAACGCAGGCACCGCCACGCAGGTGAGCAGTTTCAGGCGCATGAGCGGTTCGACCAGTGCAGCCGGGCAAGCGATGTAGCCCACGCGTAGCGAGGCGGACAGGCATTTGGAGAAACTGCCGATATAGATGACCTGCTGCAGGTTGTCCAAGCCGGCGAAGGTCTGGCGTACACCCGGGCTGAAGTCGCCATAGACATCGTCTTCGACGATGTAGAAGCCGTGTTCGATCGCCAGTCTCAGCACGCCGAAGGCGTTGTGCGGGCTGACGTTGCTGCCGGTGGGGTTGTGGAATGTGCTGTTGCAGAAGAATGCCTTGACCTTGTGCTGGACCAGGTGCCGCTGCATGTCCTCAAGGTCCGGGCCGTCTTGCAGCCGACGGATGCCGATCACGTGCCCGCCGGCCAGCTGGATCAGCTTGATCAGGTTACCGTTGCAGGGCTCGTCGACGAACACGTGGTCGCCAGGGGCGATCAGCAGACGGGCCACCAGGTCCAGGGCCTGGGTGGCGCCCAATGTGCTGAGTAATTGCTGTGGACCTACATCGATCTGGGTCATGCGCCGCAGGTGCACGCACAGCTGCTTGCGCATGGGCAGGTAACCCTGGATGTCGCCGTAATCGGCCAGCGAGCTTTGTTCCAGGCGCGCCGTGCGACGCACAGCCTTGGCCAGCAGCTCGGTGTCGCGCCAGGCAGGGGGCAGCCAACCGCAGCCGAGCTTGGTGTAGTGCTGGCCGCCTTGCAGCAGTTTGAACAGCGCGTCCCCGGCCATATGCCCAGGTGCCTCGTCTCTGGCTGGCGGCCGAGCGGTGCCGGCCACGAAATAGCCACGCCCTGGCACGGCCGTCAACAGCCCTTCGCTGACCAGGCGCCCATAGCTGGACACGACCTCGTGGTAGGTCGCACCCGTGCTGGCCGTGAGCTTGCGAATCGACGGCATGCGTTGCCCTGGCAGCCATTCGCTGGCAGCCAGACGCTGCCGGAGTTGATGAAGCAGAGTGTCAGCACGCATCGACGGGTCCGCCAGTGTTAGAAAAAACAGCCTAACAGTTAGCTGGAAACCGCGTCGACTGTTCGCCCGTGCTCGGCCGATCAGTGAGAAGCTTCGGCGCATTCCATTCCTGCATCATCAGCGAGCACGCCATGACCGAAACCCTGCCAGCACGCACCTACCTGTATTTCATTGCGCAGTCGGTCAACCTCACCACGGCTGTGATGTCCGTGACCATGGCGGCCCTGGTCGGTGCTGCTCTGGCGCCCGATCCTGCGTGGTCAACGGTGCCCTACGGGTTTCAGTTTCTCTGCGTGATGCTGGCGACCTACCCGGTGTCGTGGCTGATGGGGCGCATCGGTCGTCGGCGCGCGTTCATGCTGGGTGCTCTACCCTTGGCCCTATCCGGCGTCAGCGGGTTCCTGGCCGTGCAGCACCAGCACTTTGTTGCCCTGATACTCAGCCACTGCGCATTGGGGGTGTATATCGCGTTCGCCAACTTCAACCGGTTTGCCGCTACCGACAACCTGACGCAACACCTCAAAGCGCGGGCGCTCTCACTGGTGGTGGCAGGCGGAGTGATCGCGGCAGTGGTGGGGCCGGCCTTGACCGGTTGGCTCAGGGATGTGGGTGGGTATCCGCTGTTCTCGCTGTGCTACGCCGCCTTTGTCGGCCTAGCGCTCGTGTCGTGGTTGATAGCCCTTTGCTTGCCTAAAGAGAAACCGGTCAATCGCCCGCAGCAGGACCTGCGAGCGTGCGAGGTAGGGCAGCTTGCGTCACGCAGGGTGCTGGTGGTGGCGATGAGCGTGGCAGCGCTGGGGTACGGCATCATGAACCTGTTGATGATCCAGGCTTCGCTGCACATGAAAGGTATGCACCAGGACTTCTCCGACGTGCGCATGGCCATCCAGTGGCATGTCGTGGCGATGTTTGCGCCTTCGTTCTTCACTGGCAGCATCATTCAACGGTTGGGCATCAAGGTGACGATCTGTGCCGGGTTGGGCCTGTTCGTGGTGAGCACGGCCTTGAACATGGGGTCTAGCAGTTATGCCGTGATGACGGCGGCACTGATAGCCCTGGGCCTGGGCTGGAACCTGACCTACGTGGGCGGGGGGGCGCTGCTGGCGCAGGCATTGCAAGATAGCCCGGGGGCGATGCGCCTGCAGGGCAAGAATGACCTGGCCATCGCCGTGTGTGCCACCCTCGGCGCCTTTACGCCATCCTTGTTGCTGGACACCGCAGGCTGGACGGGCACCAACGGTCTATGCATGGTGCTGTGCCTGGGGCTGTTGCTGGCCACCGCGCTTCGGTTGCCAGCCAAGCCAGGCACCTCGGCGCCCGGGCTGCAGACCGCACCGCGCCCGCGCTAACGGACAGGCGCGGTGCTGTCAAACGGCGGGGCGGCTATCAGGCGCCGTGGCACTTCTTGAATTTCTTTTCGCTGCCGCAGGGGCACGGGTCGTTGCGGCCAACATCCTTGAGGGCGTTGCGCACCGGCTCCTGGTGACCGTGGTTGCAGTGCGGCCCGTGGACGTGGCCGTGATCATGGTGATGATCGTGGTCGTGGTCGCAGTCAGGGCCGTGAACGTGAGGCTGTTGGGACATTGCAGGGTTACTCCAGGTAATGATCGCCGGGCATTATCTCACCACCGCGCAACAAGTGCAGGTTCCGATGGATCAACAGGCCGGTGCCCAGTTCGGCCTTGAGCGTGTACTTCAAAGGCTGGTGGCTCTTGAGCATCTTGGCCAAGGGCTTGAGGCGCTGCCACAGGTTGGTTCGGGCGGTGATCTTGAAGGTGCGCTGGTCGTGCCCGCCAACACTGCGCCACAGGCTGGCTTCGTCTTCTGCCAGCAGCACATCGTTCAACCGCAGGGCATAGGACAGGTTGCGGATGAACAGGCGGCTGTCGTTGGGGTTTTCCACCCGCACGTGGAGCACGAATTCCTGTTGCAGCAGGCGGGCCTTGACCGTTTCCACCCTGACCAGGTGGATCTCCGGTTGCCGCCATGGCTCACCACCCCAGCTGACGCAGCCGGCCAGGAGCATCACCAACAAGGCAGGCAGCAGGACACGCAGGCGGGTCATCATGCTCAGCCACCCACATAGCTGGCGCAGCATTTCTTGAATTTCTGCCCGCTTTGGCAAGGGCAGGGATCGTTGCGCGTGGCGTTCAGGCCAACGGTGGGGTCGATGAAGTACCAGCGGCCATCGTGCTGCACGAAGGCTGAGCGCTCGCGGTGCTGGTGATCACCGTCCTGGTCGTGCCAGCGGGCAGTGAAGGTGACGAAGCCGTGTTCAGGCTGGCCACCGATCAGCTCGGCGTCTTCCACTTCCAGGCCCAGCCAGGTGCTCTGGGCACTCCAGGCGGCCATGGCGGCGCGATCGAGGCCGGCCTGTTGGGCTGGCAAGGTGGTCGCCACCAGGTAATCGACCAGCCCCAGCACATAGGCGCTGTAGCGTGAGCGCATCAGGGCTTGGGCGTCCGGTGCAGGCGTGCCGGCGTGGTAATGCCCGCAGCAGGCGTCGAGCAAGTTGCCACTGCCGCATGGACAGACCGAAACACTCATCATCACCACCAGTATTTGCCGAAGTTTTCAGGGTTGGCCCAGAACCGCGCATTCAGCCAGTCAGGGACCTGCTTGTAGTCATGTAGATCATAGGTGAACAGGCTCAGCACCTGCTGGTCGCGTTGAAACTTCTCACTGGCCGACAGGGCCAGGGCGAAGAAGTCCGTGTCTTGCCAGCCGCAGGCGGCCAGGTCGGCCAGCACTGCGACTCGACTGGCGTTGAGATTGCGAATGCCACCCAGCAGTTCCAACCCGTTGCGCTTGGGCAGGTGTTCCAGGCAATCGACCAGAAGCGCCAGGTCGAAGCGCTGGGCTGCCAGTTCAGCCGGCAGCGGGCCCGGCGGCGCGCACGCCAGGCTCGCTTGTGGGTGGGCCTGCAGGAAGGCGTCAAGTGCCGGGAACCGCGTGCCCACCAGCAACAGGCGTTGCGGGGACACGCGCTCGAGCAAGGCGGCAAGCGCCTGCTGCGGTGTGCGTTGGGAAAAACCGTCGGTCATTGCCAGTCCTCATCAAGATCAGCCAAGACTATCGGGCCAGAGCCTGTCGGCATAGGGCCGTGGCATCCGGTCATGGCAAATGGCTGGCAGGCTGTGCAAGCAGCGTCTTTACTGCCCTGATCGGCCACGATGCCGATCCCCCCAAAAGAGGCGATGAGATGAGCATAGTACGCACAGCTGTACCTCTGGTTCTGCTCACCAGTGTGTTGACTGGTTGCGCGGGTTTGCAAAAAACCGACTGGCCCAAGTGTGCGGCGGTCGGCGGTGTGGGCGGCGCAGCGCTGGGCGCGATCGAAAGCTCGAGCTGGGCAGGTTGGGGCGCACTGCTCGGGGGCGGCCTTGCAGCGGGGTATTGCTGGGCCCATGGTGATGGCGACGAAGACGGCGATGGCGTACCCGACAGCCGTGACAAGTGCCCAGGGACGCCGCGCGGCGTCCAGGTCGATGCCAACGGTTGCCCGCCGCCTGCACCGCAGGTCGAGGCCGTGGTCGTCGAGCAAGTGGTGGTCGAGAAAGAAGAGGTGATCGTCATCCGCGATGTACATTTCGAATTCGACTCTGCACGGCTGACCGCCGCCGACAAGCAGCGCCTCAATACCATCGCTACGCGCCTGAAGCAGGAAGCGCCGTCGGCCCGCCTGAGCGTGAGCGGCCACACCGACAGCGTGGGTGCCGACAGCTACAACCAGAAACTTTCCGAGCGCCGTGCCCACTCGGTCACCGACTATCTGGTCGAAAGCGGCATCCCGCGCAACAGCTTCGTGTCCGTGGTCGGGGCTGGCGAATCCCAACCTGTGGCTGACAACGCCACCGCCGAGGGGCGTGCCATGAACCGTCGTACGGAGATCAAGATCCAGCGCTGAAGCAGCAGCGCCCGCCCAGCGTATCGGCGCGGGCGCTTTGCAAACGCCATAGACGGTAATGGCCGGTGCCCATACATTGCCAAGCGCAGTGTGCGCTGGCGTGAGTCCCGACCGAGCGGTTAATGTGAAATGGTCGCGTTGGCCATCCCGGCAGTACGCCATACGGTGGGGCAGAGCATGAAATTCATCTTGAGCCTGGGCAAGCTCCTGACCATAGTCTTCTGGGGTGTAGTGCTGTACAACCAGATGGTGCCGCAACCTGTGCCGCTGAACCTATTGATCAACGCCACAGGCCTGTTGCTGGTGCTGCTGCATTTGCTCGAAATGCTGTTTTTCAATGCCAGTCTGCGCGGCCGTAGCCATCGCTGGTTCGACCGTCTGCAGATCCTGTTGACGGGCATTTTCCACATCATGTCCATCCCCCGCGCGCAAGAGGCGCCACGAAATGCGTAATCTGATGTTGTTCGCCCTGTTGGCTGCGCCGCTTGCGCAGGCACAGAACCTCGAAGTACCCGCCAATTCCATGCTGCGCTTGCCGACCAAGTCGGCCGAGGTGCATCTGGAGCAGCTCAGGGTGGCGGACGATGCCACCTTGCTGCTTCCCGCCACGCTCGCCTCGCTGACGGTCGATCGGCTGGAGCTGGGCCGTGATGCGCGTATCGCCGTGGCGCCGGCCGATACCCCGCTCCTGATCGAAGCGGCCAGTGCCAGCCTGGGTGAAGGCAGTGAGTTCAGTGCGCCGGGCGCGCCTGGGACTTATGAACGTGCCGCGCGTTCAGGGCGCGGGCTCGACCTCAAGCTTGCCCAGGTGCAGGGCGAACAACTGTCCATCGACGCCCGCGGCGGCGCGGGTGCGCCAGGGTTCGCCGGGCTCGATGGTGCCAACGGCCAGGCCGGTGGCTGCACCTGGGGCCGTGCCAGCCGCGGCTTCAACGGGGATGATGGCGGCAATGGCCACGACGGAGCACCGGGTGGTCGAATTCGCCTGAGCGTGCCCGAGGCCTTCCCTGCCGAGCGCATCAGGGTGCGCCTGGACGGTGGCGCGCCGGGCAAGCCTGGGGCAGCAGGCCAGGCGGGCAAGGGCGGTGCGAGCAAGGGTTGCCTGGTCTACCGCACCTCGCCGGGCAACAGTGGCCGCGCCGGGCAACCCGGTCAGCCAGGCCTTGCCGGGGCTGCCGGCGAGCTGATCCTGCAGCGACTCTGATCGCTGCGGGTACGCTCAGAACATCAGGCGGGCACTGGCCACGGCGACCACGGCCAGGCCCAGCAGCAGGTTCACCCCCACCATCCGACGGATGCGCCCCAGCACGGCCGCCGCGCCTGGCCAGTCCTCGGCCTGGACCGCCGTTTTCATTTCTGGCAGCAGCAACGCCTGGATGCGCATGAACAGGGCGAACATGACGATACCGCCCCCGATCATCACCTGGACATACCGCGGCGCAGTTTCGAAGCCATTGAAGCGCAGGTGAATCATGCCCACGCCGCTTATGGCCAGAATCGCCACGGCCACCCAGACCCAGCCGAAGAAGCGTCGGAAAACTTCCACCCACAACCGCAGCCTGGCAGGCCCGTCCAGCGCTGCACCCGTTGCCGGGCGCAGCACCATCCAGGCGAAGAACATGCCACCCACCCACACCAGGGCGGCCAGAACGTGCAGGGTGTAGGGCAGGGCAAAGGCAGTCATCCGGATCTCCATGCGGCATAAACAGCGTGAGCGGGGTATGATAGCCGCCCTATGCGCGATACTGAAAATATATCCAGCCCTCCGGGCGCCTGCACACCATGATCAGCACTGAACTCAAAGCCACCATCCAGGGCGCCTACACGCGATTTCTCGAAGCCAAGAGCCTCAAGCCGCGTTACGGCCAGCGCCTGATGATCGCCGAGGTGGCCAAGGTCCTCGGGGATATTCCCTGCGACGACGAAGGCCGCCGTGCCGGCGAGCCCGCCGTCGTGGCGGTGGAGGCGGGCACCGGTACCGGCAAGACGGTCGCCTACAGCCTGGCGGCCATTCCGGCGGCCAAGGCGGCAGGCAAGCGCCTGGTCATCGCCACCGCGACCGTGGCGCTGCAGGAGCAGATCGTCTTCAAGGACCTGCCTGACCTGATGCGCAACAGCGGGCTGAATTTCAGCTTTGCCCTGGCCAAGGGACGGGGCCGCTACCTGTGCCTGTCCAAGCTCGACATCCTGGTCCAGGAAGGTCATGCCCAGACGTCCCAGGCGCAGCTGCTGGAGGAAGAAGGCTTTCGCATCGACGTGGACGAGCGCAGCCTGAAGCTGTTCAACAGCATGATCGAAAAGCTGGCCGGCAACCGCTGGGACGGTGATCGCGACAGTTGGCCAGAGAGCCTCGAAGACGAGGACTGGGCACGGCTGACCACCGACCACAGCCAGTGCACCGGCCGCCACTGCCCCAACTTCCAGCAGTGCGTGTTCTACAAGGCCCGTGAAGGCATGGGCAAGGTAGACGTGATCGTCACCAACCACGACATGGTGCTGGCCGACCTGGCGCTGGGCGGCGGTGCGGTGCTCCCGGCCCCCCGCGACACCATGTACGTGTTCGACGAAGGGCATCACCTGCCAGACAAGGCCATCGGCCACTTCGCCCATTATTCACGGCTGCGTTCGACGGCCGACTGGCTCGAGCAGACCGCCAAGAACCTGACCAAGCTGCTGGCCCAGCACCCCCTGCCGGGTGACCTGGGCAAGCTGATCGAACAGGTCCCTGAGCTTGCCCGCGAAATCCGCACCCAACAGCAGTTCATGTTCACGCTGTGCGAGCAGGTGGCCGATTTTCGTCCAGGCGAGGACAACGAAGGCCGAGAACGCCCTCGCTATCGTTTTCCAGGTGGCGTGGTGCCCGATGAAATCCGCGAGGTTGGCGTCGAGCTGAAAAAAGGCTTCGCCCGCCTGAACGATGTGTTCACCCGCCTGACCGACCTGCTCAAGGAAGGCATGGGCGGCGAGGTCAGCATTGGCATCGCCAGCCACCAGGCCGAGGAGTGGTACCCGCTGTTCGGTAGCCTGCAGACCCGTGCCCAGGGCAACTGGGAGTTGTGGACGGCGTTCACCGCCGAGGACCCCGAGGACAGCCCGCCCATGGCCCGCTGGCTTACCTTGGCCGAGAGCGGGGCCCTGTTCGATATCGAGGTCAATGCCAGCCCCATTTTGGCGGCCGAGATGCTGCGGCGCAGCTTGTGGAACGTGGCACACGGCGCCTTGGTCACCTCGGCGACCCTGACCGCGCTGGGCAAGTTCGACCGCTTTCGCATGCGCTCGGGATTGCCCCGCGATGCAGTTTCCTGCGTGGTGCCCAGCCCGTTCGTGCACGGTGATGCAGGCCTGCTGCGGGTACCGGACCTCAAGGCTGACCCCCGTGACGCCGCTGGCCACACCGCGGCCATCATCCGCGAGCTGCCGGGCATCGTCGAGGATGCCCGTGGTGCGCTGGTGTTGTTCTCGTCACGCAAGCAGATGCAGGATGTGTTCGATGGCCTGGACCGGGACTGGCGCAAGCTGGTGCTGATCCAGGGCAACCTGTCCAAGCAGGAAACCCTGAACAAGCACAAGGCCCGCGTCGACGACGGCCAGCACAGCGTGCTTTTCGGCCTGGCCAGCTTCGCCGAGGGCGTCGACTTGCCGGGGGCCTATTGCGAGCATGTGGTCATCGCCAAGATCCCGTTCGCCGTGCCTGACGACCCCGTCGAGGCCGCCTTGGCAGAATGGATCGAAGCGCGAGGCGGCAATCCGTTCATGGAAATTGCCGTACCCGATGCCTCGTTGCGTCTGATCCAGGCGTGTGGCCGACTGTTGCGCACCGAGCAGGACCGCGGTGTCATCACCTTGCTGGACCGGCGCCTGGTCACCCAGCGCTACGGCAAGGCTATCCTCAATGCGCTGCCGCCATTTCGGCGGGAGATTTCCTGACGGCCGGAGCGCTTGCGCCGGCACGTTGTCCAACCTCAGTCGTGGGCCATGAGGCCCTGAAGGAGAGACTCCGCCCTATGGTTCGCCGTACCTTGCCCGCTGTCATCGCTTTGCTGTTGAGCCCGCCGTTGCTGGCGGGGCAGCAGACGTTGTTCAGCTTCGTGCGCCCGGCCTCAGTGGTCAATGTCGAAACCGTGGACGCCGGCATGCCCCAGTACAACGCCGAGCAGACCGCTCAGGGCGAGGTGTTGCGACGCGTGGTGTTCAACGCTGCCGAGCGTCCGACCTTGCGCATGAGCCCACAGAGCGGCACTTGGGACTGGTCTTCCGGCCGCTACCTGACCCTGCGTCTGCAGAACGCGATGGCCTGGGCGCTGACCTTGGATGTGACGGTGAAGGGCAATGACGGCCGTACACTGACCAGCCGCATCGACTTGCCGGCAGGGCCTGCGCAAACGGTGATGGTGCCGTTGACGGCGCGTTCGCCCCTGCAGGAAGGGCTGCGTGCGGGCCCGCCCATGCCGTGGAGCTTTAGCGGCCAGCGCGTGCTGCTCGGCAGCAGCACGGGCGCGGTGGACCTTGCACAGGTCGCTGCGGTCAGCCTGAGCATCCCTGCCCCCAAGGCAGCCCAAAGCCTGCTGATCGAACGCATGGGCATCCAGGATGACGACCAGGCATGGCAAGCGGCCTACCACGAACTCATCGATGCCTACGGGCAGTCCACGCGCGGCACGTGGCCTGAGAAAGTGACCAGCGACGAGCAACTCAAGGCGAGCGCCGGGCGCGAACAGCAGCAGATCAAGGGGTGGCTGGCCGAGCGTGAAAAGCAGCCACTGGATACCTATGGCGGCGTGACAGCGGGCACGCCCTTCGAGGCGACCGGGTTCTTTCGCACCGAAAAACGTGAGGGGCGATGGTACCTGGTGACGCCGCTGGGCCACCCGTTCTACTCCCTGGGCGTCAATGCCGTGGCCGCAGATGGCGGGCGCACCTATGTGGCGGGTCGCGAGGCCATGTTCAAGGCGCTGCCGCAACAAGGCGAGCCCTTGTCCGCCTTCTATGGCGAGGGCAACAACGATGATGGCAATGCCTCGTCCCAGGGGCGCGCCTTCAAGAAGGGGCGCTGGTTCGACTTCTACGCCGCCAATCTCGAACGCACCCACGCAGCCCCTTGCCAGGTGGCCGACCCGCAGGCGTCAGCGCAGCCGGTCAATTGCCCGCCCGCCAAGTTGGACAGCGCCCGCTGGCAGCGCCATACGCTCGACCGGCTGCAGGCCTGGGGCTTCAATACACTGGGCAACTGGAGCGATGCGGCCCTGGTCGAGCAGCAGCGCGTGCCCTATACCTTGCCGCTGTCCATCGTGGGCGATTACGCGAGCATCAGCACCGGCATGGATTGGTGGGGCCGGATGCCCGATCCCTTCGACCCACGCTTTGCCATGGCCACCGAGCGGGCCGTGGCCATCGCCGCCCGCGATCACCGCGATGACCCTTGGCTCATCGGTTACTTTGCCGACAACGAGCTGGCCTGGGCGGCCCCGGGCGATGACCCGAAGGCGCGCTATGGGCTGGCCTACGGCACCTTGCGCCTGACCACCGACGTACCGGCCAAGCGCGCTTTCCTCAAGCAGTTGCGTGACAAGTACCGAAACCAGGAGGGCTTGTCCAAGGCCTGGGGCATCGAACTGGCGGCCTGGGAGCTGATGGAAGACCCTGGTTTCGAGGCGCCACTGCCCAGCGCGGAACACCCGGAAATCGAGCGTGACTACCAGTATTTCCAGCAGGTGTTCGCCCAGACCTATTTCAAGACCCTCTCCGACTCGCTCAAGTGGCATGCCCCCAACCACCTCTTGCTGGGCGGTCGGTTTGCCGTGAGTACACCCGAAGCGGTCAAGGCCTGCGCCGAGTTCTGCGATGTGCTCAGCTTCAACTTCTATACCCTCAAGCCTCAGGATGGCTATGACTTCGCGCGCCTGGCAGAGCTGGACAAGCCGGTGCTGGTGTCCGAGTTCCAGTTCGGCTCGCGCGATCGCGGGCCTTTCTGGCCGGGGCCGGTGGAGGTCGCACGCGAGGAAGACCGCGGGCCTGCCTATGGCAATTTCCTCAAGGCGGCGCTCGCCCAGCCCATGATCGTTGGCGCCCATTGGTTCCAGTACCTCGATCAGCCTGCCAGCGGCCGTTTGCTGGACGCAGAGAACGGGCACCTGGGGTTGGTTGCCATCACCGACGTGGCTTACCCAGGCTTCGTCCAGGCCGTGCGCAAGAGCAATCTGGAGGCATTGGACCAGTTGCGCACTCACAGCCAAGCACCCGCGTCGCCGTGACGTGCGATGCGCGCCTGTAGGCAAAAGGCCGAACTACTGAAACAATGCAGGCCCTTTTGCCAACATGCCGCATGGAGAATACAGGGTGCAGATTCAGGGTCATTTCGAGCTGAAATTCGAAGCAGTGCGCGAGGCCTTCGCGGCGCTGTTCGATGATCCCCAGGAACGCGGGGCTGCGCTGTGCATCCAGGTGGGTGGTGAAACGGTAGTGGACCTGTGGGCGGGCACCGCCGACAAGGATGGCCAGCAGCCATGGCACAGCGATACCATCGCCAATCTGTTTTCCTGCACCAAGCCCTTTGCCGCCGTCACCGCCTTGCAGTTGGTGGGCGAGGGTAAACTTGAACTCGATGCCCCGGTAGCGCGTTACTGGCCTGAGTTCGGTCAGGCGGGCAAAGAGGCCATCACGCTGAGGCAACTGCTTAGCCACCGTGCCGGGCTGCCTGCGATTCGCGAATTGCTGCCGGCCGAGGCCCTCTACGACTGGCAGGCAATGGTCGATGCCCTGGCCGCGCAAACGCCGTGGTGGACACCGGGCAGCGAGCACGGCTACGCCGCCATCACCTTTGGCTGGCTGATCGGCGAGTTGATTCGTCGCGCCGATGGGCGCGGTCCAGGCGACTCGATCGTGGCGCGTACGGCGCGGCCGCTGGGGCTGGACTTCCATGTCGGGCTGGCTGACGAGGAGTTCTATCGGGTAGCCCATATCGCGCGTGGCAAAGGCAACCCCGGTGACGCCGCTGCCCAGCGCTTGCTGCAGGTCACGCTGCGCGAGCCCGAGGCATTGTCCACAAGGGCGTTTACCAACCCGCCCGCCATTCTGACCAGTACCAATAAACCGGAATGGCGGCGCATGCAACAACCTGCTGCCAATGGCCATGGCAATGCCCGGAGCCTGGCTGGGTTCTATGCAGGCCTGCTCGATGGCAGCCTGCTGGAGTCGGACCTGCTGGAGGCGTTCACCCGCCAACACAGCCTGGGCCAGGACCGGACCTTGCTGACCCAGACGCGCTTTGGCCTAGGGTGCATGCTCGACCAGCCCGATGTGGCCAATGCCACCTTCGGCCTGGGCGCTCGCGCATTCGGTCACCCCGGTGCCGGGGGTTCGGTCGGATTTGCCGATCCGGAGCGAGATGTGGCTTTTGGCTTTGTCGTCAATACCTTGGGGCCCTATGTGCTGATGGACCCTCGTGCCCAGAAACTGGTGCGCGTGCTTGGGCAATGCCTTTGATCGGTTAGTGCGGGTATTGCCCAGCCTCTTTGACTATCCTCAATGCCGACGCCTCAAGAGTGTGGGCAAAATTCCTTTCTAATTCATGGTGTATCGCTGATGTCTTCACATAAAACCTTAGCACTCGCCCTGTGCCTGACCGCTGTCACCGGCTGCGCCAGCCATCCCGAGGGTTCTGCCAAGAGCGCCAGTTCAAGCTGGTGGCCATTCGGCTCGGACAAGGTCGCCGAACAGGAAGTGAAGGCAGCAGTCACGGAAAAGGTCGCCAAGGCCGACGCCAAATCCGAAAGCACCAGCCGCTGGTGGTGGCCATTTGGCGGTGAGCAGAAGCAGGCCCAAGGGCCGGTGGTGCCGAAGATCGACCAGCAGGCCACCCAGGCCTGGTTGGACGAGTACGAGCCCAAGCTGCGCGAGGCCATCAAGGACAGCAAGCTGGAGCTCGAGCGGCGCGACAACGTGCTGGCAGTCACCTTGCCAGTGGACGGTGCGTACAACCCTGACCGTCCGAACATGTTGTTGCCCGTCACCCTGGGCCCTATCACCCGCGTGGCCAAGACGGTAGAAGGCGACCCCAAGACGGCCGTACTGGTCCTGGGCCACGCCGACACCAGCGGCGTGGTGGCTGCCAACCAGAAGCTGAGCCTTGAGCGTGCTGCCTCGGTGTCGGCCATTTTCCGCCTGAGCGGGTTGCAACGTGACCGCCTGATCCTCAAGGGCATGGGCTCGGTGATGCCTCGCGCCGCCAATGACAGTGCCGAAGGCCGTGCGCTGAACCGCCGCGTGGAAATGCTGCTGACCCCACAGAACACCATGGTCGCGCTGCTGAGCAAGTATCAACAGGCCACACCAACGCCGTCGCCAGCCACCATGGTGGCCGTGCAGGATGCCAAGGCGCCTGTGTCCAAGGCTCCAGCCGCCAAAGCCCAGCAAAGCAAGGCTGCAGCCAAGCCAGCCGTCAAAACCGCTGCCAAGAAACCTGCCGCCAAAGCCAAGACCCCGGCCAAGACGGCGACCAAGAAAGCGGCGACCGCCAAGCCTGTCGCCAAGAAAGCTGCCACTGACAAGAAGGTAGCCTCCAACAGCCCTGCGAAGACCAACTGATCGTCAAGGAACGCAGTAATGACCCAATCCCTGGCCGATATGCGCCGCGATTACACCCGGGACGGCCTGGCCGAAGCTCAGGCTCCGGCCGAGCCGTTCGCTTTGTTTCACCAATGGTTCGGCGATGCCGTGAAAACAGAGCAGGCGCCGGTGGAAGCCAACGCCATGACCCTGGCCACGGTCGATGCCGATGGGCGACCACACTGCCGTGTGCTGTTGCTCAAGGGGCTGGATGAGCAGGGCTTCACGTTCTTCACCAACTATGACAGCGCCAAGGGTAGGCAACTGCAGGTTAACCCGTTCGCCGCCATGACCTTTTTCTGGCCGGCGCTCGAGCGGCAAGTGCGTATCGAGGGCCGTGTCGAGAAGGTCTCGGCCAAGGAGTCCGACGATTACTACCAGGTCAGGCCGTTGGGCAGCCGCCTGGGCGCCTGGGCATCGCCCCAGAGCCAGGTGATCGCTGGGCGCGAGGCGCTCGAAGCCCTGGTCAAGGCGACCGAGGCGCGTTTCTCCGACACGCAGCCTCACTGCCCCGAGCATTGGGGTGGCTACCGCCTGCTGCCAGAGCGCATCGAGTTCTGGCAAGGACGCGCCAGTCGCCTGCATGACCGCCTGAATTACCGCAAGGCGGCCCAAGGCTGGCACCGCGAGCGCCTGGCGCCTTGATAGGCGGGGCTACCAGATAGCCCCATTCGCCCTGGCGCTCAGCGCGAATACGCCGCCGCCTCCTGCGCAAGCCACTGAACCCGTGCCTTGCGCCCCATCTTCAACTGACGCACATGCTGCAACCGCTGCAGCATGTACGCCTGCATGTGCGGGTCGCCACCTGCCAGTGACAGCGCCAGGTCGCGGTCCATCCACTGCCGCATGAGCATGTAGAGCCAGGCGTGAAACCCCAACCCTGCGAGGGTGGCGACCACGACGATGAAGTAATCCATGGTTATCCTTGGTCTGATCGGTAAGCGCCCTGCCTGATCGCGTTGGCTGTACGCTGGCTGAATGAAAGCAATTTTATGCAGTGAGTACCGTGACAGCCGTCAATGTGCAGCGTCTAATGAATACCTGACTTATGGAGATTCTACCCATGCGTAAATCCGCTTTGCTGGTTGCGACCTTCACAGCCACCACGTTGCTACTCGGTGGCTGTGCGTCAAACTTGAGCGGCGACAGCTATTCGCGCGATGAGGCCCGCCGTGTGCAAACCGTGCGCATGGGCACCATCGAATCGCTGCGCCCTGTGAAGATCGAAGGCACCAAGACGCCGATTGGCGGAGGCGCCGGTGCCGTGGTAGGTGGCTTGGCGGGCAGCGCCGTTGGCGGCGGGCGTGGCAGCATCGTCGCTGCCGTGATTGGTGCCGTAGCCGGTGGCTTGGCCGGTTCGGCCGCCGAAGAGGGTATCACCCGTACCCAGGGTGTGGAGATCACGGTGCGCGAAGACGATGGCAGCATGCGTGCCTATGTGCAGTCCGTGCAGGAAAACGAGATTTTCCGGGTGGGCGACCGCGTGCGCATCATGACGGTCGATGGGACCAGCCGCGTCTCGCACTGATCGCAGCCCTGAAAAAACCCGATCAGGCTTCTGGCCTGGTCGGGTTTTTTTGTACCGGCAATTCAGGGCTTGTTACTGGGCTAGCATGGCCTTGGCCACCGCTTCAGCAACCCGAATGCCATCAACCCCTGCAGACAGAATGCCGCCTGCATAGCCAGCCCCTTCGCCGGCAGGGAACAGGCCCTTCACGTTCAGGCTCTGGAAGTCCTCACCCCGCGTGATGCGCAGCGGCGAGGAGGTGCGTGTCTCGATCCCGGTCAACACCGCGTCATGCAGGTTGTAGCCCTTGATCTGCCGATCGAAGGCGGGCAGGGCCTCGCGTATCGCCTCGATGGCGAAGGCCGGCAGGCTTGGCGCCAGGTCCCCCAGGGTCACGCCAGGCTTGTAGGACGGCTCGACACTGCCCAGCGCGGTCGAAGGCTTGCCAGCCACGAAATCGCCCACCAGCTGAGCCGGCGCCTGGTAGTTGCTCCCGCCCATGACGTAGGCGTGCGCTTCCAGGCGTTCCTGCAACTCGATGCCCGCCAGCGGGCCACCGGGATAGTCCCGTTCCGGGTCGATGCCGACGACGATGCCGGAGTTGGCGTTGCGTTCGTTGCGTGAGTACTGGCTCATGCCATTGGTGACGACGCGGCCCGGTTCACTGGTGGCGGCCACTACCGTTCCGCCAGGGCACATGCAGAAGCTGTAGACCGACCGCCCGTTCTTGGCGTGGTACACCAGCTTGTAGTCCGCCGCACCCAGTTTGGGGTGGCCTGCATATTTGCCCAGGCGCGCCTTGTCGATGAGCGATTGCGGATGCTCGATGCGGAAACCGACGGAAAACGGTTTGGCTTCCATGTACACACCCTGCGCGTGCAGCATGCGGAAGGTGTCCCGGGCACTATGGCCCAATGCCAGAACCACATGCCGTGAAAGCAGTTGCTCGCCACTTTCAAGCACTACGCCTTGAACCTGGCCTTCTTCGATCAGCAGGTCGGTGACCTTTTGTTCGAAACGAACCTCGGCCCCCAGGGCGATCATTTCCTGGCGCATCTGCTCAACCATGCCGGTGAGGCGGAAGGTGCCGATGTGCGGCTTGTTGATGTACAAGATCTCGTCAGGCGCACCGGCCTTGACGAACTCTTCCAACACCTTGCGGCCATGATGCTGCGGGTCCTTGATCTGGCTGTACAGCTTTCCGTCGGAGAATGTCCCAGCGCCGCCTTCGCCGAACTGCACGTTGGACTCGGGGTTGAGCACACTTTTGCGCCACAGGCCCCAGGTGTCCTTGGTACGCTGGCGCACTTCCTTGCCGCGCTCGAGGATGATCGGCTTGAAGCCCATCTGCGCCAGCAGCAAGCCGGCGAAAATCCCGCACGGGCCCAGACCCACCACGATTGGTCGTGCGTCCAGGCCTTCAGGGGCTTGGGCGACGTACTTGTAGGTAACGTCCGGCGCGGGCACGACATTATGGTCGTCGGCAAACTTGCGCAGCAGCTCTTCTTCGTTGCTGGCATGCAGGTCGATGGTGTAGATGAACAGCAGTTCGGTGTTCTTCTTGCGCGCATCGTAGCTGCGCTTGAACAGGTTGAAGCTGATCAGCTGCTCGTCGCGGATGCCCAGGCGCTGGACGATGGCCTCGCGCAGTGCTTCATCGGGATGGTCCAGGGGCAGCTTGAGTTCGGTGATTCGTAGCATGGCAGGGTCCAGTATCCCGGCCATGGGCGGCCGGCGGCTTAACACAAACCGCCAAGTATAAAGCTTTAGCCGCCTCGACTGGCAGGATTAAGCCGCCCGGTCATCAGTCATCGCGCGCGCCACCGTAATAACCGCAACCTTGAAGGGTCGTGCCATCGATGCGCAGTTCTGCGCGCAAGTGGTTGAACGCGCCCGTGGCCGGGTCCATGCAGCGCTGTGGCGCCAGCCAGAGTTCGACGCGCTGCCCGTTGGCTTCGCTGGTCAGGGTCAAGCCGCCACCGGGCACCTGCTCCTCCAGAAAGGGCAGGGCAAGCGGGGGCTGATCAGCACGGTTGAGCACCATGCCCCGGCTGTTGGCCTTGACGTCCCAATCGGGCTTGTGGCCACCGGCGCGCAGGGTAAGCTGCTTGAAATTGGGGTCGATGCACCCGTTGCTGGCGTGCTCCAGGCGGTACAGGCGGCGCAGGTCCAGCTGTCCATCGGTGCTGGCCTGCTTGCTGCCTGTAAGTCGGCCACGCACGTCGGCGAACAGGGTGTCGTTGGCCCCGGTTGCAAGGTTCGCCGCTTCCTGCAGGATGCCCGTGGCGGCGGCATCGTTGATGACGAAGCTGCGGGGTTCGTTGCAGGGCTTGAACAGCAACTGCCCACCGGCAGCGTGAACCTGGCCTTGCATGCGAGTGCTGCCGATATCAGGGTCGACGGGTTTTTCGGCCAGCAGCTGGCAGCCCGCGAACAGGGGCAACAAGGCGGTCAGTAGCAGGGAAGGGGTCAGGCGCATGACGGGCTCCGGTGTTCGAGAGGCCGTCACGTTACTGAGGCGGGCAGGGGCAATACAAGCCCGGCGAAGAGAAATAGACGGCTGTCACCTGCATGCAGCCTGCCCTGTTTGATCGTGAAGCGGGGTGCAAGCGTAGCATGTTCAAGACAACGGGGCCCCTGCAGGCCCCGCTGGCATCAACCGCCCAGGTAGGCGTCACGCACTTTTGGATCGGTCAGCAGCCCCTCGCCCGTACCCTGCATAACCACATGGCCATTCTCCAGCACATAGGCCCGGTCGGCGATCTTCAGCGCCTGGTTGGCATTCTGCTCTACCAGGAACACCGTCACGCCATCACGGCGCAGTTGTTCGATGATGTCGAAGATCTGCTGGATGATGATCGGTGCCAGGCCCAGGGAGGGCTCGTCGAGCAGCAGCAACTTGGGTTTGCTCATCAGGGCACGCCCGATGGCCAGCATCTGCTGCTCGCCCCCGGACATGGTGCCGCCACGCTGGGCATACCGCTCCTTCAGGCGCGGGAACAGCTGCAGCACTTTGTCCAACTGCGCCTGATAGTCACCCTTGTCGGTGAAGAACCCGCCCATGGCCAGGTTCTCCTCGACGGTCAGCCGGGCGAACACCCGGCGGCCTTCCGGCACCACGGCAATGCTCTTGCGCATGATGTGCGACGAAGGCTGACCGACCAGTTCCTCGCCCAGGTACTTGATGCTGCCGCTGTGGGCTTGGGGTGAACCGCACAGGGTCATGAGCAAGGTGGATTTGCCGGCGCCGTTGGCGCCGATCAGGGTGACGATTTCTCCCTGGTTGATCTCCACGTTGACGCTGTGCAGCGCCTGGATCTTGCCGTAGAAAGTGGAAACATTCTCGAACTTCAGCATTTACGCTTCCCCCAGGTAGGCTTTGATCACTTCAGGATTGTCGCGGATTTCCTGGGGCGTACCGTGGGCCAGGGGTGTGCCCTGGTTGATGACCACGATGTGATCGGAAATGCTCATCACCAGCTTCATGTCATGCTCGATCAGCAGCACGGTCACGTTGTGCGATTCACGCAGATAGGCAATCAATGCCTTCAGGTCCTCGGTCTCTTTCGGGTTCAACCCCGCAGCCGGCTCGTCGAGCATGATGATCCGCGGGCGGGTCATCATGCAGCGAGCGATTTCCAGGCGACGTTGTTGGCCGTAGGCGAGGGTGCCGGCAGTGCGGTTGGCGAACTCGGTCAGGTTGACCTTGTCCAGCCAGTACTGCGCCCGCTCCATGGCTTCCTTTTCACTGCGGCGGAACCCTGGGGTCTTGAACAGCCCGGCGAAGAAGTTGGTGTTCAAGTGCCGGTGCTGGGCGATCAGCAGGTTCTCGAGCGCTGTCATTTCCTTGAACAAGCGCACGTTCTGGAAGGTGCGTACCACCCCTTTGCGCGCGATCTGATGGCCGGCCAGCCCTTGGATGGGTTCGCCATCGAGCAGGATGGTGCCGCCGCTGGGCCGGTAGAAACCGGTCAGGCAGTTGAACACCGTGGTCTTGCCGGCGCCGTTCGGACCGATCAGCGCCACCACTTGTTTTTCCTTGACGGTCAGGCCCACGCCGTTGACCGCCAACAAGCCGCCGAAGCGCATGCTAAGGCCGCTGACTTGCAGAATTTCGCGGCTCATCGACGCAGCTCCATGTGGGGACGTTGCATTGGCAGCAGACCTTGCGGACGCCAGATCATCATCAGCACCATCAGCGCACCGAACATGAGCATCCGGTATTCACTGAATTCGCGCATCAGCTCAGGCAGCAGGATCATGACAATGGCAGCGAGGATCACGCCCAACTGGGAGCCCATGCCGCCGAGCACCACGATGGCCAGGATGATGGCCGACTCGATGAACGTGAACGATTCCGGCGTGACCAACCCTTGGCGAGCGGCAAAGAAGCTGCCGGCAAACCCTGCGAAGCAGGCACCCAGGGTGAAGGCCGAGAGCTTGATCACGGTCGGGTTCAGGCCCAGGGCGCGGCAGGCGATCTCGTCTTCACGCAACGCTTCCCAGGCACGGCCGATGGGCATGCGCAACAGGCGGTTGATCACGAACAGCGCAAGCAGTGCCAGCAACAGTGCAACCAGGTACAGGAAGATGACCTTGTTGATCGAGTTGTAAGGCAGGCCGAAATACTCGTGGAAGGTCTGCATGCCTTCGGCGGCGCGGCGTTCGAAGGTAAGGCCGAAGAATTCGGGCTTGGGAATGTTGCTGATGCCGTTAGGGCCACCGGTCCAGTCGGTGAGGTTACGCAGGAACAGGCGAATGATCTCGCCGAAGCCCAGCGTCACGATCGCCAGGTAGTCGCCGCGCAGGCGCAACACCGGGAAACCGAGCAGGAAGCCGAAGGTGGCGGCCATCAGGCCGGCAATCGGCAGGCAGACCCAGAAACTCCACCCCAGGTAGTGCGAGAGCATGGCGTAGCTGTAAGCGCCCACGGCGTAGAAGCCCACATAACCCAGGTCCAGCAAGCCGGCCAGGCCGACCACGATGTTCAGGCCAAGGCCGAGCAACACATAGATCAGGATCAGGGTGGCGATGTCGACAGCGCCGCGCGAGCCGAAGAACGGCCAGATCAGGGCTACCACGACCAGCCCCAGAATCACCCAGCGCTGGGTTTTGGGAAGGGTCAGGTAGTTGCTCAGCGCAGGTGGAATCAGCTTGCGGTCAGAGCGTCGGCCCATCACCGAGCTCCACTGCCGGTCGAACAGCACGCGCAGGAACATCAGCACCGAGCACACGGCGATGATGCTGATGGTGAACGAGCCCTGGCTATGCACCACCAGGCTGATGCCGTCGATGCTCAGTTTCAGGCCCAGCACCGGGAAGGCCACGGCCCAGACCAGCAAGGCGCTGAAAAACGCCGGTTTGAGATTCTTGTTCATACTTTTTCAACCTCCGGGCGGCCCAGAATGCCGGTCGGCCGGAACAACAGGACGAGAACCAACAAGCCGAATGCCACGACGTCCTTGTACTGATCACCGAAGATGTCGGCGCCGAACGCTTCGGCCACACCCAGCACCAGCCCACCGAGCATGGCGCCCGGAATGCTGCCGATACCCCCCAGCACTGCGGCGGTAAACGCCTTCAGGCCTACCAGGAAACCGGCATTGGGGTTGATGACCCCGTATTGCATGCTCAGCAGCACGGCCGCGACGGCCGCCAGGGCAGCGCCGATGACGAAGGTGAGGGCGATGATGTTGTTGGTGTTGATGCCCAGCAGGTTGGCCATCTTGATGTCCTCGGCGCAGGCGCGACACGCGCGGCCCAGTCGCGAACGGGAGATGAACAGGGTCAGCAGGGTCATGGCCACGAGCGTCACCACGAACACCAGCACTTGCATGTAGGACACCAGGACTTCTTCTGCGCCGCCTGGTCCGAACGAGAAGCTGCCCGGAATCAGGTTGGGAATGGACTTGTCCTTGGAGTCTTGGGACAACAGCACGGTGTTCTGCAGGAAAATCGACATGCCGATGGCAGAAATCAGCGGAATCAGCCGGTTACTGTTGCGCAGTGGTCGGTAGGCAACCCGTTCGATGCTGTAGCCATAGGCACTGGTCACGAAAATGGTCGCGACGAAGGCAACGGTCATCAGGATCGGCAGCGAATGAATACCCATCATGGCCAGACCCGCCAAGGCGATGAACGCCACGTACGAGCCGATCATGTAGACCTCGCCATGGGCGAAGTTGATCATGCCAATGATGCCGTACACCATCGTGTAGCCGATGGCGATCAAGGCATAGGTGCTGCCGATGGTCAATCCATTAACCAGTTGTTGGAAGAAATGGTAGATCTCAGGCATTACAGCGCTCCTAAAAACCTGATTTGCATTTCGCTGGCCGGGGTACGGCCAGGAAACCGCGGGTGACGGTTTTAAGATTTTCAGGTGAGCCCGTCCCCGGATCGCGGGGGCGTGCCCATGAACCTCGTAAAACAAAGCCCACTGCTCGCACAGTGGGCTTCTCGGTCAGCTATTAGTCACGCTTGTTACTGAGGGGAGACTTCGGTCTTCGGCTTGCCGAAGTGCCATTCGTAGACCACGAACTTGAAGTCTTTGAGGTCACCCTTGTCGTCATAGGTCAGGGTGCCGGTAGGGGTCTTGAACGAACCTTGGTGGATGGCCTCGGCCACTTTGGCGGTGTCCTCGGAGCCTGCGGCCTTGATGCCCTGGGCGATCAGCTCGACGGCCGAGTAGGCAGGGAAGACGAACGGGCCGCTTGGGTCCTTGCCGTCAGCCTTGATCGCGTCGACGATCTTCTTGTTCTCAGGGTCGGCATCGAACGACTTCGGCAGGGTGACCAGCAGCCCTTCGGAGGCATTCTGGGCGATTTGCGAGATGGAGTCGTTACCCACACCTTCCGGACCCATGAACTTGGCTTTGAGGCCTTTTTCCTGTGCTTGACGCAGGATCAGACCCAGCTCAGGGTGGTAGCCGCCGTAGTAGACGAAATCGACGTTGTTCTGCTTGAGCTTCTGAATGATGGACGAGAAGTCCTTGTCGCCGGCGTTGAGGCCTTCGAACACGGCAACCTTGGTGCCTTTTTGCTCCAGAGTCTGTTTGACGGCCGTGGCGATGCCTTCACCGTACTGCTGCTTGTCGTGCAGCACTGCGACCACCTTGGGCTTGACGTGATCGGCGATGTAGTTGCCTGCGGCAGGGCCCTGGGCGCTGTCCAGGCCGATGGTGCGGAAGATCAGCTTGTAGCCGCGGGAGGTGATTTCCGGGGATGTTGCCGCCGGGGTGATCATGATCACGCCTTCGTCTTCGTAGATGTCGGACGCTGGCTGGGTGGAGCTGGAGCACAAGTGGCCGATGACGAACTTGACGCCATCGTTGACCACTTTGTTGGCGATGGCCACGGCCTGTTTAGGGTCGCAGGCGTCGTCGTATTCCTTGGCTTCTAGCATCTTGCCATCGACACCGCCTGCTGCGTTGATGTCCTTGATGGCTTGCTTGGCGCCGATGAACTGCATGTCGCCATATTGGGTCACGGGGCCAGTCTTGGGCCCGGCGATCCCGATCTTGATGGTATCGGCGGCAAACGAATGGCTGGCTACCCCGGCCAGAACCATTGCGGCGAACAGCTTGGAAATCTTGATCATAATGCTCCACTCATTCTGTTGTAATTCTTATAGTCCTGGCGGCCAGGGCTACAGACCAGGCGGGTTGCGGCGTGGCCATGCCAACGCGCAAGCCCACCTTCCCCGGAACATGTCCCGGAACTGTACCGGTACAGTGTAGAGCGCTGTCAGCGCGCTTGAAAAGCGGGCAAAAAGCGCCTGGTTTAACGGTTGTCGCTTGCTTGACACAAAAGTACAGAAAGGCGCCATCAAATGGCTTATCCTGGCAGTCGTACCCCGAAAATACGGGGCCTGATACCCAAATGCATATTTGAAACCGGGTTTTTCTGCAAAAATGCCGGCTTTTTCAAAAGCCAGATTTCCAGCGGATATTCCCATGACTGATCGAACAAGCACCCTCTATGCCAAACTGCTCGGAGAAACCGCCACCATCGAGTGGAAAGCCTTGGAAAGGTTCTGGGCAAAGGGTGACCTGATTTGGGTCGATCCCGCCCTGGATTTAATCACCGTGGCCACGGCAATGGCCGAAAACCGCAGTGACCTCTTCGATAAGTGGCGCTCTGATGGCACTGTCGGCCCGGTTACGGCAGAACAGGCCAGTGACCTGCAAACCCGCGATCCAGAGATATGGGCGGTAGTCGTATCGCCGTTCATCGTCATTCAAGTCAGGCGGTGAATGACAGCCTTGTGCTTTTTTGGTGCGCGAAAACGCGCAGGCGCCTCTTTTGGGTGCTTGTGATTGCTCAATCGAGGTAGAGGTAAGTAACAATTCGGCGTGGCGGTAACAGTTTACGGCATGCGTAAAGGTGGCCATCGCCGCAGTCATGCAGCGCAGCATTGCCCCAGCCACCCTTTTTCAGCCAGGAGTTCCTGATGAGCAACGCATTACCCTCCCTAGGTTTCGCTGGTGTCGGTCTGATGGGCCTGCCGATGTGCCAGCGCCTGCTGGCGGCCGGCTATGGGCTGTGGGTGTGGAACCGCAGCCCGGAAAAATGCCAGGCGCTGATTGACGCAGGCGCGCGACTGGCCGCGAGCCCTGCCGAGCTTGCGCAGCAGGTGGACATGGTATTGCTGTGCCTGGCCGATACCGCCGTGGTGCGCGACGTGGTATTTGGCGATCAGGGCGTTGCCACAGGCGGGCGGCAGGGTCAGCTGCTGGTGGATTTTTCCAGCCTGGAGCCTGGCGCTACCCGGGAAATGGCAGCCCAGCTGGGCGCCTTGTGTGGGATGGGGTGGCTGGATGCCCCGGTGTCCGGCGGCACGGCAGGTGCGCAGGCAGGTACCCTGGCGATCATGGTGGGCGGGGAGGTGGCTGACCTGGCGCGTGCTCGCCCAGTGTTGGAGGTGCTCGGCCAGCGGGTGACACACATGGGGGGCGTTGGCGCAGGCCAGGTGACCAAGGCCTGCAACCAGATGATCGTGGCGTGCAACGCCCTGGTCATCGCCGAGGTCATCGCGCTGGCCGAGCGTTCCGGAGTGGACGCCGGGTTGATCGCCCAAGCCCTGGCAGGCGGCTTTGCCGACTCCAAGCCTTTGCAGATACTGGCCCCACAGATGGCAGAGAGCCGTTTCGCTCCCGTCAAGTGGCACGTGCGGACCCTGCTCAAGGATCTGGACGGTGCCGTGAAGTTTTCACGCGAACAGGGCGCAGCGACGCCGCTTACGGGCCTGGCTGCCCAGTTGATGCGGTTGCACGGCAGTCAGGGTTACCTGGACCAGGACCCTTCGACGTTGGTCGAGCAGTATCGAATCAAACGCCAGGACTAGGTGCTGACCCGGCGCGTGGTGGGTACGTTCTGCCCAGGGGCGACCTCATCCCAGAAACGATGAGGCCGCTGCAGGTCAGGTGGGCTTGCCGGGGTCAGCCTGCGACCAGCACCCGTATCGCTTCAAGACGCAGTGCTGCTTTGGCCAACATGGCCAGGCCCTCTTCGCGCTGCTTGCGCAACGCGTCGATTTCACTGTCCCTCACGCTCGGGTTGACCGCTTGCAGTGCCACCAGGCGTGCGAGCTCTTCGTCGGCTTCGGCGGCCAGGCGACGTTGGGCGTCGGCCACCCGTTGCTCGTGGAGCGGGACGATCTTTTCTTCGCCGCTGCCGATGCGCTTTGCAAGCACGTCACGCTGGGCCTGGACGAACTTGTTGGCGCTGGCACGCGGCACGCTCTCGAGCTGATCGTTCAGGGTCTCGAATGCGACCCGCGAGGCCAGGTTATTGCCGTTGGCATCAAGCAGGCAGCGCAGGGCGGCGGGCGGCAGGTACCGGCCCAGTTGCAAGCTGCGCGGCGCGACCACCTCGCTGACGAACAGCAGCTCCAGCAGCACGGTCCCAGGCTTGAGCGCCTTGTTCTTGATCAGTGCCACGGCGGTATTGCCCATCGAGCCGGACAGCACGAGGTCCATGCCGCCTTGCACCATCGGGTGCTCCCAGGTCAGGAACTGCATGTCTTCACGCGACAGCGCCTGGCCGCGGTCGTAGGTGATGGTCACACCTTCGTCATCGCCCAGGGGGAAACTGGCATCGAGCATCTTCTCGCTGGGCTTCAGGATCAGTGCGTTTTCCGAATGGTCTTCACTGTCGATACCGAACGCATCGAACAGGGTTTCCATATAGATCGGCAGGGCGAACTGATCGTCCTGCTCGAGGATGGCCTCGACCAGCGCTTCACCTTCGCCGGCACCGCCGGAATTGAGTTCGAGCAAGCGGTCACGGCCGGTATGCAGTTCGGCTTCGAGCCGCTCACGTTCGCTTCTCGCTTCGTTGACCAGGCTATCCCAGGCCTTGCTGTCATCGCTGTCGAGCAGTGCCAGCAGGCGTGGGCCGAATTGGTGCTGCAGGGCGTTACCGGTGGGGCAGGTGTTCAGGAACGCGTTGAGCCCCTCGTGGTACCACTGGAACAGGTGCGCTTGCGGCGTGCCTTGCAGGTACGGTACGTGCAACTCGATGGTGTGCTTCTGGCCGATACGGTCCAGACGTCCGATACGTTGTTCGAGCAGGTCGGGGTGAGCAGGCAAGTCGAACATCACCAGGTGATGGGCGAACTGGAAGTTGCGCCCCTCACTGCCGATTTCCGAACAGATCAGCACCTGGGCGCCGAATTCTTCGTCGGCGAAGTAAGCCGCCGCGCGGTCGCGCTCCAGGATGCTCATGCCTTCGTGGAAGACAGAAGCCGGAATACCGGAACGCACGCGCAGGGCGTCTTCCAGGTCCATGGCGGTCTCGGCATGGGCGCAAATGACCAGCACCTTGGTACGCTTGAGCATTTTCAAGGTGTCGATCAGCCAGTCGACCCGCGGGTCGAAGCGCCACCAACGCTCTTCTTGCGCCTGGTCCGCCTGGGACTGGAACGCCACCTCAGGGTAGAGCTCGGCGTGTTCACCCTCGGGCAAGCTGGCGTATTGCTCCGGATTGGGCAGTGAGTGAGGGTGCAACTGACGCTCAGGGAACCCCTGGATGGCGGCACGGGTGTTGCGGAACAGCACTCGCCCGGTGCCATGACGATCGAGCAGTTCGCGGATCAGTCGGGCACTGGCCTGGCTGTCCCCGTCGTTGACCGCAGCGAGCAGTGCATCGCCCTCGGCCCCGAGGAAACCCTGGATCGTGGCGTGTGCCTTCGGCGACAAGCGCCCCTCGTCCAGCAGCTCCTGCACCGCCTCGGCCACCGGCCGGTAGTGCTCGCTTTCGGCGCGGAAGGCCGCCAGGTCATGGAAACGGTTGGGATCGAGCAGGCGCAGCCGCGCGAAATGGCTGTCCTGGCCCAGTTGCTCAGGGGTTGCGGTGAGCAGCAACACGCCGGGAATGACCTGGGCCAGCTGTTCGACCAGCGCATATTCGGCACTGGCGTGTTCCTCGTGCCAGACCAGGTGGTGCGCTTCATCGACCACCATCAGGTCCCAGCCTGCCGCGAACAGCGCATCCTGGGCCTTCTCGTCGTCGACCAGCCACTCCAGCGCGACCAGCGCAAGCTGGGCATCCTCGAAGGGGTTGCTGGCATCGCTTTCGATAAACCGCTCGGCATCGAACAGGGCGACCTGCAGGTTGAAGCGCCGGCGCATCTCTACCAGCCATTGATGCTGGAGGTTCTCAGGCACCAGGATCAGCACCCGGCTGGCGCGGCCGGTCAGCAGCTGGCGATGAATCACCAGGCCTGCCTCGATGGTCTTGCCCAGGCCCACTTCGTCGGCGAGCAGTACGCGAGGTGCGCTGCGGTCGGCCACTTCGCGGGCGATGTGCAACTGGTGAGCGATGGGCTGGGCGCGGCAGCCGCCCAGGCCCCACAGCGTGGACTGCATCTGCTTGCTGGTGTGCTGAAGGGTGTTGTAGCGCAGGCTGAACCACGACAGCGGGTCGATCTGGCCGGCGAACAGGCGGTCGCTGGCCAGGCGGAACTGGATGAAGTTCGACAGCTGGGTCTCTGGCATCGTGCGGGGCTGATTCTGCCCGTCGAGCCCGTGATAGACCATCAAGCCGTCGATGTCCTCGACTTCGCGCACGGTCAGCTTCCAGCCTTCGAAGTGCGTGATCTGATCACCTGGCGAGAAGCGCACGCGTGTCAGCGGCGCATTGCGCAGGGAATATTGGCGGGTATCGCCAGTGGCCGGGTAGAGGACGGTCAGGAGGCGGCCATCCTGCGCCAGGATGGTACCCAGGCCGAGCTCTGCCTCGCTGTCGCTGATCCAGCGTTGCCCCGGTTGATACTGCTGCGCCATACTGCCTGCACTCCCGCGATGAAAAAGCCGATTATGTTAACGGATCGGCCGGGCAGACCAAAGTGCCGAGTGCACCTGAGGGTGCCGAACGGTATCGGCCGGTGCATCAGTCTAGCCGTTTCGTCGCTTCATGCCGTGCCGACGAGGGTTCTGCATCCCATGCCTGCCAAGCCCCTTTGCGTTGTCTTGAGCCTTACGGCCGGCGGTCTGCTCCTGGCAGGCTGCGAGCCCAAGACCTTCGAAACCTTGCCGCCCATCCCCATGGAGCAGTTGGAGGTGCTGGGTGTGCAGGCACCGCTCAAGAGCGTGCACTACCGTGACAGGAACGGCGAAGGCCTGTTGGTCTTGAGCCGTGTCGATGGCCAGGCCAGCGACCCGGAAAGTGAACAGGAAGTGGACAAGGTCGTGCTCAAGGCAACCTTGTACGGCCGCCGCAAAGCGCAAGAAGCTTTCCAGGCGCGCTGGCAGATCGATCAGCAAACCACGTGTCCGGGCCTGGATCTGGACGTGGATTTCTACACCGATGTCAGCGGCGTGGCCGACCTCGATCAGAACGGTGAGGCCGAGGTGACGGTGGCCAGTCATGCCTTCTGCGGAGGAGGTGTCGAGCCCCATGACATCGCCATCGAGATGCGTGACGGGCAAACGGTCTACAGCATCACGGGTCAGTCGCTGATCACCCCGGCAGGCGAAGACCCGATCGGCGGCGAGCGCCAGGACAGTGCCTCGCTCAAGGCTGCCCCGGCCTGGGTTCGAGCCCATATGGATGCAGTGTGGCAGCAGGTCTACCAGCGTCCCTGGAGCGAAACTGCCTTGCAGGACCAGGATGAGGCGCAGGACGAACCGGGCTGAATGTTGTCCATGACTTCAAGGCAGCTGTGTGGTTGCCGATACAGGGGTACAGGAGAACGCCATGCTGCCACCGATCATTCCGCTCAGCGCTGCCCCGGTCACCTCGCAGCAGGACCCGGTCAAACCGACCCCGGATATAAAGCCGGTAGTGCCGGCGCAGCCTGCGTCCGGTGAAAGTGCGATCGACCTCAAGCGCCAGCGTGACCCGCAGGAACAGCAGTTGCTGCTGCGCGAGGAGCAGCGCCGGCAGCAGCAACGCCAGGGTAAAGGCAAAGGTATTGATGAACGGTTCGATGCGTTGCCAGGCCATGAGGTCAACGCCGACAATACCGTGCCAGTGGTGCCGCTGATGGGCGAGCCCGTGCGTCAGGGGCTGCTGGTGGACATCGAGGTATGAAGCAGGGCTGGCAAGTGTCTGGTTCTAGCCCCATCATGCAGCATCCGTAGTGTGTAGAGCCCAGTATGAGCCAAGACAATCTCATTGATTTCGATGCCGAACGTGCCCGCCGCGTGCATGACATCAAGGAAAAGCGCCTGAACGAGATGCGCGATGCGTTCGAACAGGCATTGCCCTTGAACGCTGCCAAGAAGAAGTCCAAGCGCAAGCCCAAGAAGCGCTGACGCTTGACGCAGGTCAACCCTGCGCCCGCCCCGTGCGCCCGTCCCCGGGCGTCATTGACCCTGGTCAATTTCCTTGCGCCCGACATTGGTTACTGTTTCCCCATCGGACAACGGCGAACAAATGGAGAGGTCGGCATGTTCTTCGACAACGTGGTTATCGCAGGGGTGGTAACGGTGGGGTTGATGGTGGCTTTCTTCGCCGGTCTAGGCATTTTCATCTGGAAAGACTCGAGCAAGCGCAAGCGCCCTTGACCTTCCTGATTCATGAGCACGCAAGGCATTTAGGGCGACTTCGGTCGCCCATTTTTTTGCCTGGCATCTGTTCCGGCGACGTGGCCCGTTGGGCACGGGCGTGGCCTGCAGTGGCAAGCGTTCCCGTGTGACGGCTGCGCAGCGCGTTCCATTGACCATGAGGTGGGGCATGACCATTACATCCCAGGATATCTGCAAGGCGGCCGAGCAGCTCAAGGGCTTCGTGGGCTTTCACGGTAAACGTGGCATCTATATCGTGCGTTTCTCCGAGGATGCCTTCGGTATGGATATCGCCGACGACAGCATCACCCCGTGCAACGAGTTCGTATGGCGGCCTGAGCAGGGACATCGCATGGCCTTGTGTCGCGAGCGACTGGGCTTGCTGATGGAGCAACACATGGATGAGCGGCTGAATGTGAGTGAGCCGTTGAAGGCTTACCTTCGCCGGCATGACCTGCCTGAGATTGTGGCCGAGCGACACTTGCACCCGGCAGGTGTCATCGCGCCAGCGATATGAAGGCAGAGGATTCGGCAGAAGGCGTCACGCTGGCATTGGCCCGATGAGTGACCATGACCCGATCCCGGCCATTGCGCTTGGCGACATACAAGGCGGTGTCCGCCTGGCGTAACCAGCCGTCTGGAGTCTCCAGGGAGGGGTCGAACGGGCACAGGCCAATGCTCAAGCTGATGCGCAATTGAGGCGTCTGCGGGTCGCGGTAGCTCGACACACGCTCACGCAGGCGTTCCATGGCCTGACACGCCTGGGCTTCGGTGGTGCTGGGCAGTATCACGCAAAACTCATCACCCCCGTAGCGTCCGGCCTTGTCGCCTTCGCGCAGGGCGCCGCGCAACTCGATGCTGACCTGGCGCAATACCTGATCGCCGACCACATGGCCGAAAGTGTCATTGATGGTCTTGAAATGGTCGATGTCGATCAGAGCGACTACAGCCTCACCGCGCTGTTTCCTGCACCCGCTAAAACGCCTTGCCAGGAGGTCTTTCCAGGCGCCATGGTTGAGTAGCCCAGTCAGGCTATCGGTCAGGCTGAGGGTGTTGAGCCGACGTTTGTGTTCGGCCAGCTTGATCGCCAGTCGATAGCACACCCACCCAAGCGCCGCTGGATACAGCGTCAGCATCGGCAGGCAGGCGTAGACCTGGAAGGCGGTAGCGTTGGGTTGAAATCCCGGCCCCAGCAGGGCGCAAGCCGCAAGCATGCCTGCCAATTGCGCCATCCCTGCGCGAATAGCCAACCCCTTGCCGCCGGCTGCGACATTGTTCATGGTGACCATCGACAGGACGGTAACCGTCGGCAGCGGGTTGAACTGCATGGCACCGGCCCAGAACCCACCCATCAGCGAATCGAGGAAAAAGTTGCGCTGCTCGGCCTGGTAGGGCGCTTTGGACCGGGCCGCCCACTGATAGGCCAAGTGTGGCCACAGCAAGCCGTTGAAAAGCATGAATGCCCAAACCCAAGTGGGGGGAGACAGGGGTTCCACCGCAGCCATTACCGCGAAAAGCCCCACACCCTTGCCCAGTACCCGAGGCAGATAAATCCGTTTGGCAAACGAAAGGCCTTTGCCGGTGCGTGTGTCCATGGGTGTGATCTCTATCGGGGCGCTTATCGCTTGACGTGCGCGAGTATTCTGGGCCATGGCAGGCGCACGAGACATGGCCTTGCAAGCCAAATTACGGGTGATGCGAGCAGTGGGGCGAGTATGCCTGACTGGGCTGTGGAAGAAGAGGGCAAAGCTGGGCAGCGTTGTCGCAACGCCTCGGCCCAGCTTCCTTATAGAAGAAGAGGGGGGTGTTACTCGCACGCCTTAAAGGCAACGTTTCACTTTTGCTGATCGTCCTGGTGCTTTCGCGAGGGCTGTTCATCTTTGAGTAACTGGGACGGCGATTTGCCGCTGTCGCTGCGCACCTGTGCATGGCTGATCAGACCAAAGATGAGACTGCCGCCGATGATGTTGCCGGCCAGCGTAGGCAGGGCAAAGTGCAGCAAGAAGTTGCTCCAGGTTTCTTCACCCGCCCAGACCAGATACGAGACCTCTACCGACCCCACCACGATGTGGGTGAAGTCGCCCAATGCCATGAGGTAGGTGATGACCAGGATGATCCAGATCTTGGCGTGCTCCATGGAGGGGATCATCCAGACCATGGTGGCGATCATCCAGCCGGACACGATGCCTTTGGCAAACATCTGGCTGACGTCGTTTTCCATCACCTTACGGCCCACCTCCAGAAACGCGATATCTGTCTTGGTATCGAAGATCGGCAGTTCGAGCATTACCCAGGCCACCAATAGAGTACCGGCCAGGTTGCCGGCCAGGACCACGCCCCAGAGGCGCAGCAAGCGACCGAAGTTGCCCAGCGTTGGCGTCGTCATCACTGGCAGGACAGCGGTCAGGGTGTTCTCGGTGAACAATTGCTGCCGCGCGATGATGACGGCCAGGAAGCCGGCGCTGTAGCCGATACTGGCGATGACCTGCGCGCTCTCGCCGTCCGGCAGACGCGAGTACAGAAGACCCATGGCCATCAGTGACAGCCCCATGGACAAACCTGCGGCAAGGGCTGACCACCAGAGCGCAGCCAATGTACGTTCCAGTTCCTGATCGCCCTGCAAGCGAATGGTCTCGTGCAACACCGCCGCACGCGGCGGCTGGTTGGAACTGACCTCCTGTTGTTCGTCTGCCGACAGGCCCGGGGTTTTCTCGCTTTGCGTCTCGCTCATTACCGCTACGCTCCGTGGTGGGTTTATCTACAGATTCACTGCAGCCTCATTAAGTTGCGGGGAGTGGGGCGCTGCGAGCGTAAAAGTTTTTAAATCAAAGGGTTGACTCCAGATTCAAAGCGCGTATTATTCGCCACCTCGCAGCGAGTAACGCAGCGGGGAAGTCGGTCAGTGGTTGAAGTTTCAAGTCTTCGAGTAAGGCGCTTCAGAAAACTTCAAAATAAACGCTTGACAGGCAATGAGGAAGGCGTAGAATGCGCGCCTCGGTTGAGAGGAAACACTCTTAGCCAAACGCTCTTTAACAAATCGAATCAAGCAATTCGTGTGGGTGCTTGTGAGTACGGACTGATAGTCAGAAAGATTATCAGCATCACAAGTGACCATGCGAGAAATCACATAG
>Ga0308162_1000098_pt1 | contig 114660 bp, 101 predicted proteins | sample PhySR2_FD_201370 | JGI IMG/M metagenome (GOLD analysis project Ga0308162, IMG submission 201370) | Phyllosphere microbial communities from UC Gill Tract Community Farm, Albany, California, United States - DLSLS.R2 | ecosystem: Host-associated > Plants > Phyllosphere > Unclassified | place... | reverse complement strand
TGTGAGTCGTTCTACTCGACAGCCTACAATTTTGAGATCATTCAAGGTGAAATTGATAATTTCATTGTCTATTTAGAAAATAATAAAAAAAATGAAAGCAATCTTATTCGGCTAAGAAATACAGACCATACTAATTACACGACAATTGGCCATAGAATTAGATCCTTTCTAAAGTTTTACAGCTTTTTGATTGATGAATACCTAAGCATCCAATCACAGCCACAACTTACTTTGAAGGAGATTCAAAAAATTAAAGAAAACTTGAATAAATATATGACAATAAAGAAAAAAATTATAAATAATTTTTCAAAAGCTAATAAAACAATTAAAAGTGAGATAAATCACAATTTTAAGAGTATGAATCAGGAAATGATTGAAGGATTGTATTCAGTTATTTCACCAAGTAATTCTAATAAATACAATGAATTAAATCCTTTTAGATCTAAAAGCGTACAACTCAGAAACTTTCTGATCATACATCTCATGCTTAACTATGGTCTTAGAATTGGTGAACTCATGCTACTAACAACCAATTCCATTAAAAAATCAATTCAGAAACATAACTTTAGTTTAATTATTACAAATACAGATGATGAGTTCGATGATCGATCAAAAAAGCCAAAAATCAAAAATGAATATTCGTACCGAGTAATTCAACTACAGGAGCGAGACTATAGAATTCTTCAAATTTATATAGATGAAATACGAAAAGAAATTCCATCACAAATCTTATTTACATCTTTAAAGCCTCCCTACTCTGCTTTAAGTTATGCCAGTGTTAAAAAAATATTTGATCAGGTAGATTTATCATTAAAAGCATCGTTACCTGAGTGCTTTGATACTTCAGCTTATGATTCAATAGAACGTTTAACTCCACATGTATGTAGGCATTCTTGGGCTTATATGATGTTGAGCTTTTCTTTTGAGAAGTATAAGAAAGAAAATCTTAGCCACTCGGATCTCAAACAAAGTGTAAATGATGCTCTTCTAAAAGCACAGGATGATCTAAGAGCCTTAGGTGGTTGGTCACCTACAAGTACAATGCCTATATATTATGGTAAACGCTTTATTGTAGAACGTGCTAATTTTATGAACTTGGCTCGGATAATAGATTCCAGTATTAAATTTGATTGATAAAAATATGTCCCAACTTAGTCTAGATTTTGAAAAAATTGATAATAGTCATAGTGAATTTATTATTTTCTACGATGCTGATCTTAGGCTTATAGAATCTTTAAACTTACCGACAATCATTCGATTTCATAGAGCTGATAAATTTGATAGCAAGTTCGTTCAAACATCTAACGATGTTTGGAATTTTTCTTATTCAGGGAAAAAGCTTCACTTAAACTTCTCTAACTTCAGCACGTCAGAGAAAAAATTGGCTAAATTTTTTCTAGCTAATTACATTCAAGTTAATACACCATCTACACTTGAAGCTAAATTACAGGCTTACACTTTTACAATCAAGTCGCTAAAAACTAGAAACTTAAAGCTTGATTATCAGAATGCGAAATCTGTATTGGTTGATTTAGCAAAAGCCGATAATTCTACATACTATTATCATTTTAAGTTTTTGGTGAAGCTACTATTTCTCGAGAACTTTTCATGCTTTGATCTTGACCACGAATATGAGTTGGAATTTCTTGAACGTCCTCAAGCATTTAATTCAAAATTATATTACCAACAATACGAAGATTCTATTGATTACCCTCTTATTTCAATGATTCAACAAGGTTTTATCAAGTTAAACCAAGTGATCAAAGATGATTTTCAGGGTGTCGATAAACAAACACTACTTTACTCATCAATACTTGGTTTGGTGTATGTAGCTGGTCTTAGACCTGTGCAATTAGCAAAGTTATCTGCTGAAGACATAAAAATAGATACCACACGTAAAATTGATCAATTCCATCGCTATAGCATACTAATTCCTTATGCAAAACAAGCACGCTACGTACATGAGAAAATAGCTGTAAAAATTCCAGAAGAAGTTGCTGAAATTATTATTGCTTATATTGAAAGATTTGACTTGATTCCAACAGATAAGTTATTTGATTTAGGAGAAAATTCTGCACGCTTTTGCTCAGAAGCGATTAATACACAATTATTTGATTTTGCTCCTGAGAACTATAGAGAAGCTGTTCTTTCTGGTGAAATGATAAAGCAAAAGTATTCCTTTTCTGATTTTAGGCATCATGTTGGTTATAGTTTGGCAATGGCAGGGTCTTCTGCTGAAGAGATTGCTTATATCTTGGGTCATTCTTCTGTTGTAACTGCTAGACATTATATTTTCTCTACTCCTGAACTTGCTCAAATTAGAGCGCAAGCACTTGGTAAAAATTCTCTGTATAGACAAATGATCGCTATGCTCCTGACTGGAAGACTAGCTTATAAGAAAAATTGGCTTCAGAAAAAAGTACTAGGAAATATTGGTAGTAAAATTCATTATGATATTGGTGGGTGCTCCTACGAAGACAAATGTTTATTTCAACCAGTTCGCAATTGCTATGGTTGCATGTACTTTCATCCTTTTATAGATGCTAACCATAATCATGTTTTAGAAAGCATACAAAATGAAATAAACGATCTTATTAGGCTAGCAGATGGGATTGGCGTATCAAGAAATCCATTGATTCGAGTGCATGAGTCAACTAAATTCGAAATTGAATCTGTAATAGCTCGTTGCGCATTACAGAAGGATGATAGCCATGAATCTTGAAAAATATAACGCATTCATTAACGAACAAAAAGAATACTTTAATCAAAATCTTCAGGCGAACTTCAAATGGAGCTGGAGTGACTCATCTTGGTATGGTGGTACAATTGGATCAGGATGGTTGTTATCTAGAAGTGGTAAAACACATTTCACTTTTGGCGCTATTAAAAAATTGAAAGGTATCGAAAACAATACCATTGATCCTATTTTTCAAGAATTTATTAAATCAGTATTAATACTTAGCTATCGAAAATCTAACTCTAAAGCATCACCCCAAAAACTATATGCAGAATTTTTAATACTAAAACGTTGGTTCAGCGCCCTATATATTGAAAATATTGAGAATGTGCATCCATGTCAATTGTCTACACTAATCTTAAATAAGTCATTTGAGATTTTGATAGAAAACACAAGTAAAACAAATCTTCCTGATCATGCTGGTACATACCTTAGATTACAGGAGATATTAAATAACTACGGCTTTACTGAAAAACCTTTAGAATTTTCACAAAAATATCTATATATTGGTCGTCAAAATAGAACCCCAAATGCTAAGAAAACAAAAGCTTTAATAGATCAACTAGAGCTCGATGAAGATGATCTTGATAAAGAGAAGCTGATTTCAATTCGTACATTTATAAATATTGTTTCGCTCATCAATTTGTGTGAGACGAATGGTGAAAAGATTGTTTTGAATCTTTTATCACTACTCATCGTTACTGGTTTACGTTCAACGGAAGCAATCCTTTTAAAAACAGATGCATTGATTAAGCAACCTATACTTGATCCAGTAACAAAAGAGCATCTAACTTTGGATGGTATCAAGCAATACACTTTGGGAATTCAATATCATGGTGCAAAAGGTGCTGGATTTAGAATACATTGGCTTGAGCCCTTGTCTGCAAATTTGGTTGAGACAATAATTCAAACTGTGTTAGAACTCACAAAAGAATATAGAGAACATCTTCATTATATTAGGTCAAAAAATTGTTCAGATTTTTTACCAAAATCTATTGATGATATTGCTCAGGATTATGTGGAAATAGATGACCTGATTGGAACTATTTTTGGAGTTAAAGATACCTATAGAGGTCGAGCTGGACAGCGTGAAGTTGTTATTAAAACTCTCAAAAATGTACCTGTTTTCAAGGAGATTAAATCTGGTCAAAGAGTTGGAAGATATTATTTAAAGCATGATATCAATAATTTCATCAAAGGACTGGCAAATTATGACTCTGAATACCCTATAGATCATGTTTTTAATTATGAAGGAAAAACTGAAAAAATTGCTTATGAAGAATTGCTTTTTATTCATGAGTTTAGATCTGCAACTCTACAAAGAGCTTTCATCAATAAAACAAACATCATTCCTCTAAATGGAATGTTAATAAATAGTTTTTTCGGAAATTCTTTAAGTAAGTCTGTTTTTGAAAAATATAATTTACTTGAAAATGAAAAAGAGCATTCAAAACTTACAAGTCATATTCCACGGCACAATATCAATACTTTTCTGGCTCTCAGTGGAATAGCTGAACACTTACAAGCAATGCTCATGGGGCGTGTAGACATTAAGCAAAACCAATATTATCAACACTTAGCCTTAAAACAACGTAAAGTCACAGCTAGTTTGCTAGAAAAACATGAATTGGCACTTTACGAGAATGATAAACAAGAACTAAAGCTAGACTATCCAATTGATTCTATTAAACATGATGGATTAATGTACTTTTCAGAAAAATTGGATCTAGAAAATAATTTAAAGATGAATTTACAAACCTTTGACTCGAAAAATGAAGTAGCAAGTTATGTAAAGGAATCTTTTTTTGATGAATATTTTCAAGATATTGCAGAGTCTTTTAATGAGCTGGTTAAAGAGGATCAATCATTAGCCAATTCATTAGTTCAACGCCATGCTTGTTTACACCCCTTGCCTTTTGGTGGATGTATGCGTGAAGTCGCTGTACACGATTGCCCTAAACGTCTTGCATGCCAATCAGGAGATCAATGTGGAAACTTTACTTTAACTGGTCGTAAAGGTGAATTAGAAGCCCTGCAACATACTTTGAATAAGTTGCTAGATGAGTTTGCACACATAGAGCAAATCGTAGTCCATGACTTATCTTATAGTGAAATGCTTGAGGATTTACGTCAAAAAATACTTTATTTAAGTGATTTAAAAACAAAAGCACTTGATAGGCAAAATAGTTTAACTCCTGTTCCTGTTTTTCCTTATGGTGATGCTATCACTAAATTACCAACAACCTTAAGTGAACTGTTCGCTATAGAACAGCAAAAAATTGAGACTAAGGAAGCCTGATATGTTACGTGGTAAACAATTAGATGAAGTCATCGAAAAAGAATTGCAAATGATGTTAGTTGAAGGTTTTGAAAAATCCCCTATTTCGCACAAATCTCTTCATAGCCGTCTAACATCTAAGGGCTATATATCAGGTGGGCTAAGTACTTTGAGTTCGGCTGAAAGGAAGAAGCTCATATCGCTGTATGTATCTGAGCAGATTTCTCCACTGCACCTAAAGGCTAAAGAACAGCAACTTTATGTGAATAAAAAGACAAGACAGGCTCTTACGGACACCAATAAAAATCTACGCACTCAAATTGATGATTTGGAGTCACAGCTTCATCAGAATACAGAAACGCTTATAGATATTATTGAAGAGGTGAAGTTAAGAACTAACTTGAAAATAGATCATCTACTAGCTCCTCACCTTCTCAAAAAATATTTATCACGGGAGTAATATTTTAGGATCAACATTGAGTGTTTGTGAAATTTGATAGAGTTTTTCAACAGTAATGCTGACTTCTCCCCTTTCAATTCTCCCCAAATAGCTACGATCAATGGTTGTTAATAAGGCTAATTGTTCTTGGCTAATAGATTTATTTTTTCGAGTTTCCCTGATTTTTGAGCCAATCGACAGTGCTAGTTCTTGATTCATAGGTGACAACCGTAAATACAAGAACTATCAGGAATTGAAGTGTTTTAATCCACGGACTATAATCCTCATTATTTGAGTGGTGAATATGGAAATTCAAAACTTACCAATGTTCAAAGAACTTTCACGAGTATTCTGTAGCTACAATATTGAGTCATGGCAAACTGTAGACTTCTGGGATAAGGTTAAACTTTTGAAAGTAATAGATAGTAATGTTAATTATCAAAGTGTTTATCGGCTAATACTTCGACTGGTTAAAGATGGCTATTTAAAAGTTGATGTTGAAAAAAGTAGATATGGACAAACCACTTATACAGAAGCTGAAAATTTGCATGATCTACGATCACAGTTTTGCATTGAGTCAACATCTACCCTCCAAGAACTAAATTTGAAAAAAGAAGAGTTTGAGGGCGAAATCATTGCTCTAGAAGAAGAAATTGAAGCATTGCATGATTTGAAAGGACAGTTTCCTGATATCCAATTTAAAATCGAACAATTACGACAAATGAAAAGCAAAGAAATTAATAGCTTGAAAATAAAAATCAAAGCTATTAATTCTTTAATCAATTATTGTTCATAATATAATTTGATATGTGCGCAAATAATCATTTATCGCCAATAAATATTCCTGACTGATCTAGATTTATGCAACTAGGTGTAATAGCTGAAAGTAGTTTAAATCTAATTTAAATTTTGTAACTTAGAATGATTAGGAAAATCTAATTTAACCTCATTACATAATGAATTTCTATCAATATTCATCCCACCACCTCCTTGTTGTAATATTTTAATCGCAGAAAACCATTGTGAACGACCTGTACCTATTAGCTTTAATCTAGATATATCACCGCCTGCTCTTTGCCAAATATCTTGATCAGTAGGTCCCATTGGATAGAGTTCTGCCAAAATTTCTTCTAACTTTAGATCTCGATTTGTATTTACGACCATTTCAAATGATGTAATTTGCTTTTCAACTCCTCCGCATCTCAAAGCAACAGGAAAATTATTTTCCAAATTACTTTTAAATACTGGGTGTTGTGGATGGTTTCTAGTCGCAGCCTCTACAGAGACTGTTTTTTCCAAATAAGAAAAAATATCAAATACACGAACGACATCCTCATCTGATGATCCAGCTTCTCCTTTTAAAGCAGATAAAAAATGTTTCGTAAACAAACTATTTTTATCACCAGGTAAAATAATAGATGTTTCTGAATCTCTTGACGAAGCTATTAATACTTTACCGCGTCCTTGTGATAGCTTTTCTAAAGATTTATCTGAGAATCCTAAAGTTCCATTAGCTGTAAAATTTTTAATAGTAGCCACACCAGCTGAATGGCATGCATCAATAATAAATAATAGTCTTTCGGAGTTAATATTTGACAGTAGGTCAGACAATTCTGTTGCTGATAGCATTCCTCCATCAGGTTTATCAAAGTCTACAGGAACCAATGAACAATCTGGATTAGTAGCATCACTTTTATTATAGCCATGACCTGAAAAATAGATAAACACAGAATCATCTAAAGTCGCTTTTTGCGCTATTTTAATAATTTCATTTCTTATATTAGATAGAGTGGCTTCAGAATTAAGAAGTATCTTAACTTTTGACTCTTCATAGCCACAGTAGTTTTCAGCAGTAAGTAAACTCGCTACATCACAAGCATCTTTTGTTACTATTGAAGGTAATGCATTAACACCTTCATATTCTGCGATCGCAATGATAAGTGCATATGCTTGAGGGAATTTTTTGTATTGATTCATTTTTAACTCTTAGAATAAGTTGCCTAAAATAGAAACTCTTTCATTATTAGGAAATTCAGACTTCATTTCATGGATTAAATTTGAAGGATATGGCTTACTTCCGTTTCGAATTTTCCTTATAGCATCCCTCCAATTTTCACGACCAGATCCCAATAGTCGAAGAATAGAAGTTTTCCCTCCAGCTCTAGACCATATATCTTGATCATCTGGACCTTTAGGATAGAGTAATTCAAGTAACTGCAAAAAAGCCTCCCAGCGATCATTATCACTTACGTTACCGAGTGTTAAACGATCCCAAATTGATAACAATCCTTTGCACGAATTCAATATAGGATTTAAGTTTAGAGTTAATAGTTTTGATTCGTTAAAAACTACGGTAGCAGCCTTATCCCATCTGTTTTGATTAATAATCTGGCCAATCATTTTCATATCAGCTTCTATTTTTTGTGAAGATGAATTAAGCCAGAAAATTAACCAATCTATGAACTCAGATTCGGGGAAAAGATTGATAGAAGAAAAAATTGCAAGTACACCTTTTACATTATAAAGGGAATCCTGCTTCAATCTTTCATTTAAACTAGGTATCTCACAAACTGATTTTTCCAATATACTATCTAAATCAATAAGATCAGACTCTAATGCACGATTATACCAACCAAGAGCCGTTTGTTTCAGAAAATTATCACAAAGAGTTTTATCTTCTAGATTCCATATATCAAGACGATTTGAAAAATCGCATAGATCTGCTATAGGGCTATAGGAAAGCAACCGTATCAGTTCAACATGAGTTGACCCTCTTGAAGTCAAATATTCATTCAGCAATGAAAATAGAATCTCTTGAGAATTTTTTGGTGCATTCCAAACCTCTGGATTATTAATTAAAACCTTAGTCCAAATAAAAAGAGATTTAGGTGATGAGAAATTAACATCCTTAAGTATATGTGGATTTTTAGCCGCTTGTCTTACCACAATATCATTGATACGTTCATCATTCATATCTAGGCAAGCATTTAATAATTCTGATGCCTTTGCTCTGCTAGTAAGAGCCTCCAATCCAGTTGTAAATGATATATCTCTATCAATTAATAACTGCTGTTTAAAAGCCTCAAGAGTCGAATACTGACTACCCACAATTAAGCCATGTAAGTGAAGTAAGTTACGATCACGCAAAAATAGTATTAAACGCTCTTCAATTTCCTTAGAAATATTTCGTGGAGCATGGACTACAAACTGATTTTCAATAACTGGCGATATAGTGATTGAATCTAACAATTGCAATATCAATTGAGGGTTAAGATTTAACCACCTCCAAGTGGACAAAAAAATTGATGTGTTTAGATTATTAAAGGCTAAGCTAAATCCCAATTGAACAGAATCTTTCCAATTATTTGAGGATCCATTCTCAGCATCTAAAGCATCTTCTACCATCTCTATGATAAAATCATCATCATCTGCTATGAATTGATTGTTCTCTATCTTAGTTACTATTGCTTGCCAAACAACTTGAAAATTACTGAAACCAAGACCTTTTAAATTTCTTAGTTTTAAGATATCTCCGATTTTAGATTCTTTTATTAAATTTTCAAATTGTCTTATGAGAAGTTGCTTACCAGCATATCCTGCTGTACTGTTTGGTGAAAGAACTTCAATAAATCGTACTAGATTTAAGAATTCAGAAAATTTATTAAAATTAGATGTATATTTCTCTTTAGCCTGCACTAATAAATTTAAGGATTGTGGACTTTTTATTTGAATTCCGAATTTTTCAATAAAATCTTTATATTCATTGTACCCAGAGTATAAAGCCTGAGCGGTGGATGATATCGAATCAATTTTGGAAGCCTGATTAATTCTTTTATAATCCTGATTCCAACGAGCTACTAAGGCTTCTGGAATACAAACTAAGTTTGGAAATGCTGGTTCAATACAGTCTCCAGGTCTCAAACTTAATCTGAAAATAAAGTTTTTACGCATACTTGGCCACAGTATTGCCCAAATCGAAATTACGGATTTATTAAAATCTAAGTGGCCAACATGAATAAAAGGTTCTTTCCTTCTACCAACCAATAGCTCTGCAAGCTGAATATTTGAATATCCATTAATTATATTGATATTTTGGGAGATATCAAAAACTAGAGCTTGAGTTAGAAAATCATTTTCTTTAATGGGCTCATTAGGAAGTAAATCAATTAATTGGTTAATTTCATTCAAATATACTATTTCTTCTAAAGGTATGGCTAATGCATAAACAATCACCATCCCAGCTCTCGATGCATTGGCATCTAAAAATGTTTTTGCGATTACATAATAATTTTCTAAAGGAAACCCTGAAATATAGGGGAATGGGTTTACTCCAGAAGGAATAACATCTGGAAGATCAAGCAAAGGGCCAGCTTTGTTAAAAAAATCTTTATTTGAAGTAAAAAAGCGCAAACCATGCCCTTGATTTACCTGACCAAAAATTGCTTTTTCTATTTTTATAGTATCCATTTTTCTACCTTTTAATTCATTCGATTAAGTAGTTAATAGGTAGGGTAAGATCAGAATTATGGATACCATCAACCTCTACCACATAACCGAATTTTTCAGGACCAGACGTTTGGTATTCACTGTCATTTATTTTTTTATCTAATGATTTCCCTAAAGCAGATAACCCCATAATTAAAGGTCTTTCCCATTTGGAATGAATAAATTCTGATAGCATTGGTAAATGCTCCCTTAAAAACTCAAATGGTTTTGCTTTCGAATTTAATTCATCCCAGCAACTTATCAAAAAACATACTTTAGGAGTTTTCGAGTTAGGATTAGATTTACTATGTAGATATAAAAATATTTGTAGTAACTCTATGAAACGAGATTGATCAGAAAGCTCTCCTGTGTCAGTAGGAGAATTCAGGTCAGAACTATTTTCAGATGGTTTGGAAAGTATATCCGCTGATACACGATACAAATGTGGTCGAATGATAATTATCCAGGATGAACTTTCTACAATGCGTTGATGCCATTCGTTTGAAATATTATGTGATATAACAATATTAGATACTTGTTCTCCAGCATAATCAGGCCAAATCAACTGACCTCTATAGTCATTCTTACTTTTTACAGGCCATACACTTTCAACATATGTTTTTGATGGCGTATGCTCTGCTGTAATGCCTTCATTCAGTCGATCCATCGCTTCTATAAACGGTTCAAGATTGGTAGCCGCTCCATCCATACTTAATTGGCCTAGATTTTGTTGTAACCGCATGAGTAACTGTGCACCAAAATGAGTTTTTCCTACTCCAGATTCACCAATAATTAGTATTGAGTTCTTCATATTAAAACCCTCGACCAAACATGAATAAAGGATCATTTCCTTCATATTCAAATGCTGGTAATTTACCCTTTTGCTTTTTTTGGTCTAAGACCCAGTCTAAAAGATTTAGAATATTATTTTCAGGAGAAGAGCTAGGATTCTCATCCGCAAGTATTTGTGTTTCAAATTCAGTTGCTTGAGGCATTACAGAAAAAGTGCTTGTTCTTATACTATTTTCAATGATCTCATCCTTAGGCATATCACTTTTAGACCAGACTAATGCAATAGGACGATTTTGAAGTATTCCTCCTACTCTTTGAATTAAACGATTAAGTTCTGATCTAGCACGACCTTTCACAGCTCCAGATAGAGCTTGCCTATCAGCTACAAGCAGAAACATATCAGCATTAGTTGATAGCCAACGGGCACCCTCCGCATCTGGTGTTTCTGAGTTGGTAGCCCATTTACTAAACCATTCTCCAGGTGCATCAGCAAATAAATAATCCTCAACTACCCCGTCATTTTTATTTTTAAAAGCCATATGCAGTAAACCTGGTGCTCTTTTAATACCACTAGGTGTATGTGCAGGAAAACAAGGTATATGTCCTGGCTCCCATCTTAAGTTAGCAGAGACTGCCTCCCAACCTGCTAAAGAATAAGATCCAGCAAATTGACTTTGAATATTTAATGAAAGGCCTCTTGAAATCATCAAATACCAAGCAGCTAATAATGAAGTTTTACCAGCATTCTCGGCACCTAGAATACCAACAATCTTAGGTTTAGAACATCCACTTAAAAATCCGACATCAGCTAATCCAAAAGCTGCTCCAGTCCAAGGTAGATGTATATCTGTGGCTAGAACAAAATTTGAATCTTTCTCCTCATTGATTTCGCAATTCCAATGCTCACATTTGTTTAAATCTGGCGTACCAAGAGAACAACCAACATCTGGTGCGTAGCAATCAGGTCTTGAGCATTTAATCATCCTCACTCTCTCCTGAGGTTACTGCTCTTATAGCCTGTAACTCTCTAAAGACCCAACTCGCCCATTCTGAATTAGAAATCTGAGTATCTGGTGCTAAACCTGTTAATTCTCCAAACTGTTGATTATTAGGGCTCAAATCTAAAGTTAAAAATCTTAATATTGGTCCACGCCCTTTAATATCCTTAAACAAATTCTGGATATATTTACGAAGTGAATCCGCATATTTTGATTGTTGTACTTCTCTAAATCGATCAGCTAATCCAACTTCCTTTTCATTCTCATCTTTAGTAAGTAACAATATTGATTCAGAAAGGAATGCAGAAACACTAGCTGGTGAGCAAGTTGGAACTTGATTAAAAAGATCAAAAGCCATTATTGCTGCAGCAATATCGATAGGCATTTGTCTGTAATTAGAGGAAGCACTTTGAGAATAGAGAGATTCTTTCCACCAAATTAAGCTAGTACGACGTTGTAGACCAATTGTTGCTTTACTAACTGCTTCTAGTGTTGAATCAATATGATCAGCTACAGCAGTAGACAGTTCTTGCAATGGCTTTGCAATATCAATAGGTTTAATTTTTGCTTCTGCAAACGCAGTATCTATAACTTCAGTAATCGCTGTAGTCATACGAGGGACAAACTCATGTATCCATGGTTCACCATGTGCTACCGTATATTTATTACCATTAGTAGTTTCACTATTTGAGTTGCGAGGACCACTAGCCTTTTCAATTCCTTTTTTAAGGGCTTCATAATTTAAAGTTACGTCTGCTGATGAAACTTTGATTTGTTTTGGTGGTGAGTATGAAAATGTTTCAACAGAAATTTTTTCAGGAGTTATCCACTCTTTCTCTGCTGCTATGTTTAATTCAGATTCAAACTTCTTCACAAGTTCGGACCACATATTCATTTCATTACCAATTTCCATATGTGGTAAAACATTACGAGTAATTGATACAAAGGCTATTGCTACTTGTTGATTTTCTTTTGCACTAATCACTAATGCTTGTAGTAATAAGGCTCTAATAACCTGAACTGGCGTACCCGAGAAAGTATTTGAATAAGTAATCCAATTTTCCTCAAGAATAGAAATGGTTTCTTCTACAACTGGATCATCTTCTGGTGCTTTAGTATCTAAAGCAATTAAAGTATATGCCAGTGTTTTTGATGGATCAGCTTCCAAGAGTTTTGCTAGTGAAATTGATGTTGTTGCAAGTTTTTCTAATTTTTCATCACTTCCTTGAAGATCAATAAGCCCTAGTTTTAAAAATTGCATTAAAATTTCTGTATCCAATTTATGCCCTCTTTGGAGTTCTTTTTAAGTTTCTGTATTTTAGCAGATTATTTTATATATCAAAGAATTGTTCTTATTAAAAAAATTAGATTAAAGTTGTCTAGAAGAGTGATTAGTCCATTATTTACCTAAAGGTATGTACAAAATCGGTGGCTATTCAGTACAAATCAGAAAGTTCTACAGGTAGATTATCGATTATCAGTGATTGCCAATTGGAATTGACTTTCTAAAGCACATTATAAATGGTATAAAACTCAGAATATCACGCAGGCCAATTTAGCGATACGACGTGAGACCAGTATCATCATGGACAGAAAGGTCATTACAGACTATAAGGCACATAACCTGTTTAATGTGATCTAAACAAAATTGGGTCAAAATCTTATTCTATAGGAATGATGTTTATTGCGACATATTATGTCGCAATATTTGACTTTGTGCTGTCTAAAATGGCTAAATCCAACAAGTTCATGAACCATTTTTTTATGTTGAATCATAATTCCTTATAACTTATTAAATTTTATAAAAAGATTTTGAAATTTATTTATGAATCAGACTTTAGGTAAACATAAGTTAACTAGGATATCTGAGACTGTAGCCTGCACAACACTGTTTGTTGCTATAGCTCAGCAACGTGAATACCTGCATCTAATTCACATTGATAAGTATCCTAATGCATAATTACCTAATACGAAATTTCGCAAATGTTATAGCATGGTCCATAGTATTTCGTACATTTATAAAGATAGCTGACTGTTTTATAAATTGTTTATCACAGAACCCTTCTGATTTTATATCTTAATAATTTTGACAGTGAATCAGAGTTATAAAAAATATTCTGTATCATTCTGAATCTTAGGCGAAATATGCTGATCGACCCACCTTAACCATGCTCTTGTTTTAGCATCAATAAAATGACGTGATGGTAATAAGGTATAAACACCAATATCAGGTGATCTCCAGTCTGCTAAAACGCGACATAATCGTCCAGTACGTACAGCTTCGATAACAGTAAAAGTTGGAAGCAAAGCAATACCCATGTCTTGCTGTACCATATCCAGTAATAATTCTGGTGTGTCTGCAATTAATGGTCCTGTAATATCGACTTGGTACGAACAACTATTTTTACTGATGAGATGCCATTGCGGTGTAATAGATGGGTTCACCAATCTTAAGCAGGCATGCTTTTGCAGGTCATCTAATGATTCTGGTTCACCGTATTTTTTTAAATAGGCTGGTGATGCACAAAGTAATGAAAATATTGTCCCAATTTGACGAGCAACAAATCTTGAGTCAGTCAATGATTCCGTAAGATATAAACTTACATCAATTCCTTTACCTAACAGGTCTGGCACATTCTGTGAAGTACGGTACTCAACCGTAAGCTTTGGATGGTTTTGACAGAACTCCGCCATTACTGGTGATACATAATGATGTCCGAAGCTTCCCATGCTCAAAACACGTAACCTCCCCTGCGGTTCGGTTGCCATTCCCATTGCCTGAGTTTCAGCTTCTTCTACCATCGCAAGTACTTGCCGGCACTGCTCTGCATAACTTGCACCAATATCGGTTAATGCGTGCTGCCTCGTAGATCTCTGTAGTAATTTTGTGCCTAAACGCCCTTCTAACTCGCTAATAAGTCGGGACACTTGCGCTGTTGTAAGCTCCATCTGCTCTGCAGCAGCCGTAAAACTCCCACTATCAATGACTTTTAGAAAAGCATGCATTGCATGTAGCAATCCACCATCAAGATTTTTGCGCATAACGTAAATATCTTTTTCTTAATTACGCATTGTTGCACCAGTATGGATCAACCACAATGACATTAATGTACATACATTAATCAGTTCCATTATTTTTAATTAAACTGATCAATCCTTTTTTAAGTATGTCATTTACTCCAAATATTCAACCGGATGTTGAACATAAAGTAGCTTGAACTACAAGATTCTAAGGAGACATAAATGAATATATCTACAAAATTTACTTCAAATAAGATTTTAACTAAGGACGTATCACTTGAAGACAAATATCTAAGTGATAACGGTACTGCTTACATGACAGGTATCCAGGCATTGGTGCGTTTACCACTCGCGCAAATACGGCGGGATACTTTAAACGGTTATCATACTGCTGGTTTTATATCTGGTTATCGTGGTTCCCCTTTAGGGAATTATGACAATTTTCTCTGGCAGGCTGAAAATATACTTAAAGACCATCATGTTGTTTTTCAGCCTGGTGTAAATGAAGATCTAGCTGCTACTGCAATTTGGGGTACGCAACAAGCCAATCTCGCAGGTCAAGGTAAATATGACGGGGTAACCGCCTGGTGGTATGGCAAAGGCCCTGGTGTAGATCGTTCTGGAGATGTACTCCGTCATGCCAATCTTGCAGGAACATCAAAGCAAGGTGGCGTGGTTGCCTTCTTTGGAGATGATCACTCTTGTAAATCTTCTAGTATTCCACACCAGTCAGAACATGTCATGATTGGTTGTGGCATTCCAATTTTTTATCCTACTTCAATACAACATATTCTTGATTTAGGTACTCATGCGGTAGCAATGTCACGCTTTGCTGGTGTATGGACTTCGATGAAATTAGTCAGTGAAATCGTCGAAACCTCTGCTTCTGTTCATGTTAATTTAGATCGGGTCATTCCTGTATTACCCAAAAATGTTCAAATGCCGGAAGATGGCTTAAATATTCGTTGGCCAGATCACGGCATTCAGCAAGAAGAACGTCTTTATAAATATCGCTTACCCGCTGTGTTGGCTTATGTGCGTGAAAATGAACTGAATCAGGTGACATGGCATTGTCCTGATGCCCGTATTGGTATTGTAGCAAGTGGTAAAGGTTATTTAGATACAATTGAAGCGTTACGTATTCTAGGAATTGAAGGTCAGACAGCCCAACAGCTCGGACTGAGAGTATACCAAGTTGCGCTGATTTGGCCCCTGGAGCCCCAAGGTCTTCGTGAATTTGCCGAAGGTTTAGAGGAACTTATCGTTGTAGAAGAAAAACGCCCTATCCTGGAAGCACAAATTAAAGACGAGCTATATGCACTTTCAGATGCCAAGCGCCCTCGTGTCATCGGTAAAGCCTGTGATGGAAAGGGTGAATGGAGTACATCTATTGATGAAGCGCCTTTGATTGGTCATTATGAATTTCAGCCTGAACCTATTGCCAAAATGCTGGCAGCTCGATTCTTGAAACTAGATATTCCAGAAAACTTAAAAACACAAATCCAAAACAGAGTTAAGCTGTTAGAAAAAGCAGAACAGGAATCACGCCGTGTTCTTGATATTGCAGAACGCAAACCTTTCTTCTGTAGTGGCTGCCCTCATAATTCATCAACCGCATTACCAGAAGGTAGCCGTGCGTTAGGGGGAATTGGTTGTCATTTTATTGCTGTTTCGCTGGATCGTGGTACAGAGACCTTCTCGCAGATGGGTGGTGAAGGTGTGAGTTGGGCTGGTGCCTCTCATTTCACCAACGAAAAGCATATTTTTGCTAATCTGGGAGATGGAACTTATTTCCATTCAGGTTATCTTGCAATACGTCAAGCAATTGCTGCAAAACTCAATATTACCTACAAGATTCTCTATAACGATGCAGTAGCAATGACCGGCGGGCAGCATGTCGATGGTCATCTCAGTGTGGCGCAATTAACACGACAACTTGATGCTGAGGGAATCAAAAAACAAGTGATTGTTACAGATGAACCTGAGCTGATTCATACAGAAGAAGGTATTGCGCCTCACGTAGAAATTTACCACAGAAATGAGTTGGATGATGTTCAACGCAAATTACGTGAAATTTCAGGCGTTACGGCGCTAATTTATGTTCAAACTTGTGCCAGTGAAAAACGCCGCCGCCGTAAACGCAACGCTTATCCGGATATTGCAGAGCGAGTCTTTATCAACACTGATATTTGCGAAGGCTGTGGTGACTGTTCCAGAAAATCTAACTGCTTATCTGTTGAACCCGTTGAAACAGCGTTAGGAACGAAACGACAAATCAATCAGAGTAGCTGTAATAAAGACTTCTCCTGTGTAGAAGGTTTCTGTCCAAGTTTTGTGACAGTCCATACTCGCGATATGAAACGCCCGGAAATATTCAAAGGTATAGAAGCTGGCTGGCCCGAAAAGCCAATTCTTCCTGAACTCGATCAACAACCAGTACGTATCATGGTCGGTGGTGTTGGTGGTACAGGTGTGGTTACAGCAGGCGCTTTACTTGGAATGGCTGCTCATTTGGAGGGTAAAGCTGCACGTATTATGGATATGGCTGGACTGGCTCAGAAAGGTGGTACGGTTTATTCCTACGTACAGCTCGCTACAGAAGATGATCAAATCTCTGCTACCAAGATCCCTGCTGGTCAATGTGATCTTTTAATCGGTGCAGATCCTATTGTCGCAGGTAGCAATGCAGCACTTTCTCGCTTAAAGGCCGAGGCTATGGTAATAGTCAATGAAGACGGCTCCCCTACATCTGATTTCCTTGAGTCTCGTGACTGGTATGCTCCTATTACTGACTTGATTAATCGGCTGCGTAATCGCACTACACAAGGAAAACTCGTATCTTTGCCCGTAACACGTATTGCCACACTAGTGCTGGGTGATGCAATCTTTGCAAATCAGATACTACTTGGAATGGCCTGGCAATCAGGTCAGATCCCGTTAAATCGTGAAAGTATTGAAAAGGCCATCCATCTTAATGCCACGGCAGCTGAAAAAAATCTTGAAGCTTTCCGCATTGGTTGTCATCTGATGAGTGACCCTGACTTAGCAAAACGCATTATTGCAACAATAACAGTAAAGAATAAACCAGCTACATTGGCTGAATTAGTTGAAGACCGCTCTTCTCGCCTTGTCGAGTACTGGAATCAGGATTATGCAGCCCAGTATCGAGCACTTGTGGAACAGGCTGCCAAAGTCTTACCAGAAGACCTGACTGGAACAATAGCGACTCAGCTATATAGAGTCATGGCATATAAAGATGAATACGAAGTTGCGCGCTTACTCACAGGAAAAAGTTTTAAACAGTCTATTGAAGCGCAGTTTGGTCAAGGTCTGCGTTTAACTTATCATTTAGCACCTCCAGCTTTGGGGGCTCATGGTACTATACGCAAACGTGCTTTCGGATATTGGATGCGCATTCCAATGATGATTCTTGGACGACTACAGTGGCTTCGGGAAACGTTCCTTGATCCCTTTGCGTTACAGCAAGAACGACAAAAAGAACAGGCTTGGCGTGATCGTTATATCACATTTGTGAAATCCATCACCTCTGCTCCTGAAAATTATGATTTATCTGTTGCTCAGCAAATCGCTAATTTACCTGCAGATGTACGGGGTTTTGGCCCTGTCAAAATGCAAGCAATGGAAACAGCAATACAACGTTGGGATGAGCTTTCATTAAGTCTTCATAGAGCTGATCAATAAATAGGATCAGTGTATATAGTAGCTGAAACAGGATTAAACTCAGACTTGAATCTTGCTGTACCTGTCCAGCTACTTAATTAAGCTATACAGAAATAAATCTCATGGCTTATTTAATACATAGCCCCTATTTCACCATTCAGCATTTTTTTATATATAAGTCTTTTCATGTGAATTCGTTCTACTCTCTGAGGATTATTATTCTGAATAGTAATTAAAGCTTAGACCTACTTCTCCTGAAGTCACTTATTATATATTTACACTTTTGAAATTTTTCTACTATAAAATTACCTTTAAAAGAAAGCCTTTGAACAGTCAAAGGCTTTCATAAGACTCACTTTACCTCTGAGGACTATTCACCCATCTATAGAGAATAGGCAACAGTACAAGTGTGAGCAAGGTAGACGATATAATTCCACCGATGACTACAGTTGCAAGGGGCCTTTGTACTTCAGCACCTGTACCTGTAGCAAGCGCCATAGGAACAAAGCCCAGTGATGCCACGCAAGCCGTCATTAATACAGGACGCAATCGTAAAATCGCCCCCTGCCATACTGCTTCATGCAAGTTGTACTTCAAGCGTAACTCTTTAATAAACGTCAGCATTACCAGACCATTCAGTACAGCCACACCAGATAAAGCAATAAATCCAATCCCTGCTGACATGGATAATGGAATATCTCTCAGCCAGAGAAATAGAACTCCTCCCGTCAATGCAAAAGGAACTCCTGTAAATACCAGAAGACTGTCTTTCATATTATGAAAAACTGCCATCAATAAAATAAAAATCGTAATTAGAGCCAATGGAATAACAATTTGCATACGGGTTTTAGCTGAAGCCAGATTTTCAAACTGGCCACCATATTCTATCCAGTAGCCACTTGGTAAATCATAGGTTTTAAGCTGTGTCTGCAAGTCACTAATAAATGAGCCCAAGTCTCGCCCTTCAACGTTGGCAGTGATAACCATACGGCGTTTACCGTTCTCACGACTTACCTGATTGATACCTTCAATACTGGCAACTTTTGCGACATCAGACAATATAATACTGCCGCCATTTGGGAGTCGTATTGGCAATTGGGACACATCAGCCACATTTCTGTCCTGATCTCTTAAACGAATAACGAAATCAAAACGGCGGTCTCCTTCCAGAATTTCTCCAACCTGCTGTCCGCCAATGGCTGTAGCTACCACATCTTGAATAGATTTAACACTTAAGCCATATTGCGAAGCTAAAAACTTATCAACCTCAACATTGAGTAAAGGCAAACCTGAGGTTTGTTCAACCTTTACCGCACTGCTTCCTGTGACCTGCTGAATAATTTTGGCAATTTTAGCAGCCTCGCCATTGAGAACTTGCATATCATCACCAAAAATCTTGACTCCTACATCGCTACGTACCCCTGAAATTAACTCATTAAAACGCAGCTCAATCGGTTGAGAAAATTCACTGTTATTTCCCGGAATTTTTGCAAGGTAACTTTCCATCCGGGATCGGAGCTCATCAATGCTCTCTTTAGGGTTAGGCCATTTTTCATGTGGTTTAAGCATGATATAGCCATCAGAAATATTAGGTGGCATGACATCTGTTGCGACTTCAGCGGTGCCGGTACGTGCAAATACTGCTTTAATTTCAGGGAAATTCTTTAATAAAAGCTTCTCTGTGTTTTCCTGCATACGTAAAGATTCTTCTAATCCTGTACTAGGAGAACGTAATTGTTGTACGGCGAAATCACCTTCACCAAGCTGTGGCGCAAACTCGCTCCCAAGTTTAGTAGTCAAAATACCTGTAACCACCAGAAGACAAATAGCAAATGTTAAGACTACTGCTTTATATTCATAAGCAACATTTAAAGTCTTTTCATAAGACTTCTTGAGCGAAGTCATCCAGCCACTTTCAGTTTCGCGAATATCTCCTTTAACCCATAAAGCGACTGCAGCAGGGACAAAAGTTATAGACAGAATCATTGCAGCAATCAGTGCCAGAACTACAGTCAAAGCCATCGGATGAAACATTTTCGCTTCTATACCACTTAAAGCAAAAATTGGTAAATACACCACTAAAATAATAAGCTGCCCGAAAATCAGGGGACGTCGTGCCTGTCGAGCAGCTAAAAACACCTCTTTAAATCGCTCACTTTGTGTTAATGGACGTTTAAGTAAATGCTGTGCATGGGCCAGACGGCGTATACAGTTTTCAACAATTACTACTGCACCATCAACAATAATTCCAAAATCCAGTGCCCCCAGACTCATCAAATTAGCACTAATATTTTTTTGTGCCATTCCTGTTAAGGTAAATAGCATGGAGAGCGGAATAACGCAGGCGGTAATCAGAGCTGCCCGTATGTTTCCCAAAAATAAGAATAGTATAACGATAACAAGTACCGCTCCCTCAACCAGATTTTTCTGTACAGTTTTAATCGCTTTTTCAACCAGGGTCGTACGGTCATAGACCGTTTCTATAAATACTCCCTTGGGTAAACTGTTTTGAATATCCCGGATTTTGGCATCTACCGCTTTAGAAACAGTCCGGCTATTTTCTCCCATTGCCATCATGGCAATTCCCAGAACAGTTTCTTCACCATTATAGGTTGCACCGCCTGTTCTTAGATCATGTCCTATGGAAACTTGCGCAATGTCACTGACCCGAATGGCACGACCACTGGAACTGGTGACTAAAGTATTCTCAATATCTGAAATGTTGTTGAGTGTGCCAGGAATACGGACTGTAAGTTGCTGTCCATTATCTTCAATATATCCTGCTCCTCTATTTTCATTATTTTGGTTTAGAGCCTGCTGTAGCTGTTCTAAAGAGATATTAAGCTGTTGCATGTAGTTGAAGTCAGGTGATACCACATAGTTTTTTTCAAAACCGCCAATACTGTTCACTTCAGCCACACCTTGTACACGCTGCAACTGAGGCCGAACTACCCAATCCTGAATTTCACGTAAATCCATAGCGGTATAAGCAGTTCCATCAGATTTTTTCGCCTTTGGCCCTGCTCTTAGTACCCACTGATAAATTTCTCCAAGCCCTGTAGAAACAGGTGACATGATTGGACTGGTTTGTGCCGGTAACTCTGCCTGAATCTCTTGTATTCGCTGGTTAATCTGCTGACGTGCCCAATAAATATCGGTACTATCTTCAAATACAATGGTAACTTGAGACAGTCCATAGCGGGAAATAGAACGGGTTAATTCAAGGTCAGGAATTCCGGCCATTGCATTTTCAATGGGATAAGTAATACGTTGTTCTACTTCAAGTGCAGTAAACCCATTTGCCTGGGTATTAATCTGTACTTGGGTGTTCGTAATATCTGGTACTGCATCAATAGGTAACTTTTGATAACTGTAAATTCCAACCGCAATCCAGATACAGGCAAACAGCATGACCCATATAGCATGTTGAATAGAGAACTGGATAATACGTTCAAACAGGCCTTCTGCTCTTGGCAGTTCAGAGTTAGTGTTCATGACCGGCCTCATCTTTTTCCAGTTCAGACTTCAGCAGAAAACTACCTTCACTAATATACTTCTCGCCGTTAGCAAGCCCGGAAATTACCTCAAGCCACTCCCCGTCACCTGAGGCTTGGCCCAATTTCACCTGTTGAGCCTTTAGATGAACCTGTCCTTTTTCTTCAGACTGCACAATAAAAACGGTATCTTCACCTTCAATACGTTGTACGGCTGCTTTTTTTACCCGAAGAGACGTTTTAGCAGCAGGCTTGGCCATCAAAACACTCACTAATACATTAGGACGTAAACTGGCAGACTGCGTATCAAGCTTGGCACGGACTATTAGCCGCCCTGTCTGACTGTCTGCCTGCGAGGTTAAACTTTGTATTCGTGCGCTGTAGGTCTGCTCTGTACCCATTAGTTTAAATAAAACTTTCTGTCCGGCTTGTAGTGGCCCTGCGTATTGAGCGGGTAAAGTAAACTCAAGCCATAAATTATTGAGCTGTTCAATGACAAAAATTTGATCAGCCAATTGGACATTTTCACCTACTACAATATCTTTCTGACTAATGACACCAGAAATCGGTGCCCGAATAACAAAGCGCCCATGAGTATTACTACTTGCCCCTAAGGCATTTAAGCGTGCCTGTGAGGCTTGTACAGCAAGCTGTGCCTGACGGTATGCATTTTCAGCACGCTGATAATCCTGTTTGGCTGAAATACCCTGTGTCCAGAGCTGCTGTTCACGTTGATAGTCTTGTTTGGCAAGCTGAAGATTTGCCTGTGCCATACGTAAATTTGCCTGCTGATCAATCAGTTCAAGAACCAAAAGCACGGCTAGAGTTTGTCCTTTTTGAACACTTTGCCCTAAAGACACCTTTACTTGCTCAACATGACCAGTGAAACTCGGCGATACATGAGCTTGCTGGTCAGTATTTACGACCAGTTTACCTGGCAACAGAGTAACCTCTTCCACTGGGCCTGTAGTTGCTATGGCGACTTTTAGACCCTGTTCAGCCATTTGCCGGGCTGTCAGTTTTATCTCGCCTTCCTTTTCCTTAACATGCTCTTCTGTCGCATGAGCCTCAGCCTCGCCGTCTCCGGTATGTTCATCCTCATGTCCATGTTCAGCAGTTCTCGTTTCCTGCTTATTTAACCAGATGATCAGGCTGACCAGTGCGGTTAGTGCAATCAGAATCGCAATCATGAGAGGCTGGGATAATTTTCCATATTGTTTCAAGTTCATTTATCGTGTCCCCTCATTGATTAAATTCTGTAATGTTTCAGCCGCATTTTGATTTAGTTGTATGTAGGCATCAGAACGGCTGATTTCTTCATAGCTTGTTCCAATACTTAGGGCTTCAGCACCAAGGGCGCTCTGCCAGGCTTGCCGTAATGTCTGTAACATCGCCAAACGTAGACTGTGCAGCTGTGAAGTCGCCTGCTGGACATCTGTAATTGACAATTTACCTGCCTTAAAGCCCTGTAAGGTCCTGCTCTGGACTTTTTCAGCCAAGTCAATTTGACTTATGATCAGTTCATATTGATTCCGTAAAGCCTTGAGCTGATGCATGCTATTTGCAATATCAAGTATTTGCTGTTTTAGTTCACGCTGCTGCTGTTGATTCAGCAAGATCTGCTGCTGCTGCGCAATAGGAATGGCATATTGCTGACGGTCAAAAAGATTAAGGGGAAGATCGATCCCCAGTGTTAACACCGTCTCATTATTTTCATCAGGAGACCTTGTACGGTTCATCCCTACATTTAAGGCGGGCTGTGGGCGAGCTTGAACTTTTAAACGTTTAATCCGGTAATTGGACTGCCGAATATTTAAAGCATAAAGTTTTTCCAGCCATCCTTCAGAAATATAATGCTGTACTGTCTGATTACTCTGATCTGGCCAAGGAATAGAAGTTTTGCTTAAATCAATTTGTACATGGGTTTCACCCCATAAATTTGAGAGTTGACGTCCTGCCGACTGCTGATTTAATACAGCCTGCTGATAAAGCCGTTCCATTTCTAACGCTTCAATCTGAGCCCGCTCATAATCAACCAAGGCAATGCTTCCTGCCTGATAGCGTTTCTGGGCACTCTCTAAATTAGCTTTACTTATTCTAAGCTGCGATGCATAAACAGTACGTTCCGTTTCTGCAATTGCTAACTGTGACCATGCATATCTGACAATTAATTGGCTTTGCGCATTCCATAACTGTTGTTGCAATTGCAGCTGCTGACCTGATGTATTGGCTATGGCCTGGCTAAGCTTGCGCTGACCAAAAATATCTAAGGGCTGGCGAATACCGAGGCTGAATTCCTGCTCCTGATCTGAACCGAATCCTGACTGTTCAACCGTTAGGCTCGGATTTTGCCATAATTGGCTTTGGCGAATATTTAAATCAGAAATTTGTGCATAATGCCGAGCTATTTCAGCTTGTGCCTGATAGCTCTGTACTTTGGCATACGCAGATCCAAAATTGCTAATATTTTCAGCATAACTATGTGATGGCACAATAACTGTAAATAGACAGGCCATCAGAGCATGACGTAATAACGTCCTTGACTGTAAAGACATGATTTTTCCCACTTAATTAAATTTAGAAGTGGTGAGAATGTTTTAGGCTACCCCACCATAAGCGGGGAAAATTCGGGAGGTGGACTTTGCTGAAACAGGTCAGGTGCCTGATAGCTGTTCTTCCAGTGAAACTCTGGAATGACATGAGTTTCAAAAACTGGAATTAAAACCGAGATTTTTTCATTTTGCACAATCAGATGCGTCATGGAAGGCAGATGATCCTGATGATCTTCACCAAGCTTTAAATTATTATTCTTTATGTCTTTATGATCTGATTGGGTATCATGCTTATGCTGGCGGTCATGACTGATACATAGGGTATTTTGATGATGGCCAAAATGATAACTCTGCTGTACTAAAGTTTGCTCTTCATGGACGCAAAAGGCCGCTGCCACGTTCCAAAGACTTTGGAACATGAATAATCCAACCAAGACTGTAATCCATGTGGTAGAACGCATACGGTACTTTAACGAATTAAATTGCTTGTTATTATAGAGAGTATGTGTTGGCTAGCAAGTTCTATGTAGTTCTTATTGAGAATCGGCTCATTTGAACGATATTTTTAATAAATTTAGCTGTTTTGGTAAAACTTCAAAAATACTTTAGAGATCTGGATTTTGAATTATGCTTTCAGATTAAGATTTGATGAAAGTAAATAATCAGCATTATAACGACCGCCATATGAACAACTTGCACAGGTGCAAAATATAAAAAAAACTTCCAGCCACCGGTTAGAAAGGCATTAATACTTTTTGAAAGTGCATGTGCAGCCAAACCAATGACAACTGCATAAATCAGAGTCAGATTAGCTGGGTTTCCTTGTACTACCACCCCGGCCATAGCAGCATGAACTTCAAATAGTGAAGCTAAAAAAGTGCTCAAGATTAAGCCTTTATCTCCTAATATAAGATTTGCTCCATAAATTCCGGCCTGAATGAGAGTGAGGCTAACTGCAATAATGACGGCTTCCTTGAGACTAAACATGCGGTCATCTGCTTGATCAACTTGATTTACTAAACGGATATCTGAATGATTTGACCGGTACATGAATAAGCCTGTAGCAGCACATAATATGCCTATCCCAGCCAGACTTGGGATAAAAAGCAATTTGAACCACATTAAACTTACACCTGAGACAATCAGCAGTAATTGCAGTAAAGTCGCTACACATGACATCAGAGCAGCACCGGCATTCACTTTGGCAATGGCTTCTCCGGAGCGGACTTGCATGCCAAGACTGGCAATAGTGGCAGTACTAGAGACAAAACCTGAAGCTAGAGCAGATAAAATCAGTGCTTTGTCATTTGATAAAATACGTTTTGCCACATGTGCCATAGATTGCACAATAAGGATTAAAACCAGTAATTTTAAAATGACATATGGGTTTAGCACTGAACCCCATAGGGGTTTATTTGGCATGATCGGTAAAGCGATCAAAATGAGGGCCAGTAAAAGGAGTCCATCCCGGAGTTCATAATCTCGAATGGTTTTTCCAGCAAAGCGATGAAGGCTGGTTTTCCCCATTAAAATAAGGGTAAGCAATACTGCCATACTGGCTGCTAATGGGATATTCCAGACACACGCCGCCCCAATAAGGTAGGTCATTAAAAAAGCCAGTTCAGTGGTGGAACCAATATCTTCTTTTTGTTGAGATAAACTATACAGGCAGAACAGGCTTACGGCTATTGCCCCCACTACTCCAACATACGGGTGTATAACAAAACACAAAGCCCCCAATAAGGCGCTGATCGTAAAAGACCTTAATCCCGCGAAACTTTGTTCATTGCGGGTATTTTTATTACGTTCCCGCTCTAGCCCGATTAAAAGACCACATCCTAATGCAGACAATATAATTGTGAGAAGTTCTTGAAAAGTTAGACTTTGCAAAAGAATATTCAAATGCCTTTCCTTTTATCAGTTCATATTTATCTTTATAAGATATTATTATTAAAAAGCAACCAGTTTAAAATACATAACTAATTTAACCAATAAAAGTATAATATTATCGAATGAGAAAAACTCAGAATCCCCAATAAATAATTAATTTCATTATTCTCGTCTTTATAAAAATTTCAGTTTTTAGTAAAAAGACCAAGCAACTATAAAAGATTTTTGGATTATTAAAGATATATTACATTTACCTATTAATTATTTAAGCCTAGCATGAATATTAAATAATTTAATTAAAGTAACTTTAATCAATTAATTATGTTTAATTTTTTCCAACATTTTATTTAAAACCCAACATAAAGTTTTACAATTTATTATTAAATAAAAGTTATTTTAAAAATTTTATAATTTAGGAATAATTAATTATTATCAATATCTTAATTTTAATTATATAAATTATCTTTATATTATATGATAATTAAACCATTGAAATTAATATATATTTATACTCAAGTAAAGTAAATTTGTTTTCTCACAATTAGAATAGTAGCTTAATTAAATAGTTTAAAAAACCATGATTCTTTACCTAAAAATATATTAATAATGAAGTGAGAATATAAGATGATTGAATGGTTACAACATGAATTAAGTCATAGTCCAGAAATTTTATTATTTTTATCACTTGCAATTGGTTTCTGGATTGGTCAGTTTCAATTTGGCAGATTCCAGTTTGGTGGCGTTGCTGGTTCGCTTCTTGTTGCAGTGGTTTTAAGCCTGATTGGTGTCTCTGTAGATAATGGTGTAAAAGCGATTCTTTTTGCGTTATTTATTTATGCTGTAGGTTTTGAAAGTGGACCGCAATTTTTTAAATCATTAGGACCACACTCTATTAAAGAGATTCTGCTTGCAGTATTTATGGCAGTGAGTGGCTTAATTACGGTACTGCTCATGGCCAAGCTTTTCCATCTGGACAAAGGGCTGGCAGCAGGACTAGCGGCAGGTGGCATGACGCAGTCAGCTATTATTGGTACTGCTGGAGATGCAATATCACGACTGGATTTACCTCTTGCTGAAATACAAAAGCTACAGGCAAATGTCGCAATTGGCTATGCAGTAACTTATATTTTTGGGTCACTTGGCGCAATTATTATCTGTGTCAATATTCTTCCTAAATTTATGGGAAGAGAAATCCATGATGATGCCCTGAAAGCACAATCTGAACGTTTGAAAGGTGCTTTTGAGCTGGCCCCGGGTCAAGAGCTGGCTATTCCGGAAATAGTCGGACGTATTTATCAAGTCAAACAGGGTAATGGTCTGAAAATAGAAGAACTTGAGGCCAAACAATCTAGCACTACCATCGAACGCTTAAAACGTGATGACCAGTTTATTGATGTATCTCCAGATATCATTTTGCAGACAGATGATATTGTACTGATTGTAGGGCGACGAGCTAGTGTGGTTGCAATTTCTGAGTATATTGGTCCAGAGCTACAGTCTTCTCCTGGTATGGAAATGGTGATGCAGACCACGGATGTAGTACTCAGAAATTCTAAATACCTTAATCACAGCTTGGGCGAGGTAAAGGCCAATACGCCTGCCTATTTGAAACACGGTATATATGTACTTGGTATCAAACGAAATAATGAAACACAGGTTCTAAATGATGATCTGGTTTTGAAACCTGGTGATGTAGTCACAGTATATGGGACAAAAACCGATCTTGAGCGGTTAGTGAAAGAAGCCGGAAAAGCTTTACCTGAGAGTTTAAAAACAGACTGGATGTTTCATGGAGCAGGTCTTGTAGTCGGTTTGGTTATTGGCCTTTTTGTTATCCGTATTGGAGGGGTGCCCCTTACTTTAGGTGCAGGTGGAGGCGCGCTACTTTCTGGCCTGTTATTTGGATGGTTACGTAGCCGTAATCAAGTGCATGGCAATATGCCTTTAGCAGCATCACAGCTACTTAAGGACTTGGGACTTGCAGGATTTGTCGCTGCTGTCGGCCTGCAATCAGGCTTACAGGCGATTCAGACCATCAAGCAAAGTGGTCTATCACTATTTATGATTGGTGTGGTGGTTACTGTTGTTCCTCTTATCCTTTCAATGTTCTTCGCCCGTTATATTCTTCGTTATGACAATGTCGCCATTATGGCAGGTGCATTATCAGGTGCACGCAGTGCCAACCCCGCTTTTGGTGGTGTATTGGATAAAGCCGGAAACTCTATACCTACCGTACCCTTTGCTATTACCTACGCCCTAGCAAACGTTTTTTTAACCTTACTCGGTCCAATTATTGTCGGATTAGCCTAAAAATTGTTTCAAGCATTTTAAGATCACTATTCACTAAGGAGATTTCCCATGGGGAATGTAGATTATTCTAAATATTCAAAACTTAGCCCATTCGAGTTAAAAGATAGCCTGATTGCTTTGGCACAGAGTAAGCGGGACCGCTTAATGCTCAATGCTGGACGAGGAAACCCTAATTTTCTGGCTACCCTGCCACGTAGGGCTTTTTTTCAATTAGGTTTATTTTCTGCCACAGAATCAGAATTTTCATTTTCTTACATGCCAGAAGGCTTAGGTGGGTTCCCCCGTCCTGTCGGTTTGCAATCACGTTTTGATAATTTTCTCATGCAGAACCGGGATAAACCTGGAGTTTTATTTCTGGGAAAAGCAGTGTCTTATGTGAGAGACCAATTGGGTTTAGATCCAGATATGTTTCTGCTTGAAATGGTCGAAGGGATTCTAGGATGTAACTACCCTGTACCTGATCGCATGCTCCGTGTCAGTGAAACAATTATTAAAGAGTATCTGTTACAGGAAATGGGCATAAAAAGTATGCCCAAGGAAGGCTTGGACCTGTTTGCGGTTGAAGGCGGAACCGCAGCCATGGCTTATATATTTAACTCCTTAAAAGAAAACAAGATTATTAATACTGGCGACCGAATTGCAATCGGCAGACCGATTTTTACGCCATATCTGGAAATTCCCAAACTGAATGACTATCAGCTTGAAGAAATTTTTATTGAAGCTGATCCCAATCTGGGCTGGCAATATCCTGAGTCTGAATTAAGAAAGTTAGAAGACCCTTCAATCAAGGCATTCTTTTTAGTCAATCCGAGCAACCCGCCTTCTGTCAAAATAAGTGATGAAGGATTGCTAATACTGGCAGATATTGTAAGAAAACGTCCTGACCTGATTATTTTGACAGATGATGTATATGGAACTTTTGCAGATGACTTTAAGTCACTTTTTGCAATTTGCCCAAATAATACTATTTTAGTTTATTCATTCTCAAAGTACTTTGGGGCTACAGGCTGGAGACTTGGCATTATTGCGCTGTCGAATAACAATATCATTGATCAGAAGATTGCAGCGCTTTCAGATCAGGAAAAGCAGGAACTTGAAGAACGTTATTCATCATTAACTACTGAACCAGAAAAAATCAAGTTTATTGACCGTTTGGTAGCAGATAGCCGTAATGTTGCACTGAATCACACCGCAGGTCTGTCAACACCGCAGCAGGTACAGATGGTTCTTTTTGCCCTGTTTAATATGATGGATTCTCGTCAGGCTTATAAAAAAGCTGTCAAGTCTGTAGTCCGGGAACGCGATGCTGCACTTTATAGACAGCTTGGTGTTGAAGTCCCTGAAGATCTTAACGCTGTTGACTATTACACCTTGGTAGATCTGGAAAGAACAGCCCGCATATTATATGGTGACGATTTTGCCAACTGGGTCATGGTCAATAAAAACCCGACAGAATTATTATTTCGGGTAGCAGATGAAACCGGTGTCGTTCTGTTGCCAGGTTCTGGCTTTGGGGTATCCCATCCATCGGCACGTGCTTCATTAGCCAATCTGAATGCTTACCAATATGCTGCAATCGGTGATTCTCTACGACGCTTTGCCGAAGATGCCTATCAGGAATATCTGGGAACTAAAAAAGATGAGTCCTGAAGTTTCTAAGGAAAAATAGTTTTATATCATCATAGGGGTAATCGGGTATTAAAACTCTATAATTTTAATACCCATTTTTATGATTAATTCAAAATTAACCATATGAATAATAATATTATTTCATGATGTAGAAATAACCATCTGATCATTTTAGATGAATTTTATTCTAAAACGAATAAATGCTAGTGAGGAGATTGAAGATTTTGAGTTAAAGAGTTCAGCCCTATATAAATAGCTTTTTTAATTTGTGACATACCTGTAGCGCAGCACTTGATTAACTTAAATTGCCCCTAATAGGCAAAATAGTATCGGGCAATTCCTCTCCAAGCGAACTCAACATCTCCCGTTCGACCAAACGTACAATCGAATCAAGTGGCAGATCATTTTCTTCAAGCCCAAAGGGTTCTTCAAGCTGGGCACTTAAAGCATCCAGCCCTAAAAACAGATAAGCAATTAATCCAACTACAATAGGTGTCCATATACCTAAGTCAGCTTCCAGACTAAAAGGTAAAATAAAACAGAAACAATAAACAGTACGGTGTAATAAAACTGAATACGAAAATGGTAAAGGTGTACTTAATATACGGTCACAGCCAGCCTGAATATTACCCAATTCAACAATATGCCGGTTCAATGTACTATAAATGATATCGCTGATCAGGCCCTGTCTCAGGAGTTGAACCAGGTCTTTCTGAATGCATTCAAGCACAAACTGTGCAGCATTAATATGCTGATCCAAATGATTCAGTGCGTGTTGCTCCAGCGCCAGATGATGAGTATCTAACTTGAATGGAGTATTGGTTTTTCTCAGGCGATTTCTTAAAAGATGAGTAAAAAACATTACCCTGTACATGAGAATCCGGCGCTCTCGATCAGGTAATACATGAGAATCACGGGCAATATGCCTGGAATTCGCAATAAGGGCTCCCCATAATTTACGCCCTTCCCACCAGCGGTCATAGCAGGCGTTATTTCGAAAACTTAAAAAAATAGAAAGAATAATGCCGAAAATGGTAAACCCTATAGCAGGCACTTCCGGCACATTCAGCATATGATGAGAGGTCAAATAACCAATTACCGCAGAGATTAAAACAACAAAGGTGAGCGCAGGTAAAACTGTAGGCAGTATTGTTCCTTGCCACGCAAAAAGTAAAGCCAGATTACTTGTTTTATCACGAATAATCATAAGATTTAATTGAAAACATTACTTATGTTGAGTGGACTATCTTAAACCATTCTCTAAGATTTTTATAATCTGTTATCTAACATGCCTGAGTATCTTTTCATCCGGTTAAGTTTGTAGCTATAAATTCTTACTATTTTATTTTAGTAAATAAATATACTCTATTCTGCTTATTATTTTTATATTATAATAAAAGAATGAATAATTTTTGCACTATACAGATTTATCAGGACCATCAGTGGCTCGACTGTGCTCTAGTAGAATTACTCAATGCTACACACTTGGGGTGGGAGGCAGGAACGCGTACATCTTATCTGTTTGAATATGCCATTTCTTATATGGGCTGCCATGATGCACGAGCAGTGTCTTTTAATTTGCCCGTAAACGTGCAAAGTAATTATGCAGAGACTTGGCCCGCTTTTCTGATGGACCTGTTACCCCAAGGATATGGACGTAAAGAGCTGCTCAAACAGCTGGACTATAATGAAACAGCACAACAAACAGCTGACTGGGCTTTATTAAAGGCCGGTGCCGGTAATCCCATTGGCCATCTTCGTATTAAAGAGGCTCATGATTGGTTAAATGCAAAGTTTCCTGATCCTGACCTGAAGGGTTTTACCCTACATGAAATTGCTGAACGCCGTGAATATTTTATTGAATCATTAGCATCTTATGGACTGTTTGTGGGCGGTTCCTCCGGAGTGCAGGGAGAATGGCCTAAACTATTGCTGACCCAAGCGAATGATGGACTGTTTTATCTGGATCATACCTTGCCAGATGAGCATGCAGCCAAACACTGGCTGGTCAAGTTTAGCCGGGGTGATCATCCCCGTCTGGAAAAAATCTTGGCTCAAGAAGCCTTATATATGCAAGTAGCAGAATATCTTGGCCTGCGAGTGCATGAGAGGCTAGAACTTCATGACCGTACTCTTTTTATTCCCCGCTTTGACCGCCAGACAGTCAATGGGAAGGTCAAACGTATTGCCCAGGAAAGTATTGCGTCACTGAGCAATCAGGCCGGGTTTGGAGTACGCCTTTCTCACAACCAGATCTGTATGCTCATCCTCCAAAGCTGTACGTATGCAGAAACTGAAATAGTTGAATATTTAAAAAGAGACATTGCCAATGTAGCTCTAGGAAATAAAGACAATCATACCCGTAATACAGCGATCCAACGCCATGAAAGTGGCTTGATCCAGCTTACGCCACTTTTTGATTTTGCGCCAATGTGGTTACATCCTGATGGAATAGCCAGAACTACCCGCTGGGAAAGAGATGATCAGGGCGGCGCTCCATGCTGGGCATCAGTCATTGAGCAAGTTCAAACCATTATGCCTATTGCGCAGGATACTCTTCGCTCAGCACTGGCTGAACAGTTCCTAAAATATCAAGGCCTGCTCAGTTATATGCAACATATCGGTATTGATCCGGAAATTATCGAAAACAGCCAGCCAAGAATAGAAAATATCTGTCAGCAACTTCAGGAGCTGAGTCATGGATAAACGTTTTAAGTCGATGACGCCGATTGAACAGATGCAACGGCGCCAGCAGGTACTTGATACTATAGAACAGCATCCAGAGTGGGAAATTCATCAGGTTGCCAGGTATCTGCGGACTGAATTGCGCCTGACCCTAGAGGATATGGCAAAAATTACAAAAATTGCTCCGCAAACACTACAAAAGTTGGAACAGCCGCATAGTAATCCGACCCTGCATTCTATTTTAAAACTATTTAATGCTTTTGGACTGACTTTAGTCATTAAAAAGTGTTAATACCAACCAAAACCAAAATTACTTTTTTTATTCATTGGCTCGAATAAATTTTGCCAGTCTGCTGTCAATAATCTGGTTTGCTTCCTGAATAATACGCTCTATCAGCTCTTTACAGGTTGGAATATCATGGATCAGGCCCTGCACTTGCCCCGCTGTAATTAGCCCGGCATCGATATCTCCAGTTTCTAAAGCCAGTTTACCCTTTAAGCCAGAGACATAAGGCTGAATATCTTCAAATTTCAGGTCAGGCTTTTGACTGATCTCCAGCACACGGTCTGATATACTATTTTTTGCTACGCGTGAAGTATTTCGAAAAGGTCTAAGCAACAGATTAGTATCACGTTCGTCATTGTCTAGATAGAACTGCTTGATCCGTTCATGTACGGGCGCTTCTTGAGTTGCACAAAAGCGGGTCCCCATATTTATACCTTCAGCCCCCAATGCCAGCGCAGCTACCAGCCCACGCCCATCGGCAAACCCTCCACTGGCGATGATTGGAATGTCAATCTGGTCAGCAGTAGCAGGAATCAAGATAAGTCCAGGAATATCATCTTCACCAGGGTGGCCAGCGCATTCAAAACCATCAATTGAAATTATATCTGCTCCGATTTTCTGGGCAGAGAGTGCATGACGGACTGCCGTACACTTATGAATAATTTTTATACCGTGCTGTTTAAAATGCTGAATATGGTCATGTGGTTTATTTCCCGCCGTCTCTACAATTTTGACTCCACTTTCAATAATGGCCTGACGGTATTCAGCATACGGTGGTGGTTTCACAGCAGGCAATAAAGTGAGATTTACTGCAAAAGGCCGGTCGGTCAGGTTACTACAACGTGCAATTTCTTTATATAAAGCTTCTGGTGTAGGTTGGGTCAGTGCAGTAATTGTCCCTAAACCACCAGCATTAGAAACCGCACTGGCCAGTTCGGCAGTTCCTACCCACATCATTCCACCCTGAACAATAGGATACTGAATGCCTAAGAGTTCTGTTACACGCGTATTTAAATTCATTTTTAAATTCTCACCTGATTATTTACCCATGAATAGTGGTGTTCTCTTTTCAGTAAATGCTTTTACTCCTTCTTTATAGTCTTGGCTGTTACTCGCTAGATATTGCAAGTTTTTCTCCAGCTCAAGCTGTTCAGTCAAAGTATGATGAGTAGACTGTTGAATAGCCTGTTTAATGAGAGACAAAGCATAGGTTGGCTGTTGTGCCAATCTTTGGGACAGTTGCTGTACTTCAGAATCAAACTGTTCATCTGGTACAACCTGCCAGATCAGTCCCAGTTTTTCCGCCTGTTCAGCGGAAATTTTATCGCCTAGTAAGGCCAGTCCCATTGCTTTAGCATGTCCGGCCAGTCGTGGTAAAAGCCAGGTTCCACCGGCATCTGGAATTAGACCAATTTTGCAGAAGGCCTGAATAAAAGATGCGCTCTGTTTAGCAATGACCAGATCACAGGCCAAGGCAATATTGGCACCCGCGCCAGCCGCCACTCCATTAACTGCTGCAATCACCGGTTTAGGGGCATGGGTAATCGTTTCAATTAGAGGATTATAATATTTAGCCAGTGTACCTTCATTAGGCAATGCAATCTGGTCAAGCTGACCGGCACGCTCTTTCAAGTCTTGGCCAGCACAAAATGCCCTGCCTGAACCGGTTATAATAATGACCCGGACCTGTTCCGAGTCGACCAGTTGGCGTATGGCAATTTGAACTTCCTGATGCATTTTTTCATTAAAACTGTTCATAGCTTCAGGCCGGTCTAGCTGTAGTCTACCAATCTGAGCATCTATACTGACTTTAATCGTTTCAAAATCCATTTTTTACTCCTAAGTGTTATTTTAATATCCTCTGGCAGGGTCAATCTGATGGTTTAATGGCTCATGTTCTTTATAACGACGGTCATTTTCCAGAATCTGCTCGACGACAATTGACATTGGCGCATGCGAAGCCACATGAGGCGTAATCAGAACTTTTTCATGAGTCCATAACGGATCGGCTTGCTCAAGGGGTTCCCGTTCAAAGACATCAAGAACTGCCCCCCTTAAATGACCAGAATCAAGTGCTGCAACAAGATCTGGCAAAACCAGATGTTGACCGCGGCCACAATTAATGACACAGGCCTGTTCTGGCAGCTTTTTTAAAACCTGGGCTGATAAAATAGAATGATTCTGTGCAGTTAATGGCAAAAGATTAATTAGGATTTGACTCTTGGCTAAAAAGCCATCTAGCTCTTCATTTCCTGCAAATGATTGAACTCTGTGCAAGTTTTTCTTGGAACGTGCCCAGCCTGAAACCTGATAGCCCATCTGTGCGAAATGGGTTGCTACATATCCCCCCATATGCCCAAGACCCATCACTCCAATCTGGATATCCTGACTAGAAAATTGCCGGTACTGTTTCCATAATTGCTGTTTCTGCTGGTTAATAACCCGGTCAAACTGACGCTGATAATACAGGACAGCCCATAACAGATATTCAAACATTCCCTTCTGGTGCTGCTCATCAATGACGCGACACACTAGATATGAAGAGTCAATAAGATTTAGATCCAGATGTTCAATTCCTGCCGCAATGGAATGAATGACTTTCAGTTGGGGAAGCTGTTTTAGCTGTTCAATATCCGGAAACCAGCAAGCCGCCGTAGTAGCTTGTTGTGCCTGTTCACTTTCTGGCAGACAATAGGTTCCTTCGGGTGCATATTTTTGAAAGACCTTGAGTAGAATTTTCTCGATTTCAGGTATCTTGCAGGAAATTACTATCATGAACAGTACTCTGCTTTCTGATTTTCAATCAGACTGAGTGCAGCATTCCATGCGTTCAAGATAATTGGCTCTACCGCGGGGCTGTTAAACTGCCTTGCGGTACGTTCACATACTTCGGGCGCAGGATAATATAACTCAGATCCTCCCGCCAATGCCTTAATCTGTGCCTGACAGGCTCTTTCTAGAAAGTAAATTTCATGGAAGGCACGCTGGATGGTTTCGCCTGCAGATAGTAAGCCGTGATTCCTTAAAATCATGACCCGGTTTTGTCCTAAATCATGAACCAGACGTTCTCGCTCATCGGTAGAGAGCGCCACTCCTTCATATTCATGATAGCTCATCAGGTTATAAAATTTTAAGGCATGCTGGGAAATTGGTAAGAGACCGTGTTTCTGCGCTGAAACGGCAATACCATCGGCTGTATGAGTATGAATTACGCAGTTTATATGTGTATGTGCAGTATGCAAGGCTGAATGAATTACGAAACCTGCCACATTAACTGGTTTTCCCTGATCATAATCAGAAACAATATTTCCATCATGATCGATTTTGACCAGCTGAGAAGCTGTCATTTTATCAAATGTTACGCCGTACTGATTAATCAGAAAGTATTCAGGTTGGTCTGGTACTCTCAGGCTGATATGCGTATCAATCAAATCAGTCATGCGATAATAAGCAATCAAGCGATATAGTGCAGCCAGTTGGCAACGTGCTTCCCACTCTGAAGCTGACATCTTGTCTTGTAAACTCATAATCTTGGTCCTTATGACAGAGTTAATTTTATTATTGAGCGAATTAGAACAATTTTTTCTATAATATAGAATTTAATTTCGTTAAGCAAAATCAAATTCTATTATTCAATTAAATCTATATGCATGCCTAATAGTATTAACTATCTAATGTATATTGATTCGCTAGTTTTAATACTATAAGCCCTTGTTTTTTATTATCTTTCTGTTTTTTCTAACTTATAGCTTTAGTACGAGGTATTATTATCTTTACTGCCAGATAATTATTTGTGCCGGATTACTGAAATTAGTCTGCTACAGAATGCTTTTCTAGATTCAATCTCTGTTATTGGTTTATTAAGGTAGTGATGCTTTTTTAGTTTAGTGTTATGAGTATGCTTTCTAGATTTACTTTTTTTAATAAAGTTTTGGTTTATAAAACTGATTTTTTATTTTCTATGTCTAATTTATATTATTGTAATAGGTTTTATTGTTTAGAAATTTTTATAAAATTACTTAGGCTATTTTATTAAAATATAAAATAATTTTTCTAACTATGAGTAAAATAATTACATTTGATAGAAGTGATCATTTAAATTTTATATCTATATGTTTTTTATAGGTAAAAAAGCCCATCAATCTCATGAGCTTTTTTAAATAAACTAATGCAAACAGCTTTTAAATTGGTTTTTATCTATTTAAAAGTCATAAATAGCCATCATATTGAAACGATTATCTACACCGGTCCGATTATTGAAAGTTTCACGCTCTCCATAAACATATTCCACTCCAAAAGTTACCGGCTTATAAGGGTTATACATGGCATTAATCCATCCCTGCCAGAGTTGCTTGTTCTGAGATGCATCATCATATTTCAAGCGTGAAAATTCATTATCATCTTGAGCTTTCATATAGCCATAGCCCAAAGTTGATCTGATTTTAGGTGTAAAACGATGAGTAATACCGGCAGCAATTACATCGAACTCATTACTATGCATATTATTATTTTCATCAATTGCATATCCACTGTTACTCCATAGTACGAAGCGTCCATCCCCTTTTACATGATAATAATCTGCCTTTAATAGAGTCTCTGGGGTGATCTGGTATTTCCCGCCTAAGCCAATACCCCAAGCCAGCTGTTCATCTTCACCGGTTTTTTTCTCTGCAATAAAGCTACGGCCGGAAATCGTTGAGCCATCAGCAAACTTATGGTTCAAACGTCCGACAAGGGCTGGCATACGCATTCTGTTAGCCGGATCAGTCGCTTCAGTATATTTCGGGTCTTCTATACTGATGGCATAATTAGTATTTTCAGAAAGCTGATCACTATAACGAATTAATGGAGAACGCTGTAAGGCTCCTCCTACAAATGTTGCTGCGTCTACAGTATCTGGTATGTATTCTGGTGCAACAAAGGTCGACCAAGTCTGACCAACTAGCCATTTATCATAAGTTAAGTACGCATGACGTATACGGAACTGGTCTCGGGTTGAACCTCCGAAAAAGTCCATTTCGAGTTTACCGTCAATATCACCAATAGAGGTGGGTGTCTTAAAGTTCAGGCCCAGGCGTGTCACATTAACGGTAGTTCTCAAGCGATCTTTTTGATTAGTTGCTTCTACTGTATCTTTAAGCGGTACTCCACTAATATTGTTATACATGGTTGCCGCGCCTTCCGTCTGGTAAGAAGCGTCAGCACGAATATAACCATAAAGATTCACTTCAGCTCCGGAAGGCAATATATTTGTTTTAACAGATTGGGATGTATTTAAAGGGGTAGTTTTGACCTGAGGTGTCACATCACTCTGGGGCTTAAGAGTTACAGCAGGCTGTTGTAGTGAGGCATTTAGTAAAGTTCGCAGCTCTTTTACTTCCTGACGTAATTGTTCTATTTCTGTTGTGTTCTCTCCTGCATGTGCTAGCGACATGACTGCCATGCTACTTACAGCAAGTACCAAATGTTTTGACCGTAAATTAATAAGTTTATCCATAACTTTAATATCCATATTACTAAAGATTTGCTGAGTATTCAGATCTAATTGTTATTGTTCAGCTTTCTAGATAAAATTTTTAAATAACTCTAATAAGATATTTAGAAATTTAAAAAGCTGAAATATAAAAACTATTTTTAATTTTCTACTAAAGCTTGTTTAAATTTTTGGCTGGCATCACTTTGTAGATGCCAGACACTACTCTTCACCTTCATCCCTTGCATGCTATTGTCCCCTTTTCTATTAAATTTTATAAATTATTTGCTTACAGAACTTAACGAAAAAGGAAATTCATTTCAATCTGTATTAGAGAACTGCTTATTCTATATATTTCTTAATGCACCTAAAAATAGAATATATATTTCATTTTAAATATATTTTTCAATTTTAAAGAAATAAAAATAAAATATTTTGTTACATTTACAGTGGTTTCTAAGATGGAATTTATGAATCTTAATTCATTTTATGTTTGAATTTTAAAATTATTTTTGTTTGTCTGTTGTCAAATTTAGATATTGTCTGATGTAGATGATTTAATTTTACTTAGGCTAAATTGTTTAGAAATAAGTTCTATAATATAAAGCGCCTGCTATTTTTCAGCACGTAAATGAAGAAGTACTCCAAATACATCTCTGTAGCAAAAGTCATTTTATACAGTTTCAAATTAGTCAGTGCTTCAGCAGGTTCAAATCCTGAAAGCCAAAAGTTTGCGCCTGCTGTATTTTATTAGCAGGAATTTTAAATACTACAATTTTACCGTCTGATGCACCGCAGAGAGAAATCCGTATCTGACCGTCATCAGTAATATAAGAAGAGAGGACTTTAATCTGGTTTTGAACTAACTGCTGCTTCATCGCTACGATATTCTTCGTCCTGTCAATTTGTTCACATTGTCTGGAACCTAAAGATTTATATACTTCAGCTGTTTGGTACTCTGATTCTGGTATTGTTGAGCATGCTCCCACTTAACCCAATCCAAACTATACTTGTCATTCTCTTCATGATTGAATATTCCTTTATTTGATATGTTTCAAAATAACGTAAGTGACTTGATGTATTGTGAAAATCAGTATCAGACTAAATTCAAATCACAAGTTTTAAAAATCAAAGTTAACTTTAATAAGCAGTTAATTATATAAAAAATATATATTTAATTTTTAGAACTAGTCATAGATATATCACCTTATTCCTTTATATGCTTATTGTTTTAATTTATAAATAAAAATGAATCTTTGTCCTTAACTTTCTGTATAAACTCCCTGTCCCTTCTTGTAACAAGTATTAATCTCTTTGAAAAAAATAATGGTTTAATATTTTCAGCCTTATTATCAAAATGTTAAAAATTTTTATGTATGAGATACACAAAAATTATTCAATTCTCGTGCAAAAAGTATCTTTTTTTACCATAATACAACAGTTTTTTTAATCTGATTTATTTCTAAAGATATATCGCCATGATCCGGACTTATTTTTTACGCTGGGAAAAACATCTCTCAAGTACTGTTGCAGGTAACATTACCCGTATTGGTTTGCTGTCTATCGCTTATAGTCTCATGCCAGTTACACTGGTCAGCATGGGAATGTCTGGAGAAAAAGGTGACCTGACTTATGAGCTTGCATTCTTTTTACTTATGAATGTATGGTTTATTTTTGCTTTAATTACTCTTTTCGATACGCTTTGCCGCTTAAAAGCAAAAGTAAAAGTAAATATGAGCAGCTGGTTCGATTTAGCTTATATGACTTTAACGCCTATAGGTATGTGGCTATTCCTTTTTATATTCAGGGCAGATCAGGTTCCACACATTTATCTGGCCAATACATTTGCTATTTTTGCTATTGCATCATTTTTCATGGATAAATATGCAAAGTATTTTATTAATATAGAAAGACGCGACAGTTTTGTTCCTAAACCGGAAGTGGTTCAAAATATAAAGCATAAGTTTACGGGACTAGCTGTCTTATTTATGATTATTTCTTTGAGTATTCAATTTTTTCTAATTTGATATACCTATTGAATTTATTTTAAAACCCATAATTTTTTAAATTATGGGCTTTTATTATAATTAAATGATATATATTCTGATTTATGCTCAATTATAAGTATTAATTACATTCTTATCTTACAAAATCAAAGAATTAAAACGGGTTTTTTTATAATACCTCTTTAGTATCTAAATACGACTTCCAAAAATCTGAAAAATATATTCTGGAAAACCGTCTTAATTTATTAAAAGGGTGCCAATTATGCAAAATGCTTTTCCCTATCAGAAAATACCCCCTCAACTTTCATGGCCAACTCAAACCCTGCCACGTTTTCATCCTCATTATTGGCGGGTAGAAGGCCCAGATACAGCATCCTTTAGTCTTACCAATTACAGAAACGGTTTTGAAGTACTATTTAAACCCCGCCTCAGTAGTGATCTTATAGGTATTATCTGGGAGTCTGAGGATCATAAAGATCATCAGTTTTTAAGTTATGAAACACTATATGACTACAGTGGTATGGTCTGGGATTTTGATATAGAAATTTCTACACACATGCCTATGATCAATAATGAACAGATGGCACTTACGCTAGCAGTATATTATCTGGAAAATGAAATTGAACAAATAGCATATATTCCGCTTTTCAATTATGCAGATCAGCCTGTGTCCAGACAGGCTCATATCCAGATTGACTGGGATACTGTAAAAGCAGGTTTTAATGCGACCATTCCTTTTCCAGTCAATCATATCCAGCGTATTGTATTGAATGTGGTAGCAAGCAGTTATAATCCTACGACTTTGCCTTATCCACTGCCTGATCCTGAACTTTGTTATGTCAGAATCACCAACTCTACAGTTCAAGGAACTAACACACAATTAGAACTTAAACAGATAATAGTATCTGCACATCATAAAGGTATATGTACCAGTTATGATGATCATTATGATTTAAATCCTCAACGTATAGTCGATAATATTGTGGCGCTTGGTTATCGGGGATTACTTAATCATTATTGCGGAATGTCACGCTATCCAGACATGTACTGGGACACACAAGTAAATAGATGGCAGATTCCTGATACACTTACTACAGGTGTAAATGTAGTTAATCCATGTGCGTTAAAATGGCAAGGTTTATGCTAAAGCATTGCATGAAGCAGCCTTTGCTCCTGTTTTCAGCTTAAGCTTTGAAATGTACTCTCTTGCTGCCAACGAATATTGGGCACAAAGAGACATTCATGACAATCTGGGTAAAACGGCTTATGAGCCACCCAGCTATTTTTTCAGTCCTAGCAATATAAATGCTATGGCATATTTACAAAAAGGTTTTCTGGAATTCGCTGAAACTATGCAGATAGGTGGCTGCCAGGTCAATATGCAGATTGGAGAACCTTGGTGGTGGTATAATCCTGCAACCAACTTACCCTGCATATATGATTACTCTACCCGATTAGCCTTTAACCAAGATACAGGCCTATATGCACCAGATTTAGGAGACATTTTTCAATCCGTCTACCAGACTGGTACACCTTATGAAGAATTCAGACAGTGGCTACGAATAAAGCTAGGCCAGACATGTCAGGATATCCGCACTGTTCTCAAAAAGAATTATCCAGATGCGCAGTTTTGTCCCTTATTATTCTTACCTGCTATACGTACTCAGCAGCCCACTCTGTTAACCAGTATCAACTATCCACAGGAATACTATAGGTATCCTAATTTTGACTACATTATAGTCGAAGCTTATGACTGGATTTTAGAAAATAACCTGAAACAAGCCCACCGTACAATTATGGAAGTTGCCTTAGATGAATTAGCATATCCTAGTGACAAAACAGCTTATCTAGCAGGTTTTGTACCACCAGAGAATTTGGCATATCTTTATGGTTTCAATAATAAGGAACCTTACCATAGGGCTATCTGGCAAAGGATTTTAGGAGATATGCAGAACAATGAAACTTTTGGGTTAATGAAACAGTTAATCTGGGCATATCCACAAGTTATGGCTCATTCCCTTACAATTGATATCAAGAATGCACCAGATGGCTTTTTTTTGGCAGAACAATATTATTCTGCAATAAATGATAATACTCCCTACCCGCCTGAAATTTATTTATAAGTTAAAGCCAGAACCAAACCTGCTCAAATAGAGCGGGTTTGGCTCTAAAAAGCTTTTTTACTGTAGCAGGCTACGCAGCATCCAGGCAGTTTTTTCATGCACATCAATACGCTGGGTTAATACATCAGCAGTTGGCTGGTCATTTACTTCATCCACGACAGGAAAAAGTTCACGTGCAGTGCGTGCAGTTGCTTCTTGGGCATTGACCAGATAACGGATCATTTCCTCAGCAGTAGGCACACCCTCTACTTCTTTAATTGTAGCCAGGTCATTAAACTGTTTATAGGTGCCGGGCGCAGGAAATCCAAGAGCACGAATACGTTCAGCAATAATATCAAGCGCATTCCATTGTTCTGTATACTGCTCCATAAACATTGCGTGCAGACTGCTGAACATTGGGCCCGTAACATTCCAATGAAAGTTGTGCGTCATCAGATATAGAGTATAGCTATCTGCTAAAAGACGGGATAATCCCTCAACAATTTTCTTGCGGCCTTCAGTGGAAATCCCGATATTAATTTCAATTTCATTAGTCTGGTTCTTAGCCATTTTTTACTCCAGATTATAGCTTTTTGAATGGTTTACCATATTTGTTATACCTGAGCAGCTTATAAGGTAGTAGCATTCTTAAGTAAAAAGATTTATTAATATGTTTATTTTTACACGCTGAATTGATTTTAAAAAAGAAAAAGTATATTTTTCAAATTAAAAACTAGGATTTATATATACCATGTATCAGTTTTACTGATTAACTTCTTCATCAAAAGCCATGAATTATTCTTCTTAATTAATCTTTATTTTCTCTTAGTACATTTATACTATGGCGCACTCAATTTAACGGATTTGATTATGCAACCTGCTCTCCAAATCGATGTCATGCGCGATTCTGCTGACACCGTCGTGAGTATACTAAAATCGCTGGCTAATACAGATCGCCTATTAATCTTGTGCCATTTAGCTCAAGAAGAATTAAACGTTTCTGAAATTGAGGAAAAAACTCAAATTACTCAGCCTACCTTATCTCAACAGCTGATGATGTTACGTAAGAGTGATGTAGTTATCACACGGCGTCAGGGAAAGCAGATTTTTTATTCAATTAAAGATCAGAAACTAACCCAAGTTTTACATACACTTTATGACCTCTACTGTCCAAAATAATAATAAAATTCTATATATTCAGTAAATTAATAGCAGTTTATTAAGTAATACTTTTAAAGGCAGCGACTTTTTATCACTTTTTATGCATAATATATGAAAAAATGTGATTTAGGCTATTATATGGCTATGCGTCGTTTATCTATACCCTCTCTTTTTCCGGCATGGCAATGGCTGAGTAGATATAACGGATCAAAATTTAGATCAGATTTACTGGCAGCATTAATCGTTATTGCAATGCTGGTACCACAAGGTATGGCCTATGCTATGGTCGCCGGTCTGCCTCCTGTAATGGGGTTATACGCCAGTATCCTGCCCATGATTATTTATGCCATGGTCGGTGGCAGTCCAACCCTTTCAATTGGTCCAGTTGCTATTATCTCCATGATGGTCTTTGGCACCCTTGCCCCGCTATACGAAGTAGGTTCGCCAGTTTATGTTGAAGCAGCTTGTCTGCTAGCGCTACTCACCGGCTTTATTTCTTTACTTTTAGGTATATTCCGTTTTGGTTTTCTCATTCAGCTGATTAGTCATCCGGTTATAAAAAGTTTTATTATTGCTTCAGCTCTGCTTATTGCCTTAAGCCAATTTAAATTTCTGTTTGATATTCCCTTACAAACCAATAATGTTCCAGAATTCTTGGTATCTTTTTGGCAGTATGTACGTTATAGCAACTTTGCTACTCTGGCGCTTGGAATCACTACTATATTATTTCTAGTATATATTCCTGCCTTTTTAAATTCAGCCTTTATAAAGACCAGAGCAGGTTCACTGATTTTTCTGATTCGTGCCTTACCCCTCATTCTGGTTATAGTTTCGATTGGACTGATGTATTTTCTGAACTTGCAGCAGGCAGGCATTAAAACTGTAGGAGAAATTCCTTCAAGTTTCCCCCCTATTGCTATACCACACTGGAACATGCAAATGGTAATTGATTTGCTTCCTGGTGCTGCTCTTATTGCAATGATCAGCTTTGTAGAGTCTCTTTCAATTGCACAGGCCACTGCATTGCAGCAGCGTAGTAACCTGAACAGTAATCAGGAACTTATCGCACTTGGCTTGGCGAATATTAGTGCCGGAGTCACCTCTGCCTTTCCCGTAACAGGAAGTTTGTCACGTACAGTTGTAAATGCCGATGCTGGTGCACGCACTCCAATGGCTGGCGTACTCTCTTCACTGTTTATTATTGTGGTTAGTATGTATTTTACCGGGTTCCTGCGAGATTTACCGCTGGCTATCCTGGCTGCAACTATTATTATTTCTATCTGGAAACTGGTTGAATTTAAACCATTTCTTGAAACTTGGCGGTATTCTAAGGCAGATGGCATCGCAATGTGGATTACATTTTTCAGTGTTATTTGCATTGATATCTCTACCGGTCTGATAATCGGAATTATCTCTACATTTATTTTAATGCTTTGGCGAATTAGCCGTCCTCATATTGCAGTGATTGGGTTGGTTAAAGGAACACAACATTTCCGTAATATTTCACGGCATCAGGTTATAACCAGCCCCAAAATCTTTTCGATCCGTATTGATGAAAACCTGAGCTTTTTAAATGCGAATACCTTAAAAGGCTATATCATTACTGAAGTAAGTAAAAATGCCCAGCTTGAGCATGTCATTATTAACTGCTCAAGCATTAGCGCTATCGACTTAAGTGCACTGGAAATGCTTGAGGAAATAAATGCAGAGCTCGCTAAACTTCATATTCAGCTGCATTTTTCAGAAATCAAAGGCCCTGTTATGGATAAGCTTAAAGACTCCCCCTTATTGCAGCATTTAAATGGTCAGGTTTTTTTCTCTCACTTTCAGGCAATGCAGAACTTGGCACCAGAGCTTTTTTTGCCTAAATCGCCCCATTAAAATTTAAATATTAATAATGCAAGTGATCTATGGATATTCAAATGTGATAAAAGGTATTTAGCTTTTATTATATTTATATCATTCGAAAGACCATGGACGGGTCAGTAAAAATTAATTTCAAGCTTTATGTATTTTATGTATAAAATAGCCGGCTTGTACTTTTGGCCCTTATAGGTCTCATAAGGCTTTCCTATGTTCTCATACTTATTTCGCTTAAGCCTGGTTACTCAAATTGTCATTGCCATTATTCTGGGCATGCTGGTAACCTGGCTTTTTCCTCAAGCAGCTCCCTATCTCAGCTTACTGGGTGATCTTTTTATTAAGGCACTTAAGTCAGTGGCCCCGATTCTGGTTTTTGTTTTAGTTATGGCTTCCATTGCCAATTTCAAACTGGGTCAGACTGCACATATCAAACCTATTTTAATGATGTATATGGTTGGTATGCTTCTAGCTGCATTTAGTGCTGTCTTTGCCAGTCTAATGTTTCCAAGTACATTGTTCCTGGATGTGCCAAGTCAGCTCGAAGTACAGGCTCCAGGGGGGTTGGGAGAAATACTGAAAAACCTGTTATTGAGCTTTATTGCCAATCCAGTTGTGGCGCTGAGTGAAGCGAACTTTATTGGAATTTTAGCGTGGTCTGTCATATTGGGGCTAGCGTTTCGACACGCGTCTGAGACTTCACGTGTGGTACTGACTGATGTTTCCAATGCTATCAGTAAAGTGATCGCAATTGTAATCCGCTTTGCTCCATTGGGCATATTCGGTTTGGTTGCTGCAACTTTCGCTGATGCCGGCTTAAAAACGCTGGAAAGTTATGCACAGCTTTTAGCAGTGCTGCTTGGCACCATGCTTTTTGTTGCTCTTATTATTAATCCTTTGCTGGTTGCAGTTGTTACCCGCAGTAACCCTTATCCGCTAGTCTTAACATGTTTACGCGAAAGTGCCATTACTGCTTTCTTTACCCGTAGTTCAGCTGCCAATATTCCGGTTAACCTCGACCTGGCACGACGTTTGGGTGTAAATGAAGCAACTGCGAGTGTATCTATCCCCTTGGGTGCTACTATCAATATGGCAGGTGCGGCGGTCACCATTACTGTGCTAACACTTGCGACTGTACATACTTTAGGCATACCGGTCAGCCTTTCTACCATGTTAATCCTTTCCGTGGTTGCTACGGTATCGGCCTGTGGAGCTTCTGGGGTTGCTGGCGGTTCATTGCTACTGATTCCTGTGGCCTGCGGCCTGTTCGGTATTTCATCTGAAATTGCTATGCAGGTGGTTGCAATCGGAATGGTGATCAGTGTGCTTCAGGACTCGACTGAAACTGCATTAAATTCATCAACTGATGTACTATTTACTGCTGCTGTTGACCGTGGAATGCGTTAATCTATTGAAAGGACAATAAATTCGCGAGTGTAGCGATGCCTTTTCAAAAACTGCCTGCATGGATTCAAATAGGTGCTTTTTTACTGGCAATCAATGCGGGCATGATTAATGTACTTGGACTGGTGACTGTCTTGCATCAGTCTGTCTCACATATGACCGGTAATATTAGTATGCTGGCCATGAGCCTGATTAATTGGGAACCCTCTAGTGTTCTGTACCTGATATTGGTGGTCCTTTGCTATGTTACTGGTTCATTTTATAGTGGCCTGATTCTTGGAAATAGTCACTTTCAGCTTGGACGCCGTTATGGTTTGCCACTTAGTCTGGTTGCGCTATTCATTTTCCTGTGCTGGATATTGTTACCCTATTTCCCGCGATATGCTTTATTGTGGGCCTGTGTTGCAATGGGCGTGCAAAATGCAATGGTCAGTCATTATAAAGGTACAATCATTCGCACTACCCACTTATCAGGGGTATTAACTGATCTTGGGCTGGCGCTAGGTTATCGTCTACGTGGCCTGAGCGTTGGAAAGCGTCGTATTATTCTTCATTTACTTATTCTCTTCGGCTTTTTAATCGGTGGTATTGTTGCCAGTCTGATTTATCCTTATCTAAAATTACAGTCATTTCTCGTACCGGCAGTTTTGAGTTTATCGCTCAGCATCATCTACTGGTCTATATACTTTCGTCATAAGTCTACACAGCATTCAAGCTGGGAGTAATCAAACATGGTTAAAAATGCACTACAGGCCCAACTTTTAAAAGCCGGCTTGGTAGATAATAAAAAAGCAAAAAAGCTGAGCAAACAGGCACAGCATGAACAGCGTACCGGTCAAAGTGATGAGGCAGCACTCAAGGCAAAAATTGAGCATGAAAAACAGGAAAAGTTAGCTAAAGATCAGGCTCTAAATCAGGAAAAACAGCGTCAGCTTGAAGAAAAAACTTTAAAAGCCAATATTGTCCAAATGATCTCTCATCATAAGATTAAAGAAACTGATGGCGATATAACTTATCAGTTTATCGATGAAGGCAAAATCAAAAAAGTCTATATCTCACAACAGGTTTATAATGCACTGGTTTCAGGCAGTTTAATGATTGCACGAGATAATGGCAGCTATGCCTATTTACCAAAAGCCTTGGCAGAAAAAATTGATGCGCGCATGGAAGGGTTTATTTTACATAATAGTACGCAGGCCAATGATCAATCAACTGATGAAGAAGATCCATATGCAGCATATGTTATTCCTGATGATTTAATGTGGTAAAACACCTCTTCCTGAGGTAATGCTATAAAGTTTCAATTTGCTAATAAAACGTATATAAAAAGTTGTTTATAGCCTGTTTCAAGCAATAAACTTTTACAATCATGCAATTAATCATAATTGTAGGGGTAAACGGCTTGGAACAGCTGGCTTTTATACAAAATATTCAGGACTGGTCAGATCAGTTTCCTTGGCTAGAGATGTTGACATCCTTAGGCATTCTTATTCTGCTAGCCGCTCTGGCTAACTTTGTTGCCAAACAGGTCGTAGTAAGAGGCTTACGCAAGCTCATCAGCAAGATGAAGTTTGCCAATAGCAGTATTTTCGCTGAACATAGTGTAATTCGCCGTATAGCTAATATTGTTCCAGCTATCGTCATTATGAATGGCATCACTACGGTTCCACATCTTTCACTCAAGCTTGTAACTTTTGTACAAATGGGAGCACAGGCTTTTATTTTCCTTACATTAGCGCTGGCTCTGAGTGAACTTCTTAATATTTTTAACCTGATTTATCAGCGCAATCCAAAATCAAAAAATAAGCCTATCAAAGGATATTTGCAGCTGGTTAAATTAATGCTGTATATCGTCTGTGCTTTAATGATTTTGGGTACTTTCCTGAAGAAAGATGTGTTTACCCTGTTAGCAGGCTTCGGTGCTATGGCGACTGTGCTGATGCTGGTTTTTCAAAATACTATTCTTTCACTGGTGGCCAGTGTACAAATTTCTTCTTATGATATGGTACGTATCGGAGACTGGATTGAGATGCCGTCATTAAATGCGGATGGCGATGTCATTGATATGTCATTACATACGGTGACGGTACAAAATTTTGACAAGACTTTTACGACTATTCCCACCAATAAACTGATTACTGATACTTTTAAAAACTGGCGTGGTATGAGCAATGCCGGGGTAAGACGTATCAAACGTGCTATTTACATTGACCAAAGCACAGTGCATTTTATGACGAATGAAGAGCAGCAAAAGCTAAAGGACTTTTTGCTTCTTGACCAATATTTGAATATTAAAGAAAGTGAAATTCAAAAATTTAACCAGCAGCTTGGCAATCAGGCTATTTATAATCAGCGTCGCTTGACAAACTTGGGTACATTCCGTGCTTATATAGAGTTTTATTTAAAACAGCATCCAGGTATTGCTCAGCATCAGACAATTATGGTGCGTCAATTACAACCTACCAGTGAAGGACTTCCCCTTGAGATTTATGCATTTAGTAATACAACTTCATGGGTAGATTATGAAGCCATTCAGTCAGATATTTTTGACCACTTGATTGCCATTATTGGAGAATTTGGACTACAGGTTTATCAAGCCCCTTCTGGACAAGACTGGAAAGTCTTTTCTAATGCAGAAGTTATTGAACATTCCTGATTCTTTACACACTGTATAACAGGCTTTTACAACGAAGCCTGTCATATAAGTAATTGTTTTTTTTTAAATTATATTATTGTGAGAAGTTTATTCTATTTTACTATCTCAGGCGTTGGCTTATGTATTATTTAAACGGCACTTGTTAATATTAAAAAATTTAAACAGCAGATGAAATACTAAAGAAAATTTTATAATACTAATATTTATAAAGATCAATTAATATACAGCCCTATTTTACCTATATAAAATTATAGAGTTAATTCAGACAATATAATGATTAAAATATATATCAATATTGAGCTCATTCCTCTTTTCTCTTAAAAATGATCTGTCCATTTTGATCAATTTTAGTAAATTTAAAATTTTTTCCTGAATAAATATGGTCTGGAGAAGTATGAAAAGGTGCTGTAGACATAATATTCGCTCTTCTTTTAAGTACATGTTCATGATGAGATTTATAAGCATAATAGAATAATCCACCAACAAATAATAAGAAAAGTGCAACTAATCTTATCCTCACAATTTTTACCTTCTCTTTAATAAATTCTGACTAATTTTGTATGATTTAATTTAATATGTATACAAAATAATAAAATATTTTTTATTTAAATAGATGTTAAATACAATTAACCCCTTGTATTTTTATAAATTTAATATTTTATTCTCATCCATTTAATATAATTAACCCTTCTCTTATAATTAAAAATGAATTTTTACTGAAAAGCCTCTTGTATGATAAGAGCTGATAGCATAATTTTCTCTTAAGGATATAAGCTTTTAAAAGACTAAAATTTAAGAAAAATAGTTTTCTGCAAAAATAAGTTCAAATTCCAAAGTAAGTCAGCTCTAGCTATTTATTTTGAACAGAAGCTATTAATCAGGTAAATAAAATATATGATAAATGGATTTAATTACAAAAGTTTTGAAGAGGCTGGGCAAGCTGTCCTGCACTACTTGCATGCCCATCTTGGTTTTAACCTGTGGATGATTACCCGAGTAGAAGGTAAAAACTGAATCATCTTACAGTATGAAGATCATGGATATAATGTCAAGCAAGGCCAAGTCCTGAACTGGACCGATACGCTATGCTCCCAGATGGTGACAGAAACAGTACCCAGAATTGTACCTCGCTCTAGAGATATTCCTCTGTATGCTAATGCACCTATAAACAAGCAGGTCAATATAGAAGCTTATATTGGTCAGCCCCTGCTTAATGAAGATGGCAGCCTGTTCGGTACATTATGCGCAGTTGACCCACAACCACAACCAGAATCAATTTTACAATATGCTGAAATGATTGAGCTTTTTGCACAGTTATTAAGTTATATCTTACAAACCGAGCTACGTGAAAACGAGAAAATTCGACAACATGAGAGACTTGAAGCTGAAGCATTAAGAGATAGCTTAACTGAGCTATATAATCGTAGAGCCTGGAATAATTTGGTCAGTGCTGAAGAAGACCGTTGTAAACGGCATGGACACCCTGCTTCAATTCTCATTGTTGATCTCAATAATTTAAAAACTGTTAATGACAGTCTGGGGCATACTTCCGGTGATGAATTAATTCAAAAAACAGCCTCTGTACTTCGTGCCAGTGTAAGGCATAAAGATATTGTGGCTCGCTTGGGTGGAGACGAATTTGGTATTTTAAGTATAGAAAATGATCAAGAAGGTGCTTTAGCTTTATTTCACCGTATTCAGGAGGCTTTTAAAGAAGCCGGAATAGATGCCGCTATTGGAGTTGCTTCGCGGCGACCTCATCATGGCCTTAACAAAGCAGCAATAGCAGCAGATAAAAATATGTTTGAGCATAAACGGTCAGGTAAAACTAAAACTTAAAAATATGAATATCTGTTTTAATTAAAAAAATTTATAGCCAGACTTCATCTAATAACTTAACTATACTACAGTCTAACTAAATAAATTACGCTCTTATATATGCGTCGGCAATATAATAAAATTTATGAGAACTGTTCTGATCCTGCCTGCCTATAGTCTAACTTATAGAAACAAAGAATAAATATTTAGTAATATTAAATACAGTAGTATGAGAGATGTACTCTACCTTAATGTCAGCTCATCTATGCTCACTTATAATTTAAAAAATTACTTTAAGCTTAATTTAAGGAAATTAATTCTAATTTTAACTATTTTAGCGGTTTCAGCCTTATTTGTTATTTCTCTCCTTATAAGCTATAGCATTCTCAAGCAAGAATTAATAGAAAACTCACTTTCAATTAATTATGAATATGCTTCTAAAATTGCTTTAAACACAGATGGTCAATTTCAGACAGCTTTGGATGAGCTCAAATATAGTGCTGAAGTTATAGGAAAGTCCTTTAATAGCGAAACTGTAAGAGCATCAGAAGTTGATCGTCTTAGGAGACAATCACATCACTTCAATACTGTAGTTATATGTAACTCTAAAGGAATTATCGTTGAATATACTCCTGATTATCTGAACCTAAGCAAACAACAGGTTCAAATGTCACTAGGTACACAAGAATCTCTGAAAAATAAACAACCCTATGTTTCTCCTCCATATTATTCAGTTAAAAATAATTTAATTGTTTTTATCTCCCAGCCTATCTTTGACCATAACCATGTCTACAAAGGCTATGTAGGTGCAGCAATTTATCTGAAAGAAAAAAATATCATCAATGAGCTACTGACCATTCAATACAGTTATAGAAATAGTTATATGTATGTATTAGACCAGAATAATAAAATTATATTTCACCCTGATATGAAAAGAATAGGTCAAACTATAACCGGGAATACAGGGTTGACTTATATGAATAAAAAGAAGAACGGTAAAATTCAATTAGTAAACAGTATGGGAGTAAAGAATCTGGTCGGTTTCGCGCATATTCCCACCACTAATTGGATTGTAGTCTCACAACAGCCTACAGATGAATTACTTGAACGCGCGAAATCAATTATTTCCAGAGTGTCTGCAGGAATTTTTCTTTTTTATCTCCTAATTTTTTATCTAGTATGGAAGGCCTCTACCTTTATAGCCTCTCCTCTTCATGACCTCGCCAAAATTGCCAGCTCTTTAAACCAGCCAGAAACTGAAGTGAAAATTAAGGCGATCAAACCATGGTACTACGAAGTGCAAAAATTCAAATTCTCCCTTCTTTCCAGTGTAGAAAAGTTTACTCATAAAATTGATGAAATGAATTTTCATATTAATTCTGACCCACTTACTGGCCTTTTTAATCGCAGAGGACTAGAAATCTTTATTGAGGAAATGACTCGTACCCAGACTCACTTTGCAGTTTTACTGATAGATATTGATTATTTTAAAAAGATTAATGATTCTTATGGTCATGCTCAAGGTGACAGAATTTTAAAGCAAGTGGCTCAACATATTTTAAATAACTTTAGGAAAAATGATTTATGCTGTCGTTATGGTGGTGAAGAATTTGTTGTGCTTATGCCTCAAGCTGATATAGAAAACGCATATAAAAGTGCTGAACGTTTAAGAAAGAAAATGGAAAATACCTTAACCGATGGTATCGGCCCGATAACAATTTCTATCGGTATCGCATTCTGGCCAGAAACTTCGAGAGAAGTAGCAAAAGTTTTTGAAATAGCTGATGCAAAACTTTATCAGGCTAAAATTGCAGGCCGCAATCAGGTTCATTATTAGAAATAGTACTTAGGCTATTTTTTATAAAAGGCTTTTTTAAGTCCAAGGTCTCATAATCAAATAAGATTTTTCTATGTACAGTTTTACTGCCCTATAAAACTTGAAAATAAAAAAGTATTTTTATTTTATAGACCTTGTTAATATTAAAATTTATAAAATACTAATCTTAAAAATATATATTTATTAATCTTTTATATAAATAGAACCTACATAAAAGATTAATTTTTTATAAATTTAGATTGTTTTTGTTTTTAGCGTATTAAATCATTAATTCCAAGCATTTCAGGTAATTGTTCGATAAATTGATTAAAACTTTTATCAGATGAATTCATACACCCCATATAATGGTCTAACTTTGTTTCTACTCCACTTTTATCCGTCCATACAAAACTAACCGTTTGATGATCAGTAGCTTTATTTACACAATTATAATTATTTTCTACTTTTCCTGGTGCGGGCTTATATCTGCTTAATTGACTAGAAAGCTTTTTATAGATTCCAGGGGAAACAATGATATCTTGCTCTCCGACGACTTTTGTAAACCGCTCTCCGTTAAAATGTACAGCTCCACTAGGCTGAATTGTTACAGAATATACCGGACAAGCACCAAAACAACGTGACGTAGAATAACTAATTGTTTCTTCTACAATCCTATTCTGATCTGGATAAGACACAGAAGCGCACCCTGTTAAGCAGAAAAATACAGTAGACAAAAGAAAGAATTTATTCATCATTTTATTTTTTAAAATATAAAAATATTATTATATACAATATTCATATTTTATTCTGTATTTTTTTTATTATCTAATATAGAAAAGGAATAAATATTTTTAGATTAATAGTTTTTATTTAAAGTTTAATAATGCTTCATTATATATTTTTTTGAAATCTGTTTACCAAAAAAGTAGTCTTCATAGACAAATATTTAATTTTATGCTTTTTAGTATTTAGAATTTTTGTATATCTTTTATTAATTTTTATATTATTGAGAAGATAAAAGCATGAGATATATAAATGTTATTATAGCATTACTTTTATTAAGTTATATATGGAGTAGATCCTATGCTGTTCAAATCTCTCCAAATCAAATAGTAGCTACCCAGATGACATCTAAACAGGTTATAAATATGAATGAAGAGGAACAGGTACTCAAATTCATAGATCCTGATAATATAGTAGTCACTCTCAAAACCACAAATAATTTCGAAAATGCGGAACTTACTGATCAGAGAGGCATTGTTTATTATCTTAAGCGGGTTAAAACAAAAAATGGTATACGACTGGAAAATGGAAACACATCGATTCATTTTAACAGTGGCAGTGGAATCTTGAAAATTGGTCAAGGTCGCCCTATTAAGGTTATAGAAGTTAAATCTTGAGATATAAAGGCTGGTTATATGGGTATTTCATATTCGAAAAACTTTGAGGAAGCAGGCCAGGCTGTTTTACGTTATCTTCATGACCGCTTCGGTTTTAATCTATGGATGATTACACGGGTTGAAGGCGATGACTGGATCGTGCTGCAGAGTGAAGATCATGGCTATAATGTTCAACCTGGACAAGTTTTTCGCTGGGCAGATTCTTTCTGTTCACATATGGTCACAGGTAATGCACCAAGAATTGCACCACGTTCTGATGATATACCCTTATATCTAAACGCTCCTATCAGGAAACAGGTAGAGATTCAGGCTTATATTGGACAGCCCTTAGTAAGTGAAGATGGTCATTTATTTGGTACACTCTGTGCGATTGACCCTCACCCGCAAGCGCCTGAACTGGTTCAAGAAGCAAAACTGATCGAAGTCTTTGGAGAGCTTTTAAGCCGGATTCTACAGGCTGAACTGCGTGAAATTGAACAGGTCAGACAACGTGAGCGTCTTGAAGTAGAAGCAATGAGTGATGGTTTGACTGGTTTATATAACCGGCGGGCTTGGGATAAATTAATAAATGCAGAAGAAGAACGTTGCAAGCAATTAGGTCACCCTGCTGCTGTGGTTATGATAGACCTCAACAATCTTAAAACTGTTAATGATCATCTGGGTCATGAGGCTGGTGATGAGTTAATTCGCAAGACAGCTGTCGTATTGCGTGATAATGTACGTAATAATGATATTCTAGCCCGCTTAGGAGGTGACGAGTTCACCATACTAAGTATTGAAAATGATCATTCAGGTGCTGAATCGTTGGTTAATCGCATTACACAGGCCTTTGAAAAGGCAAAGATTAGTGCTTCAATCGGGCTGGCTATGCGTCATCCGACTTTTGGTCTATCAGCTGCTATCAGAGAAGCAGATCAACAGATGTATACACATAAGCGGCTCAGCAAGTCCTGATTTTATTAATCCGGTAAAGTTACAAGCAGATTTTTTATCCTTCAAAATCGCACCAGCTTTTCAAGTCTACCGCTAGCTAATAATTTTTTCATATCTGTTTTTCCTGTTGAATTCACAATTTACGCCATTATCTTTTCTCTTATATGGCGTAAAATTAAGTGTAGTACGGCTAAAAAACTCATATTTTGAATATTATTATATGGCGGAATATGGCTAAATTAATGATTGATCAATCTCTATCTCTCCTATAAATTGAATTAAACTTATATTAGTTAATATATTGTATTCAGAGGAAAAAATAATGTTGAAGTGGTTCGAAAAGCGTGTCGATGCCTATCCCACTGAAGGTCTTTACGAATCATTACCAAGAAGGTTTTTTCCATTTATCTGGCAAGCCACTAAAGGCTTGCGTCCTTATATTTTTTTATTAGTCCTTGTAACTGCGGGCGCCGCAAGCTTTGAGGCTTTACTCTATTCGAAAATAGGACAACTGGTTGACTGGCTAGGTACAAGCCAACCTGATACTTTTTATGTAAATCATGAAACCAATCTGCTGATTCTGGCCAGCTTTCTGTTTGCCAACATCCTCTTTGCCAGTATGCAGTCTATTGTTAAGCATCAGATTTTATATAGCAATTTTCCAATGCGTCTGCGCTGGCGTTTTCACAATTTTCTTTTACAGCAAAGTCTCGATTTTTTTCATAATGATTTTGCCGGGCGCTTATCTGCCAAGGTCATGCAAACAGCGTTAGCAGTACGAGAATTCTGGGTTATTTTAGGCGACATGATGGCCTACGTAGTGGTCTATTTCACTACGATCAGTATTGTGTTTATAGGTATTTCACCTGTTCTAATGATACCCCTACTCGTCTGGTTAGTTCTGTTCATGATCGCAGCTTACTACTTTATTCCACGCCTGGGTAAAGTGTCAAAACAGCAAGCTGATGCCCGTGCTGTCATGACTGGACGTGTTACAGATGCCTATACCAATATTCAGACTGTCAAGCTATTTGCACACGCTGGCCGTGAAAGTCGTTATGCCAAAGAGTCCATGATGGAATTTATGGTGACAGTATATCGGCAAATGCGTCTTGGAGCTAAATTTGAAATCAGTGTAAATATGCTGAGTGCCGTACTTTTTCTAGGTGTATTGGGAACAGCCATTCATCTATGGGTAGAAGGTAAAGCCGGTCTTGGAGTGGTTGCTGCAACCACAGCTATGATTATGAAGCTTAACAGTATGGCATTCTTTATCATGTGGCAAATTTCTGCCCTTTTTGAGAATATCGGAACAATTCAGGATGGAATGGGGACCCTAAGCAGACCGGTAGAAATACAGGATAAAAAAGATGCTAAGCCATTAAAAGTAACTGCGGGTGAAATTCGTTTTGATAATGTGTCTTTTGCTTATAATGAAAAAAATGTAATTGATCAGTTGAATCTTACCATTCGGCCAGGTGAAAAAATCGGGATTGTTGGCCGTTCTGGCGCAGGTAAGTCAACCCTTATTCAATTGTTGCTGCGGTTTTATACCATTCAAAATGGCCGTATTTTAATAGATGGCCAAGATATCCAGAATGTAACTCAGGACAGCCTGCGCGCTAATATTGCTTTGGTTACTCAGGATACTTCTCTGCTACACCGTAGCGTATCAGAAAATATTAAATATGGCCGGCCAGATGCAACTGATGAGGAAATGTTTGAAGCTGTACGTAAAGCTCAGGCAGAAGCTTTTATTCCTCAGTTAACTGATCTGGGGGGTCGTCGGGGCTATGATGCGCAGGTGGGTGAACGTGGTGTCAAGCTCTCAGGTGGACAGCGTCAACGTATTGCAATTGCCCGCGTATTCTTAAAAGATGCACCTATTCTGATTTTAGATGAAGCTACCAGTGCATTGGATTCTGAAGTCGAAGCTGCCATTCAGTCAAGTCTAGACGCTCTTATGACTGGAAAAACAGTCATTGCAATTGCTCACAGGCTTTCGACCATCGCTCAGATGGACCGTTTAATTGTACTGGATCAAGGCCGGATCGCTGAACAGGGTACTCATGAGCAACTGATTCAGCAAAATGGTATTTATGCTCAACTATGGCAACGTCAAACTGGTGGCTTTTTAGTTGAACAGCAAATACCAAAGAAAGTTGAGGACACAGAATAATGCTTTATCTGGAAGATTTGCACATTGGTGATCGTTTTGTCAGCCGTGAATATGAAATGACTGCTGAAGAGATCAAAAAATTTGCCACTCAATATGATCCACAGGTTTTTCATCTGGATGAAGAGCAAGCAAGCCGGCATCCTGTTTTTCAAGGTCTGGCCGCAAGTGGCTGGCACACCTCTGCAATTACCATGCGTTTATGGACAGAGTGCTTTCCGGTAGCAGGCGGTTTAATTGGTACCGAAACCAGTTTACGTTGGCCCAAGCCTACCAGACCGGGAGATCTCATTCATGTTGAAGTCGAAATTACAGCAATCATTCCATCCAGAACTAAAAATGATCGGGGTATTGTTACTTATGTCACTCAGGCTTATAACCAATTTCAGGATCTCCTATTAATCTCTACTACAAAAATAGTAGTATTTAAAAAAGCAGCAATTGAAAATTAAGCAACTGATTTGTCCAACAATTCTTCTAGTTTAAAGTTTAATTTCATGCCAAGATGTAAACAGCACGTTGGAAAGCATGAGAGCAATGGATAGCGCATGGAGATAATTTCATCCCGGCAAGATGTAGGTATTCCAGGGGTATATGGCCTGTTATTGCTAGATGTGGTGTCACGCTGGGGCTATAGCGCAGAGACTTTATTTGCCCCCTTTCATTTTAGTAGTGAACAGCTCGCACACCCGGATTACCGTATTCCAACTCCTCTTGCCAACGAACTGATAAAACATGCCTTAAAAATTACAGGCGAGCAATCTTTAGGCTACCATCTTGGTACCCAAATGCGAATTTCAATTCATGGCTTTATTGGCTATGCAATCATGACAGCCAGCAATATATCTGAAGCCCTGGTTCTTGCTGCACGTTTTATTCAACTTCGCATGCCCTTTCTACAGCTTTATTTTTCTACTTTTGGTGATAAGGCAACCCTGCAATTACAGTGTGACATACAACTTGAACCTTTAAGGACCGAAATTATTCTTGCCCTGACTATTGGTATTATCAGTATGGCTAAGGCTATTACTGGCATTAATAACCTTGAAGGAGAAATTGATTTTGATTTTGCCAAACCTGAAGGATTTGACCGCTATTTAGCCAAGATGCCTTCACATCATTTCCGTTTTAATCAGCCACACATACTTTCCAGCTTTGATAAAAAATTTCTGGGTTTACAGATGGTTAATGCTGACCCGATTGCCAGTCAAATCGCAATTAATCAATGTGAAGCTGAGCTTTCCGCTTTAGGAGAACGCCGACGTCTGGCTATGCGGGTGCGTGATATCCTCACTCATTCAGAACAGCACTATCTTAGTATAGAAAGCGTGGCCGATCGGTTGCATATGTCAGACCGTACCTTAAAACGCCAGCTGGCTGCTGAAGGCACCTCTTTTTCTAGTCTGGTTGATGAAGTGCGCTACCGGCATGCTACATCACTTCTCTCACGGACTGACTATACCCTTGAACAGATTGCCGACGAGCTGGGCTATTCTGACGTTGCCAATTTTAGCCGTGCCTTTAAGCGCTGGAGCGGCCGCAGTCCTAGTAATTGGCGTAAAGATCCGTATTTATAGACTTTAGTTTTTAAACAAAAACCTGTATAACACAAAGCAAAAATGCTTTAAAACTTTTTGAGGAATCGGCATGAATCATCCTTCGGAACTGAAGTATGCAAGTACACATGAATGGGTAAAAATTGTAGGTGATCTTGTGGTTACCGGTATTTCCGACCACGCTCAAGATGCTTTAGGTGACTTGGTCTATGTAGAAATGCCAGAGGTTGGCAGTCAGATTACAGCAGGTGCACAGGCTGGTGTGGTCGAATCCGTAAAAACTGCTTCTGATATTCATGCACCAGTTTCAGGCACAGTTGTAGAAATCAATTCTGCACTTGAAGATGATCCAGACTTTATCAATGAAGATCCGTATGGTAAGGGATGGATCTATAAAATTCGTCCAGATAATATGCAAGATGTAGACACATTACTTTCTAATACAGCTTATGAAGCTGGACTTTAAAAATTAATTTCATCAGCTTCTTTTACATAGCTTGAGATTCACTCATACACTGTAGAAGAAGCTGTTTTTGTATTTATATATCATATGTAGCTTAATCGCTATTTCTCATAATCTTGCTTTAGTTCATCGTCTCTATACAATTTACATACTTTCACTTATAATTTACAGGTTATATGACTTTATGACGTATTTACTTTTTATTTATCTCCCTCTTTTCCTATTATAAAAAATATCAATTTCTCTGCGTCTCAAGTCATGCTCTCCCGGTTATTATAGGTTTATCATGGCATCCATAGACTCCTCTCGGTTATGGAATAAGTTCTTTATTTTTTGCTTATTCAATAACATGTTTTTATTCATATTTTATTTCGCACAAACTGCAGTACTACCCGTTTATATTATAAGTGACCTGAATGGTACTGTAGCTCAGGCTGGTTTAGCCATGACTCTATTTATGGTCTCTTCTATTGTAGTGCGACCATTTAGTGGCTTAATCATTGAAAAATTTGGCAAGAAAAAGACCTTTTTAGTCTCTGAGCTGATTTTTTGTCTTTTTTCATTCGCTTATCTTCTGGCAGACAATCTTAGTGTTCTGCTGGTTATCCGTTTTCTGCATGGTATCTGGTTTAGTATTCTTACTACGGTTTGTGTACCGATTGCCAATGACTTCATTCCAGAAAAACGTAAAGGCGAAGGCATGGGCTATTTTATTATGTCAATAAACTTGGGGCTGGTGCTGGGTCCACTTTTAGGGCTTAGCTTGATTCAACCATTAGGCTACACTACCGTCGCGCTGATTTTAGCAACCATTATTTGTCTAGGCTTTGCTTTCTGCCTGCTTATCCCCATTCGCGAAATTAAAAAATTACCTGAAGTTACTGAGAAAAAGAAAATCAGCTTACAGGATTTTGTTGAAAAACGTGCCTTACCTGCTTCCCTGATGGTTATGCTCCTGGCATTTGGTTACTCTAGTATCATGTCTTATATTTCAACTTTTGCTGAAACTAAAGGCTTACTCAGCTCTGCTGGATTGTTTTTTGTAGTATTTGCTGTGGCTATGATGAGTATTCGTCCATTTACTGGCCGACTATATGACATTAAAGGCCCAAATATCATTATTTATCCATCTATCATTCTTTTTATTATCGGTTTGATACTTCTTAGCCAGATTGAAACTTTAACCGGTCTAATGATCAGTGCAATATTTATCGGTATGGGTTTCGGCTCACTTCAGCCCTGTTTACAAACTTTGGCAATCCAGCGTTCGCCTAGATATCGTATTGGCCATACGACTTCAACCTTCTTTACTTTATATGATACAGGGATAGCATTAGGGGCTGTATTACTGGGCTATGTAGTTGCATTGTACGGCTATACGGTGATGTACCTGCTTTGTGCTTTTATTATCGCTTTAAGCTTGATATTTTATAAGATTGTTGTAGACAGACAGAACCCCCTACAACCCTAAATTTACAGATATAGCCCGTATTCTTTAAGTATACGGGCCCCTGCTCTTATTTATATTTTATACTACACATTCATAGCGCATCTGCTCTGCAACAGAAAGCAACAAGGCAGATGTCTTATCCCATCCCAAGCAACCGTCTGTGACTGACTGACCATATATCATATTACAGGAGATTGCTTGGTTTCCATCTACAAGATGGCTTTCTAGCATTACTCCCCGTACATCAGTTTCACTACGCTCAGCAATAATTTGCTGGAGTACTGAGGTCTGTAATAAAGGATTTTTAGAACTGTTGCCATGACTGCAATCAATAACTAAAGGTGGAAGCACAGCTTTGTGACAGGCACGTATCCGTTCAATTGATGCAAGGTCATAATTAGGGCCTGAATTTGCACCACGTAATATCAAATGTGGTAACTTGTTACCCAGACTGTTTAACATACAAGGTAAGCCATTTTGGCTCATACCCATGAACTGATGGGAGTTTCTGGCTGACTGTATGGCATCTAGTGCGATTTGAATTGAACCATCGGTACCATTTTTAAAACCAATGCTGTACGGCATATGGCTGGATATTTCTCGATGAATTTGTGATTCGCTGGTTCGTGCGCCAATGGCTCCCCAAGCCAATAGGTCATCAAAATATGCCGTAGCCATCGGATTTAAAATTTCGCTCGCAATAGGTAAACCCATACTGATGAGTTGCAGATATAAAGCTCTGGATTGCTCTAAGCCTGACTGCAAGTCTGAAGAACCATTTAAATGTGGATCATATAAAAACCCTTTCCAGCCGACCGTAGTACGAGGTTTCTCAATATAAGCGCGCATGACCAGAAAAATCTGGTCTGAAATTTTAGTTTGGAGCTGTTTTAATTTTTGGGCATATTCGAGTGCAGCAACCGGATCATGAATAGAACAAGGTCCTGTAATTACCATAAGACGAGAGTCTTCGCCTGAAAGAATATTTTGTATAGTTGTACGATGCTCAGCAACTTGCCGGGCTAATGCAGGAGATAAAGAATATTGTGCTTTTAATTGATGAGGCAGGCTTAAAGTTTTTTCTGTTGTAGCCGATTGGTTTAAAGCAGTATTGAGAGCATTCATTGGTTATTCCTCTGGACTGTTTATTTCAGTCCGATGATTTATTTGAGCGTAAGAGATCTAAGCGATTGCATGTGCGGGCCAAAATAAAACCAATAAAAATTGCCAAAATAAGTAAAGTTAAATGTATACATGAGGGAAGCTCCATAATTATCAATCTATAAGACATAAAAAAACCTGATCAGGTTTGCCGATCAGGTTTTAATTTTGATGGGCAACCTTTATTTGCCCGAACGCATTCAGGCAATCATTTAAACTGCCAGAAATAATAATATGCGTTCATAAGTTCAGGTTGCTTTAACATCTTGTACCAATGTTTGAGAAAATATCTATTTTCTAAAATACGCGTACATTGTTTCTTTGACAAGAACTTAAACTAAAAAAATTATTTATTATTAAATAAACTTCTATTTATGATTAAGATTTAATGAATAAAACCTAGATAAAACAATTGATAAACTCTATAAGGAAGAATTTTTAGCCTGTTTTGCCTCAACATGAACTTATATAATTATTGCCCAAATTACAGACTACATAATTTAATTATGTATTGCATAACTTTTTGTTTTGAGTATCATTGAAACAAATGGGATGTAGTCTGTAATTTATCTAGGGCATGGAAATAAGCAATAGAATTAATTATGGGACATTCTGAAAATTTCACTAAAAATTTTAACTCTGTAACAGGCTCGGATGCTTAAGAGTAGAAAAACATATTTGAGTATTTCTATATTTCCAATCCGGATTCATGTTCAGAATTAAAAATAATTTCAGGTAGAAGGCAAAAGCTGAACAGGCTTTTGAACACAACAAGAGGAAGTTGTATGAACGTTTTAGAAAATCCTTTAGAACTCTGCGGATTTGCTTTCATTGAATTCGTATCGAAGGATGGTGAACTAGATCAGGTGTTTCAAACGATTGGTTTTACTAAAGTAGCCCGCCACAAGTCTAAGAATGTTTATTTATGGCGCCAAGGCAATATCAATATTATTTTAAACTATCAGCCAGAATCATACGCATCTTATTTCTTTAATGAGCATGGCCCTTCTGCCTGTGCTATGGGTTTTAAAACTAAAGATGCTGCAAAGGCTTATAAAAAGGCGCTTGAGCTGGGCGCTGAACCAATGCTAAACAAGGTAGGTCCAATGGAACTGAATATCCCGGCGATTAAAGGGATTGGTGGTATGCCAATCTTCCTGATTGATCGGGATATTTACCAGAGTGACTTTGAGTTCCTAGAAGGTGTAGATGCAAATCCGGTTGGAACTGGTCTAAATGAAATTGATCATTTGACCCATAATGTTTATAAAGGCCGTATGGAATACTGGGCTAATTTCTATGAAAAGATTTTCAACTTCCAGGAAATCCGCTATTTCGATATTAAAGGCGAATACACTGGCTTAACATCAAAAGCCCTGACTGCTCCAGATGGCATGATTCGTATTCCATTAAATGAAGACAGTGATAAAGGAAATGGCCAGATTGCCGAATTCCTGGCTGACTTTAATGGTGAAGGTATCCAGCATATTGCATTCATCACAGATGATCTGGTTTCGACTTGGGATAAGCTACATGACTTAGGAGCCAAGTTCATGACGGCGCCACCAGAAACCTATTATGAAATGCTGCCTGAGCGTTTACCAAATCATGGTGAACCAACAGAAGAGCTGAAAAAACGTGGCATTTTACTAGATGGTAATACTAAAGACGGCGAAAAACGTCTTCTACTTCAGATCTTTTCTGAGAATATGATCGGACCAGTCTTCTTTGAATTTATTCAGCGTAAAGATGACGACGGTTTTGGTGAAGGCAACTTCAAAGCCCTGTTTGAATCAATTGAACGCGATCAGATTAAACGTGGTGTACTCAGTGTAACTGATTAATTTATAATCCCTATGTTTAGAGAATGCAGGAGTTTTTCCCTGCATTTTTTGATATTTTTATAAAATCAAGAAGGCGCTCTAATAGTGCCTTCTTGTCTTTAACCAGTTAGTTATCTTTCACGGATATACTGGTTAATTGATTCGGCCATCTGCTTTAAAAATATAATTTTTTCATGGTTCGCTTGAATGGGCAGCATATCTTCACTATCAATTACCACAATACAAAACTCGATAGCATTGTAAGTATTAAAAATAGGTAAACCAACTGCATTAATCCCGGTCAGAAGATCACCTTGTGCCACCGACATTTTTTGTGCCTGTATCTGATTCTTTAATATTAAGAACTCTTCCCAATTTTTAGGGGAAAGTGTTTTATTTGATGAGGTATGTTTTTTCCACTCTTCTTCCATAAGTGGCCGCACCAGATGTTCAGGCAAGTAAGACGCATAGATCCGGCCCGCAGCAGAGTTGACTAATGGCATGATTGAGCCTACACGCGTCACGATCGATACCGGATGCAACGATTCAATTGACTGGACAACCAGAGGGCCCCGCGGCGACCATTTACTAATCTGAATACTTGAACCGATTTTGCCCTGCATTTCATAAATCTGGCTTTGAACCAGTTGCAAGGTGTCCGTATGCTGGATACAACGTAAACCTAGACGCCATGCTTGTTCACCAAGGCCATACTGGCCATCTTCAAGCTGTCTGGCATAATTCATGCGTATCAGACTGGCCAGATAACGGTGGACTTTAGCAGGATGCATGCCGAGTTTGTGTGAAAGGTCTTTCAGCATGATGGGGTTATTATGTTCTACCAGTGAATTGAATACGTGTAGCCCTATTTCTAGAGACTGAACACCACCAGAGACCTTTTCTTCACTCATGTTTTAACCCTTTTCATCCTTTTTAAATATCCGTCTTCGCTCGTCTATTCCGGTTTTTCATGCTGAGACTTTAGCAAGTTTCAGCCTGCCTGATCATAGAGAGTTCATTATTTTTTAGCAATCACCAAGCCCGACAAAGCTGGAAAAAACTGAAAAATATAGTTTTCTTCTTTAAAGCTGAATGTTTTAGCTCATTACAGACTTGGCCAAAAGAAAAAATTTAGCGTTGAGTAACTTTTCTCATGCCATATAAAGATACAGGCTCAACGGCAATTAGAATAAAATTTATGAATAATTTTTATTTATTAAAACAATAACTTATTTTTATATAATGGCTAACCCAACAATATAACTAGACTTTTCAGTCAAAAATTTAAAAAATCGGCTATGTTCTCAAGGTTTAAATTATGTTATACGTAATTAAGTATAAAATTATTACGAATGCAAAAAACACAAGGAAGAAAGGATCATATGGATAATCCTCAACAAGGTGATTTAAACGCAGGTTTAAAGAATCGTCATATTCAGCTGATTGCTCTTGGAGGAGCAATCGGTACCGGTCTATTTCTGGGAATTTCTCAAACAATTAAAATGGCCGGCCCCTCAGTTATTCTGGGCTATGCAATAGCAGGACTGATTGCTTTCCTGATGATGCGCCAGTTAGGTGAAATGATTGTAGAAGAACCGGTAAGCGGTTCATTTAGTCATTTTGCTTACAAGTACTGGGGAAAATTCGCAGGATTTATGTCTGGGTGGAATTACTGGGTACTGAACGTACTGGTGTGTATGGCAGAACTCAGTGCAATTGGTCTTTATATCCACTACTGGTGGCCTGAAATTCCAACCTGGATGACCGCCTTAGGCTTTTTTATTCTGATCAACGGCATTAACCTGCTTCATGTCAAATTTTTTGGTGAAATGGAATTCTGGCTCGCTATTATCAAGGTGGTGGCGATCATTTGTATGATCGGCTTCGGTAGCTATCTGCTCACTACCGGTAGCGCAGGACCACAATCGACCATCAGCAATCTTTGGGCACTAGGTGGGTTTTTTCCGAACGGTATCAGTGGTCTGGTTATGGCCATGGCTGTAATCATGTTTGCTTTTGGTGGTATTGAACTTGTCGGTATTGCTGCAGCAGAAACGCACGAACCCGGGAAAACCTTGCCTAAAGCTATTAACCAGATTGTCTACCGTATCCTAATTTTTTATATCGGTACTCTCGTAGTAATTTTATCGCTATTTCCATGGAACAAAATGGCCGAAGGCGGCAGTCCGTTTGTGCTGATTTTTGATTCTCTTAACAGTCAGGGAGTTGCGACTGTACTGAATTTTGTAGTACTGACAGCAGCAGTTTCTGTTTATAACAGTACCAGTTACTGTACCAGTCGCATGCTGCTCGGTCTGGCCAAACAGGGTAATGCACCTGAGTTTTTGAGTAAAATTAACAAAAATGGTATTCCGGTGCCGGCCGTACTAATCTCTGCTTTTGTTACCCTGCTCTGTGTACTGCTCAATTACATGTTTCCAGAGAAAGCGTTTAGTCTGCTGATGATGCTGGTTGTTGCTGCGATCGTTATTAACTGGATGGTCATTTTTATCACTCACTTAAAATTCCGCAAACAGATGATACGTGAAAACAAAACCACGCAATTTCCAAGTTTGGCTTATCCATTCACAAACTATCTCTGTATAGTCTTTATGATTGGTATTTTAGGCATTATGATAATGACGCCAGATATGCGTATTGCAGTTATGATGATCCCAGGATGGCTGTTGTGCCTGCTGATCGCCTATCAGATTAAAAAGCGCAAGGCACTTCAACGTCATAATATGGTTCTGGAAACTGACACCTGAGCCAGTAAATCCCCTCCAGAACATGGATGATGGACTGGAGCAGTTTTTAACAGAGTACAGTTAGAAGGCTGTACGACTTAAGGAAGTAATTGAATGTTTGAGCATGTAAATCCTTATCCGGGTGATCCGATTCTGTCTCTAATGGAAGAGTTCAATACGGATGCCCGTACAGACAAGGTAAACCTGAGTATTGGACTTTATTATAATGAAGACAGTATTGTGCCACAGCTCGAAGCCGTTAAAACAGCGTACAAGCATATTGCCAAGCTGAACGATACGACCAAACTGTACCTGCCAATGGAAGGCTTCAAACCTTACCGTGAAGCCATTCAAAACTTGCTGTTTACTGAAAACAGTCCGGCTCGAGCTCAGGGACGTGTTGCTACAATTCAAACATTAGGCGGATCAGGTGCTCTTAAAGTAGGTGCAGATTTCCTTAAGAAATACTTTCCTGAGTCTGAAATCTGGGTAAGTAATCCAACTTGGGATAATCATGTAGCCATCTTCAATGGTGCAGGTATAAATACACATTACTATCCATATTTTGATGCTGAAACCCATGGTGTGGACTTTGCGGGTATGCTAGATACCTTAAAGCAACTGCCAGAACAAAGTATCGTATTATTGCATCCATGCTGTCATAATCCGACTGGCGCCGATCTTGTTCCTGCACAGTGGGATCAGGTGATTGAAGTATTAAAAACAGGAAACTTGATTCCGTTTTTAGACATCGCTTATCAGGGCTTTGGCCACGGCATGCAAGAAGATGCTTATCTGATCCGTGCACTGGATCAGGCAGGAATGAACTTTATTGTCAGCAATTCATTTTCCAAGATTTTCTCGCTATATGGTGAACGTGTTGGCGGACTTTCCTTTGTCTGTGACGACCAAGAAACAGTTCAGCGCGTTCTGGGCCAGTTAAAGGCTACTGTTCGCCGTATTTACTCTAGCCCCCCTACAACGGGTGCATTACTGGTTGAAAATGTGCTCAATGATGAAGAACTGCACTCCCTTTGGCTAACTGAAGTTGAAGGTATGCGTACCCGTATCCAGAAAATGCGTCAGATTCTAAAAGATGAATTAAGTCGCGCATTACCAGATCAAGACTTTAGCTACCTGGTAAACCAGAACGGTATGTTTAGTTATACCGGGTTGACTGCTGAACAGGTCGATCTGCTTAAGGAAAAATACGGTATTTATCTGGTTCGAAGCGGACGTATGTGTGTTGCAGGTTTAAACCAGAAAAATATTTATTATGTGGCTGAAGCAATGGCTGCTGTTTTGAAAAAGAGTTTAGCCACTGTTTAATTTCAAATAAATAAAAAACCGGGAAAGTTCCCGGTTTTTTATTTTTTAGATTATAAAGTTTAGGTTTGCCTAGAACTAAAAATGAATCACTGTACGGATAGATTTACCCTCATGCAGTAAATCAAAAGCTTCATTAATTTTACTCAAAGGTAAATTATGCGTGATGAATGGATCAATTTTAATTTCACCACGCATTGCCTGCTGTACCATACCTGGTAGCTGGGTACGACCCTTAACGCCACCAAAAGCCGAACCACGCCATACCCGGCCTGTTACCAGCTGGAATGGACGGGTACGTATTTCTTGACCGGCGCCGGCAACACCAATAATGACTGACTCGCCCCAGCCTTTATGGCAGCATTCCAGTGCAGCACGCATGATGTCTACGTTACCAATACATTCAAAGCTATAGTCAACCCCTCCATCAGTCATCTCAACAATGACTTCCTGGATAGGCTTGTTATAGTCTTTCGGATTGACAACATCAGTCGCGCCCATTTCCTGAGCCAATGCAAACTTGTCCGGATTAATATCAATTGCAATAATTCGGCCAGCTTTGGCTTGCACTGCACCCTGAATAGCTGCCAGACCAATTGCACCTAAACCGAAAATCGCGACAGTCGCACCTTCTTCAACTTTTGCCGTATTATGTACTGCACCGATTCCTGTCGTTACACCACATCCGAGCAGGCACATTTTTTCAAGTGGGGCTTCCGGATCAATTTTAGCGAGAGAGATTTCTGCTACTACAGTGTATTCACTGAATGTAGACGTACCCATATAATGATAAATAGGCTCACCATTATAAGAAAAGCGGGTCGTACCATCCGGCATTAAGCCTTTACCTTGAGTTGCACGAACTGCCTGGCACAGGTTAGTTTTGCCTGAAGTGCAGAATTTGCACTTGCCACATTCTGCAGTATAGAGCGGAATAACATGATCACCGGGCTTCACCGAAGTAACCCCTTCTCCGACCTCAACTACAATACCGCCACCTTCATGCCCTAGAACCGCTGGAAAAACGCCTTCCGGATCTTCACCTGATAAAGTAAAAGCATCAGTATGGCATACACCAGTGTGTGTAATTTTAACCAGTACTTCACCAGCTTTTGGCGGAGTAACATCTATTTCAACAATTTCCAGGGGCTGACCTGGCCCAAATGCGACTGCTGCACGTGATTTCATTACATTTTCATCCTGTAATCTGTAAGGCTGACTGAAAAATTAATACCTAACAGTAACTCTAATACGCTAAAACATTCAAGTATTTACTCAGGCATGATGTTATCTTAAATGTGAAAGAGATACGTGACACATAATTAAAATGCAATTAGATAATCATCTGAAAGGTATAATTATTGGTATGACATTGACGGGTTTAACTGGCTGTGAGCTCCCTCCCAATATCTCGGAATATACGGAGCATAAACATACGCCTTCTCGCCCCTGGATTAATGATGATGCTAAAGACGAAAAAATCCGACAGGGACTCACTGCCTATTTGGCCATGGAAGATGCATTTAGTAGTATAGCATCACGTATCCACCTGATTCGTAATGCAAAAAATACTTTAGAATTACAGTATTATATCTGGAATAATGATTTTATTGGGCACCTGATGTTTGCTGAACTCCTAAGAGCAGCTGATCGTGGTGTAAAAATAAAGCTTTTAATTGATGATCAGAATGGTACACAGCTCGACCCGACCTTAAAAGTACTCAGTCTGCATCCAAATTTTGAAATTAAAATATTTAATCCTTACAAATACCGGCATTTGCGGGTATTGGACTATTTTTTTCGCATGAAATATGTCAATCAGCGTATGCATAATAAACTTATTATTGCTGATGGAGTCATGGCCGTAACAGGTGGACGGAATATTAGCCGCGAATACTTTGATGCGAGTCAGGAATTCCAGTTTACCGACATGGACATTCTGTTTTCTGGTAAAGCTGTTGAGCAGGCTAATCAAGTATTTGCAGAATTTTGGCTGCATGAATTGAGCTACTCATCACAACAGCTGCTCGGTTTCGGTACGGTTGACCAGTTAATTGCATTACGTAAAGAATATGACCTGATTGAAAATTCTCGCAACCCGACGGAAGAACGGATTTCTCAGGCTCAGGAACTGATTAACCAATATTTGCAGGAACGCCCGATCAACTGGGCCAAAGCATATTTTGTAGCAGACTCTCCCAAGAAAATTAAAGGACTAGCAACTGGCAATGAACTGATTTATAACCAGATGATTTCTATATTGGGTGAGCCTAAAAACCATCTTGAACTGGTTTCAGCTTATTTTGTACCTACAGAAATCGGTCAGAAGTACCTTTCTAATATTTCTAAAAATGGAATTAATGTCAGAATTTTAACCAATTCTCTGCCAGCCAATGATGTTGCTTTGGTCCATGCCTTTTACGGAAAGTACCGTAAAAGTCTGCTTGAACATGGTGTACAGCTTTATGAATTTAAGCCTTATCAGGAGCGAAAGCGTCGTACCTGGTATGAAGTCGCCACCGGTAACGTAATACCCTCCAAAGGCAAGAACAGTTCCAGTTTGCATGCTAAATTTTTTGATGTAGACGGCAAGGTTTTTATTGGCTCATTCAATTTTGATCCACGTTCAGTTAATCTGAATACAGAAGTAGGCTTGGTGATTGAATCTGAAGCTTTACAAAAACAGATTACATTAAATCTCGACAAGCACCTTCCCCAGATTGCTTATAAGCTCAAATTAGATCAAAAAGGTAACATTGTCTGGTTAGAACAGAAAAAGGACGGCAAAGTGGTAGAACATCAGAATGAACCGGGGACTAGCCGTTTTCAGCGCTTCATGATGGATACTGTTTCAAGACTGCCTATTGAATGGATGATGTAAGTCTGATTTTTAAAGTTTGCATTTATATACTGTAAAAGTTGTGCCTGACGACCTGATCTTTTAAGATGGCCACTTTTACAGTTCACATCTCCCCGTAATGCAATTTTTTGATTTAAGCCGGCAATTTAATTTAAATGATATTTTGACGCCCAAGAAAACTCTGGATGACTTAGGTGGACAGGAATGGTTCCTGAGCAAAATCCGTGTGGAATATGACTGCCTGGCTTCCGATAGTAATATTCTTGAAGGTCAGGCTATTTTAAAATCCAGTGAAAATATCCAGATTGAGCTAGAGTGGGTAATTGTCGATACAGGTTATGAGCTGCAAATACTTTTTAAAGGTATTGAAGACTATCGCAATGAACACGTTATAGTGACAGTTAAAGGCGCCCAGCTTGTAGAACTTTCTGGAGAACCATTAACCAGCCAGGCTTTGGCATTATGGATTGAGGGGACTTTACTGATAAAGCTCCCTCATATTCGCCGTGAAATTAAAAGCCGGTTAAATCTATGGGATTATATAGAATATCAGGATTAACCTGATTAATATAAAAGGATAGCTGCATGGGCTATCCTTTTGAATTTTAAAAATATTAATTTTACCTAAATTATTTAGCTTACCTGGTCTAATGTTTGTGAAACACTTCCGGACAATACTTCACTCACCAGATTTTCAAATGAGAAAATTTCTTCCAGCTGTTTTTCGGTCAGCAGTTTTTTCTCTAAAACTACGTCCTGAATTGTACGATTCTCAGCAATACACTGCTTACCGATTTCATCACACGCACCATGACCAAGAATCGGTTCAAGCAAGGTAATTATTCCAACACTGCGCATTACTGCTTCGTAGCAGGTCTTTTCATTGGCATGAATGCCCTGTATACATTTTTCATCCAGTGTTTTTATGCCTTGGGTGAGTAGCCCGATTGATTCATTTAAGGCTTGCGCGATGACAGGCTCCATGACATTAAGCTGTAACTGGCCTGCTTCAGCAGCAAAGGTAATGGTTAAATCATTACCTATAACCTTAAAAGCAATCTGGTTAACTACTTCAGGAATCACAGGATTTACTTTAGCCGGCATAATAGATGAACCTGCCTGCATTTCAGGTAAACTGATTTCAGCTAGCCCGGTACGTGGTCCCGAACTTAATAAACGCAGGTCATTACAAATTTTTGATAGTTTGCACGCTAGACGTTTTAAACTGCTCGACAGAATAATAAATACACCACAGTCACTGGTTGCTTCTACATAGTCTTCTGCTCCCGAAAGCGGCAGACCAGTAATTTCCTTTAAGCATTCTACCACTTTAGCCGCATAACCCTGTGGCGTATTTACACCGGTACCAATCGCTGTTGCACCCAGGTTAATTTCCAATAATAGCTGGCGCATCTTTTGAATTAAACGTACATCTTCTTTAAGCAGAGTAGCAAAAGCACGAAATTCCTGTCCTAGGGTCATAGGTACTGCATCTTGCAGTTGGGTACGTCCCATCTTTAAGACAAAACGAAATTCAGTTGCCTTATATTCAAGTGAAGTAATTAAACTTTCGACCTGCATAAACAGTTTATCTAAAGCATAGTAGGTCGCAACTCTTAAGGCGGTCGGATAGACATCATTCGTTGACTGTGATTTATTCACATGGTCATTGGGATGAATAATATAGTATGAGCCCTTGTCATGACCGGTCATTTCTAGCGCCAGATTGGCAATTACCTCATTGGTATTCATATTAATAGAAGTACCAGCGCCGCCTTGATAGACATCTAGCGGGAAATGTTTTTCCCAATTCTCTGGAGTATCAATTAGTTTTTGACATGCTGCCTGAATGGCCTGGCTCTGCTGTTCGGTAAGTTTTCCAAAAAACTGGTTAGCTTGTGCTGAAGCTTTTTTTACCTGAGCCAAAGCACGGATGAAATGGTGCTGTTCACCTATTTTCTGCTGAGAGATCTGAAAGTTTTCTAAGGCTCTTAAAGTATGAATGCCATAGTAACTTGAAGAAAGCACCTCTTTGGTGCCTAATAAGTCCTTTTCGGTGCGAAACCTGTTGTTTTGTCCAATATTCATTCTGTTAACTCTTAAATTGTGCACAATTATAGTGCAATAGAAGTATAATAGGACTTGTTATAATTTTCACTACTTACAATATGAAACATTTGGAAAGTTTTTACTAATTTTTATCAAGTTCTGCAACTAACGTAACTTTATGTAAATTTTGGCAGAAATTTGAACTTTTCTATTTGAAGCGCTGTATAAAAGTTAAATTTTTTCACTATTTTACATTAATGAAAAATTATAGTTATAAGTTTAAAAATTAATCTTTATAAATCATTACAATAAATTTATTGTAACTAAAGTTACACAAAGTAACATTTTGCATGTAAAATTGTATTACAAATGTAACAGTACAAAAAATCACTTTTGTGCTTGAATCACAGCCTTTCCAGGTGAATCAGATATAATGCGCTATTTGCTGGAATGCACATATACAGCATAAGGACAGGCAGGCATGGAACAGTTTAACCCTACCCTCATCACATTTATATTTTATATCATCGCTATGGTAGGTATAGGTTTGTATGCCTATAAAGCCACAAGCGATTTTTCAGATTATATTCTCGGTGGTCGAAGCCTCGGCAGCTTCGTCACCGCTCTTTCAGCCGGTGCTTCAGATATGAGTGGCTGGCTGCTCATGGGCCTTCCAGGTGCAATCTACCTGTCTGGACTTTCTGAAGCATGGATTGCCATCGGCCTAATTATTGGTGCTTGGCTAAACTGGCTACTGGTTGCAGGCCGTCTGCGGGTACATACCGAAGTCCAGCATAACGCTTTAACTCTTCCAGATTATTTCACTAGCCGTTTTGCAGACCACAAGAAAATCCTGCGGATTACATCAGCAATGATTATTCTGATTTTCTTCGCGATCTACTGTGCTTCAGGTATGGTTGCAGGCGCACGTCTATTTGAAAGTATTTTCGGAATGTCTTACCAGACTGCTCTATGGATCAGTGCTATTGCAACTATCAGTTATGTATGTATTGGCGGATTTCTGGCTATTAGCTGGACTGATACATTCCAGGCTGGCCTGATGATTTTTGCTTTACTACTAACACCCGTAATTACATTTTTGAGTATTGGCGACACTACTCAAGTTATGACACTGCTGGAGACTGCTCGACCTACTGCATTCGACATGTTCTCCAATTTGAGTATAGTGGCTATTTTATCTCTCATGGCTTGGGGTCTGGGTTATTTTGGCCAGCCGCATATCCTTGTACGTTTTATGGCAGCAGATTCAGTCAAGTCAATTCCGGCTGCACGTCGTATCGGCATGACCTGGATGATTCTATGTTTAGGTGGTGCAGTTGGAGCAGGTTTCTTTGGTATTCCCTATTTTGCACAGCACCCTGAACTTGCAGGTGCAGTGACTCAGAATCCAGAAACTGTATTTATGGAATTAACCAAGATCCTTTTTAATCCTTGGGTAGCAGGTATTATTCTTGCTGCGATTTTAGCAGCTGTGATGAGTACATTAAGCTGCCAGTTACTGGTATGTTCAAGTACTTTAACTGAAGACTTTTATAAGACTTTCCTACGCAAAAATGCTTCCCAGAAGGAACTGGTTTGGGTAGGCCGCCTTATGGTTCTAGCAATTGCAGTGTTGGCGATTATTCTTGCAGGTAATCCAGAGAGCAAGGTTTTAGGTTTAGTTTCTTATGCATGGGCAGGTTTTGGTGCTGCATTCGGTCCACTCATTATTCTGTCTTTGTTCTGGAAGCGCATGACTCTAAATGGTGCTTTAGCCGGAATGATCACAGGTGCAGTGGTAGTAATTTTATGGAAAAACCTGTTTGCTGAAACTGGTATCTATGAAATTATTCCTGGTTTCATTTTGGCGTGGGCAGTGATCATGCTAGTCAGCCTGATGGGTAAAGTGCCAGGTCGCGAGGTGACTGATCGTTTTGAAGAAGCTGACCGTCTGTATCATGAGCAGAAATAAACCGGTTATCCATATCTAAAACAAAGGGGCTTTTAAGCCCCTTTGTTTTTAACTGCTGTTTTACTTTTAAGCTTTAATCGGGTTGTGGTTTTGAGCTCTTCCATCACCGGATAACTGCGTGTTTCCTTTACGCCTGGCAGTTGCCAGAGCACCTGTCCTGCCATTTTACGAAATTCTTCCATATTGGCACTGCGCACCTTAAGTAGAAAGTCGAATCCTCCACTCATTAAATGGCATTCAGAAATTTCCGGATAGTCCAGAATTGCCTCTTCAAACTCTTCAAGAGCATTTGGGGTTGTCTTGTCCAGCATCACCTCGACAAAAACAACAAAGCCGGCATCCAGCTTGTTTGGGTTAAGTTTAGCTTCATAACCAAGGATATATCCTTCCTTGGTAAGCTTCTGTACCCGTGAAATTACAGCTGTGGGAGAGAGGTTAACTAACTCAGCCAGTTTACTGTTGGCAATACGTCCATCACACTGTAATAGTTCAAGTATTTTGAAATCTGTACGATCTAGCATAATTTCCTGTCTTCCATGAATAATTCACTAAATTATGAACTATTTTTAGTGAGTTATTCGCTATTTATTTTGTAATTATAAAATTATCTAAAGTGACTGATCATCACAGTTTTTAATATTGTCATCGGATACTGACATGAATGTAATGGATACATACAGCGCTCGGGAAAATGCCCAGCCACACTTCGGCTACATCACTGCTTTCAAGGAAAAAAGCAATTTTGAAGAACAGATTAATACCGCCTGGCGCCGTGCGGAGCCTGAAGCGGTAGAAGAGCTATTACAGGCAGCTGAGCTTTCTGCAGAGCTGGACCAGAAAATTCATGAACTCGCTTTTAATCTGGCACACAGTTTACGTGACCGTAAATCAGGTTCGGGTAAGGCTGGAATTGTACAGGGACTTTTACAGGAATTTTCTTTATCTTCGCAAGAAGGTATTGCACTGATGTGTCTGGCTGAAGCTCTTCTTCGTATTCCAGATACAGCTACCCGGGATCTGCTCATCCGTGACAAGATTAATCAGGGCAACTGGAAAGAACATTTGGGCCAAAGCAACCTGATGTTTGTAAATGCGGCAGCTTGGGGGCTAATGCTGACCGGTAAACTGATGGAAACACCAACCCGTACCAGCCTGTCAAGCATCCTGACAGGTATTCTGGCACGTAGCGGGCGTGGTATTATTCGTAAAGCTGTTGATGTTGCCATGCGTATGATGGGCGAGCAGTTTGTAACGGGTGAAACCATTGGTGAAGCACTGAATAATGCGAAATCACTTGAAGATAAAGGCTTCCGCTATTCTTATGACATGCTGGGCGAGGCTGCCCTCACAGCTGAAGATGCTGAACGCTATTATGATGATTACAGCCAGGCCATTCATGCAATCGGTCAGGCTTCTAAAGACAAAGATGTATATGATGGCCCGGGTATCTCAATCAAGCTTTCTGCCCTGCATCCGCGTTATCAACGTGCTCAGGTTACCCGAGTACATGAAGAGCTTTATCCTAAGATTCTCAAACTAGCCGAGCTGGCCAAAGGCTATAATATTGGCCTTAATATTGATGCTGAAGAAACTGAACGTCTGGAACTGTCTCTGGAACTATTAGAGCGTCTATGTTTCGAGCCATCTCTGGCCCAGTGGAAAGGTATTGGCTTTGTTATTCAGGCTTACCAGAAACGCTGCTTCAATCTGGTCGATTATCTGGTTGATCTGGCAAAACGTTCTGAAAAACGTTTGATGATCCGTCTGGTTAAAGGTGCTTACTGGGATAGTGAGATTAAAAAAGCCCAGATTGAAGGTATGTCGGACTATCCGGTATTTACTCAAAAAGTCCATACTGACCTGTCTTATATTGCATGTGCGAAGAAACTTCTCGCCGCACCTGAACAGATTTATCCGCAGTTTGCCACACACAATGCGCAAACATTGGCAACGATTTACCAACTGGCTAAACCGGAACAATATTATCCGGGTCAGTATGAATTCCAGTGTCTGCATGGTATGGGTGAGCCGTTATATGAACAGGTAGTAGGTTCACGTCAGGATAAAAAACTGGGCATTCCATGCCGTATTTATGCGCCTGTCGGCAGCCATGAAACTCTTTTGGCCTATTTGGTACGTCGCCTGCTCGAAAATGGCGCCAATACTTCATTTGTAAACCGTATTGCTGACAAGAATCTGAGCATCGAAAGCCTGATTCGCAATCCTGTTCAGGAAATTAGAGAGACTGCAGCCTTTACCGGAAAATTGGGACAGAAACATCCTTCTATTCCTTTCCCTCAAGATTTGTATGGCAACCTGCGTCACAACTCTAAAGGTCTGGATCTGGCAAATGACCAAGTATTGAAAGCTCTAAATGATGCAGCAACCCGTTTTCATGATCAAACCTGGTCTAGCCAGCCTATGCTGGGACAGGAAATTGATTCCAGCCTGGAACGTAGTCTGGTCACGGTATTAAATCCATCTTCTCATCAGGATATTGTGGGTTATGTACATGAAGCGGAAGCTCAAGATGTAGAACTGGCGCTGACTCTGGCACAAAAAGCTGAATCAGACTGGGCAAATACCACACCGGTCCAGCGAGCAGGTATGCTGAAAAAAGCAGCTGACCTGATGGAAGAACGTATTCAGGAGTTACTGGTTCTTCTTTCTCGTGAAAGCGGTAAAACCTATGCAAATGGCCTTGCTGAAGTTCGTGAAGCGGTAGATTTCCTGCGTTATTATGCTATTCAAATGGAATCAATTGCGGCTCAGAGTGTAGTCACACCGCTGGGCACCGTTTTATGTATCAGTCCATGGAACTTCCCGCTGGCAATTTTCAGTGGACAAATCGCTGCGGCACTGGTGGCCGGTAATTGTGTAGTTGCAAAACCGGCAGAGCAAACTCCTCTCATTGCTGCTCTTGCCGTTGAACTGCTATGGGAAGCTGGTGTTCCTCATAGCGTGCTGCAGCTTATGCCAGGCCGTGGTGAAACTGTAGGGGCATTACTTAGCCAGGATGCACGTATCCAGGGCATCATGTTCACCGGCTCAACTGAAGTTGCCAAGATTCTGCAAAAAACTGTATCAGGTCGTGTAACCCGTCATGGTCAGCCAGTGGTATTCATTGCTGAAACAGGCGGTCAGAATGCGATGATTGTGGACTCCTCTGCCCTAACTGAACAAGTGGTGCTCGATGTCTTGAGCTCAGCCTTTGATAGTGCCGGCCAACGCTGTTCCGCACTACGTATTTTATGTGTGCAGGAAGATAATGCAAAACCGCTTTTACATATGCTAAAAGGTGGCATGCAGCAGTTACGGGTTGGCAATCCGGTTTATCTGAATACAGATATCGGGCCGGTAATTGATCAGGAAGCAAAAACCAATATAGAAAATCACATCCAGAAAATGCAGAAACAAGGTTACCCGGTATACCAGTTTGCGCATAATCCGGAGCAAAACCAGTTTAAAGATGGGACTTTTATTCTTCCAACACTTATTGAGTTACCAAACCTTAATGAACTCAAACGTGAAGTCTTTGGACCGGTATTGCATGTAATTACCTACAAACAGGGCCAGCTTGCGCAGTTACTTGATGCCATTCATGCTAAAGGCTATGGCTTGACTATGGGTTTACATACACGCATTGATGAAACAGTTCAAACGGTTATTCAACATGCAGAAGTAGGCAACCTTTACATTAACCGTAATATTGTAGGTGCCGTGGTAGGTGTACAGCCTTTTGGCGGAGAAGGTTTATCTGGTACAGGGCCAAAAGCGGGTGGTCCGCTCTATCTATACCGCTTGATGCAAAATTGTCAGCCTAAAAAACTGGAACAGCCGTTTGCAGTACAGACAGTGAACCATACAAGTGCTAATCCGTTATATGTCGATTTTCTGGCTTGGGTAAAACAAAATCTGCCACAATATACTTTGGGCCAAGAGCAAAGCTTCTTTGCAGGGAAAGTATTTGAATTGCAGGGACCAACCGGGGAATCAAATCAGTATGCTGTGTTACCACGTAAAAGAACTTTAAGTCTGGCAGAGAGTGAGCAGGAACAGATTGCTCAACTTATTGCAATTTTCTCGGTAGGTAGTCAACCAGTTTTACTTAAAGGTAATGACTTCTATCAAAAACATGCAGCCAGGTTACCTGAAGTTATACGTCAGCAATTCCACATCATTGAAAATATTCAAACTGGTGATTTTGATGCCGTGTTACATCATGGTAGTCAGAACCAACTCATGAATCTGCAGAAACAGATCGCACAGCGCGAAGGTGCAATTGTTGGAATTACTCACTTAGAGCCGCAACAGTTACAGATTCCGGTTGAGCGTTTAGTTATTGAACGTGCAATCAGTATTAATACTGCTGCAGCAGGTGGTAATGCCAGCCTGATGACACTGGTATAAGCTGACTATAAAAGTCTAACAAAAAGGCGGTCTATATAGGCCGCTTTTTTAATATGGATACTTTGAAATGATCATATTCATTAAATCAGGCCGATTTCCTGAAAAAAGTTCCTATATAATTCTGCTTTTTTTTCAAGTGCTAATGGATATGCGCGTGATGAAGATGGCATACGGTATAGATTCAGGTCTCTGCCCATAAAATGGGTATGACTCGGCATACCAATAGTGGGTTTTTCAGTTCCTTCAGGTAAAAGGGAAATTAGTGTTTCTGTTGCTTTATCTCCTGTGGTCATTAGAGTATGACATTCAGGAATCGGCATAAGTAGCTCTTCAAGCTTGACTGTAGTCACGATTTGCAAGAATTTATCTGAAGCATTGCCCTTTAGACGAATTACTTTTTCCGCAACATCATAAATGGCTATACCTTTATCTACCAGAAACTCGCAAATTAAAGTTTCATTAAAACTTTTTTTATCAATATCAAGAAAATAGTTTTTATTTTCAAAAAAAATAAGACCGAAGATTCGCCACATATCATTTTGAAAATTCGGATAGTAAAACTCCATTTTCCAGCGCTCACGCGATGGTGGAAAACTTCCTAACATCAACAGCTTTGCATTTTCTGGTAAAAAAGGTGTAAAAGGATGAGTTTCAATCTGGTTTTCAAGCATACTGACTAATTTCCTGAATCACGTGTGCAGTTTGATTTTTTGGTCTTCAAAATCTAATCTTTATAAAAATTACTTTAGTTTCAGATATAGTTCCATGCATACTTTGTTCAGGCTGTTAATTTCGGTAAACAGTACCTACATTTCTTTTTAATTCTGTTCAAAAAAAGACTCCGGAGAGTCTTGGTACTAACTAAGTTTATTCACCAGTTTTAAAGGCAATATCTTCATTGCGATACCCATGGGTAACCATGGCCATTTTGGAACATAAGCTTTAACGGGCTCTCTTTCAATGGCTTCGACGAGTGCTTTGCTACCGGTTTTTTCATCCACTTCAAATGGAAGTTTTTTAGCCCCTTCATTCAGTTCGGTTCGAATATAACCAGGGAAAATTGTTGAAACCTTGATGGGAGTATTTAAAAGTTCAGCACGGATTCCTTCTGCCAGATGCGCTACAGCCGCTTTACTGGCAGCATAGGTAGAAAGGTGCTTTGGCAAGCCACGCATAGCACTCATGGATGAGATTACGACAAGATGACCGGCATTTTGTGCACGGAAAATTTCCACAGCTGCTTCACACTGGGCTAAAGCAGAAATAAAGTTAGTTTCTGCTGTAGCACGGTTAACTTCAAAATTTCCCTTACCAATACGGCGGCCTTCACCCACTCCTGCATTTACAATAATTCGATCAATTTTTCCGAACTCTTGCTTAAACGCCTTAAATACTTCAAAAACTTCATTGTAATGCGTTACATCCAGAGTTTTTGCAATAACTCTAATACCGTATTGAACCTCCAGCTCCTGCTTCAGCTGCTCCAAGCGCTCCATCCGTCGCGCACAAATTGCGAGATTATAGCCTTTTTGTGCAAATTCGCGTGCCATACCCGCGCCTAACCCAGAACTGGCGCCAGTAATTAAGATTGTTTTAGCCATGGTTTATTCCTTTTATATCCATGTAAGTAATTCAGGGTGAGTAGCCTTGATAAAATGATGTTCATTTAGGCTGAGCAATTGTGGCTCATTACCTACCAGACGCATAGTAGTTAGACTGGTATTGGCGATTGCCCAGTTAAGCGCAAAAGTCCGGTCAGGATTAAGCTCCAGAAGTTTGCCGACTGCTACCGATATAACCCCTCCTGAAGTGAAAACAATTGCATAACGTGGTTTAGATTTTTCTAGCTCATTACACAGGTTTACGAGTGCTGTTTCTACACGTTGCTTGAAGTGAGGCCATGATTCATCATATTCATGATGATAATCACCTCCTGTCCAACGCTGAATGGCACCTTCGAAGATTTTAGCCAGGTAAGCGCGTGGATTGCTTTCTTTGGCAACATCCTGCTTGAGCAGTGCAGGCTCATTAAAACGGGGTTCATAGCGAGAGAAAACCTGCTGATGGTTAAACTCATTCCATTCGCTCAATGTCTGGACCGGAACTTCAGGAAAGTATTCTGCAAGTGCCAGTTGAGCGGTCTGCTGATGACGCCGCATGCTTCCTGCTACTACATAAGGTTCATCTTTTAGAATCTTATTGAAGTACTGACCTAGAAGTTTAGCCTGCAGTTCTCCATTAGGAGATAGCTGGTCATAACTAGTGGCGCCAAACGAAGCCTGACCATGTCTAACCAGATATATTGTAGTCATTTTTTCAGGATCTCCTGCAACTTATGTACATATTTCTGGGCCAGCGGGTTTTCATGAATTTTCTGCTGAGCAATCAGTTTCAATGCACGTACATGCAAGGCCTGAATTATGATCCAGAAGTTTTTAAAGGCTGGATTTCGAGTTTGCCTATGAAAATAACGATAATAAATCTGTTGGGCAATGACCGCTAAACGAAAAATACCGAATACCTCATAAAAGGTCCAGTTATCAGGTTTCAGGCCAGTTTTATCCAGATAATATTCAACCACTTGTTTGCGGCTAAACATACCCGGTAAATGAGTTGGTTGACGTCGGGTAGAACGGAAGATCATATTATCAGTTGGTTCTACCCAGTAAGCCAAGGCGCTGCCCAGATCCATTAATGGATCACCCAAGGTGGCCATTTCCCAGTCTAAAACACCAATAACTTGTGTGGGCTGCTGCGGACTCAACACTACATTGTCAAAACGCCAGTCGTTATGAATTAAGCAGGTCTCTGAATCCTCTGGTATGTTATCCAGCAGCCATTTTCGGACATACTTAAAAGAAGGTACATTGATGGTTCTGGCCTTTTCATAGCGTTTGTCCCAACCTTCTACCTGACGCCGGCAATAGCCTTCGCCTTTACCAAGTTTTTCCAGCTCAGTTCCCTGATAAGGTACTTGATGTAATTCAATGAGCTTATCAATGACATTAATACATAGCTCATGTACTTGTGCTTCACCCAACTGAAGCTCTGGCGGCAGTTTGGCACGTGGAATAATACCCTCTATACGCTTCATCACGTAAAAGTCGCAACCGATGACAGATTCATCCTCACAAAGGGCGACCATTTCTGGTACTACCGGATAATAAGGTGCCAGATTTTTCTGTACTGTATATTCACGAACCATATCATGTGCAGATTTGGCTTTAGTCCCTTTAGGTGGACGACGTAGTATCAGATCCAGATTTTCATACTTCAAACGGTAAGTCCAATTTGAAGCCCCTCCCGAATACTGAGTTACTTCAACCTTACCCTGCAGATCAATACCCTGCTGTTTTAGCCATTGTTCTACAGCTTCAATATCTAGTTCTTCGCCTTTTTTGATCTGTCCACCAACATCAATTACCGTCATTTATTCTATTCCTGGAATTTTTAAGCTTTTCTTCGGGTACTATAACCACGTTTTGCCAGTTCTAGTTTGGCAATCATACCCTTATGTACTTCATCAGGGCCATCTGCCAGACGCAGACTGCGTGCTTGTGCAAAGAAACCAGTTAATACTGTATCACGTGACATACCGGCACCACCGTGAATCTGGATAGCCATATCTACAACTTTCTCAAGTACGCTAGGCGCCACCACTTTAATTGCAGAAATCTCTGTTAAAGCTGCCATATTTCCTAAAGTATCCATTTTGTAGGCAGCATACAAGGTTAAAAGTCGGGCCTGATCAATGGCTACACGTGCTTCTGCAACCCGCTCGAGATTGCCTCCCAGTTTTAGAATTTCCTTACCAAATGCAGTTCTGGACATACCACGCTCAATCATTAAATCTAATGATTTTTCCGCAGCTCCAATACATCGCATGCAATGATGTATACGGCCTGGTCCCAAACGTCCCTGGGCAATTTCAAACCCTTGACCTGCCCCGCCAATAAAATGACTGAGTGGTACTCGTACATTATTAAAGCTGATTTCACCATGTCCATGCGGAGCATCATAATCACCAAAAACAGGTAACATACGCTCAATAGTCACGCCTGCTGTATCAATGGGTACTAAAACCATAGAATGCTGGTGATGCCGGTCTTTGCTGTCATCTGGCGTATGGGCCATAAAAATAATAACTTTAGCATTTGGATCCCCTAAACCTGATGACCACCATTTACGGCCATTAAGTACAATCTCATCACCTTCAATGACTGCGGTTGCCTGCATATTGGTAGCATCACTAGAAGCCACAGCAGGTTCAGTCATACAAAATACTGACCGGATTTCGCCTGCCAGCAATGGACTGAGCCACTGCTGCTTTTGCTCTTCACTACCATAACGCCAGAGTAGCTCCATGTTGCCACTATCTGGCGCATTACAGTTAAATACAGTAGGCGCCAGCAGACTACGGCCGGTCAGTTCAGCTATATGAGCATACTCCTGTACAGAAAGCCCTGCACCAAGCTCAGCATCTGGTAAAAACATATTCCACAGGCCAGCAGCCTTAGCTTTTTCTTTTAATACCGTCAACTGTTCAGGCCATTGCCAGCTCTTCCAGTTTCCATCAGGATTAAGTTGATGTACTTCTTCCCAGAACACTTTTTCTACAGGTTCGATTTCTGTTTCTATAAATTTACGGGTACGTTGAACAAAATCTTGTGCACGTGAAGAGAGCTCAAACATTTTTTATCCTTGGAAATCATCTTATTTTCTATTTACATTACCATAGCCCGAAACTTAATATGAACCAAATGATTTTATTCAATACCTAAATATGCATGAAATTCATAAAGACCCCTATCTCGACATTGCCATTTTTCATCATATCGATATCAATTTATATCCTCTTTTCATTGCAGTTTATGAGCAAAAAAGTATCTCCAAGGCAGCCCAGATTCTATGCATCAGCCAGTCTGCAGCAAGCCATGCCTTGCAACGGTTACGATTACATTTAAAAAATGAACTGTTTATACGTAGCGGAGCGAGGATGCAGCCTACTCCTTTTGCCGAGCAAATCTATTTACCTGTCAAACATGCCTTACTGGCGCTTCAGGAAATTTCAGTCCTTCAACATCAAAATTTTGATGCCGGCATGGTTCACAATTTAAAGATCGCTATTCATGATGAAATCGAGCCTTTAATTTTCCCCAAACTGATTCATCATTTTCAGAAGCTGAACAGCGATATTGAATTTTTGAGCAGTAAACTTGACCGAAAAATGATTATTAGTGATCTTGCTACACAACAAACTGATTTTGTCATTGATCTCGAACAGGATTTTGGACAAAAACTTTGCAATAAAAGGCTGGTTGAAGACCGCTTTGTAGTGTGTACACAGCTACCTGAAATGTCTAAAGAGTTATACTTTTCGGCCCAGCATATTGGTGTGTCATCACGGCGTAGTGGTGTATTGCTGGAAGATATTTATTTAAACCGTCAGGAACTGGTCCGTAAAATTTTTCTGCGCTGCCAGCATTATTCTACTGCCTTACAGGTTTTGGAACAGAGTGATCAGTTCATATTAACTATTCCAAAAAATATATTAGACAATCTCCACTACTCAAAACAGGTGCAAGTATATGAGTTACCCTTCGAACTGCCAGCCTTAAATCTGGCAATGTATTGGCATAAAGATCTAGATAAAAATATAAGACATCAGTTTTTAAGGAATGAAATTTTTAATCTGTTTTCCTAGGGAACAATAATATTATTCACTCGCTTCAGTTCTGTCGTAATCAGGCCATGCAATTGCAGCATACATGACTTAATTTCTGTCGGGTTCAGTGAGCTGAACCCCAGTACAAAACCATAGCTCGGATGCTGTGCATAAAACTGACTTAAACGAGTCAAACTAATATTCTTGAGTGCTGCCGCCTGGACAAGACTTTCCTCAAGTTCATCAGGTAAATTTTCTTTAAAGTAACAGGCAACCTGCATTGCAGGCGAATGCTCATGGATAAAACAAAATTTACTTAAATACTGATGAAAATAAAAAATAAAGGCTTCATAACGCTCGTGATAGATCCGCTGCATTTGAGTAAGGTATTCAGCGTAATAACCCCGCTGCATAAATTTCCCAAGAATGGTTTGAAAATACTGGGAAGGTGCACTGCCATCTATATAGTTCCGATAACGAGTAAAGGCATCTACCAGTGCACTGGGCAAAATCATGTAAGACATACGCAGGCTTGGTAATATATATTTGCTAAAAGACCCGATATAAATAGTGCGCTGACAGGAATCCAGACCCAGTATTGCATCATTTTCAAATCTATTTAAAAGTAGGGCATCATAATCATCTTCAATAATAAAACTATTCTGCTGCCGGGCGTATGCCACAATTTCTTTTTTGCGCTGCATACTCATTTGTATTCCAGTGGGATACTGGCTTGCCGGTGTCACATAAATAGCTTTAATATCAGTTAAATGATGGCACCGCTCAATCATTAAACCTTGGGCATCAATATCACAATAGTGTATATTTAGCCCCATCATTTTAAAAAGATGACTGGCATTGGAATAGTAAGGATTTTCCATGATCACCCGGTCATTAGGGTGAAATAATACTCGTCCGCATAAATATAATGCCTGCTGTGTACTATTTACGATCAGTATATTTTCTGGTTGTACCCGGCTATGACGCTGTGTATTAACCAGATTGGCGATTTCCTGTCTGAGTAATGGAAGACCTTGAGTATTATCTTTTAAAAAGATATTTAATCCGTTCTGCTCTAAAGCCAGTTTTTCGGTGTCATACCATTTTTTAAACGGAAAATTTCGTACCTCTGGCATACCATCTGCGAAAAAATCCAGATTTTGGTCAAAAAATAGAGTCTCCAGTTGAATCAATTGTTCAGGCAAGCTGAAGTTGCTTTCTTCCTGAATAGTACGTGGAATTTGAGAAGGAATACTAAAAGTCCCTTTACCCTTGACCCGATATACCAGCTTTTCGTTTTCTAAAAGTTCGTACGCTTTTTCAATAGTATCCCGTGAAATCCCCAAACTTTCAGAAAGGAAGCGGCTAGAGGGAAACTTAAATTCCTGAATATAATCTGATTCTTGTAAAAAATTCTTAATGACCTGAAAGACTTTAAGAGTAAGCCGCCTTTCGGAGCTATGTTTGAGCCCATTTTTAACGCGCTGGAGAAACTCATTATTATTCATTAGTCACCTGAAACAAGCCCCAGATTTACTGAGGCTACTATTTTATAATGCTATCACTGATTCGCCATTTTTTTCTGATATGAAGGCATATATTCCGGTTCCTGAGTAACAGCCAGATAAAAGAATCCTAAAAACATACAGCCAAGTAAAATACTGATCAGTACTGTAATAATAGGAAACTTGGAGGAGGATTTTTTAGACATAAGAGGCTCTCTTGGTTAATTCGGTTTTATGTTTAAAAATAGTGTCTATAAATTCTTCATAAACAGATATTTTTTCCAGAATATGTTCGCTATATAGTAGGTCTTGAATAAGCTTTAAATTATTATTAATACTTAGGCTATTATTTAAGGTACTAAGTAATTCTGCATTGGTCTCAGCAATGAGCTCACATATTTCTGCCGCCGACTGAGTTTTTTTCTTACCTAATAAGCCAGCTAAGCTTGACCTGGTTATTTGCAGTTTACTACTAGAAAACGGCAGATAGATAATCTTCGCATGCAGAGATTGCTCTAACATTTTCAGATTTTTATCATCGTAATTTTGAAGGTCAATAAAAATCAGCTGTCTAAGTTTCGGATCAAGAAAAGCTCTTAATAGGCTGTATAGCTTGGTTTGCACACTGTTTAACTGCTGTGGTGCTATCTGAATAAAAAGTCCCATTTCATCCAGAGATTTTTCTTGTTTTATAAAATGAAGATTATCTATATTTAAATAATGACCTAACCATAACTCGGAGCTTACAGGTAAATAACAACTTGTCTTGTACTGGAGAACAGCAAGAATAAATGGAGAAAAAAGATAAGCTATATTTTCCTGCTTATTTTCAATTTGGGCTATATGTACATATTCACAAGATTCAGGAAAATTCTGGCGCTGATAGATAGCATAGCCTAAACTCTGCTCCATCATCTGGCCAGAAGTGGTATTAAAAAAAGGAAGTACAGTATCAAGATCGGAAGCTGTAGCTTGAAACGTCTGAAGAATTCGGTCAAGCAAAGGAGTCATACTTATTCCAAAAATATCGGCCTTAAATATTACTGCTTCACTATAGAGAAGACTGCTGGGAAAGTGGTCTGAAGCACTAAATGGAAGTGGTCTGTTTTAAACAGACCACTTTTTAATACTATACTGCCAACTGTACAATTAATAGGCAAGCTGTATTAAGACACGAAATAGACCGGCCACTAAAACCAGACTGAAAAATCCCGCCAGCCATAACACTGCAAACCACTGCTTTTCTGAAAGCTTCATTATAACCTCCTTCTAGTTAGTGGTAGCCTTCATCTCCTACCCGAACTTTATGGCGGAATACCCAATATGCCAAGCCGGTATAAACCAGAATAATCGGAATAAGAATTACAGCGCCCACCAATGTAAACAGCTGGCTGCTATGTGGGGCTGCTGCCTGCCAGATCGTTACGTCATAAGGAATAATGTAAGGCCATAGACTGATCAGGAAGCCAGTGAAAGCCAGAAAAACCAGCGCTAGAGTAAAAATAAATGGCTTATGTTCATTTTGTTTCTTGACAGCACGTAAAGCAAGAACTGTGAAGATTACTACAAGAATTGGTACCGGACTGAAGTAGGTTAAATACGGCTGAGTAAACCAGCGCTCTGCTATAAGTGGCTGAGCAAAAGGTGTATATAAACTAATAGCTGCAAAAATAACCAGTAAAGCGATTAGCATTTTTGGCATTAAATGAAACATTTTCTGCTGTAGATCATGATCAGTTTTCATAATCAGCCAACCGCAGCCCAGAGTTGCGTACATTACGACCACACCTACTCCAGTGAACAGAGAAAATGGCGTTAGCCAGTCTAATGCACCACCTATATATCGGCCATCTGCAATTTTAATTCCCTGAATATACGCACCCAAGATCACACCCTGGAAAAAACTTGACAGCAAAGAGCCTAAAATGAATGATTTGTCCCAAAAATGTTTTGTCCGGTTAGCTTTAAAGCGAAACTCGAATGCCACTCCGCGAAAAACCAAAAACACAACCATCAAAATTATGGGCATATATAATGCAGACAGCACGGCGGAATAGACTATTGGAAATGCTGCGAATAACCCTGCACCACCGAGTACCATCCAGGTTTCATTACCATCCCAAACGGGAGCTACGGTATTCATCATTACATCGCGTTCCTGTTCCCCTTGAATAAAGGGAAACATGATACCAATGCCCAGATCGAATCCGTCCATTACTACATACATCAATACACCCAAGCCAATAATGGCTACCCAGATCAGAGATAAATCAATCATGATGTTTCTCCTTTGTATCTTGATCGGTTGTGTCTGTTTTTTCAGTAGCCGCACTAAGTGGGCGCATTGGTGTTTTAAAATGACCCGGTCCGCCATGATCGACAGGATCTGCATGAACAAATTCCGGACCTTTATGCATCAGACGCAGCATATAATAAATGCCGATTCCAAATACCACCGTATAAACCACCACAAAAATGATTAGTGTCAGGCCAACTTGACTTGCCGGTACAGGCGACAAGCCATCTGCAGTCCGCATAACGCCATATACTACCCAAGGCTGACGCCCTACTTCTGTTGTAAACCAACCAGCAAGCAGCGCTATAAATCCTGCCGGTCCCATTACTAAAGCAAAATATTGTAGCCCTCTATTTTCATATAAACGACCACCTTTACGGAGTAGTAGTCCTCCTAAAGCCAGTAACAGCATTAATATGCCCAGACCGACCATAATCCGGAAACTCCAAAATACAACCAGAGAATTTGGACGATCTTCTGGAGCAAAATCCTTGAGGCCTTTTACGGTACCATCCATACTGTGAGTCAGGATTAAGCTACCCAGGTTGGGAATACCGACCGCATATTTGGTTTCTTCTGCTGCCATGTCTGGAATACCGAACAGGTAAAGTGGCATGCCTTCATTATGATTGGTTTCCCAATGTCCTTCCATTGCGGCAATCTTTGCTGGCTGATGCTTCAAAGTATTCAGACCGTGCATATCGCCAATGAAAATCTGTAATGGGGCAAGCACCAGCAACATCCAGAGTGCCATAGAGAAAGAAGTTTTTACCATAGCATCGCGACGGCCCTTTAACAGATGCCATGCTGCAGTTGCACAGACCAGTAAAGCCGAGACCAGAAAAGCTGCCATTCCCATATGGAATAAACGGTATGGAAATGAGGGGTTAAATATAATCGCTAGCCAGTCTTGCGGTACAATGATGCCATTTTCAATAGCATATCCCGCAGGTGTCTGCATCCAGCTATTGGAAGACAGAATCCAGAACATTGAGATACAGGTACCTAGAGCGACCATAAGAGTGGCAAAGAAATGGGCTTTAGGACCAACCCTGCCCCAGCCAAACAACATAATACCCAAGAAACCAGCTTCAAGGAAAAATGCGGTTAACACTTCATAGGTCAGCAATGGCCCGGTGACACCACCTGCAAAACGTGAGAATTCACTCCAGTTGGTACCAAATTGATAACTCATTACGATACCGGACACTACGCCCATACCGAATGCTACAGCAAAAATCTTAATCCAGAACTTGTAAAGATCTTGAAAAATTGGATTTCGGGTTCTCAACCATCTCCATTCGAGTACAGCAAGAAAGCTTGCCAGCCCAATGGTAATTGAGGGGAAAATGATATGAAAAGAAACCGTAAAGGCAAATTGTATTCGTGCAAGCTCAAGCGCTGTTAAACCTAAGTCCATTACTTCACCTATATTATTCTACAGAGCACTGTATTGTTATTGTTAAGCACAAGTTGAGGCTGGAGCTTAAAGAAGCTTATCAATTCACAGTACTGAGATTGCTCAAAAGAAGCATGTGGCTTTATGTTTTGTTTTGTACGCAAGATATTGGTAATAATACATGCAATAGATTTAACTTGCCGTACTGTATCGTCTGAAGATAGTAATAACATAACTATTCTCTTTCTAAATTTAGATAAAACTGGTCTAGAGTAATGATTACCCTAAAGTTTAAGTTAATGATTTAGACAGGAATATATAAAGGAGGCGCTCGTCCCTGCGGAAGCAGGAACAGTCTTTGCAGACTAAAATAGATATGCCGAAATACTTGTTCAAGTGTAATGAGACGAATCTGTATACGAATCAGGATTTCTTTAAAATCTAAATAAGGGGGAAGAACTAGATTTCCATAGACTGTACAGTACTGGCATTGATGATTAGGATCATGGTGACTGCTGTCATGATCATGAACTGAGGAATCAGAGAGAAACCGGTGCTGTGATGTGTCATCCAAAGAAAAATACAGCTCATGCTGGTGCGGAGGCGCAAGTAATACATGAGTAATTTTCTCACAGACTGGCGCAACCTGATATCGCTGCGGTAATAATGGCTGCAAGAATACTGCAATCTGTAAACATACTGTTGCCAAGGCCAGCAACAATCCAGCACGTAATAGCAAAGCTTAATCTCGACCTGAACGGGTTTCCGATTGATAAGCTAAAGCATGAAAAACATTGAAAAATAATTCCAACTTTTTGTGTATGCTTTCACTCTTTCCTTACTATAGTTTATAAAAACATATTTTGAAAGTGGCCTGAGTTAAAAACTTAATGTGGTCTGTTTTTAATAACTTTTTAAAGACAACGTATAACAGGTATATAGTAGAACCTTGATTCTTACTGAACTCGGCACTATATTGTCAGCTTTTAGTTACCCTAGTTAACTATATGTCTAATCTTCCTACTTTTCGTTCTGCACTTCTGGTTTCGGCTAGATTGATGAGTGATCAGATTAATACCATTCTTGAACCTTACAGCCTGAATTATTCATTATGGCAGGTACTACATACCATTCACTTTAAACATTCATGTACCTCAATTGATATTGCTGAATATTTAAATATCTCCAAGCCTGCTGTTGCAAAGCGAATACACATATTGATAGAGCTTGAGCTTCTGGAGCAAATTGATACAGAAGATAAACGGCAAAAAATGCTAACTTTATCTTCAAAAGGCTTGTCCCTGTTTGAACAATGCAGCAGTTGTATTGATCAATTTGAATATTCATTAATTCGGCACATTGAACCAGAACAACTGGCCCTTGTAAGAGCCACGTTGGAATTAGTGTTGAAGCAACTTCAAGACTCCAAAAGAGGTGCAATATGAAAGACAGTGCTCCCTTATGGACCCGAAATTTTATTCTGGCCAGTGCTATTAACTTTCAGCTTATTCTGGTTTTCTATCTTCTAATAGTGGTTATTGTAGGTTATGCAGTCGCTGAACTAGGTGCTTCCACCGCACAGGCAGGCCTGATTTCTGGTCTTTATATTGTAGGAACCTTATTTGGGCGCCTGCTGATTGGAAAATTTTTATCTCGCTTTGGACACAGGCTTACTTTGCTTACTGGCCTTAGTGGATTTTTCCTGTTTTCCGGCCTTTATTTTATAGAATATGGTATTGGCTTTTTACTGTTTGTACGTGCTATTCATGGTTTTACAATGGGTGTGGCTTCTACTGTTCTAGGAACCCTGATTGCACAGATTTTACCAGTTTCTCGCCGTGGTGAAGGCATTGGTTATTATAGTATGAGCAGCACCTTGGGCACTGCTATCGGACCATTTCTAGGAATCTGGCTTAGTTTAAATTTTGATTATAATGTAATTTTTATATTCTCAAGCATAATTGCATTCTGCTGCCTGTTTACTGCTCTAGGTATAAAAATGCCCAACTTAGTAAGCAGACAGGAAACAGCAACAGCTCCACCTCCAAAATCTAGCTGGATTACACAGTTTATTGAGCCGCGTGCTGTGCCGATTGCCATTATTGTACTATTAACATCAGTCTGCTATTCAGGTGTTCTTTCCTTTATTAATTTTTATGCAAAAAGTTTAGATCTGGCTAAGGCGGCTTCTATTTTTTTCCTGATGTATGCATTAGCGATACTATTTTCTCGTCCTTTTACTGGCCCTTTAATGGACCGAAGAGGTGAAAATATCATCATGTATCCGGCTATTTTAATTTTAGCATTCGGCTTGTTCTTGCTGAGCCAAGTTCAAACTGCAAGTATGCTGCTAATTTGTGCGGTTTTACTAGGATTAGGTTTTGGAAATATTCAGTCAGTGTGTCAGACCATTGCTGTTAAAAGTACCAGTTTAGACCGCATGGGGCTTGCTACCTCAACCTTTTTCATTTTTCTGGATGCAGGGTTGGGATTTGGGCCTTATATACTCGGAAAATTACTGGAATATATAAACTACTCGCAGTTATATTTTATAAGTAGTCTTCTGGCCCTTATTTGTGTTGTCCTATATTATCTGCTGCATGATCGCAAGGTACGCGCACCATTTAAAACAGTAAACTTATAGAATATTTTTCTATTCTGATTTTAAGAATAAATTATCTTTAAATAAGAAGGATAGCTGTTGCTATCCTTTCTCAATCATTTTTAAATTATAGCTTTGCCATTAAAACCCGGTCTGAAACAAGTGATTTCCAGCTATCACGTAAAACAGGTAAATAAAATTTTTCACCCACTTCTACCAATTCGGCATCAATCAAAGCATGGATTTCATGCATAAATAGATAATCTAAATCTATATCTGATAAATCAGGATGCTCTAATGATAAAGCTTTACGTTTTGCTTGGGTCTTTTTAACTAACTGATCTGCAAATTTTTTATCTTTAAATTTGGCAATAGCACCTAAACGCAGCTCAATGATTCCCCAGCCATTCAAAAGTTTCTTGAATAGTTCAAAATCCTGGGTTGTTGATTCCCAAGTCATTTTTTCCAGATCTTCATCATCCGGTAAAACGGGTAAAATCAGCTCCATCACGCTAGGAAAGATCTTTTTAAAATTCAGAATAAATTTAACTGGATGTTCACCTGGATAATCCTTAAATTGCACTTGTTTCTGAACATCTGTTAAATAAATATCGAGCATTAAAAATTTCCACAAATAAGTTACTGTTTTATAATGGCTTAAATTTTACCCAGCAAAACTTTAGCAAAATAATTGCAAAACAGTGTTAAAAAGCAGTTTGCATTTTAGCAATTATGCCAACTAATTCAATGTTATTTGGCCAATGATTGAACTTATAAAAAGCCCTCAGTTGGGGGGGTTACTCTTGCATGTATTACGCTCTAGTGTTTATTAATTAGCTAGACATCTCACATCATTCTCTTTTTATGATCAATGTGCGCAAATTTAGTCATGTTGGGCTTTACAACCTCTGCCGATGAGTGCAGTCAGGATTGTTTCGGATACTATTACGAAGTACTAGAAGTTTTATTAACTGCTGAGGAAATAGAAGAACAACAATTCAAGGTGATTGGCGGGGTTTGGCAAATCTCATCTATAAAGATGGTAGTTAAATTTCGGGTGTTAAATGTTCAAATATTCGGCATAATAAAATTATAATCGACATATAAATAGTCAATAAAACCTGTTAATTGTGAAGCTATACTATTTCAATATTTATGGAGAATAAAAAGAATGACCACCAAATCTGAAATTTGCCATACGGCAAAAGAACAAGTGGCTTTTGAGCTTATGAAGTACATAGCCGAGGTCGAAGCCTCAGAAGACCAGGAAAAGTACCATAAGCCTACTGTACGCGAATATTATTTACGTCTATATGGTAAGTGCCTACATGTGATTGAGTTTCCGGACTCAGACTTTAGAAAGCTGATGGATGATAGAGAATGACGAATATTAGGATAGAAAATAACTAAATAAGAGAGTGTGTTAGACATAGTACTCTAGTAATGCTGCTTAGATTTTCCTAAAAAAGGAATACAAGTCAGTTTTTTATAAGAGTTAAGTATTGATATTTATGAATTAGCAGAGAATTTGATAAATGGCAAAATTGGCTTCAACTTTTTGCTAAAAATATCAATTTGTAAACCAGGTCAAATGGTCTAATAGAACCGCTTGCGGGGGAGTTGCGGCTTTACTTTTTCTCTAATTTTTTCCTCTTTGAAGAATCTTTATATTTTGATAAGTTTAATGCTCTAGATAAGATTAAATATTTCTGTAAATCACACAAATCTACATTTATTGAAAATGGTTATCTAATGGCAGGATTCTCCATTAAACAACTCGACTTTAAAGTTATTGAGTATACTGAACTTCTTAGTAAACTAATTAATTACCAATATAGGTCTAGAAGACTTCAAGCTATAGAGGATATTTTAACTTCTATAAGAGTGGTTTTTGAAAGAAAGTTTTCATCTATTGAAGTTAGTCCTAAACTTATAGGACATTTAGGATAGAAATATGATTTCAACTTTGCTCACCATGCGACATTTATTGATTATATTAAAGCGGATAAAATAAGAAGAATGCTCAATCCAGAAAATGATTGAGACTAAAAACCTTAATAGTGATATTTCATTCAATAAGATTATTGATGATTTAGAGAATGATTAGTCTAAATCAGAATAGATGATTTTTTCTGGTTATAATAAGGTTCAGCCTCTATCTAAATTTCTAGCAAGTTGAATATTCTTAATACTTTCCACCTTCAACGGTAGGTTTTTCTTTTAAATAGAATTCTGAAAAATTAAATAAAAAGATACTTAGCAACATACTCAAGAAACCCGCACCTCTTGCATCCATATGATTTCTGATTTTATTATGCAGGATATGAGGTCCAAAAATCATCTCAGTAAAAGCTTACACATTCAATTCTATATTTTTATTTTAAATCAAAGAATAAATTTTTTTAAAGTTTCTTTTTTACAAACTAAAATTTATAATTAGCAAGCTTTAATTAAAGACAAACCTCGATGAAAACAGAAGTAGTCCTTATCCTTCTTTTCACTTTAACCATTACTGCATGTCAAAAACAACCAGAACAGCCTATGGCTGCTGAGCCTTCGAATGAACCTGCAGTAACAACAGAATTTGATCAGGCAGATAAAAAAATCACAGACTTTCTGGACCAGCTTGATCATCCTAATACATCACAGGAACAGCGCACCCAGATCATCTGTAAAGACTACCCTGCTGTTTATAAAAATGAGTATATACCGGCTTTACTAAAGCTCTCACCAAATGAGTATACTGAGCCTAAACTCCTTCAAGATATGAAGATTGCCTTAAACTATTATGTTCAGAAAGATAAGGTAATCTGTAACGAGTAATACCAGACTCGCTTATTCGTTAATTAGCTGATCTTCTAGCTAGCGTTGAACCAAATCTATTTTATTTACACTTATAAGCACTATTTTAAGGATTATAGAATAAACTGTAATTTATGAGGATGCCACCTCAGCTTTACAAATACAGGTAACTAAGAGCTAATAAACAGTTAATAATTAATCTATTACTTATTAACGAGGGTCAAGCTATAGCGAAGCCTTGGAGCGGTATGAGTCACAGTAAGTCCTAGAGATTTCCAGAAAAAATTTGCGGGTTTAAGCTCATCGGTTTCAAGTTCGACAAGAACGGCGCCAAGACTCTGCCCCCAACTTATTACATTCCGCCATAGCGCTTTTCCAAAACCATGCCGATGGTATTCATCACGGACATAAAACTCTGCAACATTTAGGATAATATCATCATCTTTGCCAAGCCAGGCATTAGCAATGGCAACAGGTTCATCGTTGAGATACATAATAAAAAATCCTCGATCTCCCTGCCTAAATCGTTGCTTCAAATCGGATGAGATCAGTTCTTGAATTTTGGTTTCACTATTATTAGTGTAGACAGTCGGCCAGTGACGCTGAAAATATTCACAGCACAATACAATAAAATCCTGCCACGCTTTCGATTGGGGATCAATACGTTCTATCCTTAGCATTATAAGTATCCAATGGTGGCATGAATAATCTCAACAACCCAGATTGTACATAGCCATTTGACACAGTGTCTATCCGGTTTTAATTAAAAGTAAATTTAGATGAAAAAATAACCCTCACCTTTCTTTTCGTTAAGAGGATAGATAACAGTAAAATTAGGGCTAACTAAACTCAATTATCTTGTTATTATATCCATACTAGTCCTGTGTTTTTATTATTTTTATTCAAGCATATATTGAGTAAGCAATACCCCTTTTACTATTCTCTTATTAGTTTTACTTTAAGGTCCACTTATTATATTCAAAGTAGACGACTTCTACTGGTGCATTTTAAACTAAGCTGCACCAGTTTACACTTGTCGGGACGAGCTGATCACTATTTAAAGTTAGCGATTATGGCATGGGTTATTCTGATTCTTGCAGGTATCTCTGAGATTGTCTGGGTGTATTCAATGAAGCTATCAGCAGTTTTTATTAAACTCACCCCTAGCATTATTACCCTTTTCTTTATGGTTCTTAGTTTTGGTGTGCTTGCCTATTCAATGCGCACCCTTTCCCTTGGTACGGCTTACACCATCTAGACAGGCATTGGTGTAATGATCTGAGTGTAGAAATTGCTGGTAACATTGAGCAGAGTTATCAAGCTTCGAACATAAGTTGGGGATTTTAAGCCTTAAATCTAGCAAGAATTCTGCTTCACACGACACAATATCTATCAAGAACATTTTTAACAGCGATTAAGCAAGTCATTGTATATCTTGGATTAAGTAGTCGGCACTTACCAAGCTTTCATGAAATACCTATACTTCCATTCCCTTGTATAAGAAAGCTGGAAAATTAGTCCAAACTCTCGCAGGCCATACAACCAAAAAAATGACAGAAATATATACTTCAAGGCATAAACTTATCTGAAATGATGCAGATATTGGGATTGATCTTCCCTTTGATATGAATAAAAAAATAAGCCCGCTCTTATTCTTATAGCTTATTTATTGGCTAAAATAACAGGAAAGTAGCCAGCAAAGCCAGATCATAATCATTTATTTTATATAGGTTCCCAAGTAGCGATTTGAGCAAATTTTTAAGTAAAATTAATCATATAAATATTATGAAAAATAGCTGTTATATCTTTCTTGGAAATTAATATATATCCAAAAAAATCATCATTAGCAGTTAATACCTATTGGACGAATTTATTCGCCTGTAAAAACTGCCGATGTTTAATTGGCTAGAAAATAATCCTATCTGGATTACTTAGTATTTGGTGAAACCATTTTTTCCGGTCTGACCACTTCATCAAATTGCTGTTCAGTGACCAGATTAAGTTCTACAGCAACCTGCTTTAGTGTCTTTCCTTGTTTATAAGCTGTTTTAGCTACTTTGGCCGCATTTTCATATCCAATCACTGGATTTAAAGCCGTCACAAGCATAAGCGAGTTATGCAAGAAATAATCTATTTTTTCACGATTTGGCTCTATACCTAGTGCACAGTTATCATTAAAACTATTACATGCATCACCTAGAAGCTGGATTGATTGTAATAAATTGAATGCAATCACTGGCATAAAAACATTTAACTCAAAGTTCCCTGAAGCTCCAGCAATATTAATTGTAGTGTCATTGCCCAATACCTGAGCAACCACCATAGTCATAGCTTCACTTTGGGTCGGGTTCACTTTTCCAGGCATAATACTTGAGCCCGGTTCATTTTCAGGAATATATAACTCTCCCAAGCCACAACGTGGCCCACTTGCCAGCCAGCGAATATCATTAGCAATCTTGTTTAGGCTTGTAGCAAGCGTCTTTAAAGCACCTGATGCAAATACAGCTGCATCACGGCCTGCCAAAGCCTCAAATTTGTTAGGGGCTGTGATAAAAGGCAAGCCGGTGAACTGTGACAGTCGCGTTGCAGCTTTTTCAGCATATTGGGGATGAGCATTTAAACCTGTTCCTACTGCCGTACCCCCTAGTGGCAATTCGTACAATCCTTCAAGAGCCTGATTCAGACGTTTTAATCCATGATCTAACTGTGATACATAGCCACTAAATTCTTGACCTAACGTTAAGGGGGTTGCATCCTGCAAATGGGTACGACCAATCTTAACAATATCTTTAAATTCTTCAGATTTTCGTTCTAAGGTATCTTTTAATCTGGTGACCGCCGGTATAAGAAGTTCATTAATTTGCAAACTGGCTGCTACATGAATTGCAGTCGGAAATGAATCATTAGTAGATTGGGCCCGATTTACATGATCGTTTGGATGAACCGGCTTTTGTGAACCTAAAGCATTTCCCAATTTCTGGTTGGCAATATTGGCAATTACCTCATTACAGTTCATATTACTCTGGGTGCCTGAGCCAGTTTGCCATACAACTAGCGGAAACTGGGCATCCCATTTACCTTCAATCACCTCTTCAGCAGCACCAACGATATAACCAGAAATTTCATCTGTGATCTGGCCAAGTTCGGCATTGGTCATTGCTGCCGCCTTTTTAACCAGCCCCATTGCACGAATCATAGGACGCGGCAGACGTTCCTGTCCAATTTTAAAGTTCTGCAAACTGCGCTGTGTTTGAGCTCCCCATAAAGCTTCATTCGGGACTTCAACCTCACCCATAGTGTCGTGTTCGATTCGAGTTTGCATAAACGTCCTCTATCTTTGTACTGAATTAAGAATATATTGGTTCAATCATTTAAAACTGCTCGTAATCTATTATGCTAAGCAATAATCACCTTTATGTAAATAATAATCATTTTTATTAAATTAATTATTGCCCTTGTAGTGTATTCTGATAAAAACGCCACTCATCCTCAATCATCTGTTTCAAGGTGCGTTTAGGTCCCCACTGAAGCTGAATTCTAGCTTTATTCAAATTAGCACCTAACTGTTCAAGCTCATCGAGTTTATGGGTTGCATCGATGGTACGAATGTCTGATTGAGTATAAGTCGCTACCTGATCTAATAGAGCTTGTATAGAAACTACTTTCTCTCCGGCAATATTAAATGCTTCACAACAATGATATTGATTTTGCAGCCAGAGCAAACTAGAAATTATTGCATCACATGCATCAAGTACATGTAAAAAACTTCGCTCTACAGTCTGATCCTCTGTATTTGCATGACGCTGTAATTCAATATATTCCCGTTGCATTGCTGCGGCCTGCATAGCCATCGGCATAATGTTTTTTGGTAAAGGTGTCACATATTCACCTAAAACTCCGTGTTCAAAAGCTCCCGCCACATTACCCAGCCTTAAAATAGCTATTTTCCATTCATTATCTGTTTTATAAGTATCATAAATAATCTCTTCAACCATCTGTTGAGATTTAACATAAGGATTTGGATAGGTATAGTTAAATGGCTCATCTTCTGTGAGATCCAAACCGGATTTACCATATACGGCCAAAGAAGATAAATGTACTAGAGAGCGGACACCTGTGCGCTGCATTGAACGTAACAGACTCATAATACAACTGACATTATCATTGTAATATTCAAGTGGTTTTAATCTAGATTCTTCAAGAGACTTGAATGCAGCAGCATGAATCACAGCATCAACTGAATACTGTTCAAAAACTTTATTCAGGGCAGGCGTATTACGTACATCAATTTTTACAAATGGCACATACATTCCAAAAATGTATTCAAGTCTTTCCAGAGTTTGCAAATTAGCATTGGCCAGATTATCAACAATAATGACCTCTTGCCCTTGAGCTAGCAAGTTTAAAACTACATGCGAGCCGATAAAGCCTAAACCACCAGTCACTAAAATCATTGTTTATCAACTCCATATACAAATCAACTATTTATAATTTATTGGCGTAGATTTGGTGCTCTCAGTGACTTATCCACAGACTTTAAAAACATAAAAACCGACTCAAAATTCATTTTGAGCCGGCCAATCTGCTCAATAAGTATAATTCATATTACAGAGTGGAAAAACTGTGATTGTTGCTCTTGTGAATAATTAATGTATCCCTAAGTCTATATTTGATTATGTCGATTACTTGAGTGCCCTCACTTGGAGGGCTTTTTATTTAGCTTAACCTTTTATATCTTTAAGTCCGGTTCAGCAGGTTATAACGGTCTGTCGAGTTCATGTGCCATGGATAGTTATCTATACGCTGTCTGAGCTGTGCTACCTTGTCCTTTTCAATATAGAGCCATCCGACAAAAGCTCCATCAATAAAATGGTCGTGTATGGTTCCTGCCAATTGAGGATTTAAGGTGCGGATAGCTGGTCCAAACTGACGCCACCAGCCGGCAAGCCATACCAGATGAATGGCCATTGCCCTGACGTTCATATGTACTTCCTCGGTTTCAGGTTTGGTACGCAATGTCAGGGTTTCCAGATAATGGACTGCATCCTGAAAGTGGATAGCCAAAAGTTCGCTATAGCGCGGTATACGGAAATGCTGGTTATGTCGGCTCCAGAGTTCTGTACGGCGTTTGACACTCCCTTCACAGCGACGGTCCACGATTTCCTTAAGTGTGGCCTGCTGCTGGGCATTAATTTTGATTCGAGTGTCAATCTGTTGTTGCAGGACTTCATTATCCAGTACGTCGAGTACCCATTTGCGGAATTCTTTGGCGACTGGTGTGCGGGCAAACATAGCGATTAAGTGGCAACCTCTAAGTGAGAAGATCCGCATACCCAAATTGGGTAGCTGAGGATTCTCAACTACCTGCGTCATTTTTTGAGTGAATTCGTCTGCTTTACGATTAAAAATCTTACTTACTGCATTTTCTTGCTTATATCCTAAGGCTTGAGCTAATTCTGTAGATGTTAACCAAATGTCCTGTTCGTATCTAACGACATTAAACATTGTTTCATTAAAAGATAATGTTAAACTATTCATATCAGTTTTCTCGCTGAAGATTGATAACGAGCCCCGTAGCCGTCCAAAGTTTCGGGGCTTTTTAACACCCCCAGTGGGGTGTATTTAAAATTTATTCTTTTAATTAAAACTTGTCAACCCCACTGGGGTTTATTATTATTAAATCAATTTCGAAAAACAGATCATTGGTATGAGCAAACATCTAGGTGTTGAATATAAAGTTCGAATGCCCCAAGAACTAAAAGATAAAATTGCAGCATCGGCTAAAGAGCTGAATCGCTCTATGAATGCGGATATTGTGGCTCGGCTGGAAGAGAGCTTTATAAAAATTGACAGCACCACCATACAAGGTGACGTCAAAATTTTTGATTTAGAAAATGGTCAGAAGAGAATCGTATACGGCAAACTTGTTAATTCATTTGAACTTGATTACTCGAAGTCCTTAAGTGAATTAAAATTAGATATTGAGCTATCACTTAATGCTTTAAGTCGTTCATCATTTTGGAAATCAATAAAGTTTTTTAATAAAGATGTAAGCGTTCATCAAGGCAATAATCATCTTGACGTTGTTAATAATGGTGAAGGAAGTTTGGGTTGGCTAATTGTGGAAGACCATATTACAGATGAATATATGGAGAATCTTCATAAAAAAAATAACGAAAAGTAAGTCACCGCTTACTTTTTATAGGTACTACCTAACACTCTATTCCTAGAAGTAAGAGTTTTAGGGATTAAAAAAGCACCTTATGGTGCTTTATGTATATCGACTATTAGTTTGAGTATCTATATTTAAGCAACATTTCTTATATTTTTCGCCAGAACCACAATGACAAGGATTGTTACGTCCCCATTTTATTTTCAATTTCGCATTATGATCACTCAATAAAGTACTGTAATTGGTGAGTTCTCTTAAAATTGAATACTCTTTTATTAGTTTTTCTGCTGTTCTTTTTTGTATAAAAGTTAATTCTTTAGTACATCCAAGTAAATATACAGCCTCTGATCTATAATATGAACCCTTAGGTTGGGTTACAATTACCGTGATTGAACTAGCAATAGGCTGCTTATACTTGACAACCAATCCATAGCCCCATGCGACTTCAGCTCTTCTCTTTGTATGATCTTCTAAGTTTTCATTTGGATTAAAAGGTAAAAATAGAAAAACATAAAATTTATCCTTTTTAGATGGGCTTTGTAATACCCTAGCACTTCGTCTATTAGATGGCACTTTTTCAAATTTTTCCTGAAAGCTATGTCCTAAATAAGCTCTATCAACCATAGTTTCAGAAGCCATACTTCTCAGTACTATTTCATGCTTAGTTATTGGAATATCTTTTCCTTCACCAACTTCAGCAGAAACAACGCAATCAGATAACCGTGCAGTTAATTCTGACCAATATGAGCTTATAGCCTTAAGAGTATTATGCACTTCAAAATTTTTAGAATTCTGAAAAACACTCCAATAACCCTCTACAATATTCAAATTATCTTCACAATTAGTATCAGGATAACTAAATTGAGACCTACCCAATAAAAATTCTTTATCATCCAAATAATAGCCTAATAAATCCTCCTCTCCGCAGACACCATTTAACCCTTTATTTCTTATTAAATTTTCTTTTACTTTCAAATAATTAATAAAGTCAGAAATTGTGCTGAGTTCATTTAAAATCAACTGAATAGAGAATTCATCAAAAATATGAACAAAAGTTTTTTTAGGGTTAATATCACATAAAAAAAATGGCCTATCTAAAATATCTTTTTCTTTAAGAGCATAGCTATATGCTAAAGTACCTGTACTTCCAATCTTGATATTATCAAAATATTTTTTTGCAGGATTAAATGTATTTTTAGTGATAGCAATCAAATGAATTTCTAATCGTTTATCACTTAAATCTAGTGGAAAAGGTTCTTGACAAAAATTATCTAGAAAAACTCTATTAGGATACTTCTTAATCCACGCTTCGGCTGCGTATAATTGTTTAACAGAATCTGAGACTGATTTTTTATACCACCTTTTCCATGCTATCTCTATCGCCTTTTCCTCATTAAACTTTATTTCTTTATCTGAGAAAATAATGATTTTATTACCAAATACAACTATAGCATCACAAATTTCCTTGCCCTGTTTATTTTTAGCTGTACCTTCATCGCTATAAGGACCGATGTAGCTCCATAAAGATAAAAATGTATCATTTAATAGTTTTGAAAGTTGTCTCTCACTTTCATTAACACCATCATTTTTTAAAATTGGTTTTATCATTATCAATTTACATATTATATATTAGGTCATTAATCAATTCTTTAAAATTTTCATTTCTATATTTTAGGGATGAACTTTTCATATGCCTCTTTTAAGTACTTTTGAGAACTTTCTTGAGTGACTTCATATTGAAGATGTTGATTAATAAACTGCAATTTAGCGCGTGCATTAGCAATAACTTCTGACCAAGTTTTAGCCCATACTGTAATATTATGCTGTGCCGAATCATGAATTAAACCTTTAGGTTTATTTCTTTGATTAGCTTCTTCTTCAGCATAAGCATCCAGCTCATTGGAAATAGCTAAAAAGGTCCATTTAGCTGGAACATTATGAAATCGCTCATCCGTAGCAACAGCAGTAGCATATTTTTTGATTTGGACAATCACATCATCATCAATTTTTTTAGACGGTCTTTTTAACTCAACAACCAAATAATCAAACTCACCATGCCGTGTTTGATTCACCTTATTTAGCATCAAATCAATACGTCCAGTTCTACCATCGGACAGTAGTACTGGATCAATACTTTCTATTGGATCTTCACGATCTCCAAGTTTTGATAAATGCTTTTTCAAAACTATTTCTAACCTTTCCTCAGATTGAGATAACGTAAAGTTTTCATCAAAAATCCAAGCTTCATTTTCTAGCATTTTGTGTAGTTGGTCTCTTTCAGTGAATACCTTTTTAGTACGTTCACCAAAAAGAAGATTTTCTAATTCATCAAGAAAATTTAGTCTATTCGCCACAATAGTGGCAGAAGAAATAATTGAAGACAGTGATGTATTATCTAATAGCTCAGCCAACTTATCTTGATCCTCTTTCTTTAAATCCAAAACCTCAGTAATAATTTTTTGAACAGATTCTGGATTTTCAGTAATAGCTTGAGCGATTAGTTTAAACATAAATTTCTTAGAAGTCTTTTCAGTTTTTTCAAAATTAGGTAAGAATGTTTGTACATTGGCAGCAAGAATATCAAACACTTCTTGTTCTGCTTTCTCTACAGAAGTAAAACTGTTTTTATCTTGGTAAGGGTAAATATTTTGCTCTTTCCACTCTTGAACAATCCCACTATATTTTTCTGCCATCCTCTTTCTGAAATGTTCTTGAATTGTAGAAACGGCGATATCAATAATCTTTCCTACTGTTGGCTCAAGTTCTCTTAATGAAAGCACACCTTCATTTTCTAATTCCTGAAAATATTCACTTTTCAAATAAGCAGTAAAGTTAAAACCTTTCGCTTTAATTCTATACTTAGGTTCATATTCTTCTAGTGAAATTCCTTTAGCAGAACATAAGTTTATGACGCGTTCGGTTTCAATATTCCATTCAATAATAGTTAATTTAACAGGGTGAGCTGCGATTTCACTGCAATCTTCAGTTAAATCATAATCTCTTGAACAAACTTGCACACTTTTTGGGTCAATTTTAATACCATTAAAATTTAGCTGAAGATGCGGAAACTCTGTAAGGAATACCGCAAAACTCTTTGTTAGCTCACTTCTTGTTTTTTCTTTTAATAACTCGTCAGCTTTTTTGTACAAGTTAGAAATAATAACTTTAGTACCCTTTTGACCTTCGTTATTGCTTTCTAATTCGCTTATTTTAAACTCTTCAATTTTATTATGGTTACCAATAATCGAATAAGTACTATAAGAATTCTGATCTTCAAATGTAGTGTGCCATTCAATATCCGCACCTAAACAAAAAGCTTTAAATCTTCCTCTACCATTTTGGCCATGTAGTGGATGATGATAAGTTTCTTTCTTAATTTTTTTCCACGAATCACCAATTTCTCCAAAGTATGCTTTAGCATCTTTAAAAGGAATTCCATCCCCCTGATCTTCAACGATAATAGTATCCAGACCCTCGAGAGCAGTTAGGTTAAGTTTTACTGATACAATTTTAGAAGAAGCATCAAAGCCATTCCAAATCAATTCATTTAAAGCTTTCGTTGCTGAAGCTTCCGTTAAGGTTTTAATGTGTCCTGGTGTCGCCACTATTTTTAAAGGTTTAAAATCTTTAATTTTATTATTCATAAGCCTTCACCCAAATACTGCCTAGTACAGTACTTACCCAAACAAAAAGATGGCTCATATTGAACTATCTCTAGTTAACCCGTCAATAATTAGAGTTAATAACAATCAGATAAATATCAAATATTTTTATAGAAAAATTATTATTTTATAATTTTCAAATTCTATACAGGAAATTTATGCAAAACCGAATCAATCACTGATTTTAATTTTAGCAATCTCAAGTTGTGCCCAGAAGTTTTATTGATCTGATTACACCAAACAGTATGCGTTTCTCGGCAAGCTGCTGTAAACACTGTAGTAAGGGCAAGGCTTGTGGAAACTCATGCATCTCCCATTCTAAAGACTGCCATAAGCCACCAGGCTGTGCATGTGATTCTTAGCTTGAATTCTTACTTGAGCCCCCATTTGAAGAGTCTTTTAAATAGGTTTTAGCTACCTACTTATCAATTTAGTACAATACTGAAACCTCATATAATTTCTGTCATATTCAATGTGTAATACTTAAACCAAATTTTCTCAGGTTTGAATATTCATATGGCGCATCTTCTGCAGGATAACGTAAATTTTTAACCCCATAAATTTGTGCAATATTCCATACAATACTTTCACCAGCAGGTAAAAGTTCAGGCTGAATTTTATAAATAGGATCTTGGTAAGCTGTATCACTATCAATCAACGTCCAACCCTGTTTATTGAAAGAAGAGATTATATCCTCTAACCAAGCTGCATTAATCGCTCTAACGTGAAGTAAAAGTATGTGTTTGGGTGAGCGTCCCAATGTCTGTATGGCTAAATCATCATAATATTTTGCCCGATCCAACAAATGGAAAATATAAGCTTGTTTTAGTTTATCTAAGCTAGATTGATCATTTTCTTGCTGATATTTTAAGAATAATTGGTTGTAATACCAATCACTAGCATCAATGCTTACTGCACCAGACTGATAGTTATGATCAGCAATCCATTTTCTTACCCCATCCCTTTTTTCTTGAGTATTTCCCTCTTTAAGAAATGGAAAACGGTAACGGGGCACAAATCCATTTAATGAAGAAAAAGCTTCATGAGCTTGCTGCATATCTTTTAAATAATCAGATAGATTCACTTCATCTTTATTTAGATTTAAATGTAAGTTTCCATGATTACCAATACGATGCCCTTCTCTGCCCCATTTAGAAATAATATCTAATCCTTCCTTTCCTCCAATTTTACTTATACTTGGGTAAACGATTGCATGAACCCTATTTTTCTTTAAGGTACTTAAAATATCATCATTGATTTTTCGGGTTTCTGGATTAGTTAATGGATCTAAACCATCATCAAAACTTAAGGCTAAGCTTTTTGCAATAGCAATATTAGACACACCCAAGCAAAGACTTAAGATTATTGTTTTGAGCATAAGGGACTCTATAATTAGTAACTACTCATGTTGATCCACTAGCCTAACATTTTATTTTGACCTTTTTTTATAGTTAAATACTCTAGAACGCATATTAATTTATAAAAACATATCATCAGCTATTAGCACTCTCTACATTTGAATATCAGCACTCCCCCACATTAAAGTCCTTATTAAATAATAACTTTTCCTAAGAAAAATATAGTTACTTTTCCACTTATCGGTATTTGATCGACTTTTAACCACAAAAATGTATCTTAATGGTGCAAGTTATTGAAGACTTTGCCGACGTATAAAAGGATTAATAATGAAAAAAATGAATATACACAGTAAATCTATAATTACCATAGCAACACTTATCACCGCATTCTCAGTACAAGCACAAGACTTTAAAAGGTTTTCTGTGTCAGCAGGCTGGTTGCACGTGATGCCTCAAGGCAAGGCCAATCCATTTAACATCAATACAGGCGTAAAAAACGGTACAGAAGCTACGGTAGGAAGTATTTCAATAGATAGTTTTTTAAATTCAGTTGATCCGAACGCGACATTCGCAGACTTGGGAGGGGAAGTTTTTAATACAAAAGACTCGCTTGATGAGCTTATTAATGATGAAATTTTAAGTACCTTATTCACTGATGGGGAAGGTAATATTTTACCTGAGGTAGCAGGCAGCGCTACTATTGATGGGCTAGAGAGCTGGCGGTCAGCAGGTACAGGTTTAGAAGCTGATGATGTTGACACTTTAGGACTAACTTTTAGTTATTATGTGAATGATAAAGTTTCCCTTCAGGTAATTGGTGGAATACCCCCTAAGGTCGATATTAAGGGTAAGGGTGAAATACTTGCACCATTATCTGGTCTAGCTCTCTCGTCCAACGATATAGTTAATATTCTCTTTGCAAATGGTATTCCATTAAATCAGGCCATTCCCATCACAAATCTTGGAAACAAGTCCAAGGCTGCTTCAGCTCGTGCATGGACACCTGCACTAGAAGTGCAATATCAATTTGGACAAAGTGGTGTAAATAAGTTCAGACCATATATAGGCGCCGGTTTAATGTATGCCTATTTCAATGATATTAAACTTAATCCTCAGATTGAATCTGATCTAGAAGCAGCCGGTCATATGATTCAGAATGTTCTAGATGGTAAAGCGGGTGCTGCACTGGATGGCACAGTTTCATCAGGTGTCATGCGTGTAGAAGTGGATACGGATGACGCAATCGCTCCAATTATTACAGCCGGTTTTACTTATGATTTAAACGAAAACTGGTATACCGTAGCCTCTGTGTCTTACGCAAAACTGAATAATAAAGCGACTATTGATATAATTAATGAGAGTACTGGTGTACGTCTAATTAATGCCACAACGAAGATCGATATAGATCCTCTGATTACTTACCTAGGTGTAGGCTACCGATTTTAATTTTTGAGCACTCAGAAGTTGGTCGGTATTATTTCGACATATAAACCCTGCTATATGAGATTATTGGCAGGGTTTTATTTTGCTAGTTTATTTATTAAAAACGTTGAGTAAGCAGACCTCTAAAGAAAACTTATTCTCATATATATTAGGTTCTAATTTTTATTCATGAAATATAAAAAGCTAGACCTCTTTCACCACCAACCTCTTTTTATGATCAATACGTGCAAATTTAAAGTTTTTAAAACTTCTTTTATTACGTGGATAAAAAGCAGCAATCACTGCCCCTTCCACGCCATTATTTTGACTAGAGCTACTTGGTATATACAAAAACAATATGCCTAAAAATATAAAAAAGGTAACTAAAATTCTCATATGCATCAGAAAGCGTCCTTCAAGATTATTGATTGTTTTACTAATCCTGAAATCGCTTATACATTATATAGATAGAGAATAGGAAGCTTTGAATTGTTACTTACTCTATTTAAAATACAGCCTTAAAAGACTGCACATTTGTATAAAAATAATGCAGATCACGCTTCAGTAATCTGAGTCGCTGTTACTCCTGACATAAGAGGCAGATTATAGCGATGCTCAGCCGGTCGTGAAGTTTTGCCATACCAGCGAAATTCCTGAAATTCGGATTCGGCATACAGTGCATAGCAGACCATATTAGACTGGTTGCCGCCTAGACAGACCAGCTTGCCAGTTTTCTGGTCACGTCCAACCACAAAGCATACATGGCCACCACCCTTTCGGGTTCTCACTGCCACACATACCTATGACCTGCTTACTGATATGCGAAAAATAGAAGAAGCAGAAAAATTAATGAAGGCTCTTGAAAATATTCAGGTAAAATTCGGCGATAGAAAACTGACGATTGGTAGCTGTATGTTGCCAGACCGGAACTGGTCAATGAGTCGGGATAAGCTGAGCAGGAATCCTTTTAAATGGGATGAGATGCTGAGGATTAAAAACTAGAAGCTTACAACCGAAAGGTTTTTTCCTCTCCTACTTATAAAAAGTAAATAGTTCAGGATGCTTGTTAGTATGCGACCAAAATAAATAAAGAGGGTTAAAATTATGGCTACACCATATATTGTTGTTGGCTGCCCTACCACTGGAGGTGGGCAAGTTATATCTGGCAATAGCATGTTCCAGATTGAAGGCATTCCCATCGCTTGTGTCGGTGACAAGGCTACATGCCCGAAACATAAAACGGTTGCAACGATCATCTCAGGCGATCCTCACATGCAAATCTTCGGAAAAGCTGCAGCTCGAGTAAATGATTCACTGTCTTGCGGTTGCAAACTTTTACCTAAGCAAAACTTGGTAGTTCAAGATAACGGTGGTGGAGCTGCATCTTCTGCAGCTAAATCCTCACCTGTCCAAATACCTAAACAACAACCACCTACAGACAGTTTTGTTAATAATGAATATGAAAATTACTACATAGAAAATACCAAAACTGAAATTGTTAAATTCAAGAATCTTCTATTTCCCTATGATCAGGATAAAGCTAATTTATTTGGATCTGCAGTACAAGCTTTGTCTGGTGCATGCTCTTTTGAGATTTCACATAAAATTCAGAAGAGAAAGCTATTTATAACTGTGACATTATTACCACCTACCTTGCGGGCAGATGCAACAATTTATACATTTGGCACAATACGTTTATTTAAAAACAAACAGCCAATCGGCGGGCCTTTTGCTCTCAAAGTTGGAAAAGGTTTTTGGAATACTGAGAAAGATAGACAGCCAGTAGGAAGCTGTGAAATCACATTACCTGCCCCAGACCTACAAGCAATAACAGTGTCACTAGAATTGGGCTTCGAGGGTAAATTTGATAATGGTAAAGTTGTACCAAACCCACCATATAAAACACACACTTTCACAATAACCTCAGCATCACGACGTAAAGCATGAAGAAATATTTAACCCCTATTATTCTTTGTACTGTTGGGCTAATCAGTGCCTGCAGTAATGCTACAAACTCATCAAAGGATGTAGAAAAAGCCCCAAAAGAATCCGTTATTAAAACAGTCTCAGCCGAAGATCAAAAGATCATTGATAAGTATGAAAGTTACTTCAAATACTACCGCGAGGGTAACTTTGAAGAATTTCAAAATAAAATGAAAGAGATATTGCCTGAGGTCAGTACGATTTCTGATAAAAAGAAACGTGAATTTATGCAAATGAATATCTACATGACTTTGCAAAATTATAATGATGCGTATGCTTTAAATGAAAAACAACTGAAGGAGAAACCTAACGATACGGCAAGGCTTACATTTAGATGTCAGTTATTAACCTTGCAAAAGAAAGAAGCTACTTTGATTAATAAATGCTATGACAATTTAGCAGACGTTTTAAAAGTAGAGTTAGACAAACCAGAAAACAAGAGTAACCCTGATTATAAGATAGGCGAGTTCTCATACTTGTTTGCAAAATATAAAGCTGGTCACACTGAATACAAGCAGAAAATGCAAGAGTACATTGCAGAAACTAAGGATGAAAAATTAAAGGCATCTTTAACATCGCTTTACGATGTGGAATTTGAAAACTAAAAAAAGCCCTGAGAAATCAGGGCTTAATTTTGCATACACTGCACAGATACTAACTTTTATTTGTGTATTGATTGAATGAGCTGTGCAACCTGATAAAAGGAGGCACAGCGTTAAAGTATTAATTGCGCTTTTCATAATCGATCAGCACATCAGCAACTGCTTTTGCAGCTAACCAGTAATGAGCATTAAAGCGGGATATCTCATCCTCATTGCTAATAAAGCCTAACTCTACAATTAAGCCCCCATTACTAATAAAACCTAGCTTTCCACGCGCTGACTGACTTTGATCAATCCAGCCTTCATTTCCTCGTAAACGTGAACCTAAAGCAGCAGCTACAGCTTTTGATAAATCCTGAGCAAGTTTCTTGTCTTTAGGTAGTGCAATAGTCTCAACCCCATTCGCCTGACCAGATCCAGCTGCATTTAAATGAAATTCAACTGCAACAGAAGAACCTTTAATTAACTTGATGGCTGAAGCCAATGGATTATTAGTGGTACCCACACCATCCGTTTTAATACTAATACCGGAGCTCTTTAAGTAATAAGCTACTGCATTACGAAAGTTAGTTACCAGTTCGGCTTCTTTAAATTTGCCACTAACTGCACCCGGATCAACATTGGAATGGCCGGCTGTCACAGTGACAAAACCTAAAGGTTGGTTCTGGTTTAGATTTGGCTGGGCTTTTTTTCGGCCAATCAAAACAGCCAAAAACATCAAGCCTAAAGATGCAATCGTTTGATATGGTTCAGGCAATATATTGGCGTTATATACCTCTTGTAGAACCAGTTGCAGACAAGATAAAAAAAGCGCCATATAGGCGCCATATTTTACTGAGTCAAATTTCCAGACACTTTCGTTTATTAACTTCATGGTTGATTCTCGTTTAATAGGTTAATTTTTTCTGTTGGTCAATTTGATTCCGCATTGCAGCCAGATCTGTATCCATACGGATCTGTTTAGATTCAGCGATTGCCATTTTTTGATTCAATAGCGCGTTATCTCTTTCAAGCGATCTATTGCCTTGAAAGACATATCCACCAAAAGCGACAAGAGCAGCAAGAGCGGTACCTCCAAGCCCTTTTGCAAAGGTAAGGCCACCCTTGGCCTGGTTCATATCTGCCTGCAGCAAATCAATATCACGTCGGTTTGCTACTGCTTGTGACCGATAATATTCATCGCGTTCTGACAAGCGAATCACGTTGTTATTCAGCTCGCCCATTTCTTGCCGGAGTTGATCGAGCTTTTTCTCGACTCTTACTCCATAAGTCTCACTATCAGGCATATAGCCTCCTCATTTCTTAGATATAAAAAAAGCACCCCGTAGGGTGCTTAAACTGTTTTACCTTTCTTAAATTTCTATCTCTATGACCCTGCCTTCAGGCGCTGGGCGCTTGATCTCGTTGTTAGATACAAACACCCGGGTACCTGTGGCGTATTTTGTACTGCTGGTGCACAGGACCAATCCGCTACCATCGACCACTAAAACTTTATAATTGGGATGATCTGCTGAGGTAATGGTGCCAATGAACTCTGGAGCCTTGGGTAATAAGTCGATTAAACGTTGTAATGGATTACTCACGATTGATGCTCTCCACTTTAATACTCTGGTTAATCACTGCATGATTAAATGACACGTTCACCTCATCAATGATGCCCCACCATTCAGCATTAAATGCTACTAAATCACCAGGTGCACATTCGCTCACATCCGGACCAATCGGCATCACCAGATTGTGGGTTTCGATCATACCGGCTTTAGCAAGTGCTGACTTGCCATAAGACCCCATGCTCTCAACGGTAAACAGTGGACTGTTCGCTGTTTCCAGCAAAGTATCACCTGCAGTGCCGGTACGCTTGATCTGGCCACTTAAGCCAGAGCGGTCATTAGTTAGCGTGATGCTGTTATAATCAGGATAAGGCTCATAGTCTGTAGACTGTTCTGTGACCAGACTTTCTGGGATCAGTCGGTCATATTCTTCAACAGTGATTGAATCCCAGAAGGTCTTTTTATATTTGGGCTTGATGATAATAGTATTGCTGCCCTTCTCGCTGTAGACAAAGCCACCTGCACTTTCAGCAATCATTTTGATTACAGCAATTGGGGTCATGTTTGAATAGCTCAAGCTGCCCGCTGGAACAATCCAGCTCAGCTCATCGATCAGCTCCCACTGCAGTGTTGTTGAGCTGTTGACCCGATCCAGTTCAGCCTGACAGAGCTGCCGTGCGGTCCTTTCATTCTCCTGGGTAAATGACCGGGTTGGAGAATATGGCGCATCAAGTAAAGCGGACTGGCTGCGACCGCTTAATGTATAAGTGATTTCGGCAAATCGACGTGAGCGGCTACAGTTTTCAAGCAGCATGTGATGCTCGGTACCATTCACCATAACTCTTAAAATCACAGGTTGGCCATTAACCGGTTCGAGCTTTGGTATTTCAGATGCGGGTACGCTCAGGCTATATGACCAGCACCAGCGGCTGCGATCTGTGCTGTAACTGCCATCATAGACCAAAATATTCTGGCCATTGTCCAGACGGCTTACTGATAATTCATTCACGATATACCACCAGTTTTTTGGCGGCAGACCTGGAATACAGTCATCTGCCCCGAAATTTAAAATAAGGTTGTGTGGATCTGGTTCACTGCACAAGCAAGTAAAGTTGAGGTCAGTACGGCCAACGTATCCAGGGATTTCCGGCTGTGGCCAGGGTTGAACCGGATGCTTTCGGTAATGAATCGCCTTGGCTTTATCCCATGCAATACTACTGGTCGTGATCAGTTCAAGACCTTTATCCCACTCGAATGCAAAACACTTTTCAAAGACGTGGGCTACTTGATGCGAATAGGTAAAGTTTCGGCGCTTCCGTACCAGCTCCTCCCAATCTGTAATACGGTTAATCCTGAGTTTGTTGCCCTCTTCAAATACCAAGGTTCGCGCTTTGGCCAGTCTTTTGTTTTCCTGCCAGATAAAGTACGTATCACTAGATAAACCAGTCGCCTGCTCATGCTGCAGTTGGACCGAGCGGTACAGCAAGCCAGCTTTCTCAAAGCCAACAAGGGCGTGATTGCTGAAGCTTAAACTGTGCTCAAAATAAAAGGTGCTGTGATGCGCCTGTAAAACTGGTTTAGCCCAAGGGATTTCAATCACACTTAAGCAAGGCAAAGCTCCCTGATAGCCAGCTATGAGATAAGCCTCAATGCCACGGATAAAGTTGATATCAAATATGCCAGAAGCAACCGACTTAAATGATACATCCACAAAAGCGACCACTTGTCCTGTATTGTTTACTT
>Ga0308162_1000095_pt1 | contig 117579 bp, 101 predicted proteins | sample PhySR2_FD_201370 | JGI IMG/M metagenome (GOLD analysis project Ga0308162, IMG submission 201370) | Phyllosphere microbial communities from UC Gill Tract Community Farm, Albany, California, United States - DLSLS.R2 | ecosystem: Host-associated > Plants > Phyllosphere > Unclassified | place... | reverse complement strand
TGTTTGGCGGTATGAACGTGCTGGAATCCCGTGATCTCGCGATGCGTATCTGCGAGCACTACGTGACCGTGACCCAGAAACTGGGCATCCCGTACGTGTTCAAAGCCTCTTTTGATAAAGCCAACCGCTCCTCCATCAACTCTTACCGTGGCCCGGGCCTGGAAGAGGGGATGAAAATTTTCCAGGAGCTGAAGCAGACCTTTGGCGTTAAAGTGATCACCGACGTGCATGAAGCCTCACAGGCGCAGCCTGTGGCAGACGTGGTAGACGTTATCCAACTGCCTGCGTTCCTGGCGCGCCAGACCGACCTGGTGGCGGCGATGGCGAAAACCGGTGCCGTCATCAACGTGAAGAAGCCGCAGTTCGTGAGCCCAGGGCAGATGGGCAACATCGTGGATAAGTTTATCGAAGGCGGTAACGACCAAGTTATCCTGTGCGATCGCGGAGCCAACTTCGGCTATGACAACCTGGTGGTTGATATGCTGGGCTTTAGCGTGATGAAGAACGTCTCTAACCAGTCTCCGGTGATTTTCGACGTAACCCACGCCCTGCAGTGCCGCGACCCGTTTGGTGCGGCGTCCGGCGGCCGTCGTGCTCAGGTTACCGAACTGGCGCGCGCCGGTATGGCGACAGGTCTGGCGGGCTTGTTCATTGAAGCGCACCCGGATCCTGCCAACGCCAAGTGCGATGGCCCGTCCGCACTGCCGCTGGACAAACTGGAACCCTTCCTGAAACAGATCAAAGCGATTGACGATCTGGTGAAGAGCTTCGACGAGCTGGATACCAGCAACTAATAAAAAAACCCGCTTCGGCGGGTTTTTTTATGGCGTTTATTGCCGGGTGGCGCTGCGCTTACCCGGCAAACACGCTACGCAAATATCGTCATCAAATACGCAATAAACAGCGCCATGTGCGCCGCACCGTTCAGCACGTTGGTGCGCCCGGTCGAGAACGAAATCTGGCACAGCAGCAGGGAGGCCAGCATCACAATCATCTCCGGCGCGCCCAGCGCAAACTGCAAATCATTACCCGTCATAAAGGCAATTAAGGTCACCACCGGCACGGTGAGGGAGATCGTTGCCAGCACCGAACCGAAGAACAAGTTCATGGCGCGCTGCACCTGATTGTTCAGCACCGCTTTCAGCGCGCCCAGTCCTTCCGGAGAGAGAATCAACAGCGCTACCAGGAAGCCGGTAAAGGCAACCGGGGCATTCAGCTCGGTTAACAGCGTTTCAAGCGGGTTTGCGTTCATCTTGGTCACGGCGATAACCGCAACCAGATGCACGATCAGCCAGACGGTGTGCCACGCGCTGCTGTGGGCCGAGGGTTTGCCGTGATGCGGATCATCGTCGTCGCCGTCATCTTCATGCTCATAGACAAACAGGCTCTGGTGCGTTTTGGTCTGGATCAGCAGGAACACGCCGTACATGGCTGCGGAAATCAGGGCAACCAGCAGCGCCTGCCCGGTGGTAAAGTTCGCCCCCGGCAGCGCCATCGGGAAGACCAGCACAATGATTGCCAGCGGGAAAAGGGCGATCAGGTACTGTTTAATGCCAAACAGATTCATATACTGGGTCGCGAATTTACGCCCGCCCAGTAACAGCGAAAAGCCCACCAGACCGCCGGTCACAATCATGATGATGGAATACAGGGTGTCGCGCATCAGCGTAGGCGCGGCGTCGCCCGTTGCCATCAGGGCGGAGATCAGGCTGACTTCGAGAATAACGACCGAAAGGCTTAAGATTAAGGAGCCGTAAGGTTCGCCCAGGCGGTGGGCTAATACGTCGGCATGGCGGACTACGCTAAAGGCGCTGGTTAAGATCCCGACCAGCGCAAGGATATTGATACCAACCACCACTGGCAGTGACTGACTGCTTCCCCAGAAGAGCAGCACAGCCAGTGCCAGAACCGGGAAAATGAGTGACGTCTCCTTGTGGCGGGTCTTAACCGCCTCGTGTGCTGCTGTCATGTGCTTCTCCATCAATGCAGGTGTTGTCATTATAGATAGAATTTTAAGGTCAATAAACTAACAGAATTCTGCTATTTCCCCTTTATTTTTTACTTAATTTTACCCTTTTAGCAGAAATTTAAGGCTGATGGTTAAAAAGATCATTTTTAAAAGAATACTTCATAAATAACAGCTAATTAATCTTTATGTTAATCCAAATTACTCATCGGCGTGGCAACCTGTGGCATCGTCGTCCACACTTAACCTTTTACACAAAAGTGAGGTAAACCATGCCCTATAAATCGAAAAGCGAACTGCCCGATAGCGTACAGCACGTCCTGCCAGCCCATGCCCAGGATATCTACAAAGAAGCGTTTAACAGCGCCTGGGATCAGTATAAAGATAAAGACGACCGCCGGGATGATGCCAGCCGGGAAGAGACCGCTCATAAAGTCGCCTGGGCGGCAGTGAAAAATGATTACGAGAAAGGAGACGATGATAAATGGCATAAAAAGAAATAGCCGCGAAACCCTTACCTGGCCCGGTTTTGACTTTTAAGGCGGTTGAACTTCCGTTGTATTGCAACTGGCCCGCGAATTGCTTATCGTTAATCCCCTGCTGGTAAAATGACCAGTAGATAATGTCGGGAAGGCGGATTACAGCGGTCGCAAGGAAGCATGCAGTGGCGGAGGTATAAAGTGTTAACGCGTGATTTCTTGATGAAAGCGGATTGTAAGACGGCATTTGGTGCTATTGAGGAATCGCTTCTCTGGTCGGCTGAACAACGTGCGGCGTCGCTCGCTGCCACGCTTTCCTGCCGTCCTGACGATGGCCCGGTATGGATCTTTGGCTATGGTTCGCTGATGTGGAACCCGGCCCTCGAATTTGTCGAATCGGCGACGGGCACGCTGCCCGGTTGGCATCGCGCGTTTTGCCTGCGCCTGACCGCGGGCCGCGGCAGTGCCTGTCAGCCAGGGCGCATGCTTGCACTGAAAGAGGGCGGGCGCACCACGGGCGTGGCCTACCGCCTGCCGGATGCCACGCTGCAGGAGGAGCTGACGCTGCTCTGGAAGCGCGAGATGATCACCGGGTGCTACATGCCCAGCTGGTGCAAGCTGGAACTCGACGACGGCCGCACCGTCAACGCGCTGGTGTTTATCATGGACCCACGCCATCCACTGTATGAAGCCGATACCCGCACGCAGGTGATTGCTCCGCTGATCGCGGCCGCCAGCGGCCCACTGGGCACTAACGCGCAGTACCTTTTCTCCCTCGACCAGGAGTTGACCCGCCTCGGCATGAAAGATGATTGCCTGAATGAGCTGGTGGTGAAGGTGAAAGCGCTGCTGGAAGGAAATGCGCCGGGGCTATGCCTGACCCCGGCGGGCGCGCGTTAACGCCTTCGCGCGCCAGAAGGTTTAAATGCGGAAATGCCCGGCCGTTTCCGCCAGATCGCCCGCCTGGCTCTGCAGGGCGCTGGCCGCAGCGGCCGACTCGACCACCAGTTCCGCGTTCTGCTGCACCATCCGATCCAGATGCGTCACCGCGTGGTTTATCTCGTGAATACCTTTCATCTGCTCACTGGTGGCGATGGAGATTTCGCGCATGATGCCCGAGACGCTGCCGATGCTGGCCCGGATCTCATTCATGCTGTCACCCGCCAGATGCACATAGCGCGATCCGGTTGCCACGCTGTCGGTGGTGGAGTCGATAAGCGATTTGATCTCTTTCGCCGCCTGCGCACTGCGGCTGGCAAGGTTACGCACTTCCCCGGCCACCACGGCAAACCCACGTCCTTGCTCGCCGGCGCGCGCCGCTTCGACCGAGGCATTCAGCGCCAGAATGTTGGTCTGGAAGGCAATACCGTCAATCACGCTGGTGATATCGCCAATTTTTGCTGACGCCACCTCAATCGACTGCATGGTACTGATGGCCTGAGAGACCACCTCGCCCCCGCGAGAAGCGGCGGCGGAGGCCTTGCTCGCCTGATCGTTGGCTTGCGCCGCTGACGCATTGGACTGGGTCACCGACGCGGTGATCTGCTCTACGGCGCTGGCCGTCTCACGCAGGCTGGAGGCGGCCTGCTCGGTGCGCCCCGAAAGATCCTGGTTGCCTGCGGCAATCTCCTTCGCCGCATTTTTTACGGATGCGCTGGCATCGCGCAGTTGCACCATCACCACCGAGAGTTTGTCGCTGAAGGCGTTAAACGCCTGGGCGATTTGCGCTACCTCATCGTCGCCGTTGTCCGGCAGACGCTGCGACAGGTCGTTGGTACCGTTGGCGATGCTGTGCATCGCGTCGCGGATATCCGACAGCCTTTTCAGCAGACGGGCAATGGCAATGTGAACCACCGCGCCGCTCAGCAAGACCAGGATCACCAGCGACAGCGCAGAGGCCTTCAGCAGCGCGCGCATGCCGGAAGTGGCATCGTTGTTGTCCAGCGCCACAATCAGCATCCAGTGCGTGCCGGGAATGGCCGTCGCCACAAAGGTTTTCGCTATGCCGTTAAACGTGCCGTCGACGGGCGCACCGTTTTTCAGGGCGGCAAAATCAATCCCTTTAACGGATTCACCGAGCGGTTTGAGCGTGAGCGCCGCGTCGTTGGCGGCAATCACGGTCCCATCGCTGTCGACCAAAAGCCCGCTGCTCTCAGGCGTAGGATGAATACCGCGCACGTTCGCCACCACGCTGTCCATGGCCACATCACCGGCAACAACCGCTTTCAGCACGCCATTCTCTTTCACCGGGACGGCAAACGTCACAACCAGCTTGCCGGTGCCGGCGTCGACGTACGGGGCGGTAACCACAGGCGCGTCGGCGGTGACCACCTGCTGATACCACGGCCGGATGGTCGGGTCGTAATCCGCCGGAACCCCCGCAGGATCCGAGAACTTTGCCGTTTTGCTGGCATAGCCAACGTAGACGTTTGTGAATCCACCCGCCTGCGCGAGTTGCTTAAAGGTCGGAACCGGATCGTCGCTCAGCGCCACGGTCTGGGCGGAAGCGATCACGGTCATTTTACCCTTTACCCACTCCGCAATGGCCATGTTATGGCTGGCGCTGGTGCTGGCGAGGATATCCCGCTGCGACTGCTGGTTATCCTGACGCGTGACCTGAAAGTTGATGATGGTGTTGAGAAGAAGGGCGACGACGAGACAACCCGTCGTCGCGGCGATAATGCGAGCGCGAATGGATCTGAACATAAGTGAAATACCTGCTGTGTTGTTTCCATGCCTATCGGCAATGTGGCAGGCAAACTTGATGCTGAAACCGCGTCCATTAGAAAATAATATTAAACCGGGTTTATTATTAAAAAGTTAATACTTTATCGGCGGACAGAGTCCAGTCTGCCAGCTCAACAAGCGTGCCAATTTCCACCCCGTCAATCAGCGGCAGCCCGGTGATGCCGCGCCCGTCGGTGCAGGTTTTACACAGCTTAACCGGCACGTTTTGCGCCGTCAGGATCTCGAGCATCTGCTGAATGTTGTACCCCTCGGCAGGTTTTTGCCCCTTCAGCCCGGCGGTGACCGCATCCGACATCAAAAAGAGGCGCAGTTCAGGGCGATGCTCTTTCTCGCACAGGGCGATTGCCAGGCGCAGGCTGTTAAAAAGGGATTCACTGCCGTAGGCCGCTCCGTTGGCGACAATCGTAATCTTCTGCATGGAAACTCCTGTTCGGTTAAAAGGCATGAATATTGCTTAGCTCTACGGGGAATAGGGAACCGGAGAGCGAGTATGACGATAAAGGCTGACAGTTTATCGGGCGCAAATGAATGGCTTCATCGTGCCACGGTGATGCGCCGCGAGCAGCTTAATACCCTGGCGGTTCTGGGGGCGCTGGTCAACGGCATCAGCCGACTGGTGCATATGCTACAGTGCGAGCGCGGGGCGTCAAACGTCTGGCTCTGCTCCCGGGGGCAGCTCTACGGCCCGGAATGTCGGGCCAGCAAGGCGCTGGTCGATGAAAATCTGACGGCGTTCAACCGTCAGCTTAACCTGCAAACGCCGATGCCCGGCAGCGCGGTGTGCGAACGCATTGCCGGTGCGCTTCACGCGCTGGCGTCGCTTCCGGCGCTGCGTGACGACGTCGAACGGCAAAACGTGACGGCCCCGCAGGCGATGGAACGCTACAGCCGGATACTTCGCCATCTGCTCAGTATCATTCCTCAGCTCAATGACAGCATTGACGATCCGCAAATCGCGGGCCGGTTTGTCGCACTTTATAGCCTGATGCAGGGCAAAGAGTGGGTAGGGCAGGAGCGTGCGCTGGGCGCAACGGGCTTCACGCAGGGCTTTTTTGATGATGAAACCCGCCAGCGGCTGGTGGACCGTATCGACGGGCAGCAGGCCTGCTTCGAGGTTTTTTTGTCTTACAGCCGGGCCGACGTGCAGGAGACGTTTGCGCTTAACTGTATGCCGGACCTCGAAACAGAGCAGCTCAGGCGCGTGGCCTGTACCCGTCAGCCGGCGGCGGACAAGGGAAACACCGCCCTGAGGTGGTTTGCGTTGCAGACGGCACGCCTGGAACACCTTCGCACGCTGGAGGAGTTAGCCATCGCCGATCTCATGGCGATGGTGGATGAACGTATTCACGGGGCGAATGAACGCACGCTGCGGGTCTGCGAGGACAACGAGGCGTTTACCCATTTCCCGGATAAACCTCTGCTGCCGCTGGTGCGCGAGCAGGCACGTGAGATCGACAGTCTTTCCCGTCAGTTGGCCTCCCTGCGCGAAACGCTGGAGGAGCGCAAGACCATCGACAAAGCCAAAAGCATCCTGATGACGCATCACGCTATGAGCGAAGAGCAGGCGTGGACAACGCTGCGCAAAATGGCGATGGACAAAAATCAGCGCATGGTGGATATCGCCCATGCGCTGCTCACCGTGAAGAACCTCTGGCAGCCCGTGCCGAAAGCGTAGTTGCACAATCAGCGGGCATGTCATGCCTGATTGAGGTGCGCCGTGAGAGGGCAACGGGCGGGGAAGCCCTGAAAACAACAGTTTAAAACCTGGCATCCCCTTTGCATTATCAGATTAACAAAGATTGACGGTGCGCCAACGGCGGCGCATGCGTTTTCAGGATAAAGGCGTCCAGCGGTGCTCCGGCACCGACGGGCGCTTTTTTTTGGCTTTTTTTCGGGAGTGGTTATGGCGGATTTGTCGAGACGGCGGTTTTTGCAGGCCAGCATGCTGGCGAGCGGCGCAATGCTGTTACCCGGCATCATGCAGGCCGCGTGGGCGGCGGGGTCGGACAGGCCGGAGCAGCAGACGGTGCGGATCGGATTTATCCCGCTCACCGACTGCGCGCCGGTGGTTATCGCGGCGCTGAAGGGGTTTGATAAAAAGTACGGCATCACCATCGTGCCGACCAAAGAGGCGAGCTGGGCGGCTGTACGCGACAAGCTGGTTGCCGGTGAACTGGACGCCGCACACATTCTTTACGGCCTGCTGTATGGGCTTGAGCTGGGCATCGCCGGCAAGCCGCAGGAGATGGCAAACCTGATGACCCTTAACCAGAACGGCCAGGCGATTACGCTCTCAAGCGATCTGGCAGAGAAGGGCGTGCGCGATCTCGACGGGCTGAAAAAGCGGGTCGCTCAGCAGCCTCCCGGCACCTACACCTTTGCCCACACCTTCCCGACGGGCACCCACGCCATGTGGCTGTACTACTGGCTGGCAAGCGCCGGGATCAATCCGTTTGACGATGTGCGTACCGTGGTGGTGCCGCCCCCGCAAATGGTGATGAACATGCGCATTGGCAACATGGTCGGTTTTTGCGTCGGTGAGCCGTGGAACGCGCGCGCCATTAATGACCGCATCGGGTTTACCGCCGCCACCTCCCAGTCCATCTGGGCCGATCATCCGGAAAAAATCCTCGGCACCCGCCGCGCCTGGGTAGAGAAGAACCCGCATACCGCACGGGCGCTGGTGAGCGCGGTGCTGGAAGCCGCCCGCTGGATAGACGCCTCGCCGGAAAACAAACGCGAAACCGCGCAGATCCTCTCCCGTCGGGCATGGCTTAACTGCAAAGAGCAGTATCTCACCGGGCGTATGCTGGGCGAGTACGACAACGGTCTGGGGCAGCGCTGGCAGGATGACTACCCGATTCGCTTCTTCAATGACGGGGCCGTCAGCTACCCGTATCTCTCCGACGGTACCTGGTTCTTAACCCAGTTCCGCCGCTGGGGCTTGCTAAAGACCGCCCCGGACTATCACGCCATCGCGCAACGCATCAACCAGACCGCGGTCTGGCAGGACGCGGCAACCGCCGTCGGCGGCATCTCCACGCCGTCATCACCGCTTCGCAGCAGCACGCTGATGGACGGTACCGTCTGGAACGGCACCGATCCGGACGGTTACGCCAACCGCTTCGCTATTCACCGTAAAGGGGCCTGATTATGTCGCATCTGCAAAATACACAGCCACAAGAGACGCCGGTCAGCGCTGAGGTGATCGCGCTGCCACCGGTGCCGGTTCGCCGCCGTGGACCGGGGTTTACGCGCCGGATGAATGACCTCCTGCAACGTATTATCCCGGCTTTTCTCGGTCTCGGGCTGATGGTGGTGCTCTGGCAGCTCGCCGCCATTAACAGTAAAGGCTTTCCGACGCCGCTCAGCACCCTGGATTCAGCGTTAACCCTGTTTGCCGATCCCTTCTACCGCGACGGACCGAATGATATGGGCATCGGCTGGAACGTGCTGGCCTCGCTCCAGCGCGTGGCGGTGGGCTTTGGCCTGGCGGCGATAGCCGGTATTCCGCTGGGCTTTCTGATTGGCCGCTTCACCTTTTTCTCGCGCATGTTCAACCCGCTGATTGCGCTGCTGCGCCCCGTCAGCCCGCTGGCCTGGCTGCCCATCGGCCTGCTGCTGTTCCAGAAAGCGGAGCCGGCCTCCAGCTGGACCATTTTCATCTGCTCCATCTGGCCGATGGTGATCAACACCGCCGAAGGGGTGCGCCGGATCCCGCAGGATTACCTTAACGTTGCCCGCGTGCTGCAGCTTTCCGAATGGACCATCCTGCGCCGCATTCTTTTCCCGGCGGTATTGCCTGCGGTACTGACCGGGGTGCGTCTGTCGATAGGGATCGCCTGGCTGGTGATCGTCGCCGCCGAAATGCTGACCGGTGGCGTCGGGATCGGCTTCTGGATCTGGAACGAGTGGAACAACCTCAACGTTGAAAACATTCTCATCGCCATCGTCATCATTGGTGTGGTCGGGCTGATGCTGGAGCAGGGGCTGATGCTGATCGCCCGCCGTTTTAGCTGGCAGGAAAAATAAGGAGTGACTATGAAACCGTTAATTCAGGTGCAGGCCGTGAGCCAGCGTTTTTCCACCGCCAGCGGTGAGTTTCTGGCGCTGCAAAACGTCTCGTTTGATATCCATGAAGGGGAAACCGTCAGCCTGATTGGTCACTCCGGGTGCGGTAAATCCACGCTGCTGAACCTTATCGCCGGGATCGCATTGCCGACGGAGGGCGGGATTATCTGCGATAACCGTGAAATCGCCGGGCCGGGGCCAGAGCGGGCGGTGGTGTTTCAGAACCATTCGCTGCTGCCGTGGCTCACCTGCTTCGACAACGTGGCGCTGGCGGTGGACCAGGTGTTTCGCCGCACCATGAGTAAGGCCGAGCGCAGGGAGTGGATCGAACACAATCTCGATCGCGTGCAGATGGGCCATGCGCTGCACAAGCGTCCGTCGGAGATCTCCGGTGGGATGAAACAGCGCGTCGGCATCGCCCGCGCGCTGGCGATGAAGCCCAAAGTGTTGCTGATGGATGAGCCTTTCGGCGCGCTGGATGCCCTGACCCGCGCGCACCTTCAGGACTCGGTGATGAAAATTCAGCAGGCGCTGAACACCACCATCGTGCTTATCACCCATGATGTCGACGAGGCGGTGCTGCTCTCTGACCGTGTGCTGATGATGACCAACGGCCCGGCGGCCACCGTCGGGGAGATCCTCCAGGTTGACCTGCCGCGTCCGCGAAACCGGGTGCAGCTGGCTGACGACAGCCGCTATCACCACATGCGCCAGCAGATCCTGCATTTCCTCTATGAAAAACAGCCTAAGGCGGCGTAACGAGGAGGCCACGATGCGACTGGTGATTATCGGTAATGGAATGGCAGCAACGCGGCTGATTGCCTCCCTGACCGAGCGCGCGCCCGGTCGCTTTGCCATCACGGTCATTGGCGACGAGCCTGAACACGCCTACAACCGCATCCAGCTTTCGCCGGTGCTTGGCGGGGAAAAACAGGCGGCGACCCTTCGCCTGCAGGACGATGACTGGTATCGCCAGCGCGGCGTCACCGTCCTCAGAGGGGAAAAGGCAATTGCAGTGGACAGGGTGCGGCGGGAAGTGCACACCCGGCACCAGACCCTGCGTTGGGATGAACTGGTCTTTGCCACCGGATCACAGCCCATTGTTCCGCCGATACCCGGGCTTGAGGCACCGCACGTCTTCACGTTTCGCACCCTAGAGGATACCCGCGCGATTCTCGCCACGGACGGTCCTTCGGTGGTGTTGGGCGGCGGCGTGCTGGGCGTCGAGGCGGCTGCCGCGCTGGCGCGAACCGGTGACAACGTCACGCTGGTGCATCGCGGGCCGTGGCTGATGGATCAGCAGCTTGACCAGCAGGCAGGGCTGTTGCTGGAAGAGGCGCTGGCGGCGCGCGGCGTTCGCTGCGAACTCTCAACCGGGATCGTAGCCGTGGCGACCGACTCGGTCACGTTGCTTAACCAGCGGCGACTTGATGCCGCTCGCGTTGTTCTCGCTACCGGCGTTCAGCCCGACGTCGCCCTGGCAAAGGCCAGCGGTCTGCGCTGCGCCCGGGGCATTGTGGTTAACCATCAGATGCAAACCTCCGTCCCGCAGGTGAGCGCCATAGGCGAATGCTGCGAAATTGACGGGCAGACGTTTGGCCTGGTCGCCCCCTGTCTTGCCCAGGCGGATATCCTCGCCGCCCGGCTTGCCGGAGAGGTGGCGTCACCCTTTGCGCTGACCGACGGCGGCATGCGTCTCAAGGTTACCGGCGTGGAGTTGTTCACCGCCGGACGCGCGGCCATGCAGCCTGACGATGTGGTCTGGAGCACGTGGGACCCGCTGACCCGGCACTACCGGCGTTTACTGATCCATCGCGGCGCGCTGGCAGGGGTGCTGCTGATGGGGGACTGCCGCAGCGCGGCGACATTTACCGATTTACTGGCTACGGCTGCTCCCGCACGCGTGGACTGGCTGTTCGATCAATTCACGACGACGCAACCGCAGGTTGCAGGACACAACGCTATGACAAAACCTACGCTGGTGGTGGTTGGACACGGTATGGTCGGCCATCATTTCCTTGAAGAGTGCGTTAACCGTAACGTGCACACGGCTTATCAGATTGTGGTCCTTGGCGAAGAGCGCCATGCCGCTTACGACCGCGTCCACCTGTCAGAGTATTTTGGCGGGCGCAGCGCCGACTCCCTCTCGCTGGTCGAAGGCGATTTCTTTGCCGATAACGGCATTGAGCTGCGCCTGTCGCAGCAGGTGGTGGCTATCGATCGCGACGCACGCGTAGTGCGAACCGCCAGCGGGCACGAAACCCACTGGGACAAACTGGTGCTCGCCACCGGCTCGTATCCGTTCGTTCCGCCGGTGCCGGGCAACGATCTGCCGGGCTGCTTTGTCTACCGCACCCTCGACGACCTCGATAGCATTGCCGCACGGGCTAAGCATGCGCGTCGTGGTGTGGTGATCGGCGGCGGCCTGCTGGGGCTGGAGGCCGCCAACGCCCTCAGGCAGCTTGGGCTTAAGACCGACGTGGTGGAGTTCGCGCCCAATCTGATGGCGGTGCAGCTCGATAACGACGGCGCGGCAATGCTGCGTAAGAAAATTGAGGCGCTCGGCGTAGGGGTCCACACCGGGAAAGCCACCACTGAGATTGCGCGCACCGATGATGGTCTGGTTCTGCGTTTCGCCGACGGTGGCACGCTTGAAACGGATATCGTGGTCTTTTCCGCCGGGATCCGCCCGCAGGATGCGCTGGCGCGCACCAGCGGCCTGACGACAGGCGAGCGCGGAGGGATTGGCATTAATGACCAGTGCCGGACATCCGATCCTGACGTGTTCGCCGTCGGGGAGTGCGCGCTGTGGGAAGGTAAAATCTTCGGCCTGGTGGCACCAGGATACCAGATGGCGCGCGTCGCGGCGGCGGCGCTGGCAGGAGAAGAAACACAGTTTACGGGTGCCGACATGAGCACCAAACTGAAGCTGCTCGGCGTGGACGTGGCCTCGTTTGGCGATGCCCATGGCCGTACGCCGGGGGCGTTAAGCTACCAGTGGACCCACGGCCCGCAGCAAGTCTATAAAAAAATTGTGGTCAGCCACGACGGGAAAACCCTGCTCGGAGGCGTGCTGGTGGGCGATGCCAGTGAATATGCCACCCTGGTGCAGATGATGCTCAACGGGATTAGCCTGCCGAAAGAGCCGGAAACGCTGATTCTGCCTGCGTTGTCCGGCAGTGCGCCAAAAGCGCTGGGCGTCGCGGCGCTGCCGGAAAACGCGCAGATCTGTTCCTGCCATAACGTCAGCAAAGGCGATATCTGCCGGGCCGTAAGCGACGGGGCGATGGATATGGGAGCCATTAAACAGTGCACCAAAGCGGCTACGGGCTGCGGCGGCTGTAGTGCCCTGGTTAAACAGGTGATGGAGTTCCAGCTTGCCGGGCAGGGCGTAGAGGTGAAAAAGGATATCTGCGAACACTTCCCGTACTCGCGTCAGGAGATCTACCACCTCGTTCGCGTGAATCATATACGCACCTTCGAACAGCTGATTGGTCGCTATGGTCACGGGCACGGGTGTGAAATTTGCAAACCGCTGGTTGGCTCGGTGCTGGCCTCGTGCTGGAACGAGTATCTGCTTAAACCGGCACATCTGCCGCTGCAGGACACCAACGACCGCTACTTTGCCAACATCCAGAAAGACGGTACCTACTCCATCGTGCCGCGTATGCCTGCCGGGGAGGTCTCTGCCGACGGGCTGATTGCCATCGGCCAGATTGCGAAGCGCTACAGCCTGTACAGTAAGATCACCGGCGGGCAGCGTATCGACCTGTTTGGCGCGACGCTCGACCAGCTGCCGGCGATCTGGCAGGCGCTGGTGGAGGCCGGGTTTGAGACCGGGCACGCCTACGGTAAGTCGCTGCGCACGGTGAAATCCTGCGTGGGGTCCACCTGGTGTCGCTACGGCGTGCAGGACTCCACGGGTCTCGCGGTAAAACTGGAGCACCGCTACAAAGGCCTGCGGGCACCGCATAAGATAAAAATGGCGGTTTCCGGCTGTACCCGCGAGTGCGCCGAGGCGCAGAGCAAAGATGTCGGGGTGATCGCCACGGACAAAGGCTGGAATCTCTACCTTTGCGGCAACGGCGGGATGAAACCGCGCCACGCGGATCTCTTCGCCAGCGACCTGGATGAAGAGACGCTGATCCGCACCGTCGACCGCTTCCTGATGTTCTATATCCGCACGGCGGATCGCCTGCAGCGCACCAGCACCTGGATGGACAATCTTGAGGGCGGCCTCGACTATCTGCGCCAGGTCATTATTGATGACAGCCTGGGTATTGCGCACGAACTGGAGCAGGAGATGGCCCGGGTGGTGGACACCTACCAGTGCGAATGGCAAACCACGCTCAGCGATCCAAACCGCCTGGCGCTGTTCCGCACCGAAGTGAACAGTCAGCCCACGGATGAAAACAAACGCTGGCAGGCGATCTGCGGACTGGAGGATATTCCCGAGCAGGCGGGGATCGGCGCGCGCCTGGGGCGGAAATCGATCGCGCTGTTCCGCTTTGGTCAGTCGGTTTATGCCCTTGATGACCGCGAGCCAGGCAGCCGCGCCAACGTGCTCTCGCGCGGTATTCTGGGCGATGCGGGCGGCGAACCCGTGGTGATCTCGCCCCTGTATAAGCTGCGTATTCGCCTGCGCGACGGGCGTCAGTTTGACAGCGGCGAGCCTGCCGTGCGCGCGTGGCCGGTAAAAATTGAGAACGGCAAAGTGTGGGTGGGCAACGAAGAGCTGGTTATGCGCGCGGAGGCATCATGAACGAGACCCGGACCACGTGCCCCTACTGCGGGGTGGGCTGCGGGGTGATCGCCCGAACGGAAGGTGAGAAGGTCACCGTGCGCGGCGACGAGCGCCATCCCGCCAACTATGGCAGGCTCTGCGTGAAAGGCTCGGCGTTAGGGGAAACCACCGGCCTGCAGGGGCGCTTATTGCGGCCCGTTGTCGACGGCCAGGAGGCCGACTGGCCGCAGGCGGTGCACGCCGCGGGCGAGCGGCTGCGGGACATTATCGACCGCTATGGCCCTCAGGCGGTGGCCTTTTACGCCTCCGGCCAGTTGCTCACCGAGGATTACTACGCGGCCAACAAGCTGATGAAGGGGTTTATCGGCGCGGCCAATATCGATACCAACTCCCGGCTGTGTATGTCCTCCGCCGTCGTGGGCTACAAGCGGGCGTTTGGCGAAGACGTGGTGCCGTGCAGTTACGAGGACATCGAAAACAGCGATCTGGTGGTGCTGGTCGGGTCGAACGCGGCCTGGACGCATCCGGTGCTGTATCAGCGGCTGGTGCAGGCGCGCCAGAGTCATCCGGCGATGCGGGTGGTGGTGATCGACCCGCGTAAAACCGCTACCTGCGATATCGCCGACCTGCATTTGGCGCTCAGACCCGGCAGCGACGCCGGGCTGTTCGTCGGCCTGCTCAATCGCATCCAGGGAACCGCTGACTGGCCGGCTGAGCGGGTAGCGGAATTTTGCGATCTTTCAGCGGCAGCGATTAACCAGTTTTACGACATGTTTATCACCGCACCCCGCGCCATCACGCTTTACACCATGGGGATCAACCAGTCGGCCAGCGGCAGTGATAAATGTAACGCCATCATTAACGTGCATCTCGCCAGCGGTAAATTCGCCCGGCAGGGCTGCGGCCCGTTTTCTCTGACCGGTCAGCCAAATGCCATGGGGGGCCGGGAAGTCGGCGGGCTGGCGAATCAGCTCGCGGCACATATGCATTTCGAGCCGGACGATCTCGCGCGGGTCGCCCGCTTCTGGGGAACGGAAAGGCTGGCGCAAACGCCGGGGCTGATGGCGGTGGAGTTATTCGACGCCATCGCGCGAGGGGAGGTGAAAGCGGTGTGGATCATGGGCACCAACCCTGCGGTGTCGATGCCGGACAGCCACGCCGTGTGTCAGGCGCTGGCAGCCTGCCCGCTGGTGATCGTCTCTGAGGTCATGCAGGAGACAGATACCAGCCGGTTGGCCCACATTCGCTTCCCGGCGCTGGGATGGGGAGAGAAAAACGGAACGGTGACCAACTCGGAGCGTCGCATCTCGCGCCAGCGTTCCTTTCTGCCCGCACCCGGCGAGGCGAAAGCGGACTGGTGGATTATCGCGCAGGTGGCCACGGCCCTCGGCTACAGCGCGGCGTTTGGCTGGGAACATCCCCATGAGATTTTTTGCGAGCATGCCGCGCTGACCGCCTTTGAGAACAACGGCGAGCGGGCGCTAAACCTGCACGCGCTTGCCGCCCTGACGCGCGAGGCGTGGGATGACCTGGAACCGTACCAGTGGCCGACAGGGGCGTTCCCGCGCCGGGACATCGTACCGGTAGAGCCTCAGCCGCACGGCGCAACGCCGGATGTGCTCTATCCGCTGGTGCTGAACACCGGACGCATCCGCGATCAGTGGCATACCATGACCCGCACGGGCTACGTTCCCAGGCTGATGCAGCACATTGCCGAGCCGCAGGTTGAGGTGTTTCCGACCGACGCGTTGCGTTTTGCCCTGCACGACGGCGGGTTGGCGCGGATCAGCTCGCCGCGCGGCGTGATGGTCGCCAGAGTGTGCATCACTACCCACCCGCGCGAAGGGGAACTGTTTGCCCCGATGCACTGGAACAACCAGTTTGCCCGGCAGGGCAAGGTGAACGCCCTGGTTGCCGGGCGTTGCGACCCGTTATCCGGCCAGCCGGAGAGCAAGCAAACCGCCGTGCGGATCGCGCCCTGGCAGCCCGCCTGGCAGGGCGAGTTGTATGCCCGCGAAATGCCCGCGCTGCCACCTTTCGTACACGGGTGGCGCAAGGCGACACGGCTGACGGTCGCGGGAGATAAGCCGCTGCTGGCGTGGGCTATTGATTACAGCACCGCGCAGGGCTGGCAGGTACAAATTGCCCGTGCCGGTGAGCGGGGGAGCGTACTGGCCTGGCACGACGGGGCGCTGATGCTCGGCTTCTGGGAAAGCTCCGGTTTGCCGGAACTGGCGCACGGGTTTATCGAAGAGGCGTTCCGCGCCGCCCCCGTTCAGCTGGCGGAACGTCATGCGTTGCTCCACGGCCAGCCGCCCGGCGCACGCCTGGATCCGGGGCGCATCATCTGTAGCTGTTTTAACGTCGGCGAAAACACCATTCGCGAGGCGATTGCCGGTGGCTGCGATTCCGCTGCGGCGCTGGGGGTAAAGCTGCGCTGTGGGACCAACTGCGGATCCTGCGTGCCGGAGCTGAAAGGCTTCTTTGGGGTGAAGGCGTAAAGGCGGTGGGCGTTTCAGGTTATTCCTGAAATTCGCGTTCAGGCTGTATTTCTTCGCCCGGGACGTTAAGCTATAACCGTCTTCTTACTCAAACAGGCGCTTATCACGACGTTGATGGTTGTATCGCCCCGCATTCGTTCGCTGTTTTTCCTTCCTCTCCTGTCGGCCGGAGCCGTTTACGGTGCGCCGAATTCCTTTGTCCAGCAGGCGCAAAATCCGTTTGATAACAACGGAGATTCGCTGCCGGACCTCGGACTTGCCAAACCCACTTCCGAAGGCGAAAAGCACCTCGCCGAAATGGCAAAGGCGTTTGGCGAGGCCAGCATGACCGATAACGGCTTGACGACGGGCGAGCAGGCCCGGCAGTTTGCGTTTGGCAAGGTGCGTGATGCGGTGAGCGGCGAGGTGAATGAGCAGATTGAATCCTGGCTTTCGCCCTGGGGCAACGCCAGCGTCAATGTGCGGGTGGACGATAACGGAACCTTCAACGGCAGCAGCGGGAGCTGGTTTATCCCCTGGAACGATAACAACCGCTATCTGAGCTGGAGTCAGCTTGGCCTGACGCAGCAAACCGACGGGCTGGTAAGCAACGCCGGGGTCGGCCAGCGCTGGGTCGCCGGAAACTGGCTGCTGGGCTACAACACCTTTTATGACAACCTGCTGGACGAAAATCTTCAGCGCGCCGGGCTGGGGGCAGAGGCCTGGGGGCAAAACCTGCGGCTTTCCGCCAACTACTATCAGCCGTTTGCCGGCTGGCGAGACGATTCAGACGTGCAGGAGCAGCGTATGGCCCGCGGGTACGACGTCACGGCTAAAGCCTGGCTGCCGTGGTTCCATCATCTGAATACCAGCGTCAGCTTCGAGCAGTATTTTGGCGACAGCGTGGATCTCTTTAACAGCGGAACCGGCTATCACAATCCGATGGCGGTCAATCTGGGGCTGGACTACACCCCCGTGCCGCTGGTGACAATCTCTGCCGCCCACAAGCAGGGGGAGAGCGGGGTCAGCCAGAACAACCTTGGGCTGAAGCTCAACTATCGGTTTGGCGTACCGCTGGCGAAGCAGTTGTCTGCCGGAGAGGTGGCGGCAACGCGATCGCTTCGGGGCAGCCGCTATGATCCTGCCGAACGTAACAGCCTGCCGGTAATGGAGTTCCGCCAGCGCAAAACGCTGTCGGTCTACCTGGCGACGCCGCCGTGGGATTTAAAAGGTGGCGAAACGGTGATGCTCAAGCTGCAGATCCGCAGCACGCACGGTATTCGTCAGCTTCACTGGCAGGGAGATACGCAGGCGCTGAGCCTGACGTCGCCGGCCAACAGTACCAGCAGCGACGGCTGGAGCATTATTATCCCGGCATGGGACGCGCGCGAAGGGGCGACCAACCGCTGGCGGCTGTCGGTAGTGGCGGAAGATAAAGACGGGCAGCGCGTCTCTTCCAATGAGATCACGCTAACGGTGGTGCAGCCGCTTGTGGTCATGCCTGACGACGACCCGCGGTGGAAGCTGCTGCCTGATGACTGAAATTAAAAAATACGCTCCTGATGAACCCACACGGCGGCTTCTACGCGGGATTTTAACTTCATTTTTTTCAGCATGTGCTTCACATGCACTTTAACCGTGCTTTCGGTGATGTCGAGGCGACGAGCGATCATCTTGTTCGGCAGCCCCTGGGCAATCAGCTTGAGGATGTCGCGCTCGCGCGGGGTAAGCTGGCTGACGTCGCGGTCAGAGGTGGCGCGGTTCGCGCGTAAGCTGGCGGCCAGCACCGGGGTTAACGCTTCGCTCAGAACCATTTCACCGGCGGCGGCCTGCTGCAGCGCCTTGAGCAGATCTTCTGGCTCCATATCTTTCAGCAGATAACCATCCGCGCCGCGCTTCAGCGCCGTGACCACGTCTTCTTCATGGTTCGACACGCTGAACACCACCACGCGGCCTGAAAGCGATTTTTCACGCAGCTTGTCGAGCGTCTCCAGACCGTTCATGCCTGGCATATTAAGATCGAGCAGGATCAAATCAGGATCGAGCGATTCGGCAAGCTCAATACCCTGTTCGCCGTTGCTGGCTTCGCCGACGACGGTAATATCCGGTGCCATGCTGACGAGCTGTTTCACGCCGGTACGCAGCATCGGATGATCGTCGATCAACAGGATAGAGGCCGGTTCCTGATTAGTCATGGTTTTCTCCTTGAGAAGTGATAAGGGACTTTTCGGGTATAAAAGTGACCACTACTTCGGTACCACCAGACTCTCCCCGGCGAACCTGGCAATCACCGCGCAGGCTTTGCGCGCGGTCTCGCATGATGATTAAACCATAGTGGTTAGTTCTCTCGGCATTTTCCGGCACGCCGCAGCCGTTATCCTGAACCGTGAGCCTGACCTGATTATCGTGCGGGCTGACGGTGACGGTGACCGCCGTCGCGTTAGCATGTTTGAGCACGTTGCTCAGCGCTTCACGGGCGATTTGCAGTAAATGGATGGCCTGATGGGATGGCACAAACCGCGGCGGCAGCTGGTAATCCAGCTTCACCGGGAACCCCAGTCGGGCGCTAAATTCCTGGCAGCTGGACTCCAGCGCGGGGCGCAGGCCAGGCTCGGTAAGTTGCAGGCGGAACGTGGTAAGCAGTTCTCGCAACTGCACCCAGGAGGTGTTCAGTTCATTGCGGATCTGGCTCAGCAGCTGTTTGTTGCTCTCGGGCATCCCGGTGTCCTGCATCTGCAGACAGCTTACCTGCATTTTCATGCAGGAGAGGGACTGGGCGATAGAGTCGTGCAGCTCGCGGGCGATGGTGGCACGCTCCTCCATTACGATCAGCTGCTGCTGTTTCTCCTGATGCCGGTCAAGTGCCAGGGTGGCCGTCAGCTGTTCCACCAGCGTATCAACCAGCTGCTGCTGATCGTGGCTGAGATGTCGGCCTGCCGGCAGCGTAGCCAGTAAGATCCCGTATTGCGTATGGCTGTCGGTCAGACGCCACTTCAGCGTGGTCCCGCTGGTGGAGAGCGGCGGCAGACCGCGCGGGCAGAGGTGACACCCTTTCTCATCGCAGGAGAGATCGGACTGGCAGGTGAACTCCTGATGGTTTTCTTCGTCTTCCACGTCGTAAACGCGCAGTTCAAGGTCGTGGAGCATCGTCAGGTTTTGCAGGCCGTTAAGCACCGGCGAGAGCCGCTCGCACAGCGGAACCTGCATATGCAGGCGACGGTTTGCCTGCCACAGAAACGAGAGGATTTCGTTTTTCTGCTCAAGCCCGGCTGTTTTTTCCTGCACGCGCTGCTCCAGCACGGCGTAACTCTCGGACAGCTCCTCGGACATGGTGTTGAGGGCCTGTCCCAGCATCGCCATTTCGTTACGGCCACTGATGTGGGCGCGCTGGGAAAAATCGCGCTCGGCAACCGCCCGGGCCATCGCCAGCAGCTGTTTCCAAGGATTCAGCAGGCGCGCGCGCAGCCAGACGATGGTGAAGATCAGCAGCAGGCCCATAAATGCCGCCATCGCCCGGTGGACCATGACCACCCGGTCAATACGCAGTTCGGTCGTTTGATCAAAAGAGGAGACCAGCTTATCAATGCGTGAGACAAAACCGGCCACGTCCTGGGCCACGGTTTCGGGGCTTTTTGCCCGCTTTAACCCTGGCTCCAGCTGGGAGTGCCAGTAGTGTTGTAAGGATTTCAGCTGCGGCTCTTGCCCGTCGCGGATCGCGGCTTTTTCCAGTTCAGGGCTAAAGGCCGTGCGCTCCATGTCGTCGATCAGCGTCTGGTGCGCAGGCGTCAGCGGCACCGAGGCCAGCAAACGGTAACTCTGCATGCGTAGCGAGCCTGCCTCGTTGATGGCATGCGCATTACCCTGTACCCCCTGTACCAGCCAGCCAGAGATAGCCATGCCGGTCACGCCAATGGCGGTAGACAGCAAAACGATAAGCGCAAGCTGGTTGACCAGCGTCAGCGGGGATAAACATCTTTTTAACATAGGCTTGCCGGGCTCCTGACGTGACCTGACTGCAGGAATGGCGCTATTCTGTTCCATACCCTGGAGTATACCCATACCAATAAAGGATTACCCCTAAATTGCCAACGGAGTAAGGGCAGGGAGGAGGGGATGAACGTAAAACGTCATTACCGTGAAAAACCACACCTTTTTTGCCGAAAACCTCTACTCACTAAGGGTAATGACTTTTTTTTCGCCGCAAATCCACCCACTTTTCCTTTGATTTATATCAACTTACCGCCGCCCTAAAACCCTAATGTTTGCAGCATCATTCGAGAATCAGAGGTGTCTATGAGTCACTCATCCGCTCCCGAAAGGGAAACCGGTGCCGTCATTACTGAATGGCGTCCGGAGGATCCGGCGTTCTGGCAACAGCGCGGCCATCGTATTGCAAGCCGAAATCTGTGGATTTCCGTTCCGTGTCTGCTGTTAGCATTTTGCGTATGGATGTTGTTCAGTGCTGTGGCGGTTAACCTGCCGAAAGTCGGCTTTACGTTTACCACCGATCAGCTGTTTATGTTAACCGCGCTGCCGTCGCTCTCCGGCGCGTTGCTGCGTGTGCCTTACGCCTTTATGGTTCCTGTTTTTGGCGGTCGTCGCTGGACGGCATTCAGCACCGGCATCATGATCGTTCCCTGCGTCTGGCTCGGCTTTGCGGTGCAGGACACGTCCACGCCGTTTAGCGTCTTCGTGATCATCTCTCTGCTGTGCGGCTTTGCTGGCGCAAACTTTGCTTCCAGTATGGCAAACATCAGCTTCTTCTTCCCGAAAGCGAAGCAGGGCGGCGCGCTGGGTATTAACGGCGGTCTGGGCAACATGGGCGTGAGCGTCATGCAGCTGATCGCGCCGCTGGCGATCTCCGTTTCCATCTTCGCGGCCTTCGGCGGCGGTGGCGTAACGCAGCCGGACGGCTCATCGCTGTTCCTGCAGAACGCGGCCTGGGTCTGGGTACCGTTCCTGGTGATCTTCACCCTGGCGGCCTGGTTCTTTATGAACGACCTGTCCGCGTCTAAAGCATCGCTGAGCGAGCAGCTGCCGGTGCTGAAGCGCGGCCACCTGTGGGTGATGGCGCTGCTGTATCTGGCAACCTTCGGTTCATTCATCGGTTTCTCCGCGGGCTTTGCGATGCTGTCCAAGACCCAGTTCCCGGATATTCAGATCCTGCAGTTCGCCTTCTTCGGTCCGTTCGTTGGTGCCCTGGCACGTTCTGTCGGCGGGATGATTTCCGACCGTCTGGGCGGGACGCGCGTGACGCTGGTGAACTTTGTGGTGATGGCGGTCTTCTGTGCGCTGCTGTTCCTGACGCTGCCAACTGATGGTCAGGGCGGGAACTTTACTGCCTTCTTCGGCGTGTTCATGGTGCTGTTCCTGACGGCCGGGCTGGGCAGTGCGTCCACCTTCCAGATGATCTCCGTTATCTTCCGTAAGCTGACGATGGATCGTGTGAAAGCGCAGGGCGGAAGCGAAGAGCAGGCCATGCGTGAAGCCGCAACCGACACCGCCGCCGCACTGGGCTTTATCTCTGCGATTGGCGCGATTGGTGGCTTCTTCATTCCGAAGGCGTTCGGTATCTCTCTGGACCTGACCGGGTCGCCAGCGGGCGCAATGAAAGTATTCCTCGTGTTCTATATCGCCTGCGTGGCTATCACGTGGCTGGTATACGGCCGTAATACTAAGAAAAATAAGTAAGTTTGATTATCCGTTAACGCGGCCAGCGTGCCGCGTTTTTTTTGACCACTCATTAGTTACAACATACTTATCAGGTCTCATTGATATGCCCAGGGTAATACCGCGATCGCCATCACTTTGCAGGAGTGTCTACCCCCTAATACCTAAGATGTTAAAAAATGCCAGGTGAAGCAGAGGATAAAAGTATTTTTATCTTAATAATCAGTTACATAAAAAACAAAAAATCATACCGCTTTGGTGGTAGTTGGACTAATACCACCCCCGGAAGACCCCGCCTGCCTTGATCGTTATCAATTCTTGTCATCTATCAGAGCGTTACCTTCGCTGCAAATCAGCAATGTCGATTTAGAGAGCCACAGGCTCCACACAGGAGATACCCGATGAGCAAATTTTTGGACCGGTTTCGCTACTTCAAACAGAAGGGTGAAACTTTTGCCGATGGGCACGGCCAGGTTCTGGAGACTAACCGGGACTGGGAAGACGGTTACCGTCAGCGCTGGCAGCATGACAAAGTCGTGCGTTCTACCCACGGCGTAAACTGCACAGGTTCATGTAGCTGGAAGATTTTCGTCAAAAATGGTCTGGTGACCTGGGAAGTTCAGCAAACCGATTATCCACGCACGCGCCCTGACCTGCCGAACCATGAACCGCGCGGCTGTCCACGTGGTGCCAGCTACTCCTGGTACCTCTACAGCGCTAACCGCCTGAAATACCCGCTGATGCGTAAACGCCTGATGAAAATGTGGCGTGAGGCGAAGGTTCAGCACAGCGATCCCGTTGCGGCGTGGGCGTCCATTATTGAAGACGCAGATAAAGCGAAAAGCTTTAAGCAGGCGCGTGGTCGCGGCGGCTTCGTGCGTTCCTCCTGGAAAGAAGTCAACGAGCTGATTGCCGCCTCTAACGTCTATACCGTTAAGACCTACGGCCCGGACCGCGTGGCAGGCTTCTCGCCGATCCCGGCGATGTCGATGGTCTCTTACGCGTCCGGCGCGCGCTATCTCTCCCTGATTGGCGGTACCTGTCTGAGCTTCTACGACTGGTACTGCGATTTACCGCCAGCGTCTCCGCAGACCTGGGGTGAGCAGACTGACGTTCCTGAATCCGCAGACTGGTACAACTCCAGCTACATCCTCGCGTGGGGGTCAAACGTACCGCAGACCCGTACCCCGGATGCCCACTTCTTTACCGAAGTGCGTTACAAAGGCACTAAAACCGTTGCCATCACCCCGGACTACGCTGAAATCGCCAAGCTGTGCGACCTGTGGCTGGCACCGAAGCAGGGTACCGATGCCGCGATGGCGCTGGCGATGGGCCACGTCATGCTGCGTGAGTTCCACCTCGATAAACCGAGCCAGTACTTCACCGACTACGTGCGTCGCTACACCGATTTCCCGATGCTGGTCATGCTCGAAGAGCGTGATGGCTACTATGCCGCGGGCCGCATGCTGCGCGCCGCCGATCTGGTGGATGCTCTCGGTCAGGAAAATAACCCTGAGTGGAAAACCGTTGCCTGTAACAGCAATGGCGAGCTGGTTGCGCCAAACGGCTCTATCGGCTTCCGCTGGGGCGAAAAAGGCAAGTGGAACCTGGAGCAGCGCGACGGCACGTCCGGCGAAGAAACCGAGCTGCGTCTCAGCATGCTGGGTAGCCAGGATGAGATCGCTGACGTTGGCTTCCCGTACTTCGGCGGCGAAGGCACCGAGCACTTCAACAAGGTTGCGCTGCAGGACGTGCTGATGCACAAACTGCCGGTGAAACGCCTGCAGCTGGCGGATGGCTCCACCGCGCTGGTCACGACCGTATACGACCTGACCATGGCGAACTACGGTCTGGAACGCGGTCTGAACGATGAAAACTGCGCAACCAGCTATGACGACGTGAAAGCGTACACCCCGGCCTGGGCTGAGCAGATCACTGGCGTTCCGCGCGCGCAAATCACCCGCATCGCCCGTGAGTTTGCGGAGAATGCGGATAAGACCCACGGTCGTTCAATGATTATCGTTGGCGCAGGTCTGAACCACTGGTACCACCTCGATATGAACTATCGTGGTCTTATCAACATGCTGATCTTCTGTGGCTGTGTAGGCCAGAGCGGCGGCGGTTGGGCACACTATGTTGGTCAGGAAAAACTGCGTCCGCAGACCGGCTGGCAGCCGCTGGCGTTTGCGCTTGACTGGCAGCGTCCGGCTCGCCACATGAACAGCACCTCCTACTTCTATAACCACTCCAGCCAGTGGCGCTACGAGACGGTGACCGCACAGGAACTGCTGTCGCCAATGGCGGATAAATCCCGCTACAGCGGCCATCTGATTGACTTCAACGTGCGCGCCGAGCGTATGGGCTGGCTGCCGTCTGCGCCACAGCTGGGTACCAACCCGCTGCGTATCGCAGAAGAGGCGAAAAAAGCGGGTATGTCGCCGGTAGATTACACCGTCAAATCCCTGAAAGAAGGCTCCATTCGCTTCGCGGCGGAACAGCCTGAAAACGGTAAAAACCATCCGCGTAACCTGTTTATCTGGCGCTCCAACCTGCTGGGCTCTTCCGGTAAAGGTCACGAGTTCATGCTGAAATACCTGCTCGGTACCGACCACGGTATCCAGGGCAAGGATCTCGGCAAGCAGGGCGGCGTGAAGCCTGAAGAAGTTGAATGGAAAGATAACGGTCTGGACGGCAAACTGGATCTGGTGGTGACGCTGGACTTCCGTCTGTCGAGCACCTGCCTGTATTCCGATATCGTTCTGCCAACCGCGACCTGGTACGAAAAAGACGACATGAATACGTCGGATATGCATCCGTTTATTCATCCGCTGTCTGCCGCCGTTGACCCGGCATGGGAATCGAAAAGCGACTGGGAAATCTACAAAGGCATCGCCGAGAAGTTCTCTGAAGTGTGCGTGGGTCACCTGGGTAAAGAGACCGACGTGGTTACGCTGCCAATTCAGCACGACTCCGCTGCCGAACTGGCGCAGCCGCTGGACGTGAAGGACTGGAAAAAAGGCGAGTGTGACCTGATCCCGGGCGTCACCGCGCCGCACATCATTCCGGTTGAACGTGACTACCCGGCTACCTACGAACGCTTTACCTCTATCGGCCCGCTGATGGAGAAGATCGGTAACGGCGGTAAAGGGATCGCCTGGAACACCCAGAGCGAAATGGATCTGCTGCGTAAGCTCAATTACACCAAAGCAGACGGCCCGGCCAAAGGCCAGCCAATGCTGAACACTGCCATTGATGCCGCAGAGATGATCCTGACGCTGGCACCGGAAACGAACGGTCAGGTTGCCGTGAAGGCCTGGGCTGCGCTCAGCGAGTTCACCGGTCGCGACCATAAGCACCTGGCGCTGAACAAAGAAGACGAAAAAATCCGCTTCCGCGATATTCAGGCCCAGCCGCGCAAAATCATCTCCAGCCCGACCTGGTCAGGCCTTGAAGATGAGCATGTTTCTTACAACGCGGGTTACACCAACGTTCACGAGCTGATCCCATGGCGCACACTGACCGGACGTCAGTCCCTTTATCAGGATCACCAGTGGATGCGCGACTTCGGTGAAAGCCTGCTGGTGTACCGTCCGCCAATCGACACCCGTTCGGTGAAAGCGGTGATGGGTGAGAAATCCAACGGTAACCCTGAGAAAGCGCTGAACTTCCTGACGCCGCACCAGAAATGGGGTATCCACTCCACCTACAGCGACAACCTGCTGATGCTGACGCTGGGTCGTGGTGGGCCAATTGTGTGGATGAGCGAAGCGGATGCCAAAGATCTGGGTATTAAAGATAACGACTGGATCGAGGTGTTCAACAGCAACGGTTCATTAACCGCCCGTGCGGTAGTGAGCCAGCGTGTACCCGCAGGTATGACCATGATGTACCACGCGCAGGAACGTATCGTGAACATTCCTGGCTCAGAAATTACCGAGCAGCGCGGCGGTATTCATAACTCCGTCACCCGTATTACGCCGAAGCCAACCCACATGATCGGTGGCTATGCGCAGCTGGCCTACGGCTTTAACTACTACGGCACGGTAGGGTCTAACCGCGATGAGTTCGTGGTGGTTCGTAAGATGAAGAATATTAACTGGTTAGATGGCGAAGGTAATGACCAGGTACAGGAGAGCGTAAAATGAAAATTCGTTCACAAGTCGGCATGGTGCTGAATCTGGATAAATGCATCGGCTGTCATACCTGCTCAGTCACCTGTAAAAACGTCTGGACCAGCCGTGAAGGTACGGAATATGCCTGGTTCAACAACGTTGAAACCAAGCCAGGCACCGGTTTCCCGACCAACTGGGAAGACCAGGAAAAATACAAGGGCGGCTGGATCCGCAAAATCAACGGCAAAATTCAGCCGCGCATGGGTAACCGTGCCATGCTTCTGGGAAAAATCTTCGCTAACCCGCATCTGCCGGGCATCGACGATTACTACGAGCCGTTTGATTTTGACTATCAGAACCTGCATAACGCCGCAGAAGGTAAACATCAGCCGATTGCGCGCCCTCGCTCCCTGATCACCGGGCAGCGCATGGATAAGATCGAGAAAGGCCCGAACTGGGAAGACGATCTGGGCGGTGAGTTCGAGAAGCTGTCGAAAGACAAAAACTTCGAGAACATGCAGAAGGCGATGTACGGCCAGTTTGAAAACACCTTCATGATGTACCTGCCGCGTCTGTGCGAACACTGCCTGAACCCGGCATGTGTGGCGACCTGTCCGAGCGGTGCTATCTACAAGCGTGAAGAAGACGGCATCGTGCTGATTGACCAGGACAAGTGCCGCGGCTGGCGTATGTGTATCACCGGCTGCCCGTACAAGAAAATCTACTTCAACTGGAAGAGCGGTAAGTCCGAGAAGTGCATCTTCTGCTATCCGCGTATTGAAGCCGGTATGCCGACGGTCTGTTCCGAAAGCTGCGTGGGCCGTATCCGTTACCTCGGCGTGCTGCTGTACGACGCGGACGCGATTGAAACCGCAGCCAGCACCGAAAACGAAAAAGATCTGTATCAGCGCCAGCTGGACGTGTTCCTCGATCCGAACGATCCGAAAGTGATCGAGCAAGCGCTGAAAGACGGCGTACCGCAGAGCGTGATCGACGCGGCGCAGCAGTCTCCGGTGTACAAAATGGCGATGGACTGGAAGCTGGCACTGCCGCTGCATCCGGAATACCGCACGCTGCCGATGGTCTGGTATGTGCCGCCTCTGTCTCCGATTCAGTCTGCGGCTGATGCAGGCGAACTGGGCAGCAATGGCATTCTGCCGGACGTGGAAAGCCTGCGTATCCCGGTTCAGTACCTGGCAAACCTGCTCACCGCAGGGGATACCCAGCCGGTCCTGCTGGCGCTGAAACGTATGCTGGCGATGCGTCACTTCAAACGCGCTGAAACCGTTGACGGCGTAACGGATACCCGTGCGCTGGAAGAGGTGGGTCTGACGGAAGCGCAGGCGCAGGAGATGTACCGCTATCTGGCGATTGCGAACTACGAAGACCGTTTCGTGGTACCAAGCAGCCACCGTGAGCAGGCTCGCGAAGCCTTCCCGGAAAAAAGCGGATGTGGCTTTACCTTTGGCGACGGTTGCCACGGGTCTGACACCAAATTCAACCTGTTCAACAGCCGCCGCATCGATGCTATGGATGTGACCAGCAAAACGGAGCCGCACCAATGATTGAACTCGTCATTGTTTCGCGTCTGCTCGAGTACCCGGATGCTGCGCTTGCGCAGCATCAACAGGAACTCTTTGATGCACTCGCGTCATCTGAAAACCTGGATAAAGAGGATGCCCAGAAGCTGGGCGTTTTCCTGCGCGATCTGCTTGCGCGCGATCTGCTCGATGCGCAGGCAGACTACAGCCAGTTGTTCGACCGTGGCCGCGCAACGTCGCTGCTGCTGTTCGAACACGTACACGGTGAATCCCGCGACCGCGGTCAGGCGATGGTAGACCTGATGGCGCAGTACGAGCAGCATGGCCTGCAGCTCGACAGCCGCGAGCTGCCGGATCATCTGCCGCTGTATCTGGAGTATCTGGCGCAGCTGCCGAAGGAAGAGGCGCTGGGCGGCCTGCAGGATATCGCCCCGATTCTGGCGCTGCTGAACGCGCGTCTGCAACAGCGTGAAAGCGCGTATGCCGTTCTGTTCGAACTGCTGGTGAAACTGGCAAAAGCGGCTATCGACACGGAAAAAGTGGCGGAAAAAATCGCGGAAGAAGCCCGCGATGACACCCCACAGGCGCTGGATGCCGTCTGGGAAGAAGAGCAGGTGAAATTCTTCGCTGACCAGAGCTGCGGTGAGTCAGAAATCTCTGCTCACCAGCGTCGTTTCGCCGGAGCAGTTGCCCCGCAATATTTGAATATCTCTAACGGAGGACGGCAATAATGCACTTCCTGAATATGTTCTTCTTTGACATTTACCCGTACATTGCGGGCACCGTGTTCCTGGTGGGAAGCTGGCTGCGCTATGACTATGGTCAGTACACCTGGCGTGCGGCCTCCAGCCAGATGCTGGATCGCAAGGGGATGAACCTGGCCTCGAACCTGTTCCACATCGGTATTCTCGGGGTGATCGCCGGGCATGCTTTCGGGATGCTGACGCCACACTGGGTGTATGAATCCTGGCTGCCGCTGGACGTGAAACAGAAGATGGCGATGTTTGGTGGCGGTGCTGCGGGCCTGATGTGCCTGGTGGGCGGCTTGCTGCTGCTGAAACGCCGCCTCTTCAGCCCGCGCATCCGTGCGACGACAACCGCAGCCGATATTCTGGTGATGTCGGTGCTGGTTATCCAGTGCGCGCTGGGCCTGATGACCATTCCGTTCTCTGCGCAGCACATGGACGGCAGCGAGATGATGAAGCTGGTCGGCTGGGCGCAGTCTGTGGTGACTTTCCACGGCGGTGCGTCTGAGCATCTCGACGGCGTAGCGTTTATCTTCCGCATGCACCTGGTGCTGGGGATGACCCTGTTTGTGCTGTTCCCGTTCTCCCGCCTGGTCCATATCTGGAGCGTGCCGGTAGAGTACCTGACGCGCAAATACCAGGTTGTCCGCGCGCGTCGCTAATCCGCACATTGACTATCAACCCCGCACTCGCGGGGTTTTTTTTCGCCCCAACCCAGGTTATTACCTGCCGCCGCAAACAGGATCAGCGCGCCGCCTGCCAGCTGTACCGCGTTCAGCGCATGGCCGAACACCACGGTATCGACCAGGATTGCCACCACCGGGTAGATGAACGACAGTGAGCCGATAATGGGCGTAGGCAGTTTCTGAATGGCGCTGTAGAGCAACCGGTACATGATCCCGGTATGAACAACCCCGAGCGTCAGCAAAATGGTCCACGGGAACTCGCCCGAGAGCGTGGGCATCTGCGCCATCGGCAGAAGTATGACTACCCCAACCAGTACCTGAATGAAGGCAATGTGTTGGGGCGTAAGGGAGGAGAGTTTACGGGTAATCATCGCCGTGAGTGCGTAGAAGAAGGCCGCGCCCAGCGCCAGACCGATACCCGTAAGCCATTCCGCGCTATGGCCCCCGGCGAGTTCGCTGGAGAGCAAAATGACCACGCCCGCAAAGGCAAGAAGCAGCCAGCCCCATTTCACCAGGCTGACGCGTTCTCCTAAAAACATTCCCATCATCACCAGCATGAACGGCTGAGTGTTATACACCACGGTCGACAGGCCGATTGAGATACGCGTATAGGCCGCGAAAAGCAATAACCAGTTCACCACCAGGGCAACCCCGCCGATCACCGCCAGCGCCAGCGTAGCACGGGTAAGCGCGCTGAACGGCTTTTTGCTGAACCGAATAAAAGCAAAGAGCGTAACGGCGCCGATTGCGCAGCGCCAGAAAACGACATCCGTTACCGGCAGGCCTGAAAGCAGCACAAACGCCCCGATGGAGCCTGAAATGAGCATCGCCAGACCCATCTGCCAGACGCCTTTATGAATATCTTGCATCGCACACCTCCTGAATGAGGCTCTATTGTCGAAAAAGTCTGATATGTTTTACAGAGAGGAAATAAGGCGAATCAGGTTAAATACTTTTATAAATAAGGTGAAAATGATGGAAAGCCTTCTTGATGAAACCGATCGGCAAATACTGGCTTGTCTTGTCGATGATGCGCGCATGTCGTTGAAGGTGCTCAGCAGTCGGGTTGGTCTGACATCGCCCAGCACGGCCGAGCGTCTGAAGCGGCTCGAAGAGCGTGGCGTGATTCAGGGTTATGGCGCGCGTGTGGATCTCGCGGCATTAGGGTATACCTTGCAGGCGCTGGTGCGCGTTCGGCCGCTGCCAGGGTTACTGCACAAGGTCGATAAGTATATTCAGGCCATGCCTGAGTGCATCGAAAGCGATAAGGTCACGGGGGAGGATTGCTTTGTGATCAGACTGGTGGTGCGCTCTATCGGGCAGCTCGATACGCTGCTGGACGGTCTGGCAGAACATGCCCAGTGCAACACGTCGATTGTGAAGAGTTCGCCGGTGACGCGAAGATTGCCGCCGATGTAGGTTTCTGTCGCCGGGTGGCGGCTGCGCCTTACCCGGCCTACGAAGGCTGGATTGGCTTTAAGGTGATGGTGGTGGGGGAAGGATAACTCGGCGCGTTGCGCCTCGCCCTTCGGGTCGTTGCCTGCGGCAACGCTTTCTCGCTTCGCTCGAATCGAACCTTGGTCGACGCTTCTCATCCTTCCCATTTCGGAGAATATGAAGTACTGAACCAAAAGAAAGTTTGTGGCGATAGGGAAGTGATGGTGGTGGGGGAAGGATTCGAACCTTCGAAGTCGATGACGGCAGATTTACAGTCTGCTCCCTTTGGCCGCTCGGGAACCCCACCAGGGGTAATACTATTTTGAGGTACAGCGTGAAGATGGTGGTGGGGGAAGGATTCGAACCTTCGAAGTCGATGACGGCAGATTTACAGTCTGCTCCCTTTGGCCGCTCGGGAACCCCACCACGGGGTAATGCTATTACTGGCATGCTTCCTGTTGGAAGCGGGGCGCATCATATCAAATGAGACGCCCCTGTAAAGCATTCCTTTAGGTAAATGACGTTGTTTGGCTGCTTTTTATCCGTAAAGGTGCAAAGCTAATCAATTCATTTTCCGAAGGATTAAAGAATAATCGTTCTGTTACCGTAAACAAACACGCGCTGCGCCAGCACCTGATACAGCGCACGGCTTAAAACGTTTTTCTCTACGTCGCGTCCGGCACGCATCATATCTTCTGCCGTGTAGGTGTGGTCCACATGGATGACGTCCTGCATGATGATTGGGCCTTCATCCAGGTTATCGTTCACATAGTGCGCGGTCGCACCGATGATCTTCACGCCACGCTCATACGCCTGATGATACGGACGTGCGCCGATGAAGGCTGGCAGGAACGAGTGGTGAATATTGATGATCTTGTTCGGGAAGCGCGACACGAAGGATGGCGTCAGCACGCGCATGTATTTAGCCAGCACTAAGTAATCCGGGTTATGCGCTTCAATGGCCTGTGCCATCAGATTATCGTGCTCCTCGCGGGTGTGACCTTCATGGCTGACCAGCTCAAACGGAATATCAAAACGCTCAACCAGCGTACGCAGCGTGTCGTGGTTGCCAATAACGGCGGCGATCTCGACATCCAGTCCGCCATAGTTGGCTTTCATCAGTAAGTCACCCAGGCAGTGGGCCTCTTTAGTGACCAGAATAACGATGCGGCGGCGACCCGCAGGCGTTAACTCTCGCACAGAACCGTCGGGCAGGGCGCTATCAAGATCGGCCAGCAGGGTCGTATCGTTGAAAATACCTTCAAGCTCAGTGCGCATAAAGAAGCGGCCCGTACGGTGATCGACGAACTCGTTGTTCTGCACGATATTCAGTTCATGCTTGTAGCAAATGTTGGTAATTCGTGCGATTAGCCCTTTCTGGTCGGGACAAATGGTGCGCAGAACTTTACGTTGGAGTGATTGCATCGCCGGAAATCCTGTTTATGTATTTGCGAAGTCTCGGTTGTCAGGCGTTACTGCCCGCAACACTTTTTAAATTTTTTACCTGAACCGCAGGGGCAGGGATCGTTACGACCGAATTGAGGGCGTGTTCCGTCAATATAATACCATTGCCCGCTTTCTTTTAAGAACCGGGAACGTTCGATGATCGCGCCGGGTTTGCCTTGCTCTGTAAAACGCGCCACAAAGCTGACGTAACCTTCGTTATCATCACGGCCTGGCGCGGCATCATTAACGGTCAGGCCGAGCCACTGAGTGTGAGCAAAGCCCGTTTCAATATCCTGGCGAAATTCAGCTGCATGACAGGATGGATGCCAGGTCCTGATAAGATAGTCTGCGTCTTTGATCACAAAAGCAGTATACCGCGAACGCATTAGGTGTGACGGGTCTGGTGCAACCTGCTCGCCAGAAAGATATCGCTGGCAACATAGGCTATACTCCAGAGCGCTACCGCAGGGGCAGAGTTGAGACACGATTCTCTTCCTGGAAAAAAATTAAGGGCGTAAAACGCTTAGGGTAGCACCATGTTAACTGAGCAGTTGCGTTGACGCTATGTCGGGAATCCAGGGGAAGTAAAACAGGGCTAATGAGAAAGGTAAAAATTGGACTGGCGTTGGGCTCAGGTGCCGCCCGGGGCTGGTCGCATATCGGTGTCATCAATGCGTTAAAAAAGATGGGGATAGACATCGATATTGTTGCAGGATGTTCAATTGGTTCGCTGGTTGGGGCGGCCTGTGCCTGCGATAAGTTGCCGGAGCTGGAAGGGTGGGTTCGTTCCTTCAGCTACTGGGACGTTCTGCGCCTGATGGACCTCTCCTGGCAACGAGGCGGATTGCTGCGCGGTGAACGCGTATTTAATCAGTTCCGCCAGATAATGCCTCTCAACGACTTTAGCCACTGCAAGATGCCTTTTGGTGCCGTCGCGACGAACCTCAGCACGGGGAGAGAGCTATGGCTGACCGAAGGCGACCTCCACCTCGCCGTGCGCGCCTCGTGCAGTATGCCGGGATTAATGGCACCCGTACCGCATAACGGCTACTGGCTCGTCGATGGCGGCGTGGTGAACCCGGTCCCCATCTCGCTGACCCGTGCAATGGGAGCCGACATTGTGATCGCCGTGGATTTACAACACGACGCCCACCTGATGCAGCACGACCTTATGCCTGTTAATCTTCACAGCGATGATGCGAAAGGTGAGAAGCTCGCCTGGCATGCGCGTTTACGCGGCAAAATAGGGCGTATCGCCGCGCGTCGCTCGGTTGCGGCACCTACCGCCATGGAGATCATGACCACCTCAATACAGGTGCTTGAGAACCGCCTGAAACGCAACCGCATGGCCGGCGATCCACCGGATATATTGATCCAACCGTATTGCCCACAAATTTCGACCCTCGATTTCCATCGGGCAGAAGCCGCTATTGCAGCAGGCTCGTTAGCCGTCGAAAAGAAAATAGATGAACTGTTACCTTTTGTGCGAACAGCACATTGAGAACCTTTTTAAGCACACTTCAGCAAAATCTGACAGGCGATAGTGTCGATACCATGCCACTATTAGTCATTGTCAGCCAGGGGAGGAACCATGACGCAGCCATTGGCCGGAAAACACATTTTAATCGTTGAAGACGAGCCCGTTTTCCGCTCGCTGCTGGATTCCTGGTTATCTTCACTAGGAGCAGCCACTTCACTCGCCGAAGACGGCATTGATGCTATTGAGAAAATGGCATCTGCCACACCGGATCTGATGATCTGCGATCTCGAAATGCCCCGAATGAATGGCCTTAAGCTGGTCGAGCATTTGCGCAATGAGGGCAACCAAACCCCCATTCTGGTGATTTCAGCGACCGAAAACATGGCGGATATCGCTAAAGCGCTGCGTCTCGGCGTCCAGGATATCTTGCTAAAACCCGTAAAAGATCTTAACCGACTGCGTGAAACGGTGCTGGCCTGCCTCTATCCCAATATGTTCAATTCCCGCGTGGAAGAGGAAGAGCGTTTATTCCAGGACTGGGATGCGTTAGTCAGCAACCCGCTTGCTGCGGCAAAATTGCTTCAGGAACTTCAGCCGCCGGTGCAGCAATCTATTTCACATTGTCGCGTCAATTATCGTCAGCTCGTTGCGGCCGATCAGCCGGGGTTAGTGCTGGATATTGCGCCACTCTCTGACGCCGATCTCGCATTTTATTGTCTGGATGTTACACGCGCAGGGGATAATGGCGTTTTAGCCGCGTTATTACTTCGTGCGCTTTTTAATGGGCTGCTTCAGGAACAGTTATCCCATCAGGGGCAACGTTTGCCGGAGTTGGGCAGTTTACTTAAACAAGTGAATCAACTTTTCCGTCAGGCCAATTTACCGGGCCAGTTCCCGCTTTTGGTTGGATATTATCACAGCGGCTTGAACAATCTTATCCTGGTATCCGCAGGGTTAAATGCCACCTTGAATACCGGTGAGCATCATATACAGGTGAGCAACGGTGTCCCGCTGGGCACATTAGGAACAGCTTACCTTAATCAAATTAGCCACCGTTGCTCCTCATGGCAGTGCCAAATTTGGGGAAGCGGGGGACGACTGCGTTTAATGTTGTCCACGGAATAAGCAGTTGGATTTTAAACGACACATTGCTTTACCAGTGTTATGCAGGCAGTGCTACTATCACTGCCAGAATCATACGTATTAATCCTAATTGATCGGTAACGCGCGCTTTTCAGACCCGCCCTTCAGGATGTGGCTGATATACTTAACGCGTTAATTAATGCATAAAAGTTCAAAACTTGAACAGTTCAGGAGAATTTCAATGGCTGCCCTAAATTCGAAAGTGAGAAAGGCCGTTATCCCGGTAGCGGGATTGGGGACCAGGATGTTGCCAGCGACAAAGGCAATCCCTAAAGAGATGCTGCCTTTGGTTGATAAGCCATTAATCCAGTATGTCGTCAATGAATGCATTGCTGCAGGAATTACGGAAATTGTGCTGGTCACGCATTCCTCAAAAAACTCTATCGAAAACCATTTCGATACAAGTTTTGAACTCGAAGCGATGCTGGAAAAACGTGTTAAACGCCAGCTGCTTGCTGAGGTTCAGTCTATTTGTCCGCCGCACGTGACTATTATGCAGGTGCGTCAGGGTCTGGCAAAAGGTCTGGGTCATGCCGTTCTGTGCGCGCATCCTGTTGTGGGTAATGAGCCTGTTGCCGTCATCCTGCCTGATGTTATTCTGGATGAATACGAATCCGATCTCTCCCAGGACAACCTGGCAGAGATGATTAAGCGCTTCGACGAAACCGGCAGCAGCCAGATCATGGTTGAACCTGTTGAAGACGTTACCGCCTACGGCGTGGTTGACTGCAAAGGCGTTAACCTTGAGCCGGGCGAAAGCGTGCCTATGGTTGGCGTCGTAGAGAAGCCTAAAGCGGATATCGCGCCTTCAAACCTCGCTGTAGTCGGCCGCTACGTCCTGAGTGCAGAAATCTGGCCGCTGCTGGCGAAAACGCCTCCAGGCGCGGGCGATGAGATCCAGCTGACTGACGCCATCGACATGCTGATCGAGAAAGAAACGGTTGAAGCTTACCACATGAAGGGCAAGAGCCATGACTGCGGTAATAAGCTCGGTTATATGCAGGCGTTTGTCGAATACGGCATTCGTCATAATACGCTGGGTGAAGAATTTAAAGGCTGGCTCAAAGAAAGCATGGGTATTAAGTAATATTCTGAATTTCATGCGAACAAAACCGGTGAGGCGATGCCCACCGGTTTTTTTATACCGCAAAAACAACCCTGCCGGGAAAAGGGTTTGTCAGGTAGCTTAAATAAGCCTCTGTCGCGATATGACAGTCTGTAAGGGGATGTTTGCGGGGAATTACAAGCATAAAAAATCCCGCATATAGCGGGATTTTCGAAACAGGACCAGATTAATCCTTGATCAGGAAGTCATCCAGTTGTTTACCCTGCTCGTCCATTGCTTTCTTGATTACAGCTGGAGTACGACCCTGGCCGGTCCAGGTTTTAGACTCGCCGTTTTCATCAATGTAGCTGTATTTAGCAGGACGCGCAGCGCGTTTAGCTTTGGTACCGGTTTTCGCTGCAGCCATGCTGTTCAGCAATTCATTTGGATCGATACCATCAGCAATCAGCATTTCACGGTATTGCTGCAGTTTACGCGTACGTTCTTCGATTTCAGCAGCAGCTACGCTTTCTTCTTCACGACGTTCGTTAACTACAACTTCTAATTTTTCCAGCATTTCTTCAAGCGTTTCAAGGGTACATTCTCTTGCCTGCGCACGAAGAGTACGGATGTTGTTCAGAATTTTAAGTGCTTCGCTCATTGTAGTAATCTCAAACTTATAATGGGGGTGGTTTGTTGTCCTAATAATAGAGCGATAAATTGAGTTGTGCAATAGGTGGGAATGTAAGGAATTCAAAAAATACTAAATACTCGCCGCTATTATTAATTACGCTAACTTAAATTCCACAGCGTATCTGGCTGATGCGTTATCACACCCAGGCGGCAAAAACGGCCCGTTGCGTCTTTTTTTTTGTGACATTTCCCTCAGGAATTATAGTTGCGGCGGATAAATATCAGCCTTTTGTATTACTTTGCAAAACAGAGGATAAGGCAAAAATAGTTAATAAATAGTGAATGTTAATGTCCGTTCATTCCAGTATAAAAAGAAGTGTTATGCCGGGTCTGGGGCCTCTCATAAGGAGGGTGCTAAAAGCGTTTACTCTCTGTTTTAACGTATTATTTTTGCAACCCGACCGTGGCTGGCCTTCCTCCAGGCACCTGGGGCAGTGAGGTGGAACGCTGATGATAAGGCAAAATATGGTACAATGACTCATCGGGAATATTACACATTGATTAGGGTTTAACGGCCAATGGCACAGCTTTATTTCTACTATTCGGCAATGAATGCAGGGAAATCCACAGCGTTACTGCAGTCCTCTTACAATTATCAGGAACGGGGCATGCGAACCGTTGTTTATACTGCCGAGATCGACGACAGATTTGGTGCCGGTAAGGTTAGCTCGAGAATCGGCCTCTCGTCGCCTGCCAGGCTCTACAACCCCGAGACCGACCTGCTGGAAGATATTCGCTCAGAACACGCTAAAAAGCCCATACACTGCGTGCTGGTGGACGAAAGTCAGTTTCTCACCCGCGAGCAGGTTCATGCGTTATCTGAGGTTGTAGACAATCTGGATATCCCGGTCCTTTGCTACGGGCTGCGTACCGATTTCCGGGGGGAGTTGTTTGCCGGCAGCCAATATTTGCTCGCCTGGTCAGATAAGCTCGTTGAGCTAAAAACGATCTGTTTCTGTGGCCGTAAAGCCAGCATGGTGCTTCGTCTCGACCAGTCCGGAAAACCCTTCGCAGACGGCGAACAGGTAGTGATAGGGGGTAATGAGCGCTATGTCTCCGTGTGCCGTAAACATTATAAAGAAGCGCTCGCCCTGGGTTCTCTGGCTGTGCTTCAGGATGAAAACCGCAAATAGCCTTGCTTAGTGTTTGAAACCATCAGACATAAAAAAACCCGCCATTGGCGGGTTTTTTCTTAGGCTGTCAATCAGGCGTTTTTCTTCGCTTTTTTGTCAGCTTTTACTACCGGCGCTGCAACTTGTGCAGTGTCAGCTTCGCCTTCTTTGTACTCACGTCCGTAGAAGGTATCCAGCAGGATCTGTTTCAGCTCGGCAATCAGTGGGTAACGTGGGTTAGCACCGGTACACTGGTCATCGAAGGCATCTTCAGACAGCTTATCAACGTGAGCGAGGAAGTCAGCTTCCTGAACGCCTGCTTCGCGGATAGATTTAGGAATGCCCAGCTCAGCTTTGATGCTGTCCAGCCATGCCAGCAGTTTCTCAATCTTCGCCGCGGTGCGATCGCCCGGAGCGGACAGACCCAGGTGGTCAGCGATTTCAGCATAGCGACGACGCGCTTGCGGACGGTCGTACTGGCTGAAAGCAGTCTGCTTGGTTGGGTTGTCGTTGGCGTTATAGCGGATAACGTTGCTGATCAACAGGGCGTTCGCCAGACCGTGAGGAATGTGGAACTGGGAGCCCAGTTTGTGCGCCATTGAGTGACACACGCCCAGGAACGCGTTCGCAAACGCGATACCCGCGATGGTCGCAGCACTGTGTACACGCTCACGCGCTACCGGGTTTTTAGACCCTTCGTTGTAAGATGCTGGCAGGTTTTCTTTCAGCAGTTTCAGCGCCTGCAGAGCCTGACCGTCGGAGAACTCAGATGCCAGTACGGAAACGTAAGCTTCCAGGGCGTGAGTGACCGCATCAAGACCACCGAACGCACACAGTGACTTCGGCATATCCATGACCAGGTTGGCATCAACGATAGCCATATCCGGCGTAAGCGCGTAGTCAGCCAGTGGGTATTTCTGGCCGGTTGCATCGTCAGTGACCACAGCAAACGGCGTCACTTCTGAACCGGTACCGGAAGTGGTGGTAACCGCGATCATTTTCGCTTTTACGCCCATTTTCGGGAACTTGTAGATACGTTTACGGATGTCCATAAAGCGCAGCGCCAGTTCTTCGAAGTGAGTTTCAGGATGTTCGTACATCACCCACATGATTTTCGCGGCATCCATTGGGGAACCACCGCCCAGTGCGATAATCACATCTGGTTTGAAGGAGTTTGCCAGCTCGGCACCTTTGCGAACCACGCTCAGCGTTGGGTCAGCTTCAACTTCAAAGAAGACTTCAGTTTCTACACCAGACGCTTTCAGAACAGAGGTGATCTGGTCTGCATAGCCGTTGTTGAACAGGAAACGGTCAGTCACGATGAGCGCACGTTTGTGGCCATCAGTAATCACTTCATCCAGCGCGATTGGCAGAGAGCCGCGGCGGAAGTAGATAGATTTCGGAAGTTTATGCCACAACATGTTTTCAGCTCGCTTAGCAACGGTTTTCTTGTTGATCAGGTGTTTTGGACCAACGTTTTCAGAGATGGAGTTACCACCCCAGGAACCACAACCCAGAGTCAGGGAAGGTGCGAGTTTGAAGTTATACAGGTCGCCGATACCACCCTGAGAAGCAGGGGTGTTAATCAGAATACGGGCAGTTTTCATCATCTGACCGAAGTGGGCAACACGTTCTGGCTGGTTATCCTGGTCGGTGTACAGGCAAGAGGTGTGACCGATACCGCCCATCGCAACCAGTTTCTCCGCTTTTTCTACCGCGTCTTCAAAATCTTTCGCGCGGTACATTGCAAGCGTAGGAGACAGTTTTTCGTGTGCAAACGGTTCGCTTTCATCAACAACAGTAACTTCACCGATCAGAATCTTGGTGTTTGCCGGCACGGTAAAGCCTGCAAGTTCAGCGATTTTGTAAGCAGGCTGGCCTACGATAGCAGCGTTGAGTGCGCCATTTTTCAGAATGATGTTCTGAACCGCTTTCAGTTCCTGGCCTTGCAGCATGTAGCCGCCATGGCTGGCGAAACGTTCACGAACGGCGTCATAAACGGAATCCACCACAACAACAGACTGTTCAGAAGCACAGATAACGCCGTTGTCGAAGGTTTTGGACATCAGTACGGAAGCCACAGCACGTTTGATATCTGCGGTTTCATCGATAACAACAGGGGTGTTGCCTGCGCCAACGCCGATAGCCGGTTTACCGGAACTGTATGCCGCTTTAACCATGCCTGGACCACCGGTCGCCAGAATCAGGTTAATGTCCGGGTGATGCATCAGCGCGTTGGACAATTCAACGGAAGGTTGGTCAATCCAGCCAATAAGATCTTTTGGCGCACCCGCGGCGATTGCTGCTTGCAGGACGATGTCAGCTGCTTTGTTGGTGGCGTCTTTCGCACGTGGGTGCGGGGAGAAGATGATTGCGTTACGGGTCTTCAGGCTGATAAGAGATTTGAAGATTGCGGTAGACGTTGGGTTGGTGGTTGGAACGATACCGCAAATGATGCCGATAGGTTCTGCGATGGTAATCGTACCGAAGGTGTCGTCTTCAGACAGCACGCCGCAGGTTTTCTCATCTTTATAGGCGTTGTAGATATACTCAGAAGCAAAGTGGTTTTTGATCACTTTATCTTCAACGATACCCATGCCGGATTCGGCAACGGCCATTTTAGCGAGAGGGATTCGAGCATCTGCAGCAGCCAGAGCGGCCGCGCGGAAGATTTTATCAACCTGTTCTTGGGTGAAATTGGCATATTCACGCTGGGCTTTTTTCACGCGCTCGACGAGGGCGTTCAGTTCAGCGATATTGGTAACAGCCATAATGCTCTCCTGATAATGTTTAAACTCTTTTAGTAAACCAGCGCTCGATACGTCACACAGTATAGTCAGAGCCGTTCATGCTTGCGTAACACACAATAAAACAAAGGGTTACTGACCGCCTGAACGCACTAATTTACTAAAAGAGCCTTACCTTAGCATCATCCCTTTTTGATAGGTGATATCCCTGGGGGCGTAATCAAGATTACTCACTTCTGAGTACGAAAATCATGATCTGCGTCAATTTTTCCCTAAGCTGATACCTTTCAGCAGGGGTATTTTGTCGACATTATTCTACTGTTAAATAATTAAGTAACTATTGAAAGCGAAGCTATCATAGATAATACAAATAATTAACATTATGAAATGCTACTATTTTGCCGCAGATTTCTGATGAAGAATGCGTATAAAAAGCGTATCTTCAGCGCGGTTTTATCAGGATCCCTTTTCAGCCCAGGCTATGCGCATTAGCGGAGCACCACGTGATTCAAACGCTCTTTGATTTCCCTACATATTTTAAGTTTTTTATTGGTTTGTTTGCCCTCGTGAACCCGGTGGGGATCATTCCTGTCTTCATTAGCATGACCAGCTACCAGACGGCGGCCGCCAGAAATAAGACTAACCTCACTGCAAACCTGTCGGTTGCCATTATTTTGCTGACCTCCCTTTATCTGGGAGACGCCATTCTGCAGCTGTTTGGTATCTCGATTGATTCCTTCAGAATTGCAGGCGGGATCCTGGTCGTTACCATCGCCATGTCGATGATCAGCGGTAAGCTCGGTGAAGATAAGCAGAATAAACAGGAGAAGTCAGAGACCGCTATCCGCGAAAGCATCGGCGTGGTGCCGCTGGCGCTGCCTTTGATGGCCGGACCGGGCGCGATCAGCTCAACGATCGTGTGGGGTACGCGCTACCACAACGTGATGCACCTGATTGGGTTTTCGGTGGCGATAGCCCTGTTTGCGCTTTGCTGCTGGGGCGTATTCCGTATGGCACCGTGGCTGGTTCGTTTACTGGGTCAGACGGGCATTAACGTCATAACGCGTATTATGGGTCTTTTGCTGATGGCGCTGGGCATTGAGTTTATCGTCACCGGCATTAAAAGCATTTTCCCCGGATTGTTGCATTAACAGTTTCATATGAAAGAACGGTGCCGGTGGCACCGTTTTTTTACATCGTTATCAGTAAAAAATATAAATAAAGTTGAAATGCGCACACGTCATAATAAATTCTACTAATAATCCCCGCTTTATACATTTCAATGAGTTAGATGTTGACTCTCATCACCTCTGCACATAAATCCTGCAATCGATCTGTTATTTTTCTCACATGATACTCTGGGGCTTGCTGAGAGATAACCGAAATGATATTAGTAATTTCAACGTTCCCCCAGAGGAATGTGCTAAATAATAATCAATTGTTAATTTTTTGTACAAAACCAGTCGAACGAAGCGCAGCGACGCGCTCGCAGAAGTATATTTCTGTATCGTATTGAATAGCAGGGCGTTTCCCTGATGTTTGATCTCAGGCAAGGCAGCCCCCTAAAAGACGGTCTCTACCGTAAAAGAGAATTGCTTAACAAATTTGCAAAATGTATTGGCGAGAGCTGACGCCATTTGGTACTTTCCGGCCTTATATTTTGCAGCTGTAAACAAGTAGATGAGAATTATTTTCATATAGTTTTCTTCTCAGATATCTCAGGCACGTCGCGGACAGGGCGGCGTACCCGGAATCGACGCAAGACCGCCACACGAGCGGTCAGTAATAAAGAAGTCGGTGATAGCAAGAAGTAAAAAAAAGAACCTGACAGCAGCAAAAAAAACTCCTGCGCTGTACAGGCCCCAGAAGGGGATTACACAACTGGCGAAGGCCGGTCATTATAATGAGTGGAGTACCAACACAATGTCCATCATCACAAAAAAAAGTCTGGTCGCGGCGGGAATTTTAACTGCGCTAATCGCGGGCAACGCTGCAATGGCTGCAGACGTGCCGGCAGGGGTTCAACTGGCTGAGAAGCAAACGCTGGTTCGTAATAACGGCGCTGAAGTTCAGTCTCTCGATCCGCACAAAATCGAAGGTGTTCCTGAGTCAAACGTAAACCGCGACCTGTTTGAAGGTCTGCTGGTGACCGACGTTGACGGCCACCCGGCTCCGGGTGTTGCTGAAAAATGGGAAAATAAAGATTTCAAAGTCTGGACCTTCCATCTGCGTAAAGATGCAAAATGGTCTGACGGTACACCGGTAACCGCTGAAGATTTCGTTTATAGCTGGCAGCGTCTGGCAAATCCTAATACCGCCTCTCCGTATGCGAGCTATCTGCAGTATGGTCACATCGCCAATATTGATGACATCATCACGGGTAAAAAACCGGTGACTGACCTCGGCGTAAAAGCCATTGATGCAAACACATTTGAAGTGACGTTGAGCGAGCCTGTTCCGTACTTCTACAAATTGCTGGTTCACCCGTCCGTTTCCCCGGTTCCAAAAGCGGCCATCGAGAAGTTTGGTGAAAAATGGACCCAGCCTGCGAATATCGTCACCAACGGCGCTTATAAGCTGAAAGACTGGGTGGTCAACGAACGTTTGGTGCTGGAGCGTAACACCAACTACTGGGATAACGCGAAGACCGTCATTAACCAGGTGACCTATCTGCCAATCGCTTCTGAAGTGACGGACGTTAACCGCTACCGCAGCGGTGAAATCGATATGACCTATAACAACATGCCGATTGAACTGTTCCAGAAGCTGAAAAAAGAAATTCCGAAAGAAGTACATGTCGATCCTTACCTCTGCACTTACTACTATGAAATTAACAACCAGAAAGCACCGTTTACCGACGTGCGCGTTCGTACCGCACTAAAGCTGGCGCTGGACCGCGATATCATTGTTAACAAAGTGAAGAACCAGGGCGACCTGCCAGCATACAGCTACACCCCTCCATACACCGATGGCGCGAAACTGACCGAGCCAGAGTGGTTCAAAATGACGCAGGAACAGCGTAACGCCGAAGCGAAAAAACTGCTGGCTGAAGCCGGGTATACCGCTGACAAGCCGCTGACCTTCAGCCTGCTGTACAACACCTCGGATCTGCATAAAAAACTGGCTATCGCCGTCGCATCCATCTGGAAGAAGAACCTGGGCGCAAACGTGAAGCTGGAAAATCAGGAGTGGAAGACCTTCCTCGACACGCGTCATCAGGGCACCTTTGACGTTGCGCGCGCAGGCTGGTGTGCGGACTATAACGAACCGACGTCCTTCCTGAATACCATGCTGAGCGACAGCTCCAACAACACCGCGCACTATAAGAGCCCGGCGTTTGACAAGCTGATTGGCGATACGCTGAAAACCACTGACGACGCGCAGCGCGCTGAACTCTATTCAAAAGCGGAGCAGCAGTTGGATAAAGATTCCGCGATTGTGCCGGTTTACTACTACGTGAACGCCCGTCTGGTTAAGCCATGGGTTGGGGGTTACACAGGTAAAGACCCGATGGATAATATCTCTGTCAAAAACTTGTATATTATCAAGCATTAATGGCAATGAGTGGGGCGGGTATACTCGCCCCACGGTGTCTAATCATCATCACATAAAGGCACACGCCAGAAGGTACGGGCAATGTTGAAATTTATCCTGCGTCGCTGTTTAGAAGCGATTCCAACGCTATTTATTCTTATTACAATTTCCTTCTTTATGATGCGTTTGGCCCCGGGCAGTCCTTTTACCGGTGAGCGCACGCTGCCGCCAGAAGTCATGGCCAACATCGAAGCGAAATATCATTTAAACGATCCTATCACCACCCAATACTTCAATTATCTGAAGCAGCTGGCGCACGGGGATTTTGGGCCGTCATTCAAATACAAAGACTATTCCGTTAACGACCTGGTGGCCTCCAGCTTCCCGGTATCGGCGAAATTAGGCGCGGCGGCATTTATTCTGGCCGTGGTTCTCGGCGTAACGGCGGGCGTTATCGCCGCGTTGAAACAAAATACCCGATGGGATTACGCCGTGATGGGGGTGGCAATGACCGGGGTGGTCATACCCAGCTTCGTTGTCGCGCCATTACTGGTCATGATATTCGCGATCACGCTGAAATGGCTGCCCGGGGGCGGCTGGAACGGTGGGGCAATACAATTTATGATTTTGCCGATGGTGGCGCTCTCGCTGGCCTACATCGCCAGCATCGCGCGTATCACCCGTGGTTCGATGATTGAAGTATTGCACTCAAACTTCATCCGTACCGCGCGCGCAAAAGGGCTGCCGATGCGCCGTATCATCTTCCGCCATGCGCTTAAACCTGCGCTGTTACCGGTGCTGTCGTACATGGGTCCGGCCTTCGTGGGGATCATCACCGGTTCAATGGTTATAGAAACCATTTATGGCTTGCCGGGTATTGGTCAGCTGTTTGTTAACGGTGCACTTAACCGTGACTATTCACTCGTTCTCAGCCTCACCATCCTTGTGGGGGCACTGACCATTCTCTTTAACGCCGTTGTCGATGTGCTGTATGCCGTTATCGACCCGAAAATCCGTTACTAACTGGAGCTCGCCATGATGTTGAGTAAGAAAAACAGCGAGGCGCTGGAAAACTTCAGTGAAAAACTGGAAGTCGAAGGTCGTAGCCTCTGGCAGGACGCCCGGCGGCGTTTTATGCATAACCGTGCAGCGGTTGCCAGCCTGATTGTGCTGGTGATTATTGCGCTGTTTGTCACCCTGGCACCCATGCTGTCGCAGTTCAGCTATTTCGATACTGACTGGGGCATGATGTCGAGCGCGCCGGATATGGAATCCGGCCACTATTTCGGTACCGACTCCTCAGGGCGTGACCTGCTGGTCCGCGTGGCTATCGGTGGGCGCATTTCGCTGATGGTCGGGATCGCCGCCGCGCTGGTGGCCGTGATCCTGGGCACGCTTTACGGTTCGCTTTCCGGCTACCTGGGCGGCAAAGTGGATTCCGTAATGATGCGTCTGCTTGAGATCCTTAACTCCTTCCCGTTCATGTTCTTCGTTATTCTGCTGGTGACCTTCTTTGGTCAAAATATCCTGCTGATCTTCGTGGCCATTGGGATGGTCTCCTGGCTGGATATGGCGCGTATAGTGCGTGGGCAAACGCTTAGCCTGAAGCGAAAAGAGTTTATCGAAGCCGCCCAGGTGGGTGGGGTTTCCACCGGGAACATCGTGGTTCGCCACATCGTTCCAAACGTGCTGGGCGTCGTTGTGGTCTATGCCTCGCTGCTGGTGCCAAGCATGATCCTGTTTGAATCTTTCCTGAGCTTCCTGGGGCTGGGTACACAAGAGCCACTGAGCAGCTGGGGCGCGCTGCTGAGCGATGGGGCAAACTCAATGGAAGTCTCTCCATGGCTGCTGCTGTATCCGGCGGGCTTCCTGGTTGTCACCCTGTTCTGTTTCAACTTTATCGGCGATGGCCTGCGTGATGCCCTCGACCCGAAAGACCGTTAAGGAGCGCCGTCATGACAATTATTGAAACGGCATCTATGCCGCAGGCGCAACAACAGGAAAGCATTCTGCTGGACGTCAAAGATCTCCGCGTGACGTTTAACACGCCAGACGGCGATGTTACCGCCGTTAACGATCTGAACTTCAGCCTGCGGGCCGGTGAAACCCTCGGTATTGTGGGCGAGTCCGGTTCAGGTAAATCGCAAACGGCGTTTGCGCTGATGGGCCTGCTGGCGCAAAACGGGCGTATCGGGGGATCTGCCACCTTCAACGGAAAAGAGATCCTCAACCTGCCGGAGCAACAGCTGAACACGCTGCGCGCCGAGCAAATCTCAATGATTTTTCAGGACCCGATGACCTCCCTGAACCCGTATATGCGCGTGGGTGAACAGCTGATGGAAGTGCTGATGCTGCATAAAGGGCTGGGTAAAGCGGAAGCGTTTGAAGAGTCCGTAAAAATGCTCGATGCGGTAAAAATGCCGGAAGCGCGCAAGCGTATGCGCATGTTCCCGCACGAGTTCTCTGGCGGCATGCGCCAGCGCGTGATGATCGCCATGGCGCTGCTGTGCAGGCCCAAGCTGCTGATTGCCGATGAGCCCACTACCGCGCTGGACGTGACCGTTCAGGCGCAGATCATGACTCTGTTGAATGAGCTTAAGCGTGAATTTAACACCGCCATTATCATGATCACCCACGACTTGGGCGTCGTCGCGGGCATCTGCGATAAAGTGCTGGTGATGTACGCAGGGCGTACCATGGAGTACGGCAAGGCGCGAGACGTGTTCTACCAGCCAGCCCATCCGTATTCGATTGGCCTGCTGAACGCCGTTCCGCGTCTTGATGCGGAAGGGGAGTCTCTGCTGACCATTCCAGGCAACCCGCCGAACCTGCTGCGTTTACCGAAAGGTTGTCCGTTCCAGCCGCGCTGCCCGCACGCGATGGAAATCTGTAACAGCGCGCCGCCGCTGGAAGCGTTTGCCCCGGGCCGACTGCGCGCCTGCTATAAGCCGCTGGAGGAGCTGGTATGAACGCCATAGATGAAAAAAGAAACGTGCTGCTCGAAATTGCCGATCTCAAGGTTCATTTCGATATCAAAGATGGCAAACAGTGGTTCTGGCAGCCCTCTAAAACCCTTAAGGCGGTTGATGGCGTAACGCTTCGTCTGTACGAAGGGGAGACGCTGGGCGTGGTGGGTGAGTCCGGCTGCGGCAAATCCACCTTTGCGCGCGCGATTATCGGCCTGGTGAAAGCGACCGACGGCAAAGTAGCGTGGCTGGGCAAAGATCTGCTGGGCATGAAGCCGGATGAATGGCGCGCGGTACGCAGCGACATCCAGATGATTTTCCAGGATCCGCTGGCATCGCTGAACCCGCGTATGACCATCGGGGAGATCATCGCCGAGCCGCTGCGTACATACCATCCTAAGATGTCTCGTCAGGAAGCGCGCGACCGCGTCAAGGCGATGATGATGAAGGTGGGTCTGCTGCCTAACCTCATCAACCGCTATCCGCACGAGTTCTCCGGCGGCCAGTGCCAGCGTATCGGCATTGCGCGTGCGCTGATCCTCGAGCCGAAGCTGATTATCTGCGATGAGCCTGTCTCCGCGCTGGACGTGTCCATCCAGGCGCAGGTGGTGAACCTGCTGCAAAAGCTGCAGCGTGAAATGGGCCTGTCGCTGATTTTCATCGCGCATGACCTGGCGGTCGTGAAGCACATCTCCGACCGCGTTCTGGTGATGTACCTGGGTCACGCCGTTGAGCTAGGCACGTACGATGAGGTGTACCATAACCCGTTGCACCCGTACACCAAAGCGCTGATGTCCGCGGTGCCTGTTCCGGATCCCGATCTGGAAAAGAATAAAACCATCCAGCTTCTGGAGGGTGAACTGCCGTCGCCCATTAACCCGCCATCGGGCTGCGTTTTCCGTACGCGCTGTCCTATTGCCGGGCCGGAATGTGCAAAAACGAGACCGGTTCTGGAAGGCAGTTTCCGACATGCGGTTTCCTGCCTGAAAGTAGACCCGTTATAATCGCAAGGGCTGACATGATGTCAGCCCTTATTATTTGCGAGGTTAATGTGTCGCGATTATTCACGTCGGCCCGTCAGCGGCTGTATCACCTGTTATTCGATCCCCATACAGTGTCCGGGCGGCGCTTTGAGGGGCTGTGCGGATTATTTGCGCTGATAAGCGTGATCATTATCTTTGTCGAATCCGGCGCCGGAACGCAATATCACCTGACCTTTGATGAATGGCATGTCTTTGTGTGGCTGGAACTGATCGTTACCCTGGTCTTTACCCTTGAGTTTATTTTACGCGTCGCCTGCTGGCCTAATCCGGCAAAATACGTTTTCAGCTTCTGGGGCTTTATTGATTTAGCCACCATCCTGCCGCTGTACGTTATGTGGCTTTGGCCGGAAATCAGCCTGAACTATGTGTTTGCCTGGCGAGCCATGCGCGCCATTCGTGTGCTGCGCATTTTAAAACTGCTGCGGTTTATGCCGTCGCTGAGGGTATTTTGGGTGGCGATCGTCAGCGCGCGACATCAGCTTATTCTCTTTTATTCGTTTATCGCGATTGTGATGATTGTCTTCGGATCGCTGATGTATTTAATTGAGGGGCCAAAATACGGCTTCACCACGCTGAATGCGTCGGTGTACTGGGCTATCGTGACGGTCACCACCGTGGGCTACGGCGATATTACCCCGCACACGCCGCTGGGGCGCATTGTGGCATCGGTGCTGATTCTGATTGGCTATTCGGTGATTGCTATCCCGACGGGGCTTATTACCACACACATGAGCAGCGCGTTTCAAAGCCGTCAGCAGCAGAGGAAGTGCCCGAATTGTCAGCAGGGGAGTCATGAGTACAGCGCACGGTTTTGTCACCGCTGTGGAAGTCACTTACCGGAGTAAATAAAAAAGGCTGCCATCGCAGCCTTTTTTATCACTCGCGCCACAAAATATGGCATAGCTTGTGGTCTTTCTCGCGACAGAGCAGTACGCGGGCGAAGATATCGTTAATTTCACCGCCATCTTCATCGGCAAGACCAATCACCACCTCGGCGAAGAAATCTGGATTGAGATCGAAATCGACATGTTCGGCCCAGTCTTCGGCCGGGTCGAACAGTTCGGCGCCGCCGCGCTCTTCGAACTGCAGATTAAAGAGGATCACGTCGGCCGGGTCGAGATTATCCACCGCCAGTTCGAGAAAAATGTCATAGGCCTGCTCGAGCGTTTCGTCTTCGGTCAGGCGATTATTCAGATCCATTTCCATGATGACTACCTGTTTAACATCGTTGGGCACGTTTTACAGCAACGGACTAAAGAAGTAAAACAGTCGTTCGGCAATTCGCTGCCACAGCGGACGTTTCACCCACAGCCTGGCGTCCAGCAGGCGCGAGCGCGAGATGTAATCATCCTGAACCGCCGCCAGATCGCCGCCAAAACCGGCGTCATCAATCACCAGGGTGATCTCAAAGTTGAGCCACAGGCTGCGCATATCGAGGTTCACGGTTCCCACGAGGCTCAGTTCGCCATCAACCAGCACGCTCTTGGTATGTAGCAATCCGCCTTCAAACTGATAGATTTTCACGCCTGCGGCAAGCAGTTCGCTGAAGAACGCGCGGCTTGCCCAGCCCACCAGCAGCGAGTCATTCTTACGCGGCATAATAATGCTGACGTCCACGCCACGCTGCGCGGCGGTACAGATCGCATGCAGCAGATCGTCACTCGGGACGAAGTAGGGGGTCGTCATGATCAAATACTCACGTGCGGAATAGGTCGCGGTGAGCAGCGCCTGATGGATCAGATCCTCCGGGAAACCCGGGCCAGACGCGATGGTGTGGATGGTGTGGCCGCTGGCCTCTTCAAACGGCATGATATTGCCGTCTGGCGGTGGCGGCAGGATGCGTTTGCCCGTCTCAATTTCCCAGTCACAGGAATAAACGATCCCCATCGACGTCGCCACCGGGCCTTCCATACGCGCCATCAGGTCGATCCATTGTCCGACCCCGGAATCTTGTTTGAAGAAGCGGGGGTCAACCATGTTCATGCTGCCGGTGTAGGCAATATAGTTATCAATCAGGATCATCTTACGGTGCTGGCGCAGATCCATGCGTCGCAGGAAAACACGCAGCAGGTTAACCTTGAGCGCCTCCACCACTTCGATACCCGCATTGCGCATCATACCGGCCCAGGGGCTGCGGAAAAACGCGACGCTCCCTGCGGAGTCGAGCATAAGGCGGCAGTGGATCCCACGACGCGCGGCCGCCATCAGCGACTCGGCAACTTGGTCCGCCATCCCGCCTGGCTGCCAGATGTAAAACACCATCTCGATGTTGTGGCGTGCAAGCTGAATGTCACGGATCAGCGCCTGCATCACATCATCGGAGGTGGTCATCAGCTGCAGCTGGTTCCCCTTGACGCCGCCAATTCCCTGGCGCCGCTCGCACAGCTGAAACAGCGATGCCGCGACGCTGCTATTTTCTTCTGCAAAGATATGTTTGCAGGCTTTGAGATCGTTAAGCCACTTTGCTGTCGATGGCCACATCGCGCGGGCGCGCTCTGCACGCCGTTTACCCAAATGGAGTTCGCCAAAAGAGAGATAGGCGATGATGCCCACCAGCGGCAGAATATAGATAATCAGAAGCCAGGCCATGGCAGAGGGTACGGCTCTGCGCTTCATCAGGATACGTAATGTCACCCCCGCGATTAACAGCCAGTATCCCAGAATGACCAGCCAACTCACCACGGTGTAGAAGGTTGTCATAGTTAAAAAATCCTTTTGAAAGCGTATTGTTATGAGTGTACGCATCAGGATTCATCTGGCAAATAAAAACGGCAGATAAAAGCGCTGGTTTGCCGCCAGGTTGGGTTTATAATGGCCTTTCTTATAAAGAAAGAGTTGTAGACATGAAGCGCAGTAGAAATGAAGTAGGGCGCTGGCGCATGTTGCGACAGGTGAGTCGTCGTAAGGCTCGTTGGCTGGAAGCACAATCCCGCCGCAATATGCGTATTCACGCCATCAGGAAATGTGGGCTTAGCCGACACCGTAATGCATTACTGTTCGCGGTCCAGGACATCTGATCCCCACAGGGCACCGTCACGGTGCCCACAATGCCGCCAAAATCTATCATTATTTGCAGTCCCCGACAGCAGGCTTCCGCGGTATACTTTGCGCGCCTAATCTTATGAAATTACGAGAATGAATCCCTATTTGTGGGTCTTTATTGTGCTTTTAGCGCTGGACGCGCTCAGGGAAGAATTACAGCTGCCGACATTCTCTTCACTGGCAGTATATATATACGCCTGGGCCACGCAGTGGATTGTTTAAAAGGAAAATGGAATGAACGGAAAACATATCGCGTTATTTCTCGGGATTGCGCTGCTCGGCGGGTGTGCGAATACAAAAACGTCACCCGAACGCCATGCGTATTATTTCGTCTCGCATAAATCCAGTTTTGTCGGGGGCAACTACACCTCGAGCGTTTCACAAAATTACCGACTGAACGTACCACAGTTCCGTGAACTGTATGCCCGCGGCAAAGCGGACCGCGCCGCAGGCCGAACACAGGAGGAAGCGTCTGCCTATGCGCAGAGTATCCGCGACCAGCTTAAACAAGATGCGAGTACCGATCACTCGTTCAACGGCAACGCCAGTGACACATGGACCTCCGGGATGGAGGAAAAAGACGCCATCCTGTTTGGCAATGAACTGGCCGCGTCTTATCTTGACGGCTATAACGGCGTACAATAGCCGGGCGTTTTGGGAATATCGTCGTTGCAGCGATATTCTCGTCATTTTAAGCAAAAGGAGGGAGAGGTGTTTGCGGAGTTTGGTGTACTGAATTTTTGGACGTACGTTGTCGGCGCATTTTTTATTGTTCTGGTTCCAGGTCCGAATACCTTGTTTGTGCTGAAAACAGGGATTGGCCACGGTGTTAAAAAAGGTTATCTGGCCGCCACCGGGGTATTTATCGGCGACGCGGTACTGATGTTCCTGGCCTGGGCAGGTGTCGCTGCGCTTATCCAGACGACGCCGGTGTTATTCAATATTGTTCGTTATCTGGGCGCATTTTATCTGTTGTGGCTCGGGGGAAAAATACTCTGGTCAGTGGCTACCCGGAAAAATGACGGCCCACAGAGCGGAACAGAACCCGCCAGCATGATCATGAAGCGCTCGCTGGTGTTAAGCCTGACGAACCCAAAAGCGATTCTGTTCTACGTCTCGTTTTTTGTGCAGTTCATTGATGTGCGGGCTGAAAACACAGGCACCTCTTTCCTGATCCTTGCTACAACGCTCGAGCTTATCAGCTTTATGTATATGAGCTTCCTGATCTTCTCCGGCGCGTTTGTCACGCGCTACCTGAAAACCAAAAAGAAACTGGCGACGCTGGGAAATGGTTTGATAGGGCTGCTGTTTGTGGGCTTTGCGGCGAGGCTGGCATCACTACACTGAGTAAAATCAGTCGAAAAAAGGCTCCTGAGGGAGCCTTTCTTATATCAAAATACTTTCTTGTAAGGCTGCACGGTCACCTTTGCATACACGCCCGCCGCGACATACGGATCCGCGTCAGCCCAGGCCTGCGCAGCTTCCAGTGATTCGAATTCAGCAATGACCGTCGAGCCTGAAAAACCCGCCGCACCCGGATCGTTGCTGTCTACGGCAGGCATTGGGCCTGCGGTCAATAATTTGCCTTCATCCTGAAGCAGCTGCAGGCGAGCCAGGTGCGCAGGGCGTACAGAAAGGCGTTTTTCCAGGGAGTCGGCGTTATCTTCGGCGTAAATCACATAAAGCACGGGGGTAGCTCCTTAACCAGTAAAAGTGTCAATTACGTTATGTGAAAGGGCAACTGACTGCAATGTAAAGATAAAAACAATGTTAATACCCTGATCTGAGTGCGCTTTTTTTGGGGTTTCTTGCGCTTAAATTGCCCCGCATCAAAGTGACTTGTTGAATATGATTGCTATTTGCATTTAAAATCGAGGTCCGGTTTTTAAACGTTGATGATTATGACTTCGATGACCCTAGATTTACCTCGCCGCTTTCCATGGCCGACGCTGCTTTCCGTGGTTATCCACGGCGCTGTCGTGGCGGGTCTGCTCTATACCTCGGTTCATCAGGTTATTGAAATGCCAGCGCCCGCGCAGCCTATTTCTGTGACCATGGTATCGCCTGCGGATCTTGAGCCGCCGCAGGTTGCGCCACCGCCACAGCCCGTCGCTGAGCCAGAACCGGAGCCAGAGCCTGAACCCGTTCCGGAGCCGCCGAAAGAAGCGCCCGTGGTGATCCACAAGCCGGAGCCAAAACCTAAACCTAAACCGAAGCCAAAGCCGGTGAAGAAGGTGGAAGAGCGTCCGAAACGTGAAACGCGTCCGGTTGAGCCACGCGCAACGCAGACGGTCGAAAACGCTGCGCCGTCGCGACCGCTAATGAATAGCGCGCCTGCAGCGGCAAAACCAACGGTATCCGCGCCTGCGGGGCCTCGCGCCCTCAGCCGTAACCAACCGCAATATCCGGCGCGCGCGCAGGCTCTGCGTATTGAAGGGCGTGTGCGGGTCAAATTTGACGTAACCTCTGATGGCCGCGTCGAGAACGTAGAAGTCCTGTCTGCACAGCCTTCTAATATGTTCGAGCGTGAGGTGAAGTCAGCCATGAGAAAATGGCGTTATGAAGCCGGCAAGCCGGGTCGTGGGTTGATTGTGAATATTGTGTTCCGCCTGAACGGCGGGGCACAGATGGAATAAAAGAAAAAGCCTCCGGACCGGAGGCTTTTTTTTGTCTGAATATCAGGCCTGCGGCAGTGGCCGGGGTTTGCCCGCGTTATCTACCGCCACGTAGATAAACAGCGCTTCCGTTGCCTTATAACGCTGCCCAATCGGCTCAGAAGAGACTTTTTTCACCCACACTTCAATATTGATAGAAATAGACGTATTGCCGCGCTTAACACAGCGCGCGTAACAGCAGACAACGTCACCCACAGCCACTGGTCGAAGGAAGGTCATGCCGTCTACCCGGACGGTTACAACCCGCCCGTGTGCAATCTCTTTTGCCAGGATCGCGCCGCCCATATCCATTTGCGACATAAGCCAGCCGCCAAAAATATCGCCGTTAGCATTGGTGTCTGCGGGCATTGCCAGCGTGCGCAATACCAGTTCGCCCTGAGGGGCGTCATTTTTTGTCATTGTTTTTACTCGTAACTGAAGACTTCAGGCGGGATGCTACTATGATTTCGGGCTGGAGAGAATAGACCGGAGCGCAGGGATCTTGCGCTCCGGTTATGTTTATCAGTGCTTCTCGTCCTGAGGCATATGACGATAGATATACACCCCGCTTAACAGGGTGAAGATCAGCGTTAACGCCGTCAGGCCAAAGACCTTGAAGTTGACCCAAATATTCTGTGGCAGCCAGAAGGCGATATAGATATTGGCGAGGCCACATAAAATAAAGAACACCGCCCAGGCGATATTCAGGCGGGACCAGACGTGCTGCGGCAGCGTCAGCTCTTTGCCCAGCATGCGCTGGATCAGCGGCTTTTTCATAATCCACTGGCTAATCAGCAATGCACCGGCGAACAGGCCATAAATGACGGTCACCTTCCATTTGATAAACTCATCATTATGGAAGAACAGGGTTAACCCGCCAAAGACCGCAACCAGGACAAACGTCACCAGCGCCATTTTTTCAACTTTACGATAGCGAACCCAGCTGTAAATTAGCACGATGGCTGTGGCGATAATCAGTGCCGTGGTCGCAGCATAGATGTCGTACAGCTTATAAAAGGCAAAAAAGACGACCAGCGGTAAAAAATCCAGAAACTGCTTCATTCTACAATCCCATCCTCTGAGTGGGGCCAGACACAGCGATGTGCCCGGCCATCAGGACTACTGACGAATTAACATATACAGGCGGAACAGGTAGACCAGCAGCACGGCTGAAATCAGATTGCTCAGCGTATTAGCGACTACCGCACCCACATTGGGCGTTAACACGGCAAAGTTCGGCGCAAACAGCAGTAACAGCGTTTTAGCAAGCAGCCAGCCGATGACAGCCGGTGCGACCAGGCGCATATTCGACCAGGCCAGTCGGATGCTGCTGCGCATCGCGGTGAAGATCCCCATTTTATCCTGGACCACCATCACCGGCGCGAAGGAGAGCACGATAGCCAGCAGCACGCCCGGAACTACGATCAGCATAATCCCCATCTGTACCAGCAGGGTGGTCAGAAAAATGAGGATAAACAGTTTCGGCAGAACAGGGGCGCTGGCACCAATGGCACGCAGGGCGCTGACGCGTTGTCCGGCTGAAACCAGTTGGATCATCAGCAGCACACCACCTGCGAGGATAGCATTGCCAATCAGGCCGGAGAAGGTGGACGCAGCCGATGCCCGCAGCAGGATTTGCTGCTGTTCAGGCGTCATGTTCTGCACCAGGTCAAACAGCCCCACGCTCCCTGCAAGGTGATCTCCCTGGCTGAGGCTGGCAATTTGTTCATCACTGGGTGAGAACGCATGACCCAGCACCACCGTGATAAAAGCGCACAACAACGCAATCAGTAAAAAGGTAATGAACTGATTGCGGAAAAAATTTCCCGTGTCACGGTAGACAGACTTCGCCGTGATAGACATGCACTCTCCTTGAGTATTGCAGGTGTTAATTAGCCGGCAATTGTACACCGGATAACGCCGCTGTGGCAGCATCAAGGGGTGTATGGAAAAGCATATCTTTGTAAAGCAGCGGTAAGAGTCAACTTTCCCGTCTTCAACGCCAGAATCTGATCCTCTCGTTTAGCGATGCTTACTGACAATTACCTGGCCTGCAAATCCTTGAAATTTGATGTAGATACGCATTCGCCCCTCCAGAATGGACCTTAAAAATTAACCCAGATCAATGAATGTTAAAGTATTGGTTTTAATGTGATCTGTGTTAGATCACTTATTACTCATTTGTGAGTATATTCACCACCGCTATGAAAACCACAACGATGGAGCGGATATGAAAAAATTAGCGGTGGCAGCCCTTATCTTAAGCAGTCTCTCTGGCGGCGCGTACGCGCACGAAGCAGGCGAATTCTTTATACGAGCCGGTTCAGCAACGGCCCGTCCAACCGAAGGATCGGATAACGTTCTGGGTCTGGGGGGCTTTAACGTTAGCAACAATACCCAGCTGGGCTTAACGTTCACCTATATGGCAACGGATAACATTGGCGTTGAATTACTGGCAGCCACGCCTTTCCGCCATCGCGTGGGGACGGGGCCAACCGGGGATATCGCTACGGTGCACCATTTGCCGCCTACGCTGATGGCGCAGTGGTATTTTGGTGACTCAAGCAGCAAGGTGCGCCCGTATATCGGGGCAGGCGTGAATTACACCACTTTCTTTGATGAGAAATTTAACGATACCGGGAAAGCGGCAGGGCTTTCCGATCTCAGCCTGAAGGATTCCTGGGGCGTGGCGGGGCAGGTGGGTCTCGATTATCTGATTAACCGCGACTGGCTGATTAACGCCTCGGTCTGGTATATGGATATCGATACTGATGTTCGTTTCAAGGCCGGGGGTGAACAGCAGAGCATCAGCACTCGCCTCGATCCATGGGTGTTTATGTTCTCGGCGGGTTATCGCTTCTGACGCACGCGTTCAGCTGGCCGCGGCGCGGCCAGCCTCTTCAGAATGAGGGATAGACGGGCCGTTCATCCAGCTTAGCGCAGCGTTTAAGGCGCGTTTCGCCGTCATATAAATAGCTGAATGCATCGCTGGAGATGGAATGGAACAGGATATCGCCGTTCGCAAACGGAATAATTTCGGTATCGCCGGAGCGCTTGTGACCAGCGCCGGTTTCAAAATTTCCCTGCCATTTTTCCTGCGTATGATCATAGACATGGAGAATAACCTCGACCAGCCCCCTGTCCGGGCAATTGAGCCGTAAAAGCGTGGAGGAGAAATTGAGAGACGAAGCGTGACATGACACAAATAAAGAAATAAACAAAAACGTTCTAAAAAACATTAATCCATTAAAGCCTTACTCAAACCAGACTTAAGATTTTACTTAAGTCAAGCCACTTAACTTTGCCATGGATCAACATGACTTAGTTTTCAAGGGAATAGCGAATGCTATTGGCGACTGGCTGGTAAAAAAGGACGATATATCCCTATTGAACTAATAATTCATGTAGTCTGGTTACTCCACATAACTGGCTGGAGGGGATATCCCCGACATAAAATTTGAATGTCCGGTTTGTGCGGGTACCCGCTTTTATTTTACCAGGTTTAACCCGGCAGCAAACCAACCCCACGGTGCAGTCTGTTCCGTTTGCGCGACACGACTCACCACACATTCATGCCTACCAAAGCTTAAACGACGGCGATGGCCTAAGCCCGTCACCTGAATAAAGGCCTCGCTGAGGCCTTTTTAGACAGTGGTATTATTTCTGAATTAAATAACGAATAGTCGGACCATCCTGCTGAATATCCAGAACGGTATACCCGTGGTTTTTGGCATCCAGAGGGATATTATTGATCGACTGAGGGCAATCGCTTACCACTTCCAGTATCTCACCTTTTTTAAGCTGTGGCAGCGCTTCAAGCGTGGCGACGGCCGGATATGGGCAAGGCTCGCCGACCATATCGAGACGATAGTCAGGCACGATATCTTTCATGCGATATTCTCCTGTGTTTCAGTGCTGACAGGGCTGCGGCGGAAGAAGCGTTTTTCCTGCGCCACGACGAGTAAAAATGCGATTAACAGCAGGGCGTAGGTCACTAACAGGCCGCCGAGCGGGCCAAACGTCGCGAGCAGATTAACCTTATCCCAGTTGGTCGCCAGCACCGGGGAGAGATCATCCCAGAAATACGCCAGAATCGTTGAGCCAATCACGTTACCCAGACCGACCCACCAGTAATGCACCTGACCTTCCACGGCCCGGTACATCCAGCCCGTTTCGCAGCCGCCGGCCAGCACAATACCAAAGCCAAACAGCAGGCCGCCAATCACGGCGTTTGGACCTGCCCACATGATTTTTGGCTCAACGCCAAGCTGCACATAGCTGAAGATACCAATGGCGCTCACCGCCATCCCGGCAATAATCGCTTTTGCCATCATCGTGCGCCCGGTGATCCACATATCGCGAAACGCGCTGGTAAAGCAGATCTGAGCGCGTTCAATCAGCAGCCCAAAGCCGACGCCGAAAAGCATAGCCAGCCCAAGTTTCGGCTGGTTTAACGCGGTACAAAGTGCCCACGCTACCATCGCGAAAAAGACCAACATCCCAAGGCGGAAGCGACGACGGGCCTGGGCGGGTTTTTGCGTCAGCGGCGATGCTGCGCCCACTTTGACCATCTTCACGGGAATGCGAAACAGCGGGAGCAGGGTGAATTTAGCGCCAAAGTACGAGCCAATGGCCGTCGCCACGGCAAAGAACCAGGCGTGCAGAGAAAACTGAGGAATACCGGTAAAGAAAGCGGCAAGATTACAGCCCATCGCCAGCCGTGCGCCAAACCCGGCAATGATCCCGCCAACAACGGCCTGCATAATACGAATGCGGCTTTTTGGCATGCGGATCTTAACGTTGTTTGCCCACAGCGCTGCCGCAAAGCAGCCGCCGAACATACCGATAATCATCATCCCGTCGATGCGGGTCAGCGGCGTGCCGTCCAGATGAATCAGTTTGAAGTAGCCCCACTCTTCGGCATGTACCCCGGCCAGCTGTAACAGCTGTCCACCCCAGCGGGTAAACTCGCCGGTGACTGCCCAGAAGGTGCCGGTAATGCCAAAATAGTAAGTCGAAAGGATACCGGCTGCGATAACTGCCGGAACGGGTGACCAGAACTTAACCAGGTAAGTCTGCTTGAATTGCTGCCATGTCATGAAGATGCCTCTGAACTCAGAAGGTGTATGTGAAAACAACGGCCCGGAATATATACCTTTTTTCCTTTCTTCAAAACCTCCGAAAAACGTTCCTCAACTATTCCTCGCTTTTTTATGACCTTCATCATTAATCCGCGCTGGTGATGTCCTGGTCTGCTCTGTGCCAAAAGCGGACGTTCACGTCCGTTCTAGAAATATTGGCCCGATAATTCAGCGTTAAATTTTCCGGTTAATACGCAACGCATCCACAACGAGTGAAAACGCTGGGGAAGGCTGTTTACGGCTGGGATAATAAAGATAGTAGCCGGGAAAAGGACGGCACCATTCTTCAAGCACGCGGATCAGTTTTCCTTCCTGCAGATGTGTGCCGAACTCCTCTTCAGGTAAAAAGGCAATGCCCAGTCCGGCAAGAGCTGCGTCAACGACATGTTCCGATGTGTTAAACGTCAGTTGCCCTTCAACCCGAACGTGAAATTTACCGTTTTCCTGCTCAAACTCCCAGGCGTAAATTTTCCCCGATTGAACCATGCGCTCATTAATACAGCAGTGTTGCATCAGATCGCGTGGCGTCTGAGGGGCGGCGCACCGGGCGAAATACTCAGGGGAAGCTACAGCCGCCATGCGCAGTTTCGGGCCAATGGGTACGGCTATCATATCTTTGTCGATAGTGTCCCCGAGCCGCACGCCGGCATCAAAACGATCCGCAACGATATCCCGGAAGCCGTGGTTGGCATCAAACTCAATATGAATATCAGGATATTCGCGTAACAGTGGTGTCAGCTTTGGCAGCAGCGTGGTCTTCAGAACATTAGGTCCACATGTAATACGGACGGTCCCGGCAGGTTTATCACGCAGTGCCGTCAGCATGTCCAGCTCGGCTTCAATCTCATCAATACGATGTCCCACAGACTGCAGCAGGCGCTCCCCGGCAGCCGTCACTGACACACTGCGCGTGGTCCTTGTCAGCAGACGGATTTGCATCCGTTCTTCCAGCCCGGAAATCGCCTGGCTCAGTGCGGGCTGGGTCACGCCGAGCTGGGCGGCAGCGCGCGTAAAGCTGCCCTCACGCGCCACGGTGACGAAAGAGAGTAAGTCGTTGAGATTGCGTCTGGCCATGCTCGTTTCCGGTCCATTTATAAATTTTACTTATAAGGGTATTAAGTATTCATTAGCTAGTTAACCCGCTGCATATTGGTAACAATAATGCGATGAAAAAGTCAACGCTAACCCTTATGCAAAACGCTTACTGCAGAACATCACTGCTGCTCCTTGCCGGCCTGCTTTTCATCACGCAGTCCGCTATGGCGGGTGACAACGACCGGGGAGTGGCGCAGGAGACGCTTATGAAAATTGAGATCATTGTGGAGGGAGAAACCGCCACCGCCACCCTCTTTGATACGCCGACAGGCCGGGACTTTGCGTCTTTGCTTCCCCTCAGCCTGACGCTGGAAGACTATGACGATATTGAGCGTATAAGCGACCTGCCGCGCAGGCTTTCCACGGTGCAGGCACCGGACGGCATAACGCCGGAAGCCGGAGATATCACTTACTACGCGCCCTGGGGCAACCTGGCGATTTTTGCCCGGGGCAGGGCTTACGCCCGTTCACTGATCCCGTTAGGGAAAGTGGATTCCGGACTGCCGGTCCTGCAGCGCCACGGACCTCTTGCGGTGCAGATCAGGGTCGCCAACTGACCCGCAGCACCTTCCGTACCGCGATTATCCCTCTTATCCCGTCCCCGTATGCCGTTTCAGCTCTTCCTGCAGCGCTGAAGGCTCCGGGGCACAGACTTCATGTTATCTACTGAAAAGAAATCCCTGAATGAGTAATAAGACCGACGAAAACAGAAAAAAAAACACCGGAAGCGGGAAACAGCCTGCGCACTGGAGTGGTGTCTTTGCCATGACGCTGTGCGTCTTCGCCCTGATCGCCTCCGAATTCATGCCGGTCAGCCTGCTGACACCGATGGCGCAGACCCTTCGTGTCACCGAAGGCATGGCCGGACAGGGCATCGCCATTTCCGGGGCATTTGCAGTGGTAACCAGCCTGTTTATTTCCGTGCTGGCAGGCACGCTTAACCGGAAAACGCTGCTGCTCGGCCTGACCTGCATTATGGCAATTTCCGGTGCTGTTATTGCGATGGCACCCAATTACATGACCTATATGGCGGGCAGGGCCCTGATTGGCATTGTGGTCGGCGGGTTCTGGTCAATGTCGGCCGCGACGGCAATGCGTCTGGTCCCGGTGCATCGTGTTCCGCTGGCGCTGGCTATTTTCAACAGCGGCAATGCTCTGGCTACCGTCGTGGCTGCCCCTCTGGGCAGCTGGCTCGGATCGGTGGTTGGCTGGCGGGGGGCCTTCTTCTGCCTGGTGCCGGTCGCCATCATCGCGTTTGTCTGGCAATTACTCAGTCTGCCTTCCATGCCGGTCACCCGTCAGGCCGCGGCTTCCCGCAACGTATTCATGCTGTTTCGTCGCCGGGTGGTCACGCTGGGCATGCTGGGTGTGGGGATCTTCTTTATGGGGCAATTCACGCTCTTTACCTACATCAGGCCTTTCCTTGAGACGGTGACGCGGGTGGATGACGCAACGGTGACCCTGGTCCTGCTGGTTATTGGTGTAGCGGGTTTCATCGGCACTACGCTGATTGGCCGGGTGTTAAAACGCGGGTTCTACCCGACCCTGATGGCCATCCCGGTACTGATGGCCATCACCGCGCTGGCACTGATTGCCTTCGGCAGTCAGGTAGCCATCGTGACGGCGTTGCTTGGGCTGTGGGGGCTGATTTCCACAGCCGCACCGGTGGGATGGTGGGCATGGGTTCCGCGTACCTTCCCTCAGAATGCCGAAGCGGGCGGCGGACTGATGGTGGCGATGGTGCAGCTGTCCATTGCTCTCGGTTCGACGGTGGGCGGCCTGCTTTTCGACCATCACGGCTACCAGAGCACCTTCCTGGCCAGCGCCGCGATGCTGATTATCGCAACCGTACTGATCTTCCTGACCTCGCGGGCAGACACTTCTGCCGCAGACCATTCATAAACCCAGGAGTAATGCCATGACAGTTAAAGCTTACGGTGCCCATGCGGGCACACTGCCGCTGGAGCCGATGGATATCACCCGTCGCGCCCCCGGTGCCCATGATGTGCAGATTAATATCGCGTACTGCGGAGTCTGCCATTCGGATATCCACCAGGTACGCGCTGAATGGGCTGGAACGCTCTATCCCTGCGTACCGGGACATGAAATTGTCGGTCGTGTAGTGGCCGTTGGCGATCACGTCTCCGGTTTTTGTGCAGGGGACCTGGTGGGGGTCGGCTGCATTGTCGACAGCTGCCGGCACTGCAGTGACTGTGACGACGGACTGGAGAACTACTGCGACCATATGACAGGGACATACAATTTCCCGACGCCGGATGCGCCGGGCCACACGCTGGGCGGATATTCGCAGCAGATTGTGGTGCATGAGCGCTATGTCCTGCGCGTCACTCACCCAGAAGCGCAACTGGCCGCCGTGGCTCCGCTGCTGTGCGCGGGGATCACAACGTACTCACCGCTGCGTCACTGGCAGGCGGGCCCCGGCAAAAAGGTCGGCGTGGTCGGTATCGGTGGACTGGGGCATATGGGGATCAAGCTTGCGCACGCCATGGGCGCGCATGTTGTGGCCTTTACCACGTCTGAGTCCAAACGTGACGCCGCCAGAGTGCTTGGTGCAGATGAGGTGGTGGTCTCCCGTCATGCCAGCGAAATGGAAGCCCATGCAAAGAGCTTCGATTTTATCCTCAACACCGTTGCTGCGCCGCATAACCTCGACGTGTTCACTGCGCTGCTGAAACGCGATGGCACGATGACCCTGGTGGGTGCGCCGGCCACGCCGCATGATGCGCCAGAAGTGTTCAGCCTCATCATGAAGCGCAGGTCGATTGCCGGGTCGATGATTGGCGGCATTCCTGAAACGCAGGAGATGCTCGATTTCTGCGCCCAACACGGCATTGTCGCCGACATTGAGCTTATCCGCGCCGACCAGATTAACGACGCCTATGAGCGCATGCTCAGGGGCGATGTGCATTACCGGTTTGTCATTGATAACGCCACCCTGGCTTAATGATAAGGAGACCATCATGAAAAAATTTACGTTAGCGCTGGGGCTGTTGATCAGTGCATTTGCTTCCTCTGCGGCGGATATGTCCCGTGGGGCCGATAATTTTTATAAAAGCGATAAGGTGACGCAGCAAAAAGTCACCTTTAAAAACCAGTATCAGATGGCCGTGGTCGGCAACCTGTTTATCCCGAAAAAGATGAACCAGAATACCCGACACCCGGCGATCGTCGTTGGTCACCCGATGGGAGCCGTTAAGGAACAGAGTTCGAATCTCTATGCGCAGAAGCTGGCGGAGCAGGGGTTTGTCACGCTGGCTATCGATCTCTCTTTCTGGGGAGAAAGCGAGGGCAAACCGGGGCACCTGATTTCACCGGAAATCTACACAGATGATTTCAGCGCGGCGGTTGATTATCTAAGCACACAGCCGTTTGTCGATCCGGATAGCATCGGTGTATTAGGTATCTGCGGCAGCGGAAGTTTTGTTATCAGTGCTGCCAAGATTGACTCGCGTATGAAAGCCATTGCCACGGTCAGCATGTATGACATGGGGAGCGCGTTCCGTAATGGCCTTAATCATTCCCAGACGGGAGAACAACGTAAGGCCTTTATCCAGTCAGCCACTGAGCAACGGTTAGCCGAGTTTAAGGGCGGCGAGACGGCTTATATCCCTGGCACCGTGAACAAACTGGATGACTCCACACCGGATATTCAGCGTGAGTTCTTTGATTTCTACCGCACCGAACGCGGCGGCTACACCCCACAGGGTCAGAAAGAAGAACTGACGACGAAACCGATGCTGAGCAGTATTGGCAAGTTTATGAACTTCTATCCGTTCAACGATATTGAAACCATCTCTCCGCGCCCGATGCTGTTTATTACCGGCGATCAGGCACACTCAAAAGAGTTCAGCGAGGACGCTTTCAAACGCGCCGGTCAGCCTAAAGAACTGTACATCGTACCGGGCGCAGGGCATGTCGATCTGTATGACCGTACCGACGTAATCCCTTTTGGCAAGCTGACAGACTTTTTCCGTAAGAATCTGCAATAACACGTTCAGTTAAGGAGCATTTGACATGAACTACAAACATCTGGGGCGTACCGGTCTGCGGGTGAGCCGCATCGGTCTCGGTACCATGAATTTCGGTGAGCTGACGGATGAGTCGGCCAGCTTCAGGATCATGGATGAAGCCGTGGATGCAGGTATCAACTTTTTCGATACCGCTGACGTCTATGGCGGGCCGCAGTCGCCGGATATGGCAAAGGGTTACGGAACATCCGAAGAAATCATCGGTAACTGGCTGGCGCGTAGTGGTCAGCGTGACCGGATAGTGCTGGCCACGAAAGTTTACCAGCCGATGGACACGGGGCCGAACGACAAATACCTGTCTGCCTACCATATCCGCCGGGCCTGTGAGGCCAGCCTGAAAAGGCTGAAAACGGACCATATCGATCTCTATCAGATGCACCATATCGACCGGAACACGCCCTGGGAGGAGATCTGGCAGGCCATGGAACAGCTGATCCGTGAGGGTAAAATCAGCTACGTTGGCAGCAGTAACTTTGCTGGCTGGGATATTGCCACTGCACAGTGCAAGGCCGACGCGCGCAACCTGCTGGGGCTGGCATCGGAACAGAGCCTGTACAATCTGACTCAGCGCACGATTGAGCTAGAAATCATTCCGGCGCTGCGTCATTACGGCATTGGCCTGATCCCCTGGAGCCCGGTCGGGATGGGGATGCTGGGCGGTGTTCTGAAGAAAATTGCCGGTGGCCGCCGGGCATCACCGCAGTTGCAGGCACAAATCAACCGCCTGCGGCCACAACTGGAGGCCTGGGAAACACTGTGTGATGAGCTGGGGGAAACACCATCAGACGTCGCGCTGGCTTGGCTACTGCAGAACTCGGTGGTTAGCGCCGTGCTCAGTGGTCCGCGTACAGTTGAACAGCTCCGTCAGAATCTCAATGCCCTGACGCTGTCTCTTTCAGACGATACGCTCAAAAGGCTGGATACCATCTGGCCGGGGCCAGGCGGAGAGGCACCTGAAGCTTACGCGTGGTAAAAGGTTATCAGTGTTAACAATTACCGGCCTTCGGGTCGGTAATTACATTATTTCGGCGAAATTTATTTATTACCTGAAGATGTTGTACTTTTCATCAATTCTTAGATGTCCGCTGTTCGCTCATATGGGACAACCATAATCACATCTCCTAACCCAAAGGAGATTGAGCATGACAACATACCCCTGGAACAAGGGCCGTATTATTGGCCAGAAACGGCCTCTTCAGATCTCTCATATCTGGGGAATCCATATCAGACTTGAGCTGGAAGGAAAAGTACGCGATTTAGCTCTATTTAACATGGCTCTGGACAGTAAACTTCGGGGCTGTGATCTGGTTAAGCTAAAAGTTTCTGATGTGGCCTATGGGCACTCTGTTTCGGGCAGAGCGACAGTGCTGCAGCAAAAAACGGGAAGCCCCGTTCAGTTTGAACTGACTAAAGGAACAAGAGAGTCTGTAGCAGCGTGGATCAAAATGGCTCATCTACGTAGTAGCGACTATCTGTTCCAGTCCCGCGTCGGTTCTTCACAACATATCTCAACAAGGCAATATAACCGTATTTTTCATGGATGAATTGATAAGCTGGGTCTCGACGAGGCTCTGTACAGCACGCATTCTATGCGAAGAACCAAGCCATATCTGATCTATAAAAAAACGAAGAATCTTCGAGTGATCCAGCTACTTTTAGGTTACAAGAAACTCGAAAGTACCGTCCGTTATCTCGGTATTGAAGTGGATGATGCCCTAGAGATATCTGAGTCTATTGAAGTTTAATTTATGAGGGCTGCAAAAGCAGCCCTGTGTCAAAAGCGGACGTTGTTTGCTGGGCGGCTCTGCGTGACCGTCATAATTATCGGTGACTTTATCTTCCTGAATCAGGGAACTACCGGTCTGTTATTAACTACCGTTTTCATGATCAGTGTTGAGGTCAGGCGCTGAACGCCTGGCAGCGCTGAAAGGTCAAGATCATAGAGCCGCTGAAAGCTCTCCATGTCCCGTGTCAGGACGTGCAGCATATAATCCGGGTTACCAAACAGGCGCTGCGCGTTTATCACCTCTGGGACGTCAACCACCGCCTCCTCAAAGCTGCTTACCGCCTGACGATCGGCCTTTTCAAGTGATACAAAAACGATCACTGAAAAGCTCAGTCCGAGCTTGGCGGTATCGACCTGAGCACGATATCCACTGATGATGCCCGTCTCTTCAAGGCTTTTAACGCGACGGTGGCAGGGGGAAAGGCTCAGCCCGACCTTGTCCGCCAGCTCTGTCAGGGACAGGCGTCCGTCAGCCTGGAGTTCAGCAATGATCTTTTTATCGGTTCTGTCCACGTTCCCGCCTTATCAGGTAGTCAAATCCACACGATTCAGATCTGGAATATATTTCTCATTATACCCGATTTAAAGCAAACATCTTCTAAAAAAACCGCCATCAAAGGCTAATCAGGAAAGTTATCCCGCACATCAGTTGATAAGATCGTTTTTAGTTTTTAACTGAACAGAAAGGTGATGAAGTGGATTTCAGTTTGCTAGCAGCGTTCTGGATTGTATCGTTTTCTCTTGTTATGACGCCCGGAGCGGACTGGGCCTATGCCATTTCTTCCGGCATGCGCAACAGAATGCTGCTTCCGGCTGTGTCCGGCATGCTGCTGGGGTATGTTGTCATAACGGTTGTCGTCGCGGCCGGCGTTGGAGCACTGGTCGCCAGCATGCCGGTCATTCTGACGGTGCTTACCTATGCCGGAGCGGCCTATCTGCTGTGGCTCGGGGCCGGCGTCCTGCGCAATCCCCCGGTTCCGTCTGCAGGTAACTTTGGCGGGGAGGTAAACAGGTTCCGGACGCTGATGAAGGGGTTTGGCATCAGCGGGATCAACCCGAAAGCGCTGCTGCTTTTTCTGGCGCTTCTGCCGCAGTTCACCAGTCGTGACGCCGGCTGGTCAGTTGGCGTGCAGATTTTCTTTATGGGACTGATTCAGATTATTAACTGCGCGGTGGTGTATAGCGTCGTCGGGCTGGGTTCGAAAGCGATCCTGCGCACGCGTCCGGAGGCGGCGCGGCGGGTCAGCCAGTTCTCTGGCATTGCCATGATTTTCATCGCTTTCCTGCTCATCGGTGAGCAGATCTATACCGCCCTGAAATAACGGGCTCACGCCACGCCCGGGGGCATCATCTCGGGTGCCCCTGGCTTCTGTGAAATGAATAATCAGGCTGACCGCGCTGCGTGACAGCCCCTGCAAACACATCTATGGCACATCAATGAACACATTTCGCATCAGAGACATCATTATCCTTGGCTTCATGAACTTTGCCCTGTTCGTCGGCGCCGGTAATATCATCTTTCCACCGTTCATCGGCCTGCAGGCCGGTACATCTGTCTGGACGGCAGCGGCGGGATTTCTGCTGACGGGCGTCGGGCTTCCCGTTATTACCGCCATTGTGATGGCAAAGGCTGGCGGGGCATTATCCGCCGTCACCCGCCCGGTTGGCAGGGTGTGCGGCTTACTGCTGGCCGTTATCTGTTACCTTTGCATCGGACCGTTCTTTGCCACGCCGCGTACTGCGACGGTTTCCTATGAGCTCGCCGTTCAGCCGTTTACGGGCAGCGAACGCTGGCTGCCGGTCTGGAGCGCAGTTTATTTTGGCATTGTTATTCTGGTTTCGCTCTATCCCGGTAGGCTGCTGGATACGGTGGGCAGATTCCTGTCCCCGGTCAAGATTCTGGCTCTGATTGTCCTTGCCGTAGCGGCGCTGGCTTATCCTGCAGGCCAGCCCCGTGCTCCGGAAGGGGTATACGCAACGGCCGCCTTTTCACAGGGCCTGACCAGCGGTTACCTGACTATGGATACGATGGCCTCTCTGGCTTTTGGCCTCGTTATCGTTAACGCTATCCGCTCACGGGGCGTGACCTCCGGGCGGCTCATCACGCGTTATGCCGTATGCTCCGGCCTGATTGCGGGCGCCGGTCTGGCGCTGGTTTATCTGAGCCTCTTCCGGCTCGGCACCGGCAGTATGGGGCTGACAGTAAGCGCCACAAACGGGGCGCAGGTGCTCAGCGCCTACGTACACCATGTCTTTGGCGCAGGCGGAGACGTGTTCCTGGGCGCGCTCATTACACTGGCCTGCCTGGTCACCGCCATTGGCCTGACCTGCGCCTGCGCCGCCTGGTTCAGCTCCGTTACCCGCATCAGCTATCGCGCTTATGCCTGGTTCTTCGCGGCCTTCTCCATGCTGGTTTCCAATATGGGCCTGACGCAGCTTATCGCCTTCTCGGTGCCGGCGCTGACGGCCGTGTATCCGGTCTTTATCGTACTCGTCCTGACTTACTTCATCCGGACACGTTTTTACTCTCCCGCCCGTGTCATCGCGCCCGCCGCACTGATATCGTTTCTGTTCGGCATTGCTGACGCGCTTTCTTCGGCCGGCATCAGTGTGTGGCCCTTTAGGCTGGTGCAGTATCTCCCACTTCACAATCAGGGTCTCGCCTGGCTACTGCCTTCGCTCGCGGTCATGCTCGCCGCCGCCGTCGCCGACCGCTGGCGTTCTCCACCCTCCCTGACGGAAGAGGGATAATGACGATGAAGGGCATTAAGGTTGCGCGGCAGAAGGTGCCTTATGCCGTTCTTCTACCCTGCCTGATTGCAGCATTACTGGCAGGGTTTACCGGACTGGAGAACGCCCTCTGGCGTCTGGGGAAAAGCTATCCGGCCGCGCTGGCACAGACGAGATACGTTGATGATATTCATCTGCTGACGCCGCAGGCGGTGCGCGACATCTGTAGTATGCCGCTGGCTCAGCCTGAATTGGTTAAAAAGAGCAATGGGCTATATTTGCGGTGCGGCACGCCGCTGCTTGAGGGCATTTACCGCATAGCCCGGTGATATACCGTCGTGAGCGGCGGACGGATAAGCGGCCCGGCAGCACGCAGTGGTGCCAGCTGAAAATAAAAGGAACGGCAAATGAAAATAGGTATTTTAGGCGTGGGGGAACTCACGGAAAAAATCGTGGCCGGCCTGGCCGCCGCCGAAACTGCTGCTGAAATCGTGCTTTCCCCCAGAAACGCCGCGCGTGCAGACAGGCTTCGTGAGACCTGCGGCAGCCAGGTAACCGGCAGCAGCCAGGCAGCCGCTGAAGATGCCGATATAGTGATTGCAGGCGTCCGGCCTGATTCGCTTGCAGGACTGGCGTCAGAGGTATCGCTTAAACCCCATCAGCTGCTGGTTTCGCTGGCTGCAGGCGTCAGTATGGACCAGTTGCAGACGCTGTTCAGTCACAAACGTGTGGTGAGAATGATGCTTACCTATGCCGCCGGGATAAACCAGACGACGGTTGTGCTGACGGCCTGCGATGAGAAAACCCGGACATTCTTTTCCGCACTCGGTGAAGTGATTGTTCTGGAAAATGAAGAGTTGTTCGAACTGGCGACGGTCAGCATGTGCATGAACGGCTGGTTTTATCACCTCGCTGACGGCCTACAGAGCTGGTTAGCGAAAAAAGGCATGCCGCAGCATCATGCCCGCAGTCTTGTGCTTGGCGCGATGCACGACTGTGCCGCTTATGCTGGTCATAACGACGGGGTGCCTCTTGATAACCTGCTGCAGGCAGTCGCGACAGAAGGAACTTTTACGGCGCAGGGCCTTAATATTTTGCGTGAGCAGCAGATCATGCAGCCCTGGGTAAAGGCGGCCGATGAGGTACTTCACTCTTTAGTTACCGACAATAAGGATTCCGAAAACTAACCTCACCATGTTTGTGGCAAAGCAAGTGGAGTCTGCCTGCTCAGAATTCACAATGTCCGCTCTTAGCAGACGTTTAGCCCAGTTAGCTTGTCCGCTGCGTACCAGGAGCGGACTTCTAAGCCTGCTCGGTGAATGAGGTGCTGAGGAAGCCGTCAAGTAGGTTGATTATCAAATCGAGTGGGAAGATGATTTCATTGGTTTGTCTGAGCTCTTCCAAGCTCCACCAGTAATGATCGCGCATAACTTCTCTTTCATTGTTACTCCAACCTGAACGGTCAATATCTGATTTATCTGCATTTATAATAAAGAAACGTTCTTCAGCAAGAACGGTCTCACCATTGGGCAGCATCATCGGGAAGGTCCTGGAGGCTATTTGTGGCCCCGCAGTGCTTCTTGCCAGGCCTGTTTCTTCAAATAATTCACGTAGCGCTGCCTGCTCAAAAGACTCATTGTGCTCAAGTCCTCCGCCTGGCGTAGCCCAGTATGTTTTTCCCTTTAGAGCATCATCTTTATGGCAGAATCTAAAGAGCAGTACATGATGTTCAGGTGAAAGGACTAACAATCGGGAGGCTGGACGAGTACGCATATATTCCCTCTTCAATAAAATTCACACCCACATTTCGGATTTTCATATAAGCCTGGAGACATTACTCACATCTGTGTGTCCTGATTAGCCCAGAGATGCACATCAACGCCTTGCATCGTCTCAGTCGTTTACGAATCCAGATAAATTTCTCAATATTCTGCGTATAGCGTGCGGCTCTTAACCAGAGTCTGCAAGCATAGAAATAGTCACCATTACACTCATAGCTTGATGCCAATTCTATATTTATGTCATCTCTTTCCATACTCGGCCTGTGTATGCTCATTAATCAGCACGCCAGTGTCATTCTGATTATTAATTGATATAAGGGTCAGTCCGCTGGTCGGGGCTCCGCCGGGCAGGTATCGCTGATCTTTATAAATTTGTCGTTATAGATCAGATAATGATGACCCGACAGACGCAGCGCCGGCTGACGAACCACATCACCGGGACGCAGATACCACGCGTCGCCCTCATCTTCGGTCGAATTACATCCCGGTTTGATCAGCAATTTAAACCAGGTGTTACCGGTATTGCTCACCGTCCCGGCCACCTTGTCGAACGCCCACTGAAACTGAACCTTACGCGGGCGAACGACCAGAATGGTATCCATCACCACCACCGGCTCCATGCTGACCTCACCGCCTGTCGGGCTCTGCCTCGTCAGGTTGCGGGTGGGGATCTCACGAAATGAAACCCGGTAGTAGCGTTCACGGTTATCTCGGGGGCCATGATAATAAAATTTGAAATACTCGCTTTCTCCGGCCTGTAACGTGAGCTGTCGGGGGGCGAACAACAGTTCGCCATCCACCGGTCGGGAGCGCACTTCACCGCCGCCAGGGCGATCGATGGCGCTAACAGCAATGCGGTACAGCCGCGCGCTTTTGTTGTTGTTCACTACCCGTTTGCTGGCGAAATCCATCTCAGCCGGCAGGGAGAAGGTGAGGTTACCGACCGAGATAGCCTGTGTCTGAGAAGCTGCGAGAAACAAGCCCAGGGCCAGCAGGGCTTTAATTAATGTTACGCCACGTCGCCTGAACATGAATTTCTCCTGAAGCGCTGACTTCGCCAAACCAGCCATTATCGTCTACCGTACGTAGTGAAATGGTGTTATCCATCGGAATCGAAAATTTCACCGTCGTTTTATCCAACTGCCCGACTTCGCCGGAGATATCGGTCCAGGGCGTAGTCAACCAAAGCGCCTCGGACATATCCCGCCAGTTGTCATCACACCCGGCATCGTAGGACTGCTCTGTCCCGTTGCGGGTAATAAATGAGAGCGTGGCCGGAAACGGCACTTTTGCGGTACCGTCATCGGAGCTGAAGAGACAGTAGGAACGCCCGCCAATCACCTGTGACGGTCCGGTCACCTTGATGAGTACTTCGTCGGCGGCCGTTTTACCGCTGGTGGTGACAATGTAGCCGAAATCAAGTGACGGTTCGTCGCTGCCAACAAATCCCTCCCGTGATGGCGACGACGTATATTCGTCGGAGATAATGCTGATGCTAAAATCACGGGGCTTGATAATCAGCGTATTGGAGGTGGAAAACTCGTACCATCCCGACTCCGGCGAGGTGATGTTCTGGAAGCGAAAGTTAAACAGATCCTTGGTGTTAATATCGCTGATCCCGAGATTAACCATCTGCTTAAAAAAGTTGCTTGAAAAGAAAACATAGATCGAATCTGCGCTCTTCATCTCGTTGAAGTTATAGAAATAGGCAGTATTGCTTACTGGCTTCCACGAATTGCCATTCAGGCTGAATTGCATATCGTATATACCGACGGCAGAGGCAAGCGACGAGTTGGCAATTGCCGGGAAAATACGGATCGAGGTGTTACTTAACCCGTTTGTCTGCAAGGTATAGCTGACCATTTTGCAGCTTAGTCCGGATAAGCTGCCGATGGTTTGCGTCCGGCAGTCGGCATTTCCCTCACCCAGAGTCGGTACACCGTCACTGTTGATAAATACCTCCGCCAGGGAATTGGTATTGATCAACCGCAGATTTGCGGCTTTGGTATGGGTGACGTTGCGGACATACCAGTTGCCGGAGGACTGATCCTTACAGCGGGCACCGCTGCTGGCGTCATAGGTCGCAGAGGTCTGGCAGGCATTGATGGTCATCGTAAAGCTGCCGCCGACGGGCATCTGCTGCAGATACTGATAGAACGCGTCGGACATCATGCCATGCATCCACTTTGCGCCCCCGCTGGTCACAGTTGCGCCATAAAATCCGCTGGCATCGGTGGTTTGCGGCAGGATTAGGCTGGTAGCCATATCGCAACCGGCGTACCAGTTGATGCAGCGAAGGCCGGTCAAGGGGTGCGACACCGGCGAATTTTCAAGCCACATATCAAACTTCCAGTTGGCATTGAGCAGGGTGTTGTAGCCGTTATCGATATAGCCGAGGCTCTGCTGATAAATGGTGCCTGAGCCTGTGTATTTCAAACCGGTCCAGCGGTTGGCACCGGTCAGGCGTGGGTCCAGTACCCCGCCCGGTGTGACGAAAAAGTTATCGTCGGAGTTGTTTTCAACGAACACAAACTCACGCGTCGGTGCATCCGGCCACGTGGTTTTGGTCACGGCGGCCCTGAGCACAGTCACTGGCCAGAGTAGCGCGAGGATCGCCAGCGCTATCAGTGGGTTAACTTTCATTCTTATCTCCTGTCTGTTGTACTGCCGCCCATGATGAGAGGCCGCTACAGACCACATCCCCAACCCAGACGGCACCACGCGCGTTGCTGAGATCCAGCGCTACTTCGCAGGTCTTATTGCCGCCATAGCTAAAATCGATAGTGGGATAACTCTTGTCCACGTCCATGACAAATTCGCCGCTTTCATCGGTTCGGGTCCGGCCGATATGGTTGTTAATTAACGCATTAGCCATCACCGTGCCGTCTTCCGCGCGGATACGACCTGAGACGGTGACCATTTGTTTCACCTCTGGCTCAATCACTGCGACGTTGCCGGGATAGAGCGTCAGATGACTCTTGCGTCCGCTGACGATGTCGTAGCTGTCGAGCGAATTTTTACTGTTCTGCAGTTCCACCTCATACCTGCCATAGGGAGAGAGGGGCAGATAGTTACGCTTGCCGCTGAGTGGAAAAATTCGCCCGTTTACTTTGGCGCTTATCTGCCCGTCATCATCCAGTCCGGTGTTGAATATCACACCGGCGTTGCCGTCGGTGCGTCCGCTGGCGGCGAGGTTTTTGCCCTGCCAGCCGACACTGCCGCTGGCAGTCAGGTTGGTATTAACGTAGCCGTCCGCTGCGCTGTTGACGTTAAGGGTTCCACTGGCGTAGCGGGCATCAAACTGGGCATAGGCTCCGCCGCTGAGTGTCTTGTCATCCCCGGTATCCCCGGAGATGGCCCGCGACAGATTGGTGCCGATGGTGCGAATTGTTCCTTCATCAAACTGTTTACGCGCCGACAGGTTAGCCATGGTGTAGCCGTTCTGATGGGTCATCCCGGCACTGAACCAGTTCCCTAAAGGCAGCGACAGGTCGAGGGCAATATATTTCCCTGTATTGGCACTGCTGTTGCCATTGTTAAAGCGCTGGATCCCCGCCCGCAGGCCAAGAGAGCCAAAGGTGCCACTGTAGACCGTCTGATAATAATCCGCCGTGTAGTAATGGCTGTTGTTGCGCCGGTCATCGTTGTAGCTGATGCTAAATGTGCCCAGCTTCGACCATAATGCGTTGAGGTTTAAGGTACCGCCGATGGCCCGGTTGTCAGCATCGCTGCGCCGTAATTGATCGCCAATGCGTGTTTTCTCCTGGTTGACCCAAAGCGAACTGAAGCCCCCTGGCAACGTGGCGCTGATACTACCGACGCCACTCCATGAGCTATCGCTGGCCAGCATACTTTGCAGATTAACGTTGACCGACTCACCCAGTGGCAGTGTCAGACGGGTTTCGCCCACCGCCTGATTGTCATAGCCGTATCCGGTTGCAGCCCAACTCAACGTGTCGAGCGAGCCGGACGCCGAGAGGCCGGCCAGCCAGCTCTCTTTTGCCGGCCGCGTCTTTTTCCCGCTCTCTGACCAGCGATCCATATGAAAGCTGCCGCCCCATACCTGCCACGCCAGTGGCGCACCCACGCCGCGTCCCCGGCTGAACAGTTTATTGACTCGCTGAGTGCGTTTACTGACCACGCGACCGTTGACGATCACTTCCACTTCCACATCATAAATACCGTACGGTAGTCCGCGGGTATCCACTTCATAGCTACCCATAGCGAAGTTCTGAACGCTCAGCAGTCGCCCGTCACGGATAAGATGCACTTCTCCCGCTGCGGGTAAAAAAGCGATCACTGGCGTGGTCGACTGGCTGCTGTCGAAAATGGTGGAGCTGGCCTGATTTCCCCAGGAAAGACCGTAAATCTTCCCGGCCGAAATGGCGGTCATTGGTCCCAGCGACTGCAGGTTCCAGGTATCAAGCATCCCGCCCGCAAAACGGTGGCCGGCGAAATCGCGTTCATACATTGCCTTATATAATTCGCTGTCTTGTTGACCGCTGCCGATACCGTACAGCGAGCCATCCAGCGCCACATGGTGCTCCCGAAGGGCGGTGACGTTGTTCAGCGACAGGTAACTGGAGGTATTGCTTCCTCCATCACGCATCTGGTTGTTATAGACGCCGAGGTTATAGGTCAGGTTGCTGCTAACGGCGTTGACGCTGGACTGGCCAATATCATCGCTGCGCGCGCGCAGCACAGTACCCAGCGCCTCGCGTTTGACCACCAGCTGCAGCAGCAACTGGCGCAGGCTAAGATCCAGTTGTGCATTGTCTGTCAGGGTAATGGTGAGCGCCTCGCTGAACGGGACGTCGGCGAGGCTGTTCAGCTGCTGCCGGGTCTTCTCGCTCACGCTGGCGTTATCCTCTCTCTCTTCCAGCTGGATCTGCCTTATACGCAGTTGGTTACCATCCAGCCAGATAAAGGCACTGCCGATCCGCTGGTCGTCCCGCGTATCCTGGCTGCCGGCGAGATGAATATAGAGCGGGACGCTCATGCCGTCCTGCAACGCCTGACTGAAGGCCTGCGGAATCATCACGCCGCCAATCTGCTGCGCACCGATGCCAGCAGCGCTTGCATCAGGCTGAACGAACAAAAATAGTATGCTGAAGGCAAACCGCGTCTTCAGTTCTTGGGAAATCCGTCGTAGAGGCATCGTCGTTATCCATCTGCACAGCTGTCTATTTCACAGGAACAAACTGCTCACCCTGCCAAAGCGCAACACGTCCTTTTTTATCCGCCGTATCCACACGCGTAAAACGACGTGATTTACCCGGCATCAGGTAGTAATTCTCCTTACACTCCTTACCGTTGGCAGCCTTAATGCAGGGGCCATAGGCAAGGATCCGCAGCGTTGCATTCCCGGAATTAGTAAGCTCGCCGTTGGCGTACTGAAAGCGGTAGTTCACATGACGGGGTGCTACTACCAGGATGGTGCCGATGCGTGCAGAGGCGGTAGCCACCGCGCTGCGGTTGGCTTTATCCCGCTGGAGGTCACTGAGAGCCTGATCGAACCAGACAATGCGGTAATAGCGCTCTTTGTCATCTGATGGCCCTTTGTAGAAGAAACGAATTACATCGCTGGCCTGGGCGGGCAGCAGCAGGCTGGCAGGGGTGAGCAGCACCTCATCGGGTTTGTCCATTGGGATAACCTTCCCGTCATCCAGCGGTGAGGAGAGTCGTTCGAGATGAATATTGATCAGGCGGCCGCTGTCGGTGCTATTTTTGATCGTCTTGCTCAGCGTGCTGCTGCCGCTGTTCATAAATGAGGAAATATCGCCGACATCCAGCGCCTGCGCCGGCGCCCCCCCGATGAGCAGCAGCCCGAGTGCCAGAAGGCGTTTTTTCATAACAATTCCGTCCGTGAATAAAAGCAGGGGAGGGCCCCTGCTTGTGCATCAAGTGGTTTAGCTGGTCCAGGTGGCATCAAACTGTACGCTGACGTCGCCGCTCCAGACCCCTTCCGGCAGGGTGCTGAAATCGGTCACTGCGGTAGTACCGTTGGTGGTGCCACTGATGATGGAGAAGGTGAACCCATCCTGCGCGGTGGTACGGCCGCTGGCGTTGTAGCCGTTAGCGAGCGCACTGAGGTTGCCGCCCAGTACACCGTTTGCGGTATCGATCATTACGGTATCGGCAGCTTTTTCGACTGCCGCACCGTTGTAATCCACGCCCACGCTCAGTGTGGAGCCGGAGGTATCCAACTGCGTTAAGGTATTGGTGATAAGACGCGAGGTCAGCTTAAAGGCGGTAGCCGTTGAGTCACCCTCAATCGCCACGTCAAACAGCCCTTTTTGTGAGTTAAAACCTTTGACGCCTTCGGCATACTGAAACGCCAGGCTGCCGAGGGGGGTCACCACAAGCTTGCTGGTCGTGTCCTTTTTGGCAGTCGCAGACCAGGTCGCTACAGCCTGAGCTGTTACGTCAGCAGCCTGAGCCACACCCATACCGGTAAACGCCGTTACCAGAGCTATTGCCAAGACCTTTTTTTTCATCGCTTTTCATCCTGAGTTAAATTAAGGACATGATGTCCCGGTGAATCATCTTAAAAACGTTATTCGACGGTTATTAAACCAGCTTATATATTTTGGAATACAGTTTTGCCTCAGCGTTACGCCGATGGGTATATACTGTCTTTACGCTACAATTTTCTATTCTTGCGATCGATTTGGGTTGCATGCCCTGGGCTGTTAAACGAATTATTTTCATTTCCCGGTCAGTGATTTTATCTTTTTTAATATCTTTGCGAAGAAACCTACCATTGATTGCATAGGCCAACTCTTTACGAATGTCACGACACAAAGCCACGTATACAATGCCTCTGATATTGCTATTGTAATACCAGTAATTCGCCAGAGCTTCTGACTTTCTGGCCGCAATCAGTATGACCTGCTTCCCCTTTACCGCAGCCAGCCATTCGCTATCGCGCGTGATAAACTCGGTTAAAGAAGCCGTATTAAGATTGATGAATACAAAATCTCTTTTTATTTTCTCCAGTGACAGGTAGATTAATTCATCGATATCCGCAATCAGTTCGTATAGTCCTTTACAGAAGAAGGAGTCATGGGCAGACCAAATGTATTTATCGGAGCAGTATTTATATTCCATATGGTTTCGCACCTCATAGTCCTTGAAGTTATCATTTTGTTTGTCAGGGCTGTAAAACTACAGGGGTATTGGGTTGCTTGAATTATTCTCCATCAAATGAGGTTCTTTTTTGCCCACCAGAATTGGATGGGCAAATTTAATTTTTGATAACTATTTTGCTTGGAAGTGAATTTAAGTTTTTTCCTAATGAGTGTCAACGCGGGCGAAGAAATGAGATTCTGTGTCTGGGGCAATATTTACACAAAATTAAAATATTGATTTTTTGAGGTGAGGAAAAAGGCATTTATTTTCATAGGGTTATTTATAATAAGGCATTAAATTCTTAACAGTGCTTTATATTAACCAGGATCTTCACCTAACTGTGTTAGGAATAGTCTCAGTGACAGGTGTGGGAAGTTTGTGAAATAACCTGAAAATAATAATAAAAATAGATAATTAAACCATATAATAAAGAAAATTAGGGTGATTCGCTTGTCCATAAGGTAAATTTGCGGTTTTATATGCCGCACAAAATAGTTATATATATGTTAATAATGCTGGGTAATTGAAACAGAGCAAAGGTTTATAACCATCCACTCGGGAATAGAGGATCCAATTGTAAGATTTACCGGCTAGTGCCGAATTTTGCCTGCATTTACAGGCACCCATTTCTATTTCTTACCGGGAAGCTTAGCTGTTTTTTTGCACTTGACCAGCGGCCAGCCAGGTATTGCCTTCGTCTCTTTAAGTACTTTCTTAAGAACACTTTTTGTATGGAGTACGATAACAAGCCTGACGCTGCCGTTCCTGAAGTGGAGAGAGAGGGGCATGGACGTGGTGTGTAAACGGAAGCTATGCCACTTTGCCCGATGGTTTAGTAAAAATTCTCCTGGCGGGTCTGCGCGAATGTACTACTTTCAGTAAAGTGACGATTACAGGGAGGGCCAATGAAACCACTATCGCTTTTATTATTGTCGAGCCTGACTTTAGTGGGGTGCGGCGCGAACAATACCCCTTCAAATACTCCTGTTCCGGGTGTAAAAACCTCCGCCGGCATGAGCACGCTGGAAGCCGGTGCTCAGCTTATCCAGTCCCGTCCGCCCGTTGATGCAATGAGTGCCTATCTTGACGGTTTCCATTTTTATAGCGGTGATAAAAATGGCCAGATGGAAGCCCATCATTATGTAACAGTGTTGAATGATGAGGTGATGCAAGCGGTGATCTACGACGGTAACACCAAAGATGCCCGTTTAATGGGCGTTGAGTACATCATTAGTGAGCGTTTGTTTAACACGCTGCCGCCGGAAGAAAAAAAATTGTGGCATAGCCATCAATATGAAGTGAAATCCGGCAGTCTGATTGCCCCGGGTTTACCTGCAGTGGCAGACAAAGCGTTGATGAGCAAAATTGTGAATACCTACGGGAAGACTTGGCATACCTGGCACACCGACCGCGATAAAACGCTGCCGCTCGGCATTCCGACACTGATGATGGGCTTTACCGGGGAAGGGCAGTTAGACCCCAAACTGCTGGCGGACAGAGATCGGCGCTTTAACGTCAGCACGCAGGCTATCAAACAAGAACGTAAGGATATTGTGGCGCACCCGGTTGCTAAAGGCGCTGATGCCTGGCAGCGTGGTGAGGTGATCCAGCTTAAGCGGGTTGAAGGTTCAGGTGAGCATGTTCACGGAGACACAAGCCATTTCTGATACCATAAAAAAGTGAATGTAACCTGTCGGAATCCCCCGGCAACGCCGGGGGGAACGGTGAATTAATTTACGATCAGCCGTATTATTTTCTCATTCTCAGACATCAGAAACGCCAGGTAGCTGAAAGATTACCTGCGATCGCGTTATAGCCAGAACGAAACATTTCGCTTTCAACCCCGATGCCCAATTCGACATCAGTGTTGATTTTATAGCGCATTCCCGCCTTAACACCCAGAGTGTCACGGCCAGCCACCTGATTCCTGGAACTAAACGATGTGCTGCGATAGTTGGCGAAAGAGGCTTGTTGCTCTACATTGCCATCCAGAAGTTCATGATCCCAGGTAAGCTGCAAATCAGCTGCGATAGACGCCCCTGAAGCGAGCGGTACATTCCAGTTACCATTCACCCCGATACTTGATCTCAGAGAATCGAAGGTCTCCGAATCCAGCATCAGCCGGCTGCCGTCATTGCCGCTTTCCTTCACGCCAGGTCGATGTAATGTGGTGTAATTTAATGACGTTACCGGTCCGGCGCTCACATTATCATTCAGCGCCCATCGATAGCCCCCGCCGGCCGTAACAGAGCCTGTCAGTCCGGTCCAGGTGGCATGGTGGTTTGCTCCGTAAGTTTCTACATGAATGTTTCTATCCATCCAGCTGTCTTCAATACCCAATCGGCCTGTGCCGAATAAATACATCCCTTCGGACCTTTCAGCGCCGTAACGGGCATGAATACCCAGATCGAAAGCAGTGGTTTTCCCGGTCGCGGTTTCTGGTGATTTGACCGTCACCGACTGGCCGCTGACCGCACCATGAAAGCCATAAATCCAGTTGTGATTCCGATCGTTTTGTTTTTCAGCACCGAACACCATGCCATAACTGCTAGCGTCGTACCCTACACTGTCCCCCTGGCGCTGTTGCCAGAAGCCGCCGCCAAAGGGGATGGCAAAGCTGCGCCATTCGCCTTCCGCCAGTTGTTTCGACATTACAGCAGGATGAGGCCCGCCAATGATCCGCGCTATCTGTTGTTCACGTTGAAGGGAACTTGCGAACATGGCGCTGTAGGCGCCCGCAGAAAGCTGCGGCAGGGCATGGCTGATACTTCCGCCATCAGCGGCTGAGAAATCCAGAGTACGGTACAGCGGCTGTATATCCGACTTAGCATCTGCCACAATTTTATCCAGCGCTTGCCCTACCTGCCGCGCATTGGCGTCTTGCGCATACTGGCTGTACGCGTTTGAAGCGCGCAGCATGGAGAGTTGCCAGCTATTCTTTCCCTGAGGCGTTGTCTGCAGCGTTAGCGTGGGGGAGCGGAGCACGCTGTTCACCGCACTGAACTTGCCGCTGTAAGAGTCTGTTTTTAGCAAATCTTGCGAATTCAGAGTCCAGTTTGTCGCGTACCAGTCCGGTTGCGGCGCAAACGTCAGTTGACCGTCAAATTGTGCGTGGCCGTCCACTCGCAAAGTATCATGCCTGCCGCGCCCGTCGACTTCCAACACCAGCTGCCCGGTATCCCCCTGTTGATAAGCACCTGAGATAGTGATTTGCCCAAGTGAATTACCCGGCGCAAGGATCCCGTTATTTACAAAGCGGCCTTCCTCATTAAGGGTGTAGCTGCCGTTGCCGGATAGGGTGGCACCTGGCGCGATAATCATGCTGTAAATCTGAAAATCGCCATTTAGCGAGGTTTTCCCTCCGCGCGCGTCCAGTGCCAGATTATTAATACCTTCAATGTTTCCGCGATAAGTAAAGCGGAAAGCAGAATCAGCAGCTTCCGTCGCCTGCCCATACGCATTGGCCTTCCGACCGAAGGTAAGCTGTGTTAACCGCTGTTGGCCATAGGCGTCCTGCTCGGCGTAGTCCGAATAAATATCGCCTTCCAGCCGGGCACCCGATAATATATTTATATTACCGACCAGCGCATTTGGTGAAATATAAATTGCCGCGCCTTTACCGGCAACCCGCCCGCTGATGTCGGCATTATCCACTAAGGCTCCCTGCAGTTCGGGTAATAATGCATCGTAATATCCGTCCACGATATGTAGCCAGGAACCACGATAGTCAACTTCGTTACCCAGCAGGTTATTGCCAAAATCAAAACTAATAGCGACGCCACTGGTGCCCAGTGCCTGAACATCGCCGCGTTGAATAAGGTTGTGCTCTTTACCGTAGGCAAACATCACCCCACGGCCATTTACGCCATCGGCGTATACCCGTATTCCGGGTTCGATGCTCAGGGTGTTATTTTGCCCATCTATACGGATACCCGCGCCGCCAGCCCCTGATGTCAACAGGTCCGCTTGTTGAAAGATATGGTTATTACTGCCATATACATGCAGGCCAACCCCCAGATTAGCGGTATTATATTGCCCGGCCAGATAGCCATCCGCCTGCTGATTACGCTGAAAATATCCATTGCGGTTAACAAGAGTTTGCCCGTTGCCATACAGCGAAAAACCGAAAAAGTTACGTCGGTCAATCTGATATCCCATGTCCTGCAACAACGCCAGTTCCGCTTCCATAAAGGTTGTGTAATTACGGTAGTTCTGATGGCTCATCATGCTGTTCTTCAGCTCGATATGGCTCATGTAGTTATCATCGACCGAACCGTCGTCTGCTAACATTTTCACCGGCACGCCAGGCATGGCGCCTGCAAGCACTTCATTTACGTGCTCGCCGGTGAAATAGCCTTTATCGAGCCGGACATCAAAGCCTTGCGAATCCCATCTGTTATTGCATCCATTACACAATATGACTTGCCCTGGCCGGGCAGGATTGCCACGGTCATCGCGCAGATGGCTGGTCCAGGATCCGAAAGGCCCGTTATCGAAAGCGGGCGTGAATGTGCCACTTCCGTGCAGGTCGGTAACCATATTAGATATTCCCAGGCCATGGGCCAACTCATGAACAGCGACGCTGACCAGATCAACCTTTCCAGTGCGCGGCAATTGCGCAGGCACATAGGGAACGTTGTCAAAATCCAGTTTGCCCATGATGAACTGGGCATGAGAGCCGAAGGTCAGATCTCCGGTATCAATGCCATTCAACGCTCCCTGCAACTGCGTCAGACTGATAATGCCATCGGTAACTGAATCGCTGGAACCAGCGGCATTCTCGTCATTAAACGTCCCCACATTGATAATGGCGGGCAGTTGCCCTGGTCTGGGGGTAATGACTTCAGCCCAGTAACGCATGGCATCAAGTATTTTTTCTTTTTGTTGCTGACCAAGATCCCACGTTGATTCAGCCGCGCTCGGCCAGCCCGGCATAAAGGGACCGTCGCCAACATTAAAGAAACGCACTTCAAATACCGCAATATTTTGTGGGTTATAGACCAGATAGCTTTCTCCTGCATACGAATTATTACTGACAAATAAACCCGTTAGTGCAGCCGTCATAAAAAACCTTTTCATATAAACCATCCTTGTGTAAAAAAAGTTATTGTCTACGTCCGTGACTATAAGTTCACACCTGAGCTCAATAAATCATCAACAAATATAATAATTATCGATATGATTTGTTAATTTATAATAAAGGTCAAACTTGCCCTGTGATAGCCTCATCTTTCAGAATTTTATAAAGGATGGAGCGACTGATGATGGTCGCCGTTTATTGTGGAAACCCTGAAAAAGGGACCAGTGGTTTTAGCTTATCAGTGCGGTATTACGTACATTCTTCTTTGCTATTTAATCCCTTCATAGCCATCTATCGTTTCACGCCAAATCAAACATAGCCGTGCGATTTCACACAGATATCGCTCCCTGATATCTGTGTGCGACCTCTTTATTTCTGATGTTCAGGGATTCGTGCAATAACCTTTATCTCAAAATCAAAGCCTGCCAGCCAGTTCACGCCCACCGCTGTCCAGTTCGGATAGGGGGGCTTCGGGAAAAGGGTTTGTTTCACCTGCATAATGGTTGGAAACTGATTCTCTGGATCGGTATGAAAGGTTGTCACATCGATAAGATCGTCGAACGTACAGCCTGCAGCATTAAGCGTGGCCTTGAGATTATCGAAGGCACGTTCTACCTGCGCGGCAAAGTCGGGCTCGGGTGTACCATCTTCCCGGCTCCCCACCTGCCCGGACACAAACAATAAATCACCAGAGCGGATCGCTGCGGAATAACCATGCTTTTCATAGAGCGCGTGGCGATTTGCAGGGAAAACGGGTTTCGGTTGGTTCATAACGTATCCTTTATTTGGATGGGCGGCAGCGGATGCGCGGCATAGATAAATGAATTAATATACGCGGCGTATGTAAACTTAATCACACATACGCCGCGTATGTCAAACTTCCTGCGCGGCGTTTATTGCAAGGAGTCCATATGGCTGCCAAACGCCGCGCCGAAACGATGGAAGAAACCCGCATAAAGTTGATTGCTGCTGCACGAAAAGCCTTCGCCGAAAAAGGGTTTGCCGCAGCATCAATGGATGATTTGACCGCCAGCGTCGGCCTGACGCGTGGGGCCCTGTACCACCATTTTGGGGACAAAAAGGGGTTACTTGCCGCTGTGGTTACCCAGGTGGATTCTGAAATGGCGCAAAGTGCCAAAGATGCCGCGGCACATTACGGTGATGACCAGCAAAAGCTTCTGGCTGAAGGGATCGCCTATATCAGGATGGCGCTTGATGAAGAGGTCCGGCGCATTGTTCTGCTTGATGGCCCGGCTTTTCTCGGGGACCCTACAAAATGGCCGAGTCAGAATAACTGCCTTGATGCCACGCGGGAGCGCATTTCAGATCTGATTGAACGCGGCTTAATCAAGCCGGTAGATGTCGATGCCACTGCCTGGCTGCTAAACGGGGCCGCACTGAATGCCGCGCAGTGGGTGGCTGCAAGCGAAAATCCGCAGGATGCATTACCAAAAGCGATTCAGGTTTTTACCCTGTTGGTAAATGGCCTACTGGAAGGTGCCACGCTTTCATAACGCCGAAAATATCATTGCCTGTTTCACAGGGAATAAGAGGAACCGTCTGGTCCAGTGACCAGACGGTGGCAGGATCAGGCTTTGCGGGTTGCCGCTTTCATTTCGCTAACAAATGTTTTCAGCTCAGCCAGCATCTGGTCGGGCTTATCAAGATTTTTCTCGATGATTTTAACAATCGCAGAGCCGGAAATCGCGCCCGCAGCTTTTGCATCTATTGCCGCTGCAACCTGATCCGGTGAAGAGATACCAAAGCCCTGCAGCGGCGGAGCCGCGTGATACTCGGCCAGTTTCTCCACCAGATGATGCAGAGGCAGCGCCGCTTTGTTTTCAGCGCCGGTCACACCCGCACGGGAGAGCAGGTAGGTATACCCCCGTCCGTAAGAAGCAATCTGACGCAGCAGTTCGTCATCTGCGTTTGGCGGACAGATGAAAATCGGTGCAACGTTGTGGCGCATCGCCGCCTGGCGGAACGGTGCAGACTCTTCAACCGGCACATCGGCCACCAGCACAGAGTCAACGCCGACGCGGGCGCACTCGGCATAAAACTCATCAATGCCGCGGTTAAAGACCAGGTTGGCGTACATCAGCAGGCCAATCGGGATGGTCGGGTGTTTCTGACGGATTGCCGCCAGCATCTCGAAACATTGAGTTGGGGTGACGCCGGAGGCAAAAGCGCGCAGGGTGGCGTCCTGAATGGTTGGGCCATCCGCCAGTGGGTCAGAGAAAGGGATGCCCAACTCCAGCGCATCCGCACCGCCTTCAATCAGGGCATCGATAATTTTAAGCGACTGCTCAGGACCCGGGTCGCCCAGAGTGACGAAGGGGACGAACGCGCCTTCCTGGCGGGCCTTCAGCTGTGCAAATACGTTATCATAGCGTTCCATCAGATTTCCCCTCGTGCTTTCAGAATATCGTGAACGGTGAAGATATCTTTGTCACCGCGACCGGAAAGGTTGACCACCAGCAGCTGCTCTTTCTCCGGGTTCTCTTTGATCATTTTCAGGGCGTGCGCCAGGGCGTGGGAAGATTCCAGCGCCGGGATGATCCCTTCGTTACGACACAGGGTCTTGAACGCCTCCAGTGCTTCGTCATCGGTAATCGAGACGTACTCAGCGCGCCCGATGCTGTTCAGGTGAGCGTGCTGAGGCCCCACAGACGGGAAGTCCAGTCCGGCGGAGATGGAGTAAGACTCTTCAATCTGGCCTTCATCGGTCTGCATCATAGGAGACTTCATACCGAAGTAGATCCCAACCCGACCATGCTTCAGCGGCGCGCCGTGTTCACCCGATTCGATTCCGTGACCGGCAGGCTCTACACCAATCAGACCAACGCGAGGTTCATCGATGAAATCAGCGAACATCCCGATGGCGTTTGAGCCGCCGCCCACGCAGGCGATAACCGCATCCGGCAGACGTCCCTCTTTTTCGAGGATCTGCGCTTTCGTTTCTTCCCCGATCATGCGCTGGAATTCGCGCACGATGGTCGGGAACGGATGCGGACCTGCGGCGGTGCCAAGCATATAGTGCGCGGTGTCGTAGCTGCCAGACCAGTCGCGCAGCGCTTCGTTACAGGCATCTTTCAGCGTGGCGGATCCGCTGTGAACCGGGATCACTTCAGCCCCCATCAGGCGCATACGGAAGACGTTTGGCGACTGACGCTCGACATCTTTTGCGCCCATGTAAATACGGCATTTCAGGCCGAGCAGGGCGCTGGCGAGGGCGGATGCCACACCGTGCTGGCCTGCGCCGGTCTCGGCGATGATTTCGGTTTTGCCCATGCGTTTTGCGAGCAGCGCCTGACCAAGGACCTGGTTGGTTTTATGCGCACCGCCGTGGAGCAAATCTTCACGCTTGAGGTACAGCGTGGTTTTGCTGCCTTCGGTCAGGTTGCGGCATTTTGTCAGGGCCGTAGGACGCCCCGCGTAGTTTTTCAGCAGATCGGTAAACTCGGCCTGGAACGCCGGGTCTTTTTGCGCGCTGACAAAGGCTTCTTCCAGCTGGCGCAGAGCGGGCATCAGGATCTGTGGCACGTACATACCACCGAACTCACCAAAATACGGGTTTAGTAATGTCGTCATTATTTATTCCTTAATATGCACGCAGAGTTTTAAATACCGAGGCCAGCTTGCTGGCATCTTTTATGCCCGGCTGGGACTCTACGCCTGAATTGAAATCGAGACCGGCGCAGCCGGCTTTGGCCGCTTCTACACAGTTATCCGGGCTGAGACCGCCTGCGAGCAGGACATTGTCCAGCGCTTCGTCTTTCAGCAAGGACCAGTCAAAGCGCTGGCCCGAGCCGCCCTGGCCGTTGTCGAGCACGTATTTATCAACATGATTCAGATTACGCGGCGGTAACGTGTCGCCCACGCTTTGCGCTTTCCAGATTTGCACCCGAGGCGCCAGCGCGGCGCGCAGCGCATCGATATACGCCTGATCTTCGTTGCCGTGCAGCTGTACCGCACGCAGGGATAACGCCTCGGCTTTTGCTGCTACGTCGGCAATATCGGCATTGCGGAACACGCCCACATAGCTGAGTGGGGCCGCCGCAATAACGTTACGGGCCTGGTCTTCACTCACCGCCCGGGGCGATGAGTCCACGAAAATCAGCCCGCCATAAATAGCGCCCGCTTCATACGCGGCCTTGGCATCCTGCTCGCGCGTTAATCCACACACTTTGTTTTCACCCAGCAACACGCGGCGGACCGCCGCGTTGAGATCGTCATGTTCCATCATCGCGGAGCCGATCAGGAAACCGTTGGCAAAGTGGCTCAGTTCACGCACCTGGGCGTAGCTGTTGATGCCGGATTCGCTGATGACCGTCACGCCCGCCCCCAGGCGTGGTGCAAGCTGGCGCGTACGGTTAAGGTCGATTGACAGGTCGCGCAGGTCGCGGTTGTTAATGCCAACCACTTTTGCCTCAAGGGCGATGGCGCGCTCCAGCTCCTCTTCGTTGCTCACTTCGGTCAGCACACCCATGTTCAGGCTGTGGGCCACCGCAGAGAGCTGGCGGTACTGCTCGTCATCGAGCACCGAGAGCATCAGCAGGCAGGCGTCGGCCTGGTAGAAACGCGCGAGCCAGATCTGATACGGGTCGATAATAAAGTCTTTGCAGAGGATCGGCTGCGGCGCAATGCCGCTGACGATGGGCAGGAAATCAAAGCTGCCCTGAAAATATTTCTCATCCGTCAGCACCGAGATGGCGGACGCATGGTGTTTGTAAATTCCGGCAATGCGCGCCGGGTCGAAATCGTCACGGATCACGCCTTTGGACGGAGACGCCTTTTTGCACTCCAGAATAAACGCGGTGCGCGCGCCCTGCAGGGCATCATAAAAGCGGCGCGTGCTGGGCACGACGTCATTCTGAAAGCTGGCAAGCGGCTGCTGCGCCTTGCGTGCTTCAACCCAGATGGCCTTATCGGCGACGATTTTCGCTAAAACGGTCTGCATTCTTTACCCTCTTGCCGCAAGTGCGGTAACGCGATCGTAAGCTGCACCGGAGCGCAGTACGTCCAGAACTTTTTGCGCGTTGGCCTTCAGATCTTCCTCACCGTGCAAACGCATCAGCATGGCGACGTTGGCAGCAACGGCGGCCTCATGAGCGACTTCACCTTTACCTTGTAATAAGCGCGTGAGAATGTCACGGTTTTCTTCCGGCGTGCCGCCTGCAAGCGCCTCCTGATGGTACGGCGTTAAACCGAAGTCAGCCGCGTCGAGCTGATAGCTCAGAATTTCACCGTTGCGCAGTTCAGCGACCAGCGTAGGGGCGTGTAACGAAACCTCATCCATACCACCGCTATGAACGACAGCGGCACGCTGATAACCCAGCACGCGCAGCGTCTCGGCAATCGGCAATACCAGCTCAGGGCTGTAGACGCCAATCAGCGCCAGCGGTGGATGGGCCGGGTTGATCAACGGGCCTAAAACGTTAAACAGCGTGCGCGTTTTGAGCTGCTGACGAACCGGCATCGCGTGGCGGAAACCGGTGTGATATTTCGGCGCGAACAGGAAGCAAACGCCGAGATCGTCCAGCGCTTCTCGCGAGCGTTCGGCCTGCATGTCGAGGTTAATCCCAAATGCCGCCAGCAGGTCGGATGAACCGGATCGGCTGGACACGCTGCGGTTGCCATGTTTTGCCACTTTCAAACCACAGGCAGCCGCCACGAAGGCGCTGGCGGTGGATATATTAATGCTGTTGCTGCCGTCACCGCCGGTACCGACGATATCGGCAAACTGATAGTCGGGCCGCGGGAACGGGGCGGCGTTTTCCAGCAGGGCCGTTGCCGCACCGGCAATCTCCTGCGGGCTTTCGCCGCGCACCTTCATGCTGACCAGCGCGGCCGCCAGTTGCTCAGGTTTCAGCTCGCCACGCACCACCGCGGAGAAGAGCTGGTGGCTCTCCTGCTGGCTCAGGGTTTGCGCCTGGTACAGTTTCTCAAGGATCGGCTGCAGCGTGTTGGTCTGCTCCAGCTTCTGCAGCGCCCAGTTCAGCGTTTGCTCAAGCAGGCGCGCGCCGTTAGAGGTCAAAATCGATTCCGGGTGGAACTGCAGTCCGCATACGCGGTCCGCATCGTGACGCACGGCCATCACCATACCTTCAAACGAGGCGTTGATGGTCAAACCGGCCGGGATATTGCTGCCGACCAGCGAGTGATAGCGCGCCACCGGCAGCGGATTTGGCAGACCGGCAAACATGGCCTGGCCGTCGTGTTCAATGCTGGATGCTTTACCGTGCAGAATTTCACCCGCCTGGCCGACGTAACCGCCGTACGCTTCCACAATCGCCTGATGACCCAGGCAGATGCCGACGATCGGCAGCTTGCCGCGCATCCGGGTCAGCAGTTCAGGCATGCAGCCCGCTTCGCTCGGTGCGCCGGGCCCCGGAGAGAGCATCAGCACCGGGTTTTGCATGGTACCCAGACGGTCAATCAGCGTTTGCGCCGGAACATGGTTACGGTAGATAACGACGTTATGACCGTTTGCACGCAGCTGATCTGCCAGGTTGTAGGTAAAGGAGTCGATATTATCGAGCAGCAGAATGTCAGCCATCAGAAAATCTCCTGTGCATGATGGGCGGTCGCAATGGCGCGCAGTACCGCGCGGGCCTTACTGCGCGTTTCGTCAGCCTCAGACTGCGGAACAGAATCAAGAACAATCCCTGCGCCCGCCTGAACGGTGGCGATCCCGTCCTCGACATACGCGGAGCGGATCACGATGCAGGTGTCCAGGTCACCGTGCGCGGTGAAATACCCCACCGCGCCGCCGTAGCTGCCGCGTCGACGGCCTTCGGCTTCGGCGATCAACTGCATCGCACGGACTTTCGGCGCGCCGCTCAGGGTGCCCATGTTCATGCAGGCGCGATAGGCGTGCAGCACGTCGAGGTCGCTACGCAGTTCGCCAACCACGCGGGAGACGAGGTGCATCACAAACGAGTAGCGGTCAACTTTGGTCAGGTCTGCCACGTAGCGGCTGCCGGGGGTGCAGATACGTGCCAGATCGTTGCGCGCCAGGTCTACGAGCATCAGGTGCTCGGACAGCTCTTTGTGATCGGTGCGCATCTCCAGCTCGATACGGCTGTCGAGATCGCGATCGAGCGTGCCATCAGCACGGCGTCCACGCGGGCGCGTGCCGGCAATCGGGTAGATCTCAATCTGGCGGCTGGTGGCATCGTACTTCAGGGAGCTTTCCGGCGACGCGCCGAACAGCGTGAAATCGTTGTCCTGCATAAAGAACATGTACGGACTTGGGTTGCTTTTTTTCAGCACGTCATAGGCCGCCAGCGGCGACGGGCAGGGCAGTGAGAAACGGCGAGACGGCACCACCTGGAAAATTTCCCCGGCGCGGATCGCTTTCTGCATCTGACGAACCACCGCACCGTATTGATCGTCGGTCTGGTTTACGTCACAGGCCATTTTTTCCACGCGCTGCACCGGCAGTGCAGGTGGCTCTTGTGTCATCTGCTGTTGCAACTGAGCGATGCGGTGCTCAAGGCGGTTTTTCTCCGCGGCAGAAGGCGTAAACAGGCTGGCCTGTATACGGGTGTATTTTTTCTGATGGTCGATCACCAGCAAGGTTTCGGCCAGATAGAAGCAGTAGTCCGGGCAACGGTTGCCTTGCTCGGTTTCCGGCAGCGTTTCGAAACCGGCGACCAGATCGTAGGCAAACAGTCCGCCGAAGAACATGGCTTCACGCTCGTCTTCCGGCACCGAAACCAGATTCTGCAGCAGGCGGAAAGCATCAAATACGGACAGGGAGCAAAGGCGAGCATCTTCGTCCAGCAGCTGGCTGACCGGCGGGAAGCGCAGAATGCGCATATCCGGATGGCGTTCGTTGTCGATGCCTGACGGCAGAGCCGCGTCCAGCAGGGGCAGCAGAGACGCGCCATTTTCTGATAAGGCCTTAATAGTGACGACGTCACCTAATGCAGTAATGCGCAGCGCGCTGTCGACCAGCAGCAGGCTTTTCAGATCGTCTTTGCTGTCGATATCCGCCGATTCCAGCAGCAGGGTGGCCGGGCGCGCGCCGCACACCTGGTGAAACAGCGCGGTCGGATTATGGCGATAGGCCGCCTCGCAGGTCAGCAGTTCGAGGTTGGGTTTGGCTGTTTGCATGGTTGTGTTCTCATCATATTTTGTTCAAAAAAAAGCCCGCTTGGGAGCGGGCCGGGTATCTGTTTGCTTGTCGCAGACGCGTGACACCGCCCGATAATCAGGAAGCGCGCCACCAACCGTGCAAAGCGAAATGTGCTGTCATTTTCAGATACCTTTCTCGTGTGAACTTGCGTACTAGTTAACTAGTTCGATGGCGTATTGTCAACCCTTGATTTCATAATTTCACGCAAGGCCGTTATCATAGGGTTTTAGAAGGTTTCCAACCTGTAACGGGAAGTGCTTTGAGCGATACCACATACGCCATAATTTACGATTTACACAGTCATACTCAGGCCTCTGATGGCCTGCTGACGCCCGAGGCGTTGGTCCATCGCGCCGCAGAAATGCGGGTCGGCACCCTGGCGATAACCGATCACGATACCACCGATGCGATCCCGGCGGCGCGCGCCGAAATTGCCCGCAGCGGATTAGCGCTCAACCTGATTGCCGGCGTCGAAATTTCGACCCTCTGGGAAAACCATGAAATTCATATCGTTGGCCTGAACATTGATATAGACCATCCGGCAATGCGCGCGTTTTTGCAAGAACAAAAAGTCCGCCGCAACCAGCGTGCCGAGATGATTGGCGAGCGGCTGGAAAAGGCACATATTCCCGGGGCGCTGGAAGGCGCGCAAAAACTGGCGAAGGGCGGGGCGGTGACGCGAGGTCATTTTGCCCGTTTTCTGGTTGAGGCGGGCAAGGCCACGACGATGGCCGACGTCTTTAAAAAATATCTGGCGCGTGGGAAAACAGGATACGTTCCGCCACAGTGGTGTACAATAAAACAAGCTATTGATGTCATTCATCATTCTGGCGGTAAGGCGGTGCTGGCCCATCCCGGGCGGTATAATCTTTCTGCTAAATGGCTGAAAAGACTGCTGGCACACTTTGCCGAAAGCGGCGGTGAGGCGATGGAAGTTGCCCAGTGCCAGCAGGCGCCCAATGAGCGATCCCAGCTCGCGACCTATGCACAACAGTTTGGCCTTCTTGGCTCACAGGGCTCTGATTTTCATCAACCCTGCGCGTGGATTGAACTGGGGCGTAAGCTCTGGCTTCCTGCAGGCGTGGAGCCTGTCTGGACGCTCTGGGAACAGCCACAGCATATTGAAGAGAGGGAAGTATGAGTCAGTTTTTCTATATTCATCCGGATAACCCGCAGGCGCGTCTGATTAATCAGGCCGTGGAGATTGTTCGTAAGGGCGGCGTGATCGTCTACCCGACCGATTCGGGCTACGCGCTGGGCTGCAAAATTGAAGACAAAGGCGCAATGGAACGCATCTGCCGCATTCGCCAGCTCCCGGACGGGCATAACTTTACCCTGATGTGTCGGGATCTGTCTGAACTGTCGACCTATGCCTACGTCGACAACGTGGCGTTTCGCCTAATCAAGAACAACACGCCCGGCAATTACACTTTCATCCTGAAAGGGACAAAAGAGGTGCCGCGCCGTCTGTTGCAGGAAAAACGCAAAACCATCGGGATGCGCGTACCCTCTAACCCGATTGCGCAGGCGCTGCTGGAAACCCTGGGCGAGCCAATGCTCTCAACGTCGCTGATGCTGCCCGGCAGCGAATTTACCGAGTCCGATCCGGAAGAGATCAAAGATCGCCTGGAGAAGGTGGTGGAGCTGATCATTCATGGCGGCTACCTCGGCCAGCAGCCGACAACGGTGATAGATCTTACCGAAGATGCGCCGGAAGTGATTCGTGAGGGCGTGGGTGACGTTAAACCTTTCTTGTGAAGGTGTAAGCAGCTATACTACGCGGCCATCAAAATTGGGCGCAGCTCCGTTTTGACCTGATTCGACGCCTGTGAAGGCGACACCTGAGGAAGCTCAATGAGCGAGAAGTTACAGAAAGTGCTGGCGCGCGCCGGCCACGGCTCACGCCGTGAAATTGAAGCCATTATTGAAGCGGGCCGCGTGAGTGTGGACGGTAAAATCGCCACGCTGGGTGACCGCGTTGAAATCGTGCCGGGGTTAAAGATCCGTATTGACGGTCATCTTATCTCGGTTAAAGAGTCCGCTGAACAAATTTGTCGCGTGCTGGCTTACTACAAGCCAGAGGGCGAGCTGTGTACTCGTAATGACCCGGAAGGGCGACCAACGGTCTTCGACCGTTTGCCTAAACTGCGTGGCGCTCGCTGGATTGCCGTAGGGCGTCTGGACGTGAACACCTGCGGTCTGCTGCTGTTCACCACCGATGGTGAGCTGGCAAACCGTCTGATGCACCCAAGTCGTGAAGTGGAACGTGAATACGCCGTGCGCGTTTTCGGCCAGGTAGATGAGAACAAACTGCGCGATCTGTCGCGTGGCGTACAGCTCGAAGACGGTCCTGCGGCGTTCAAAACCATCAAGTTTACCGGTGGCGAAGGGATCAACCAGTGGTATAACGTTACCCTGACCGAAGGCCGTAACCGCGAGGTTCGTCGTTTGTGGGAAGCGGTGGGCGTGCAGGTTAGCCGTCTGATCCGCGTACGCTACGGCGATATCCTGCTGCCGAAAGGCCTGCCGCGCGGCGGGTATACCGAGCTGGACCTGGCGCAAACCAACTACCTGCGTGAACTGGTTGAACTCACCCCGGAAACCTCCTCTAAAGTGGCCGTGGAGAAAGATCGCCGTCGCATGAAGGCGAACCAGATCCGTCGTGCGGTGAAGCGTCACAGCCAGGTGAGCAGCAATCGCCGCTCTGGCAGCCGTAACAACAACGGTTAAAACGAAAAGCCCGGTTAACGCAACCGGGCTTATTTCTTAGTAATCAATGCCAATTTGCGCTTTGATACCGGCATCAAAGGCATGTTTAACCGGCCGCAACTCGCTGACCGTATCCGCCAGGTCCAGAATATCCCGATGACAGCCACGCCCCGTGACGATCACCGTCTGGTGCGCAGGACGATTCTTTAATGCGTCCAGTACGCTTTCCAGCGAAAGATAGTCATAAGCCACCATATAGGTTATCTCATCCAGTACCACCATGTTCAGTGTCGGGTCAGCCAGCATCCTTTTTGCATGCTCCCAGACGGCGAGGCAGGCAGCGGTGTCCGTTTCCCGGTTTTGGGTATCCCAGGTGAAGCCGGTTGCCATAACCTGAAACTCCACGCCGTGAGGCTCCAGTAAATTACGCTCGCCATTGGGCCATTCGCCTTTAATAAACTGAATGACACCCACTTTATGCCCGTGCCCGACGGCACGGGTGACGGTGCCAAAGGCGGCGGTGGTTTTACCTTTGCCGTTGCCGGTAAACACAATAATGATACCGCGCTCTTCCTGGGCCGCTGCCACCCGGGCGTCGACCTGGTCTTTAAGACGCTGCTGGCGCTGCTGATGACGTTCGTCACTCATTGTGAAATTCCCGGTTTACGGCCCGGCTGGGCATCAAAGGTCATGCCCGTTTTACGACGGCTGTCGTCGCCCATCAGCCAAAGGTACAGCGGCATGATATCCGCCGGGGTTTTGAGCTTGTGCGGATCTTCCGTCGGGAAGGCGCTGGCGCGCATTTTGGTACGCGTACCGCCAGGGTTAATACAGTTTACGCGCAGATGGCGGTTTTGATACTCCTCAGCCAGCACCTGCATCATACCTTCGGTCGCGAATTTCGACGCCGCATAGGCACCCCAGTTTGCCCGCCCTTCACGGCCCACACTGGAGGAGGTAAAGACCAGCGAGCCAGAATCCGAATTCAGTAATAAAGGAAGCAGTGCCTGAGTCAGGAAGAAGGTGCCGTTGACGTTGACCTGCATCACCTGCTGCCAGATGTCGGGGTCCTGCTCGTCCATCGGACGGACTTCACCCAGCAGCCCCGCGTTGTGCAATACGCCGTCCAGGCGCGGGTAATGGGCGGAAATACGCTGGGCAAGTTCCTTACACGTTGCCGGCGTACAGGTCAGCAGATCGAGGGTATACCAGGGCGTGGACGTGCCGCCAGCACGTTCAATTTCCTGCGCCACGGCTTTGAGTTTCTCCTCGTTACGGCCCACGAGGATGACGCTTGCGCCGTATTCTGAATAGGTGAGTGCAGCCTCGCGGCCGATCCCGTCGCTGGCACCGGTGACAAGAATAATTCGGTTCTGCAGCAGATTTTTTTGCGGTTGATAGTGCACGGTGACTCCTCGGGCGCACAGAGCGTTAAACGCGCCTTCTTTATATGACTTTTCGGCTTTATGCCCGAAATAGCATGAGAATTCAATCAGTCTACAGGACAGAATGCTGAGAAATTAACAATTTGCAACTATTTAAAGAGAAACGCGGGAATTCCTGAAGGCGACTCGCAGAGGTCTTGTCACAGGCGAGACGCCCGCGCCGCGCTGATGTACACTGGCGTGGAAGAATCGTGGTCAAATCAAGGTGGAACGCGTGGAATTACTTTCTCAATATGGGCTGTTTTTGGCAAAAATCGCAACGGTGGTGATTGCTATTGCGGTGATAGCCGTTTTGATTGTCAACCTGACGCAGCGCAAGCGTCAGCGTGGTGAGTTACGCATTACCCGCCTGAGTGAGCAATATAAAGAGATGCAGGAAGACATGTCGCTGTCCCTGCTCGATAGCCATCAACAGAAGTTGTGGCACAAGGCGCAGAAGAAAAAGCACAAGCAGGAGGCAAAAGCGGCAAAAGCCAAAGCAAAATCGAATCTCCCTCAGGATGCAGGCAAACCGCGGGTTTACGTGCTGGATTTTAAAGGCAGTATGGATGCCCATGAAGTCTCTTCCCTGCGCGAAGAGGTAACAGCCGTTCTGGCCGTCGCGAAACCGCAGGATCAGGTAGTCGTTCGTCTGGAGAGCCCTGGTGGTGTGGTTCATGGCTATGGTCTGGCGGCCTCCCAGCTACAGCGTCTGCGCGAAAAACAGATCCCGCTGACTGTGGCCGTCGACAAGGTTGCGGCGAGCGGGGGCTATATGATGGCCTGCGTGGCGGATAAAATTGTTGCTGCGCCGTTCTCCATCATTGGGTCCATCGGCGTCGTGGCGCAAATTCCTAACTTTAACCGCTTCCTGAAAAACAAAGAGATCGACATTGAGTTGCATACCGCAGGCCAGTACAAGCGTACCCTGACGCTGTTGGGTGAAAACACGGAAGAAGGGCGTCAGAAATTCCGCGAAGATCTCAACGAAACGCACCACCTGTTTAAAGACTTTGTGCACCGCATGCGTCCAACGCTTGATATTGATAGCGTCGCGACGGGCGAGCACTGGTACGGCATTCAGGCACAGGAGAAGGGGCTGGTGGATGACGTGGGGACCAGCGACGACCTGCTGCTGAACCTGATGGAGGAGCACGAGCTGGTGGGCGTGCGCTTTACCCAGCGTAAGCGTCTGCTTGACCGCTTCACCAACAGCGCAGCGGAAAGCGCCGATCGCCTGCTGTTACGCTGGCTGCAGCGCGGACAGAAACCGCTGCTGTAAACAAAAACGCGAGGCCTTTGCCTCGCGTTTTACTTTAGTCGACCAGGTGATAGCGCTCTGAGAGCGTGTGCGCCAGGTATTTAAACATGTTAAATACCGCTGTGCTCTTCGGCGTAGGTAACCCCTGTTCATCAAGGAAGTATTCGCCGCTAAAGACTAACACGCCGTTCCGTTGCTCCACGCCCGTCGCTTCAATGCCCGCCAGAGTATCTTCATGTTCGCGAATAAGCCGGTTTGCTTCGATAAGCAGAGAGGCTCGGTCGATAGGTTGGGTCGTATTCTGCATATTCTACTCCTTAAAACAGTGGCAGTAGTTTACGCCGAGGGGGCGTCAGGGGCAAATTTTCCCTGTTATCTGAGGGGGTAAGCACACCGGCCCCGGCTGGCGCAATCTGTTATTGCATGCTAATAAAGTTGCGTAACGAATTTTATCAGGTACAGTGTGCGCTTTCGTCATTCTGGCAACAGAATTGCTTGACATTCAACCGGGAATTCGTCACGAATTGTCCTTGATGTGAGAAAAATACCCGAAAACTCAATGGCCTGGATGTCGCCTTTCTGACGTTCGGTAAGACTAAGGGGTTGATATCCCCTGGCGCAGTCGCAATATCATTGGCTCGTCGTCAGCGGAAGGGATATCAACGTGCGGCGTATTCCTGGAAGAATTAAATTAGGTAAAGGTGAATATGGGTAAAGCTCTCGTCATCGTTGAGTCCCCGGCAAAAGCCAAAACGATCAATAAGTATCTGGGTAACGACTACGTGGTTAAGTCCAGCGTTGGTCATATCCGCGATTTGCCGACCAGTGGCTCAGCCAGCAAAAAGAGCGCAGACTCTACCTCCACCAAAGGGGCTAAAAAGCCTAAAAAGGATGAACGTAGCGCGCTTGTCAACCGCATGGGTGTTAACCCGTGGCATAACTGGGATGCACAATATGAAGTGCTGCCCGGCAAAGAAAAAGTCGTTAACGAGCTGAAGCAGCTTGCTGAAAAAGCAGACCACATCTATCTCGCAACCGACCTTGACCGCGAAGGGGAGGCCATTGCATGGCACCTGCGGGAAGTGATCGGGGGGGACGACAAACGCTACAGCCGTGTAGTGTTTAACGAAATTACCAAGAATGCGATTCGCCAGGCATTTGAAAAACCGGGTGAACTGAATATCGACCGTGTAAACGCTCAGCAGGCGCGCCGCTTTATGGACCGCGTAGTGGGCTATATGGTCTCGCCACTGCTGTGGAAAAAAATTGCCCGCGGCCTGTCTGCCGGTCGAGTGCAGTCGGTTGCGGTCCGTCTCGTGGTTGAGCGTGAGCGTGAAATCAAAGCGTTCGTACCGGAAGAGTTCTGGGAAGTCGATGCCAATGTCACCACGCCAGGCGGCGATGCGCTGCCATTGCAGGTGAGCCACCAGAACGACAAGCCGTTCCGTCCCGTTAACCGTGACCAGACCATGGCGGCGGTGGCGCTGCTGGAGAAGGCGCGTTATCAGGTACTGGATCGCGAAGACAAACCGACCAGCAGCAAGCCTGGCGCACCGTTTATTACCTCCACGCTGCAACAGGCGGCAAGCACGCGTCTGGGTTACGGCGTGAAAAAAACCATGATGATGGCGCAGCGCTTGTATGAAGCGGGCTATATCACTTATATGCGTACTGACTCAACCAACCTGAGCCAGGACGCGGTAAACATGGTTCGCGGTTATATCAGCGACAATTTCGGCAAGAAATATCTGCCGGAAAATGCCAATCAGTACACCAGCAAAGAGAACTCGCAGGAAGCGCACGAAGCGATTCGTCCTTCCGATGTCTCTGTATTAGCCGAGTCGCTGAAAGACATGGAAGCGGATGCACAAAAACTGTATCAGCTGATCTGGCGCCAGTTTGTGGCCTGCCAGATGAAGCCTGCGAAGTATGATTCCACAACCCTGACGGTCGGCGCAGGTGATTTCCGTCTCAAAGCACGTGGGCGTATTCTGCGCTTCGACGGCTGGACTAAGGTGATGCCTGCGTTGCGTAAAGGCGACGAAGACAAAACGCTGCCTGCGGTGAATAAGGGTGATGAGCTGTCGCTGGTGGATCTGGTTCCGGCTCAGCACTTCACCAAGCCACCGGCACGTTTCAGCGAAGCCTCGCTGGTGAAAGAGCTTGAAAAACGCGGTATCGGTCGCCCGTCGACCTATGCGTCGATCATCTCGACAATTCAGGATCGTGGTTACGTTCGTGCTGAAAACCGTCGTTTCTATGCCGAGAAAATGGGTGAAATTGTTACCGACCGTCTGGAAGCTAACTTCCGCGAGTTGATGAACTACGATTTCACCGCGCAGATGGAAGACAGCCTCGATCAGGTTGCCAGCCATCAGGCAGAATGGAAAAAAGTGCTTGATAGCTTCTTCAGTGACTTTACCAACCAGCTTGAAAAAGCGGAGAAAGATCCTGAAGAGGGCGGCATGCTGCCAAACCAGATGGTGTTGACCAGCATCGACTGCCCAACCTGTGGGCGCAAAATGGGGATCCGTACCGCCACAACGGGCGTCTTCCTCGGCTGTTCCGGCTATGCGCTGTCGCCAAAAGAGCGCTGCAAAACCACCATCAACCTGGTACCGGAGAACGAAGTTCTCAATGTGCTGGAAGGTGATGATGCAGAGACCAACGCCCTGCGTGCGAAACGCCGCTGCCAGAAATGCGGCACGGCGATGGACAGCTACCTGATCGATCCGAAACGTAAGCTGCACGTCTGTGGTAATAACCCGACCTGCGATGGCTACGAGATCGAAGAGGGTGAGTTCCGTATTAAAGGCTATGACGGCCCGATCGTTGAATGCGAGAAATGTGGTTCTGAAATGCACCTGAAGATGGGGCGCTTCGGCAAGTACATGGCCTGCACCAACGACGAGTGTAAGAACACGCGTAAAATTCTGCGCAATGGCGAAGTGGCGCCGCCGAAGGAAGATCCGGTCCCGCTGCCAGAACTGCCGTGTGAGAAGTCTGATGCTTACTTCGTGCTGCGTGATGGTGCAGCTGGCGTGTTCCTCGCGGCCAACACCTTCCCGAAATCTCGCGAAACCCGCGCGCCGCTGGTGGAAGAGCTGTATCGCTTCCGCGATCGCCTCCCCGAGAAACTGCGTTATCTGGCCGATGCGCCTCAGCAGGATCCCGAAGGCAACAAAACCGTTGTGCGTTTCAGTCGTAAAACGAAGCAGCAGTACGTTGCTGCGGAGAAAGAGGGCAAAGCGACCGGCTGGTCCGCCTTCTTTGTTGACGGAAAATGGGTTGAAGGCAAGAAATAACCTTCGTAACGCGTAGCTTTCCTGTTTAAGGGCCGGTTCTCCGGCCCTTTTTATTACCTCGTTATTATTTTTTGTTCCGTACTATACAGTCAGGCTATAAATGATATAGTGGTTATAGTTAACCCGTTTCTTATTATTAAATCGTCTTAAGCGATTGACCCGTGCGCTAAATCGGATGGTCTGGCATGAAATTACAGCAGCTTCGCTATATTGTTGAGGTCGTCAATCATAACCTCAACGTCTCCTCGACCGCAGAAGGACTCTACACTTCGCAACCCGGCATCAGTAAGCAGGTCCGTATGCTGGAGGACGAATTGGGTATTCAGATTTTTGCCCGCAGCGGTAAACACCTGACGCAGGTCACGCCTGCGGGGCAGGAGATCATTCGCATTGCCCGGGAAGTGCTTTCGAAAGTCGACGCCATTAAATCGGTCGCCGGAGAACATACCTGGCCGGATAAAGGCTCGCTCTATATAGCCACGACGCACACCCAGGCGCGTTACGCCCTGCCAGGCGTCATTAAAGGGTTTATCGAGCGTTATCCGCGCGTTTCCCTGCATATGCACCAGGGTTCCCCGACGCAGATTGCTGAAGCCGTTTCCAAGGGCAACGCGGACTTTGCCATTGCGACAGAAGCGCTTCACCTGTATGACGATCTGGTGATGCTGCCTTGCTACCACTGGAACCGCTCAATTGTCGTTACGCCAGATCACCCGCTTGCGGGGAAAGGCTCGGTGACTATAGAAGAATTGGCCCAGTATCCCCTTGTGACCTATACCTTCGGCTTTACGGGCCGTTCAGAGCTGGATACGGCGTTTAACCGTGCGGGACTTACACCTCGCATTGTCTTCACCGCAACGGATGCGGACGTCATTAAGACCTACGTGCGTTTAGGGCTGGGCGTTGGGGTGATTGCCAGCATGGCGGTTGACCCGGTTTCTGACCCGGATCTGGTTCGTCTTGATGCCCATGACATCTTCAGCCACAGCACGACTAAAATTGGCTTCCGTCGTAGCACCTTCCTGCGCAGCTATATGTATGATTTCATTCAGCGCTTTGCCCCGCATCTCACGCGTGACGTGGTAGATACCGCCGTAGCCTTACGCTCCAATGAAGATATTGAAGAGATGTTTAAAGACATTAAGCTCCCTGCCAAATAATCACTTCCGGTATCTTTCCCCGGCGGAAAGATACCGATTAATCTTCTTAAAACTAAATCAGAATTATCATCATCTGCACTTAGCGACCATATAAAGCCCTAATCCATTTTACTTGTGGGGTTTTACTGTCGCGAAATTGCGACAAAAGTAGAAAGTAATTTACCGCTACGCAAATAATTCCTTTCAAATATTTATTTCTGGTCAAAAGAATGAATATTTCCCATGCCTGGATACGTAAATTCACTGGCTTTTCAGCTAAAGTTTCTTTAGGATTTATCTCAACCGATGATTAATTGTACCAATTGTTTGGTCTCAAAATGATAAGCGATATCGATTGTATGAGGTTAGCAATGCCTGCAGGAAGTGAAGAACCGCAAAGGGATCCCGCGCTTAAGCGTAAAGCCTGGCTGGCGGTCTTTCTGGTCTCAGCCCTGTTCTGGCTGGTCGTTGCTCTCCTTGCCTGGAAATATTGGGGTTGAATATGGCAGTGACGGTACGTACAGAAACGGTTAAACAGATGTGTCAACATCGTGACAGTAGCCACAAGGGCCGCAAAGCGCCGGCTACCAGTGTGCCAGCATCCTGGCGGCTGACGCCGCAGCAGCAGGCTTTTATTGATGTGTTCGCAGAAGACGAACCCAGAAAACAATAATTTACTTTTTGCGTAGCAATGCAAATAGACTGAATAAAGTCTCTGCGCTTTTGTACTCTTTAATAAATACACATCGGCAATATAGAACTGAGGGCAAACCTCGGAACCTTAATTAATAAAGCCTGGTGTCCCTATGATGAATAACATGACAACGCTCAAATACTGGTCATGGATCGGCGTTTTCTCCGTGTCGATTCTGTTCTGGTGCCAGCTCCTCTGGCTGGCCGTCAACTGATCCAAAACCTCGCTTCGGCGGGGTTTTTCATTTTCCGCACCTGATGGACCATTCCTAAATTTATCAATTTGGGTTGTTATCAAAACGTTACGACATCTTTGTGTTATCTTTAATTACAGCCCTGATGATTGTCAGGACATCTCTGGAATTAAGGAGGAGCTTATGTCGTTAACCCTACGCGAAGCCAGTAAGGATACGTTACAGGCAGAAAATAAAACCTGGAATTACTATAGCTTACCGCTGGCAGCCAGGACCCTTGGGGACATTTCGCGGTTACCCAAGTCGTTGAAAGTGTTGATGGAAAACCTCTTACGCTGGCAGGATGGTGATTCTGTTACCGAGGAGGATATACAGGCGCTGGCGGGGTGGCTTAAGCATGCTCATGCTGACAGAGAAATCGCCTACCGCCCGGCGAGGGTGCTGATGCAGGATTTCACCGGCGTGCCTGCCGTGGTCGATCTGGCCGCCATGCGCGAAGCCGTCAAGCGGCTCGGCGGCGATACGGCAAAAGTTAACCCGCTGTCACCTGTAGACCTTGTTATTGACCACTCCGTGACCGTTGACCACTTCGGTGATGATGATGCCTTCGGCGAAAACGTGCGTCTTGAGATGGAGCGCAACCACGAACGCTACGTGTTCCTGAAATGGGGCCAGCAGGCGTTCAGCCGGTTTAGCGTTGTGCCGCCAGGCACCGGTATTTGCCACCAGGTAAACCTGGAATATCTCGGTAAAGCCGTCTGGAGTGAGCTTCAGGATAAAGAGTGGCTGGCCTACCCGGATACGCTGGTGGGAACCGATTCCCATACCACCATGATTAACGGTCTGGGCGTGCTGGGCTGGGGCGTGGGCGGCATAGAAGCAGAAGCCGCAATGCTCGGCCAGCCGGTCTCTATGCTGATCCCTGATGTTGTCGGCTTTAAGCTTACCGGAAAACTCTCTGAAGGCATTACGGCTACTGACCTGGTGCTGACCGTGACCCAAATGCTGCGTAAGCATGGCGTGGTGGGTAAATTCGTCGAGTTCTACGGTGACGGGCTGGATTCATTGCCGCTGGCTGATCGTGCAACCATTGCCAATATGGCACCCGAATATGGCGCAACCTGCGGCTTTTTCCCAATTGATGGCGTGACGCTGGAGTATATGCGTCTCAGCGGACGCAGCGAAGAGCAGGTCGCGCTGGTAGAGGCCTACACCAAAGCGCAGGGTATGTGGCGCAATCCCGGTGATGAACCCGTGTTTACCAGTACGCTAGAGCTGGATATGGGCACCGTTGAGGCCAGCCTCGCCGGACCAAAACGTCCTCAGGATCGCGTCGCGCTGAACAACGTGCCAAAAGCCTTTGCCGCCAGCAACGAGCTGGAAGTTAATGCTTCGCAAAAAGATCGTCACGCGGTGGATTACGTCATGAATGGCCACCCGTACTCGCTGCCGGACGGTGCCGTGGTCATCGCCGCGATCACCTCCTGTACCAATACCTCAAACCCCAGCGTTCTGATGGCAGCCGGCCTGTTGGCGAAAAAAGCGGTGGAGCTGGGCCTCAAGCCTCAGCCGTGGGTAAAAGCCTCTCTGGCGCCCGGCTCGAAGGTGGTCTCCGATTATCTCGCTCAGGCAAGGCTGACGCCGTACCTCGATGAGCTTGGATTTAACCTGGTCGGCTACGGTTGTACGACCTGTATCGGCAACTCCGGTCCGCTTCCTGAGCCTATTGAAGTGGCGATTAAGCAGGGCGATCTGACCGTTGGTGCCGTGCTTTCCGGTAACCGAAACTTTGAGGGGCGTATTCATCCGCTGGTGAAAACGAACTGGCTGGCGTCACCGCCGCTGGTCGTGGCCTATGCGCTGGCCGGAAACATGAATATCAACCTCGTGACCGACCCGATTGGTCACGATCGCAAGAATGAACCTGTTTATCTCAAAGACATCTGGCCATCGTCGCGTGAAATCGCCCGGGCGGTGGAAAAGGTCTCCACCGAGATGTTCCGGAAAGAGTACGCCGAGGTCTTCGAAGGGACGCCGGAATGGAAGGAGATCAACGTCGTCGGCTCGGATACCTACGCGTGGCAGAATGACTCTACCTATATTCGTCTTTCACCGTTCTTTGACGAGATGCAGGCTCAGCCCGATCCGCTTAAGGACATCCACGGCGCCCGCATTCTGGCGATGCTGGGCGATTCGGTCACCACGGACCATATCTCCCCGGCGGGCAGCATTAAGGCCGACAGCCCGGCCGGACGTTATCTGCAGGGGCGTGGCGTCGAGCGTCGCGACTTTAACTCCTACGGTTCACGCCGTGGTAACCATGAAGTGATGATGCGCGGTACATTTGCCAACATCCGCATTCGTAACGAAATGGTGCCCGGCGTGGAAGGGGGCATGACGCGCCATCTGCCGGGTACCGAAGTGGTGTCGATTTACGATGCTGCCGTTAAATATCAGCAGGAAGGTACGCCGCTGGCGGTCATTGCCGGGAAAGAATACGGTTCTGGCTCAAGTCGTGACTGGGCTGCGAAGGGACCGCGACTGCTGGGCGTTCGCGTGGTGATTGCCGAATCCTTTGAACGTATTCACCGTTCGAATCTGATCGGGATGGGGATCCTGCCGCTTGAGTTCCCGCAGGGGGTGACCCGCAAAACGCTGGGCCTGACCGGAGAAGAGAAAATCGACATCAGCGGCCTGCAAAACCTGGAGCCCGGGAAAACCGTGCCGGTAAAATTAACGCGCAGCGACGGTAAAACGGAAATCCTTGACTGCCGGTGTCGCATTGATACCGCCACGGAGCTGACCTATTACCAGAACGACGGCATCCTGCACTATGTGATCCGCAAGATGTTGAACTGACGGGTTATGCCCGGCTAAATGCCGGGCATACGCGGATTACTCGCTCAGCAGATGGCCCATTTTGGCCGCTTTGGTATCGAGGTAGTGCGCATTTTTCGGGTTGCGGCCGACGATCAGCGGCACGCGCTCGACGATATTGATCCCGGCTTCGGTCAGAATTTCGACTTTTTTCGGGTTGTTGGTCAGCAGACGCACTTCGTCCACGCCCAGCAGCTTGAACATATCCGCGCAGAGGGTGAAGTCGCGCTCGTCAGCGGCAAAGCCGAGCTGATGGTTGGCCTCAACGGTATCGTACCCCTGATCCTGCAGCGCGTAGGCGCGGATTTTATTCAGCAGGCCGATGTTACGACCCTCCTGACGGTGATAAAGCAGCACGCCGCGGCCTTCTTCGGCAATGTGGCTCAGGGCCGCTTCCAGCTGGAAGCCGCAGTCGCAGCGCAGGCTAAAAAGGGCATCGCCGGTCAGACACTCGGAATGCACGCGAGAGAGCACCGGTGTCTGTCCTGAAATGTCTCCAAACACCAGGGCGACGTGATCCTGTCCGGTTGCCAGTTCTTCAAATCCCACCATCAGGAAATCGCCCCATGGGGTTGGCAGTTTGGCTTCTGCCACACGTTTAAGCTGCATGTGATTCTCCAGAGTAGGCTGACACGTTTCGTGCCTTACGCCTGTTTGGCTTTCTGTATGAGGTTATTTTGCCACAAGCTCAGCGCGTTCGCCTAATGGCCGCCATGCTATACGAACGTTAAACGCACGATCCGACATATCCACCTTTCGGATGGAATTCAGTTATGATTGTGACGCTTAGCGAAAAAAGGAGACGAAATGCTTTCAATCGCCAGACGTACGGCAGCAGGTGCGGCCATTCTGTTGATCATGCCCGTGGCCGTGTGGATCTCCGGCTGGATGTGGGAGCCAGGACATAATACCGCCTGGCTGAAAAGCCTGTACTGGGTCACGGAGACGGTTACGCAGCCGTGGGGGATCATCACCCACATCCTGATTTTTGGCTGGTTTCTCTGGTGCCTGCGCTTTCGTTTGCGTCCGGCAATCATGCTGTTTGCGATCCTTGGCGCGGCCATTCTGGTTGGGCAGGGTGTAAAGTCCTGGGTAAAAGATCGTGTGCAGGAGCCGCGGCCTTTCGTGGTGTGGCTGGAAAAAACGCACCATGTTCCGGTGGATGAGTTCTACACTTTAAAGCGTAAAGATCGCGCCGCGCTGGTGAAAGAGCAGCTGGTGGAACAACAGGATATCCCCGCATTTTTGCGTAAGCACTGGCAGAAAGAGACGGGATTTGCGTTTCCTTCCGGGCATACCATGTTTGCCGCCAGTTGGGCACTGCTTGGCGTTGGGCTGCTGTGGCCGCGCCGGCGGACGGTAACCATTGCGATTTTACTGGTCTGGGCCACCGGTGTGATGGGCAGTCGATTACTGCTTGGCATGCACTGGCCGCGGGATCTGGTGGTGGCGACGCTTATCTCGTGGTTGCTGGTGACGTTGGCCACCTGGCTTGCCCAACGCTTCTGTGGGCCGCTTACGCCACCGCCGCAAGAGAAGCAAGAAATCGCCGAAAGGGAGCAAAGCGGGGTCTGAAGCTTGATATTACCCCTTTTGCCCATAAATCCATGAAGGGCGCGTCACTTTTTCCGTTTCGCGCCCGTCACTAAAATGGTAGTTTATAAGGCTGATTGCGGTGAGTTGAACATACTTTATTCGCTTGAACCACATAACGGGAAGTCATGTGAAATATTTACTCATTTTCTTACTGGTGTTGGCGATTTTTGTCATTTCAGTCACATTGGGTGCACAAAACGATCAGCAGGTTACCTTCAACTATCTGCTGGCGCAGGGCGAGTACCGCGTATCAAGCCTGCTGGCCGTGTTATTCGCCGCAGGTTTCTTCATCGGCTGGCTGGTGTGTGGCCTGTTCTGGCTCAAAGTTCGTGTTTCTCTGGCGCGCGCTGAACGTAAAATTAAACGACTTGAACATCAAATCGCGCCCATGACCGACATTCCGGAAAGCGCGGGTGTGCCGGTCGTCAAGGAATAATCGAATATGCTGGAGTTGTTGTTTCTGCTTTTGCCTGTAGCCGCAGCCTATGGCTGGTATATGGGCCGCAGAAGTGCGCAACAAACAAAACAGGATGAAGCAAACCGACTCTCCCGCGACTACGTTGCGGGGGTGAACTTCCTGCTGAGCAATCAACAGGACAAAGCGGTAGATCTGTTCCTCGACATGCTCAAAGAGGATACCGGCACCGTAGAAGCGCATCTCACCCTGGGTAACCTTTTCCGCTCTCGCGGGGAAGTAGACCGTGCTATTCGTATTCACCAGACCTTAATGGAAAGCGCCTCGCTGACCTATGACCAGCGTTTGCTGGCGGTTCAGCAGTTAGGCCGGGACTACATGGCGGCAGGGTTGTACGATCGTGCCGAAGACATGTTTATGCAGCTGGTGGACGAAACCGATTTTCGCATCAGCGCGCTTCAACAGCTGCTGCAGATTTATCAGGCCACCAGCGACTGGCAAAAAGCCATCGACACCGCCGAGCGTCTGGTTAAGCTGGGTAAAGACAAGCAGCGCGTGGAAATCGCCCATTTCTATTGCGAGCTTGCGCTCCAGCAGATGGGTAACGACGACATGGATAAAGCCATGGCGTTGCTGAAGAAAGGTGCGGCAGCGGATCGCAACAGCGCGCGTATCTCCATCATGATGGGCCGTGTGTTTATGGCGAGCGGCGATTACGCCAAAGCCGTGGAGAGCCTGCTGCGGGTGATCGATCAGGATAAAGAACTCGTCAGCGAAACGCTTGAAATGCTCCAGACATGCTACCAGCAGTTGGGCAAGCAGGATGAATGGGTGACCTTCCTGCGTCGCTGCGTGGAGGAAAATACCGGGGCGACGGCGGAGCTGATGCTTTCCGACATCGTCGAGCAGCATGAGGGCAGCGATACCGCGCAGGTGTACATCACGCGTCAGTTACAGCGCCATCCAACCATGCGCGTCTTCCACAAGCTGATGGACTACCACCTCAATGACGCAGAAGAAGGGCGCGCGAAAGAGAGCCTGATGGTGCTGCGTGACATGGTCGGCGAGCAGGTGCGCAGTAAACCGCGCTATCGCTGTCAAAAATGCGGGTTTACCGCCTACACGCTCTACTGGCATTGTCCTTCCTGCCGGGCCTGGTCAACCATTAAACCGATTCGCGGTCTTGACGGGCAGTAATTTTTAAAAAGCCTGTATTTTAGTTACAACATACTAATGACTTTTACACCCATACAGGCAGCAGTGCGGTCTGTGTTCGGGCAAGGTAAAAATCGCTCCTGTCATTTTTGGCCGCTGGCAGGTAGAATGCTCGCCGTTTATCTGTCCCGCGCCGCTGGGCGCCCATAGACGAAAAGGGCTGGTCATGACGTCTGTTAGTTCCTCTACTTCCCGCGTAGTTACTGATTCTCCTGTTGTAGTTGCCCTGGATTACAACAACCGTGATGCCGCGCTGGCCTTTGTCGACGGTATCGATCCCCTCGACTGTCGCCTTAAAGTCGGCAAAGAAATGTTTACGCTGTTTGGCCCGCAAATTGTGCGAGACCTGCAACAGCGCGGCTTCGATATCTTCCTCGACCTGAAATTCCACGATATCCCGAACACAACTGCCCACGCCGTAGCCGCTGCCGCTGAACTGGGCGTATGGATGGTGAATGTCCATGCATCAGGCGGGGCGCGGATGATGACGGCTGCACGCGAAGCGCTGCTCCCGTTTGGCAAAGACGCGCCGCTGCTGATTGCCGTAACCGTACTAACCAGTATGGACGCATCAGACCTGCGCGACCTGGGTGTGACGTTGTCACCTGCTGAGCACGCGGAACGCCTTGCGCGCCTGACGCAACGCTGTGGGCTTGATGGCGTCGTGTGCTCGGCGCAGGAAGCCGTGCGCTTTAAATCCGAGCTGGGACGTGAATTTAAGCTGGTTACACCGGGTATCCGTCCTGCGGGAAGTGAGGCAGGGGATCAGCGCCGCATCATGACGCCTGAACAGGCGCAGGCCGCAGGCGTAGACTATATGGTTATTGGTCGCCCGGTTACGCAATCAGCGGATCCGGCGCAGACGCTGAAAGCCATCAACGCATCGTTAAAAAAGGGGGCGTAATGAGCGATTCCAACAGCCGCCTGGTCTATTCCACTGACACGGGTCGCATTGATGAGCCACGCGAGAAAGCCGAGCGCCCGAAGGGGGATGGCATTGTGCGTATCCAGCGCCAGACCAGCGGACGCAAGGGAAAGGGCGTATGTCTGGTGACAGGTATTGATCTCGACGATGCCGAACTGGCAAAACTCGCTGCAGAATTAAAAAAGAAATGCGGTTGTGGTGGCGCGGTGAAAGACGGGGTTATCGAAATCCAGGGCGATAAACGCGATTTAATTAAATCATTGCTCGAAGCCAAAGGCATGAAAATCAAACTGGCGGGGGGCTAAAATAATTGAGCCACGGCGAAAACCGTGGCTCTTTTTTTAGGTGCGTAAGTCAGACCTGAAATGTACAGAATATATAATTATACGGGTAGAAGCCGTTATGGTGATTATTTGCCTACCTGGTGACCAATGACACCGCCGACAGCAGCGCCACCTAAAGTACCCAGCGTGCTACCATCCGTTAATACCGCACCACCCAGAGCACCAGCACCGGCGCCAATGGCGGTGTTACGGTCACGTTTAGACCAGTTAGAGCATGCGCTCAGGGACATTGCTACAGTGATTGCCAGAACAGCGGCAGCTAATTTCTTGCTGGTTAAGGTCATAATACTTTCTCCTGAATTATCGATTCACGGAAAGAAGTGCTTTTTAAGTATAGTCAATTTGAATACTTAAATTCCATTTTCCGTAAAAGCTGGTCGCGCAGGGGTTAACATGATCACGCAGGTGATAGTCACTTCCTGTTATATCGCTAACATTAATTTTACGTCTTTATTTTAGCTTATACAGGTAAAAACTCTTAAAGAAATACTAGGATTAATCTCAGAGGCGAAGGCGTGCGCCCGGAAACCGGACGCAAGGGGGGCGTTATAGCGCGTTGTCGACGATATCGACCGTTAAGCCAGCGTGTTCCAGCTGAAGGCGATGTTCATCGCTAAGACGTTTGTCGGTGATCACCCGGCTAAAGCGCGACAGCGGGCCCATGGTGTAAGGATGGACAGCGCCAAATTTAGAGCTGTCAGACAACACGATGGCTTCGCACTCTTTTTCCAGCACCGCGTTCACCACGTCAGAACGCATCATGTCTCTGCCGGTGAAGCCTGTTTCAGGCTGCCAGCCATCGATACCAATAAAGGCCTTGGTGAAATGCACCTGCTGAACGTACTGGCGGGTCAATGGGCCTACCATACTCTCGCTTTTTTTCTGGTAGATACCGCCTAACAGAATTACTTCACAGCGCGTTTCTTTCAGCAGATGCGCGATGTAGCTGCTGACGGTAATAATCGTTACGTCTTTCTGCTCAGCGAGCGTGCGCGCCAGCAGGGCATTACTGCTGCCGTTTTCAATGAACACCGTTTCGCCGTTGTTCACCAGGGATGCCGCAAACTCCGCCAGCTCGCGCTTAAGGGCATAATTGTTCATCATGCGGGTTTCGACGTCCTCACTGTCCAGCGGGACAGCATAGCCGTGGGCACGACGCAGGTAGCTCTGCTTTTCGAGAAGGTTAAGATCCTGACGGATTGTGACTTCGGAAACACCGGTGGTTTTCGCGAGATCGACCACGCTCACGCGTCCCTGATCGATGACCATCTGCAAAATGATTTGTTGTCGAGAATTCATAGCATCCAATACAAAAATGAAACGGGATCAGAAACACCGTGGCTACACTTCCCACGGGGCTTTAGGTTGAGGGTTTTGTAATGCGGTCTCCGTGCCTTTCTGTGCTAATAACTCCGCTTTTAAGATCTCAAGATTACGGATCGCGGAGTGATAATCGCCAGCAACCAGAATATCCAGCACAGTATCAATACGTTGTGCCACGGTCAGCACATCAATGTTAGCCATAATCCCACCCCGGAAGCGAAAAGTTAATATTTTCAATGATGCAGAAAATAGGCTCAAAAGAGAAGGGAAAAAATGCACTAACCAAATTACATAAATGAAAGTGATAAATTTCTGTGCCCACATACAGGGGGTTGAATGCGTGGATTAGTCTAAAACTGCGCGCAAGGCGCTTTATTCTATGAGGATTCAGACTATGACAGTTATCAACCAGGCTACCTGTACACTGTTTACCGATACTGAACGTTTCACGCAACTGGCAGGCTATTATGAGGAGGAGCGTCGCACGGTATGGATGATGTTGCGGGCGCAGCCACGCCCCTGTTTTAACCATGCACTGATTGAAGAGATCATGAATCTCTCCTGGCTGGTTCGCCAGTCGGGGTTTGTGGTCGACTTTTGGGTGACCGGTTCCCTTGTGCCTGATATGTACAACGCAGGGGGCGATCTGCAGTTCTTCGTGGAATGCCTGCAGAACGGGCGTCGGGAAGCGTTGCGTGCCTACGCCCGCGCCTGCGTGGATTGCGTTCACGCCGCCTCACGGGGGTTTGATACGGGCGCAATATCGCTGGCGATGGTAGAAGGGAGCGCCCTGGGCGGTGGATTTGAAGCCGCGCTCGCGCACCATTTCGTCCTGGCCCAACGCGATGCGCGCTTAGGCTTCCCCGAGATTGCGTTCAACCTGTTCCCGGGCATGGGGGGGTACTCCCTCGTGGCGCGTCGCGCAGGCATGAAGCTGGCGGAGGAGCTGATTTATAAGGGCGAGTCTCACACGGCGGAATGGTATGAGCAGCAGGGGTTAGTCGATCTGCTCTTCGAACCTGGCCAGAGCTACGTCTCCGTTCGCACCTTCATCGACACGCTCCAGCCGAAGCTGAACGGCGTACGGGCTATGCTTCGTGCCCGCACCCGCGTTTTACAGCTTCCACGAAGCGAGCTGATGGATATCACCGAGGACTGGGTCGACGCGGCATTTTGCCTTGAGCCGAAAGATATCGCCTACATGGAGCGTCTGGTGATGCTGCAAAACCGCCACCAGGCGGCAGGGCTGCGTAAAGCCAGCTAACGCATGTGTCGCGCCTGATAACGTTTTAGCCATCGCTCGAATGCGGCTGCGGGCATAGGCTTCGCAAAGAGAAAACCCTGCCGCTCGTTGACGCCATTCTTCGTGAGAAAGGCGTCTTCTTTCGCACTTTCCACCCCTTCCGCGATGACTTGCAAATTTAACGCCTGCGCGACGGCTACAATCGCTCTGACCAGCGACTGGGAGATCGACTGCTTATGAATATCCCGCACAAAAGACTGGTCCAGCTTGATGGCATCGATTGGGAAGCGCGCCAGCTGCGAGAGGGAGGAGTACCCGGTGCCAAAATCATCCAGATGGATCTGTGCGCCGAGCTGACTAAACTGCTGAATGACGGAGAGCGCCAGCTCTTCATTTTCAATCAAACAGCTTTCGGTCAACTCAACGTCGATGGGACAGTATTCAAAATTAAGATCGCTCAGCGCCTGCTTTAAATCGCTAAAGATCGTCTGGTCGGCCAGCTGGCGAGCAGAGACGTTGACCGCCACGCGCAGGTTGATGCCTTTATCGCGCCATTTCGCGACCTGACGGACAACATCCAGCATCACCCAGCGGCCAAGCGGCACGATCAAACCAGACTCTTCGGCGTAAGAGATAAACTCCATCGGGGGGATCAGCCCGCGCTCGGGAGACTGCCAGCGTACCAGCGCTTCCAGGCTTCTGACTTCGCCGCGCCAGGTCATTTTCGGCTGGTAATGGATCAGCAACTGGTCATTATCAAGCGCTTTACGCAGGTTGGTATCCAGCCACAGATATTCAAACACGCGTTGGTTCATCTCCGGCGAGAAGACGCAGAACTTGCCGCGGCCGCTCTCTTTAGCGGTGTACATTGCGGTATCGGCGTTGCGAATGACGCTTTCCCGGTCGGTGCCGTGCTGCGGGGTGAGGGCGATCCCTAAAGAACAGCCGGTATAGACTTCGATTAAGCCGATCCGGAACGGTTGGCGTAAGCGCGTTAAAATGCGTGATGCCATCGCCTCCAGCGAACTTTGCGAGGTGTCAGAGGCCATGACGATAAATTCATCACCGCCGAGTCGGGCCAGGGTTTGGCCTTCATCCAGACAGCTTAAAATCGCCAGGGCGACAGCCTGTAACAGCTGATCGCCAAACATGTGGCCATAGGCATCGTTTACCTTTTTGAAGTTATCAAGATCGAGGTACACGATGCCAACCTGCGTATCGCCACGCGCGATGATGGCATCGGAGATGAGTTCATGAATGGCATTGCGGTTCGGTAAACCGGTGATGGTGTCGGTATTCGCCAGCACGCGCAGACGCTCCTGGGCGCGGCGCTCCTCGGTAATATCCGTGCCGGAACAGATAAGGAAAATTTCATTTTTCCCGCTGCCGCTGTGAACGAATTTGTTCCTGAAGAGAAACAGCCGTTGCCCCTTACGGGTTTTAATCCAGCGCTCCACTTCATAGGAGCTGCCGTTACGAAAGAACCCTGAAATATTGCGCTTTGACGCCGCCGCTTCGCTACGGCTCATAAACAGCTTGAAGACGTTCTGGCCAATCACTTCTTGTTCTTTCAGGCCGGTGTACTCTTCGCTCAACCGGTTGAAGCGCTGAATATTGCCGTGCTGATCGAGAATAACAATGACGGAGTTGGCCTCCGAGACAACCTGCTCAGCAAAAGAGAGACCCTGCGCGAGATCGCGCGCGACCGAAGGGGTGTCGTTCCAGGCAGACGCCGTGCCGGCCCACTCATGTTTATTGATTTTACGGCCCACAAGGTGAACCGGAACGTCCACGCCGTACAGCGAGAGCGTCATTGAGATGCTGGAGGTAATAACGGTCAGCTCGCGGATGCGTTCCGCCTGCTCATCACTGAGCGCAACCACCTGCGTGATATCGGCGCTTTCGCTGGCCGCCAGATGCAGCGCATTGCTGTCAGCCGTCAGTCTCCACCAGGGGCTGTGCGTGCCCATGTAACGAAACAGCAAGTTTTGCTCCAGATCGTCCATCATGTTTTCTCCCGCAGCTGCACGTTAGCGCAAAAACTATTCATATGCAGTCGACTAATCCGTCGTTGAACAGCGTTACAACCGAGGTGAAGTGGTTGTTTTTTCCACTTTTCTGATATTAAAACGGGTTTGAGCAAAAAGAGTGCAAAACGTATAAACATTCACGTAACCGAATATGTCGGTGCTCTTTTACTGTAGATAATTCTTGCGGTTTTTGGCGGATGGGCAGGGAAATAGTCAGAAATAAAGATGATTTTGCGACGTGCGACGGGCGAAAAAAATGCCGGCCTTCCCGAAAAGGAAACAGCCGACATTTTAACGGCTTATCAGGCGACAGGGCGCGCGATGACGCTGCGGGTTTCCATACGGACTTCCGCGATGTTTACATCGATCACATCCGTGACTTTGTAAACCGTTTCCCCTTTGATCTGCACGGTGCCATTTTCCTGGCTGCAAACCAGTTCGTCACGCACCGCATGCAGGAACGGCGCAGGAATGAAGGCGACGGCTCCGTTATCCACCAGACGCACGCGCATACCGCCGCGGCTGATATCGATGATCTCCGCCGGGAAGCGGGTATCGGTGCCAGCCTTGTCATTCAGGAAACGGGCATACAGCCAGTCACCAACGTCGCGTTCTGCCATGCGGTTCAGGCGGCGGCGCTCGGCCATCTGCAGCGTGGTTTCATCCTGAGGACGCGCGATGGATTCCCCTTTGATGATGGCCTTCAGCAGACGGTGGTTCACCATATCGCCGTACTTACGGATTGGGGAGGTCCAGGTCGCGTAGGCTTCCAGGCCCAGCCCGAAGTGCGGACCCGGTTCGGTGCTGATTTCAGCAAACGACTGGAAGCGGCGAATGCGGCTGTCAAGGAAGCCAGACGGCTGGGCATCGAGTTCGCGGCGCAGTTTGCAGAAGCCCGGCAGGGTCAGGACTTCTTCAGGATCGACATGCACGTCATGCGTCTTCAGCAGCGCCGCCAGCGCGTCGGTATTCGCCGGATCAAAACCGGTATGCACGTTATAGATACCAAAGCCTAACTTATCGCGCAGGATGCGGGCGGCACAGATGTTGGCCGAAATCATCGCCTCTTCAACGATGCGGTTCGCAATGCGGCGCGGCTCTGCCACGATATCCAGCACTTCGCCTTTCTCACCGAGTACAAAGCGATAATCCGGACGGTCTTTGAACACCAGCGCATGGGTTTTACGCCATTCGCTGCGGTTCAGGCAGACGCGGTGCAGCAGGCGGATTTGCGTGGCGATGGCTTCGCTGTCTGGTGTCCAGCTGCCGGTGTTGTCCAGCCAGTCGGAGACATTGTCGTAGGCGAGTTTGGCTTTCGATTCGATGGTCGCGGAGAAGAATTCAATATCGTCTTCAATGGTACCGTCCGCAGCAATCGTCATGCGGCAGGCAAGCACCGGGCGGACTTCATGCGGACGCAGCGAACAGAGGTCGTCTGAGAGCTCGCGCGGCAGCATAGGGATATTAAAGCCCGGCAGGTAGTTGGTGAATGAGCGCACTTTCGCCATTTCGTCCAGCTTGCTGCCTTCGACAATCCACGCGGTCGGGTCGGCAATGGCGACGGTCAGATGCAGTTTGCCGTCTGCCGCTTCTTCCGCAAACAGGGCATCGTCCATATCTTCGGTGCTGGCGCTGTCGATGGTGACAAAATCCAGGGCCGTCAGATCGCGACGCGTCAGACCTTCATCCTGCATGTCTGTCGCCACGCCGTCTGGTGCTTCTTTTTCGAGATTATGGCGCGCCAGCGTCACCCACCACGGCACGAAATGATCGTCGCCGTAGGTGATGAACTGGGTCAGCTCCGCGTAAAAACCGCGATCGCCTTTCAGAGGATGACGGCGCATTTCAGCCACGGCCCAGTCACCTTCTTTAAAATCATGCTCAACGCCACGCTCGGCACGGCACGGGATGGCATCTTTGAGCAGAGGGTGATCCGGCACGATGGAAAGACGATCGTCTTTCTTGTGTACCTTGCCAACGAAACGCGTCAGGAACGGTTCGATGAGTGCTTCCGGCTCGGCGGATTCCCGTTCCTTTTCAGTATGAATGACGGCTGAAATGCGGTCGCCATGCATCACTTTCTTCATCTGCGGAGGCGGAATGAAGTAGCTTTTCTGACCGTCAACTTCAAGGAAGCCAAAGCCCTTTTCCGTGGCTTTTACGACCCCTTCTGCACGCGGCGTCTGGGAATGCAGTTGCTGTTTAAGCTGCGCTAGCAGCGGGTTGTCCTGAAACATAATGTTCTATTTTCGTAGCCATTGAGCGGCTGACAGTTTTACGCGAATCTCACTGCTACAGCAAGCGGTCTTTGGGTAATGAGTAAGGTTATTCCTCCTGACCGAGCGCGATGCGAAGGCGGTCCAGCCAGCCATAAAACGCGCTGCGTATCAGCAGGTTCAGCGTTACGCTATGAGGCAACCCGCTCGCTCCCAGCGCGGTTAAATGCGCGGCGCTAAAGCGATCCGGCGAGCTGTTTAGCAGCGCCACCGCCGTGGTGAGCGCCGGGAAATCCGGCTCGGCCTGGTCAGGAAGCATGATCAGGATATCGCCCAACCTGTCGAGCAGTGCAGGCTCGTGGCAAAGCACCGGAACCAGTGGTCCAAGTGCCGTTTCCGCCTGCCAGCGCGCAAGTGAGCGGCGTTGTTCGGGGCTGGCATAACGCAACTCGACAGCGGGCAGCAGGGAGGCCCATACCTGGATGCGCGCGGGTACCGTATGGGGCGATATATGATGCCCGGGCAGCCACCGCACGGGATGGCCAAGCGCCGCCTGAAACACCGCCACGGTGCGCGCCTGAAAACCGATAAAGCCGATTATCTGATTAATTAACACGATGTCATGCACTGTCAGGCCCACTTCATCGAGCTGCAGCAGGGCCTTATCGTCGATAACGTCGGGAGAACTGGCAAGCTGGCGGGCGTACTGGGTGATTTGGGCGAGGCGTCGGTTACTTTCGCGGGAAGAGTCCGGGCCGGGAAGCGGTGCGAGCAAGGCGGCGTAGTGGTTACAGAGGCGCTGCACGCCACAGGCTTGCGCGACCGTCAGCGCCGTGCTCAACCGGTCATAGGCGCTAAGGGTGCGCAACCGGTTGACCGGCGTATCCAGCGGGAACAGCTGGTGACATAAGGCTCTGGCCGGGGCTAACCAGCCCTGAGCGGCGAGCGCAATCGCGTCAGGGAGCGCTAAATCAAGCAAAAAACGGTCGTCGACGTTAGCGGCTTCGGGCACCAGAGGCAGCACATCCGACTGCGAATGATTGGACTGGGTTTCGTGATACCAGTGGCCTTTGCCGGAAAAACGGCGCTGTTCCATGGGCGTTCCTTGATCTCAAAAGGGCGATCAATATCCTGGCGTAAGGTGGATGAGGGGAAAAATATTGTTAGGTGATAACAAATAGCAGAACGGAATAACGACGGGCAGGGCGGGAGGGAGAACTCTCTTCCCTGACGGGAAGAGAGTGACAGCTTATTTAATTTCCAGCTCGTTCATTGCCGCGATGTTGAAACCGCCGTCAACGTGAACCACTTCGCCGGAGATACCCGCAGAGAGGTCAGAGCACAGGAATGCTGCAGAGTTACCCACATCTTCAATGGTAACGGTACGACGAATTGGCGTAACCGCTTCGCAATGTGCCAGCATTTTACGGAAATCTTTGATGCCGGAAGCGGCCAGGGTGCGGATTGGGCCAGCGGAGATACCGTTGACGCGCACGCCTTCAGGACCCATTGCGTTCGCCATATAGCGCACGTTGGCTTCCAGAGAGGCTTTAGCCAGACCCATCACGTTGTAGTTAGGGATAGCGCGCTCTGCGCCCAGGTAGGACAGAGTCAGCAGGGCAGAGCCTGGGTTCAGCATGGTACGACAGGCTTTCGCCATCGCCACGAAGCTGTAGGAGCTGATGTCGTGCGCGATTTTGAAACCTTCACGGGTTACCGCGTTAACGTAGTCGCCGTCCAGCTGATCGCCAGGCGCGAAGCCGATGGAGTGAACGAAACCGTCAAACTTCTCCCACGTTTTTGCCAGTTCAGCAAACATGCCATCAATGCTTTCGTCTTGTGCAACGTCGCATTCCAGAACAATGCTGGAACCCAGCTGCGCGGCAAACTCTTCAACGCGGCCTTTCAGCTTGTCGTTCTGGTAGGTGAACGCCAGCTCAGCGCCTTCGCGATGCATAGCCTGTGCGATGCCGTATGCGATGGACAGTTTGCTGGCTACGCCAGTAACCAGAATGCGCTTACCGGAAAGAAAACCCATAGCTTTAATCCTTATATTCATTGCTTATTTTGCCTTGTAATTCATAGCGTTACAGGCAGTATTTCAAAATCATTCGAAATTAGCTCGAAATTATAGCCCACTCACAGCCCC